>Ga0256860_1000002_pt1 | contig 23250 bp, 21 predicted proteins | sample BONt14_FD_181170 | JGI IMG/M metagenome (GOLD analysis project Ga0256860, IMG submission 181170) | Terrestrial sediment cell enrichment communities from Utah, United States - BONCAT_SYTO_Terrestrial_sediment - 14 | ecosystem: Environmental > Terrestrial > Deep subsurface > Rock core/Sediment...
GGCGGCGACCGTGCTGGGAAGCTGGTGGCTCCACGACGCCACGATGGGGATCGCCCCGAAGCCGGGGCAACCGCCCGTGCCGATCTTCCCGGCGCTCGGCAACCTGTTCCTGCGCACGCCGGGCGGCGTGACCGTGTACGGCTACCTTCCCGTGATGCCGATGTGCCTGGGGTCCGCGCTCATCATGGGGGTCGTATCGCTGCTCACGCCGGCGCCCAGCCGCAAAACCATCGAGAAGTTCTTCCCTCCGGCGGATGCCTGGCGGCCCGGCATGGCGACGTCTCCCGCCAGCGCGGAGTGATTCATGGAAAGAACTGCTGACCTGGATGAGATACTTGAAATGGCGGACGCCCTGCCGCTCCTCGATAAGGTTCGCCTGATCGAGCGTCTCGCCCCTCGCATCGCCCGCGAGATGGAGTGCGCCCCGGACGCTTCGCGAAAGTCACTGCGCGGCTTGTGGAAAGGTGTCGACGTGTCTGTCGAAGATCTGGATGTGGCTCGCCGCGAGATGTGGGGAAGCTTCCCTGCCCCGGACGTTTGTTGCAGGGATTTGTGATTGACGCTGATGGTCCGTCGGCTGTCAGAAGGAGCGGCGCTGCCCGTCCCCGAGGGACATCCGAAGCTAGCCCAGCGATTCATCGCTGGGATGTGGGATCCAGCAGGGCCAGTCCCGGAGGGACGGCTGAAGTTGACTGTGAAATGTAGATGATCGCCTTCTGAAGATAGGGCCTGAACAGCTATGGAATCCACCGTTACCCCGCCGACCGCCCCTGACGCCGCGTCCGCCGCGGAGCGCCTCGACGCGCACCTGCGCGAGATCGTGCGCCATCACTTCTCACCCGAAAGCGGCTCCCCCTTCTGGCTCGACTGGGCCAGCAAAGCCGGCTGGAACCCCGTGGAGGAAGTCCAGACCGTCGCCGACCTCCGCAAGTTTCCGCACTTCCAGGACGACTGGCTCCGGGACGAGCCGAACGAGCGCTGGATTCCAAAGCCCTACCAGGGCCGGCCCTTCTACATCTTCGAGACCGGCGGCACCACTGGTCTGCCGAAGCAGCGCATCGGCTGGGAAGACCATTTCCGCGACTACGAGGAGTTTTCGGAGACGCTGGACGATGAGGCGTTTCCGCGCGGCGGCAACTGGCTGATGCTGGGTCCCACGGGTCCCCGCCGCCTCCGCCTTTGCATCGAGCACCTGGCGCACGTGCGCGGCGGCTCGTGCTACCACGTGGATCTCGACCCACGCTGGGTGAAGCGGCTCATCTCCACCAAAGACATCGACATGGCGAACCGTTACAAGGACCATGTAGTGGAGCAGGGCGCCGCCATCCTGAAGAACCGCAACGTGAGTTGTCTGTTCACCACGCCCAAGCTCCTGGAAGCGCTAGACGAGAAGGTGAACGTCCCGGACTCCGGCGTGAAGGGAGTCTTCTGCGGCGGCACCCAGATGACTCCGCAGAATGTCCGCTTCCTGGTGGAAGAGGTGCTCGACAACCGGGCGCAGTTCGTCCCCACCTACGGCAACACGCTGATGGGCCTGGCGTGCAGCCGGCCGCTGACGGCCGCCGACAACTGGAGCATCACCTACTACGCGCCCCAGCCGCGCGCCGTTCTGCGGGTGGTGGACCCCAACGATACGGATCGGACCGTCGATTACGGCGAGTGGGGCCGGGTGGAGCTGACCACTCTCACGCCGGAGTTCTTCATGCCGCGCTTCCTGGAGCGCGACGAGGCGGTCCGCCGCGAGTCCTGGGGCCGCTTCCATTGGGACGGCGTGGGCGAAGTGCGGCCGTTCGGGGCGCTGGAGAAGAAGACTATCGAAGGCGTGTATTAGGAAGCCGCCGCCTCAGACACATGGCGATACTGAAGTGCAGGAAGAAGGGGAAACGATGAAGACGAAGCGCGGTTATGGATGGGCCCCGTTCGCGGTGGGTCTGGCGCTGATGCTGCCGGCGACGGCGCAGGCGCAGGAGTGGACGCGCCTGCGCGGTCCGAACGGCACGGGCGTCAGCATGGCGACCACCATTCCCGTGCAATGCACGGAGGCGGATTACAACTGGAAGATCCAGTTGCCGGGCGTCGGGCATTCCTCGCCGGTGATCTGGGGGACCAAGCTGTTCGTCACCAGCGCCGAGGATGCGGCCGGCAAGCGGCACGTCCACTGCCTCGATACGGCGAGTGGTCGGTCGCTTTGGACCAAGACCTATCCGTTCTCCACCTACAACCTGCACAAGTTCAACACCTCGGCCTCCTCCACCCCGGCTGTGGATGCGGACCATGTCTATGTGATCTGGCCGGCGCCCACGTCCGTGATGATCTACGCACTGGACCACGCGGGGAAAGAGATCTGGAAGCGCGACCTGGGCCCGTTCGTTACCCAGCACGGCGGCGCTTCCTCGCCGATCGTGGTGGGCGACACGGTCATTCTCACGAAGGAGCCGGACGAAGGGGAGGGGATGCTGGTGGGTCTCGACCGTAAGACGGGAGAGATCCGGTGGAAGCGGGACCGCGTTAGCAAAAACGCTTCCTACGCCACTCCCTTCGTCTACGAGCCCAAAGGCGGCGCGCCCGAGGTGATCTTCACGAGCACCGCGCATGGAATTACCAGCCTCGATCCCAAGACGGGCGAGCTGAACTGGGAGATGCGGGACGTGTTCCGGGCGCGCTGTGTCGGCTCCCCCGTGCTCCTGTCCAGCGGGCTGGTCTTCGCCACCGCCGGCGCCGGAAACGGCGACAAGCAGGCCGTCGCGGTGCGGCCCGGCTCGAAGAAAGCCGGCATCGAGCCGAAGGTCGCTTTCCAGCCCACGCGCGGGGTTTCCTACGTGCCGTCTCCGGTCGCGGTGGGAGACCGGGTGTTCGTGTGGGGAGACGCCGGACTCGTCACCTGCCTTAAGGCGGACTCGGGCGAGCAGGTGTGGTCGGAGCGGGTGGACAGCAGCTTCTTCGGCTCGCCCGTGTGCGTAAACAACAAGCTGTATGCGATGAGCACGAAAGGCGAGCTCATCGTCGTCGAGGCGGGAGACCAGTTCAAGCTCCTGGGCCGGAGTCCCCTCGGCGAGACTTCCCATTCCACGCCCGCTGTTTCCGGCGGCGTGATGTATCTCCGCACGGAGCGCCACCTCATCTCTCTGGGCGGCAAGAAAGGCAAAGGTTAGAAGTTCCCACTATGGCAGTGCCTCAGATTCCCATCCTGCGCCGCGGCGAAGCCTACAACAGCCTCGACGTCGCGCAGATCACGAGCGTGCGGACCGGCGAGCCGGTCGCCACGATCAGCCAGGCGAACGCAGGCCTCATCCGTCGCGACATGCGCCGGATCGACGCTTCCCGCGCCGCCCTCCGCCAGGTCTCGTCGCAGCGCCTTCTAGAGATCTGTGCAGAGGCCGGCCGGCTCTTCATGGAGGCGGACCTGCCCCTCGGCGTGGACGGCCAGACTCAATCGCCGCAGCAATACATTGAGGCGCTTTCCGCCACCAGCGGCCTGCCGCACGCGCTCTGCCGCCGCAACATGGCGAAGATCCACCAGGTCTTCACCGAGATGTCCACGATCCTCTGCGGGCTCACCCGCGGCATGGACCTCCGCGTGATTGACGAGGGCACAGGCGAGCAAGCGGGCGTGCCGGTGAGCTATTACGCGGTCACGGACGCCCTGGGCGTGGTCCTGCCGAGCAACTCTCCGGGCGTCAATTCCCTGTGGATGCCGGCTATCGCGCTCAAGATTCCGGTGGTGCTGAAGCCGGGCCGCGAGGAGCCCTGGACCCCGTACCGCATCATCCAGGCGTTCATTGCCGCCGGTTGCCCGCCCGAGGCCTTCAGCTTCTATCCTACGGACCACGAGGGGAGCGGGACGGTGCTGGAGACCTGCGGGCGCGCGCTGATGTTCGGCGACGAGAGCACAGTGGAGCGGTATGCGGCCAATCCGGCGGTTCAGGTGCACGGGCCGGGACGGAGCAAGGTCTTGCTCGGCGCAGACCTGGCGGAGCGGTGGCCGGAGTATCTCGACCTGATTGCCGATTCGATTGCGGAGAATGGGGGCCGAAGCTGCGTGAACGCTTCCGCAGTGTTGGTCTCCGCCCACGGGGAAGAAATCGCGGAGGCGCTGGCGCAGCGGCTGGCGGCCATTGAGCCACGTTCGGCGACGGACCCGGACGCCCGCCTCTCCGGCTTCGCCAATCCCAAGATGGCCGAGTTCATCAACGACGCCATTGAAACCGACTTGAAGGCGCCTGGGGCGGAGGACGTGACAGCGAAGCACCGCAGCGGCCCCCGCCGGGTGACGCTGGAGGGCAGCACGTTCCTGCGCCCCACCGTCGTCCGCTGCGATACGTTCGACCACCCGCTGGCGAACCGCGAGTTCCTGTTCCCGTACGCCAGCGTGGTGGAGGTGCCGCAGGACAAGATGCTGGCCGTGATGGGGCCTTCGCTGGTGGTGACGGCGCTTACCCAGGACTCCGCGTTTGTGGACCAGATCATTGCGTCGCCGCTGGTCGAGCGCCTGAACATCGGGCCGCTCCCCACCACGCGCGTCCAGTGGGATCAGCCCCACGAGGGCAACCTGTTCGAGTTCCTGTACCGCCGTCGCGCCATTCAACGCGCGGATTGATCCACCCGATCTCGGGTAGGGGAGGTGCTGAGGATGCGCCGTTATGGCGCATCCTCCGACTCAGGAACGGCGGCGGCGTAGCATCACGCGGCGCCAGGCATCAGAGTAGTGAATGGAATCTAACGTAATCGGCTTCGACTCGCAGCCCCGCACTCGCCTTGTGTTTGGCATCGGCAGCCTCGATCGCCTGGGCGAGCTGGTCCGCGAGCTGCCGGCGCGGCGGGTATTGATCGTCACCGACGCCGGCATCCGCGCCGCCGGCCATGTGGACCGCGCCGAGGCTTCGCTGGCCGCCGCCGGTGTCCAGGTGGTCGTGTTCGACGGAGTCCGAGAGAACCCGACGACGCGGGACGTCGACGAGTGCCTGGAAGTAGCCCGCTCCGGCGGCATTGACGCGTTCATCGGGTTCGGCGGCGGCAGCAGCATCGATACGGCGAAGGGGTGCAACTTCCTGCTAACCAACGGCGGCCGGATGCGCGACTATGTGGGCGTCGGCAAGGCGACCCTGCCCATGCTGCCGCTCATCGCGGCGCCCACGACTTCCGGAACGGGCAGCGAGTGCCAGTCGTACGCATTAATCGCGGACGAAGACACGCACCAGAAGATGGCGTGCGGCGACCCGAAGGCGGCGCCCCGCGTGGCGCTCCTCGATCCTGAGCTCACCGTTTCCCAGCCCCGCAGCGTCACCGCCTGCACCGGCATCGACGCGCTGGCGCACGCCCTTGAGACGGCGGTCACCCGCCGCCGCAACGAGTTGTCGATGCTCTACTCGCGCGAAGCCTTCCGCCTGACGGCGGGCTGCCTAGAGCGCGTGCTGGAAGCGCCGGACGACCTCCAGGCGCGGGCTCGCATGCAGTTGGGCGCCGCCTACGCGGGCATCGCCATCGAGAACAGCATGCTGGGCGCCGCGCACTCTGCCGCCAATCCCCTCACGGCGCACTTTGGCGTGATCCACGGCCAGGCGGTGGGGATGATGCTGCCGCATATCGTGCGGTTCAATGCGGAAGAGGCTGCCGCGCGCGAGACGTACCGGGAACTCGCGGGGATCGCCGGCCTCGCGCCCTCGGACGCGTCCTCCAGCGCGGCCGTAGACGCGCTGGTGCGGCGCCTCCATGAGCTGCTGGCCGCTGCAGGCATGCCGCCCTCCCTGGCGCAGTGCGGGGTGACCGCCGCCGCGATACCGGAGCTCGCGGCGGAAGCCGACACGCAGTGGACGGCGCGATTTAACCCCCGCGACATTTCCGCCGCTGATTTCCAACGTCTTTACCAGGCGGCTCTCGCTGACGGCGCGCTGCTGGCCGGCGTATGAAGAGTCAACCTCCGTAATGGCGGCGGAACCGCTCGCGCCGCGAGACCTCGTCGATCTATCGGTGAAGACGCTCGCCCGGCGGGTTCCCGAGGTCTTGTTCCGGCTGGCGGGAGCCGCTATGGAGCCCGGCGCCGTCCGCGCCGCCGACTCTTCCGTCATCGTGAAGGAGCTGCACGCCGACGGGGTCTTCATCCATGAAGGCGAGGCCGAGCGGTGGGGGCTCTACACGGAGTATCAATACGAGCCTGATTCCCGGTTGCTGCCGACGTGGGCTCAGAAGGCGCTGGCGCTCCAGGATCACCTGGGCTTTCCAGTGGTCTTGCTGGTAATCTACTTGCGAAAGGGCGAGCGCGCGACGTTCCCCGAGCGGTATCACGTGAGCGCCGGCGGTCTGAGCAACGAGTTCCGATTTCCGGTCATTCGCCTTTGGGAACACGCCGGTCGAATCCGCAGCGGCGAGCTGGTGGAGCTCGCGCCCTTGCTGGTGTTGTGTGAAGACCGCCCGGCGGAGAGCGTGCTGGAAGAGGAGCGGGAGCTACTGCGGGCCGCGGAGTTGCCCCACTCTGTCCGTTCGGAGCTGATGGGGCTGGCCTACCTGCTAGGGATGCGCTACCTGGCTCGAGAGATCTTGGACGCGGTGTTCGGAGAGGAGCTTCCGATGCTAAAGGACGCGGGAATCATCAGCGAGTGGATCGAGGAAGGCCAGGCGAGAGGCCTTGCAGAAGGCGTCGAGCAAGGGCTGGCGCAGGGCCGCGCGGAAGAAGCGCGCCGCTTCATGCTGTTGTTCCTCAGCCGCCGTTTTGGGGAGTTGCCGCCGCACGTGATCGCCCTGGTTCAGGCTGCCGACCCGGAGTGGTGCGAGGCTCTCCTGGAGCGTGCGGTCCGGGCGGAAACACTGGAAGAGTTAGGCTTTTAACCGGATGTCTCCACATACCCTAGCTAAACGTGTTCTGGGCGCAGCGGCCTCACTTGGACGACTAAGCGCGGCGCTGCTGGTCCTGGCCTGCGTCGCGCCGGCCGCACGGGCGGCGTGGCCGTTGTTCCGGGGCACGCCGCGCCAACTTGGCGTTGCGCCGGGACGGCTCGGCGGAAGCCTGAAAGTGGCGTGGAAATTCAAGACGGGCGGCTCCCCCACCTCTTCCGCCGTGGTAGACCGGGGCCGCGTGTTTATCGGCTCCGGCAACGGCAACCTATTCGCATTGGGGCTTAAAGACGGGAAGAAGCTCTGGTCGTTCAAGCCGGGCGGGCCCATCGAAGCAACGCCTTGTATCGTCGGGAACGCGGTCGTGGTCGGCTCTACGGACGGCTATCTCTACTCCGTCAACGCGGCCACCGGCAAGCTGCTGTGGAAGTACAAGACGGAAGACAAGATCCTGGGCGCCGCCAACGTCGCCCCGGCGCCAAACGGCAAAGGATCCTGGATCGTCGTTGGAAGTTATGACAACCGCGTCCATTGCGTCAACGCGGGCGCCGGCAAAGCCGTCTGGACGTTTGCGACGGACAACTACGTCAACGGCACTCCGGCCATCAGCGGGGGGCAGGTTATCTTTGGCGGCTGCGACGGTATCCTGTATGTGGTGGGGTTGGCGGACGGCAAGCGCATCCGGACCATTGAGATCAAAGACTACATCGCCGGCTCCGCCGCGGTAGACGCCGGGAAGGTCTACCTGGGCCACTACGGCAACGAGTTCATCTGCGCCGATTTGGCCGCCGGTAACGTAACCTGGGAGTACCGGGACCGGGGCTTCCCATACTTCTCTTCGCCGGCCGTCACCGCCGACCGGATCGTGGTCGGCGGCCGGGACAAGCGTGTCCATTGTCTCAAGCGAGCCGACGGAACAGCGGCCTGGACGTTCCGCACGCGGGGGAAAGTCGATAGCTCTCCGGTGATCTGCGACGGCAAGGTAGTCGTCGGCTCGGAAGACGGCCGGCTCTATATGCTTGGCCTCAACGACGGCCGCGAGCTCTGGAACTACGAGGTGGGCGCGCCGGTGATGACCTCGCCCGCCGTCTCCGATGGCATGGTTGTGGTGGGCGCGGCGGACGGACAGGTCTACGCTTTTAGCTCTGCCCGTTGATCTCGGGAATAACTTATTATGGCTGGAACTGTTGAATTGATTCCGCTGCTCCCCTTGGCCGAGGCGAAGGAGACCAAAGCGGGGAACTACTTCGTTTCGAACTATCCTCCCTATTCGTTCTGGCAGCCGGATCAGGCCGCTGAGGCGCTGGCGGCCCTCGAGCGCGCGCCAACGCCGGGCACGGCCCTGGGCGTGTACCTCCACATCCCCTTCTGCCGGAAGCGCTGTCACTTCTGCTACTTCCGCGTCTACACCGACAAGAACTCCGACGAGATCAAGACCTACCTCGACGGAGCGCTGGACGAGCTGCGCCTGTATGCGGGAAAGCCCTTCATCGGAGGGCGCAAGCCGAAGTTCGTCTACTTCGGCGGCGGCACCCCGTCCTACCTGTCCACGCGTCAGCTCGCCTATCTCACAGACGGAATGAAGGCGCTGCTTCCGTGGGACGAAGCGGAAGAGATCACCTTCGAATGCGAGCCGGGCACCCTCACGGAGCCCAAGATGCAGTTCCTCCAGGAGATGGGCGTCACGCGCCTCAGCCTGGGGGTGGAGCATTTCGAGGAGCGCATCCTGAAGCTCAACGGCCGTGCGCACGGCTCGAAGGAGATCGACCGGGCCTATAACTTCGCCCGCTCGGTCGGGTTTCCGCAGATCAACATCGACCTGATTGCGGGGATGATGGGCGACACGGATGAGATGTGGCAGGCCTGCATCGAGAAGACGATCTCGATGCAGCCGGACAGCGTCACCATCTACCAGATGGAGATCCCGTACAACACCACCATCTACCAGGAGATGAAGGCGCAAGGCCATGAGATCGCTCCCGTGGCGACGTGGGCCACCAAGCGCAGCTGGGTTCGATCCGCCTTCGAGCAACTCGAGGCTTCCGGCTATACTGTAACGAGCGCCTACACAGCGGTGCGAGACCCGCAGCGGACGCGGTTCGTCTATCGGGATCAGCTCTGGCGGGGCGCGGACCTGATGGGCCTGGGTGTGGCGTCGTTCTCCCACGTGGGCGGCACGCACTACCAGAACGAGCACAACTGGGGCCCCTACCTGGCGCGGCTTGCGGAAGGTCAGTTGCCGATCTTCCGGGGTCTCACCCCCACCGACGCAGAGCGGGTCATCCGCGAGCTCATCCTCCAGTTCAAGCTGGGGCATGTGAACGCCGGCTACTTCCGAGAGAAGTTCGGAGTCTCCCTCCAGGAGCGCTTCGCCCCCGCGCTCGACTCGCTGCGGGCGGAAGGCTACCTGACGATCAATGGGGATGAGCTTCAGTTGAACCGCGAGGGCCTGCTCCAGGTGGACCGGCTGATCCACGAGTTCTTCCTGCCGGAGCATCGGGACGCGCGGTATGCGTAGCGAGGATGAGCTGCGCGAGCGGGCAGCGCCTCTCGTCTTTGCGCTCGGTTTGGACGCGTCCGGCCTCTCGGCGGTGGATTGACTGTGTGCCCTTGATGAACCAGGACCCGACACTGCTGTATCCACTGGACGCTTTTTATGCGGAGGCGGGGTCGCCTCTCCCGCCGTTCACCCAGGTGAGCGGCGAGGAGGTTCCCGAGCCCTATCGGCGGCTCCTGGTTCACCTGAATGACATGACTCCCACCCTGGAGTCGTTCCACGGCGAGACGATTTATCTACGGCCAGTGGAGCGCCGGCTCCAGGGCGACACCATGCTCCGGCAGGTCGTGCTGGTTTTGAGCGACAGCCACCGCCCGGTGGAGTTCGGGGCGATCGCTATTCACCTGGAGCATTTCCCGGAGCGAGCGCGCGATTTGATTCTCGGATGCCGGACGCCGCTGGGTACGATCCTGGCTCGCGAGCAGATTCAACACAGCAGCAGTCCGCAAGCGTTCTTCCAGGTCACTTCGGATGCGATCATGAACCCGGTCCTGGGATTGGAGCAGCCCCAGGTGCTCTACGGACGGCGGAACGTGCTCACCGCCTCCGGCGGCCAGATCCTGGCGGACGTCCTGGAAGTACTGCCTCCGGCGCACGCTCCTGTCGTTCCGGCAGCCGGGCGATGAAACGCTCGCGGCAGGTGGAGGCGCGGCCGCCAATGACCGATTGTCCGGCGCGGTCGCTACGCGTCCAGCTTCCCTCGAGATCCCTCTAACTTCGTCACCGGCATGCGCATCATCCAGTTGACCCCGGGAACCGGCAGCTTCCACTGCGGCACCTGCCTGCGCGACAATGCGCTGGTCGTAGAGCTGCGCCGGCAGGGCCACGATGCGTTGATGGCGCCGCTTTACCTTCCTCCCACCCTCGACGAAGCGTCCGCGGAGGGAGCCCCGCTCTTCTACGGCGGCGTCAACGTCTACCTCCAGCAGAAATCCGCCCTCTTTCGCAAGACGCCTCGCTGGGTGGACCGGGTGCTGGACTCGCCCGCGATGCTGGCGGCGGCGGCGGGCCGCGCCGGCTCCACGCAAGCCCGCGACCTGGGCGACCTCACCCTGTCCACGCTGCGTGGGGAGCAGGGCCGGCAGGTCAAGGAGCTGAATCGGCTTGCCGACTGGCTGGCCGCCGACGGCCGCGCTGACGTCATCTGCCTGTCGAACATTCTGCTCATCGGGCTCGCGCGGCGCATCAAAGAGCGCACCGGCGCGGCGGTGGTCTGCACCCTCCAGGGCGAGGACTCGTTTCTCGACAGCCTGCCGGGGCCGGATCGGCAGGCCGCGTGGGAGACCCTGGCCGAGCGGGCGCTGGATGTGGACGCCTACATCGCGCCGAGCCGGTACTATGCCGACGTGATGCAGACGCGCGCGAAGCTACCCGCCGCGCGGGTGCATGTGGTGTACAACGGGATTCTGCTGGATGGCTACGAGCCGGCGCCGGCGCCTCTCGCGCCGCCGGTGCTCGGCTATTTCGCCCGTATGTGTCCGCCCAAGGGTCTGGCGACGCTGGTGGACGCCTACCTCCTGCTCCGCCAACACAACCGGATTCCGAACCTCAAGCTGCGGGTGGCCGGGAGCCAGACTGCGGAGGATGCGGTGTTCGTCGGCGGACTCCAGGGGCGGCTATCCGCCGCCGGCCTGGCCGGCGACGTAGAGTTCATCCCGAACGTGACCCGTGAGGAAAAGATCGCTTTTCTTCGCAGCCTTTCCGCGCTTTCCGTTCCCACGACCTACGGGGAAGCGTTTGGGCTTTACGTGATCGAGGCGCTCGCCGCCGGGACGCCCGTGGTTCAGCCGCGTCACGCGGCCTTCCCGGAGCTGATTGAAGCTACGGGCGGCGGGATGCTCTGCGAGCCCAACGATCCCAGCTCCCTCGCCGAAACGGTAGAGAAGCTGCTGAGTGATCCGGAGCAGGCTTACGCGATGGGCCAGGCGGGGAGACAGGCGGTTTACAGCCGCTTCAGCGTCGAGCAGATGGCGCACGGCGTGCTCCGTGTCTTGGCGCAGGCGGTGAGCCGCACGGTATCCGGAGCGGCGGCTTCACGGTAGCAGTGGAGCGCGCCGCCGATGTCCAGGTCATTCGACGCTACTCTGAAGCATCTCTTGGAAGCGTACCCCTTCGATTGGGTGCGGCTGGCGGGGCGAAGCGAAGCGGCTGAGGTCCAGGTAGTCGATGTGGACCTGTCTACCGTGAGCGCCGAGGCGGACAAGGTCATTCGCATCGGTGGCGCCGAAGCAATGCTCTTGCACCTGGAGTTGCAAGCGACCTACGATCCACGGATGGGAAGGCGGCTCCAGCGTTACAATGCTCTATTGGACTACCGCCATGATCTTCCAGTCCAGAGCGTGGTCCTGCTGCTCCGGCCGGAAGCCGATGGCCCGTAGATCACCGGAAGGGTGCGCCGGGCTTTTCCAGACGGTCGCCGCTATCTCCTGTTCCTTTACGATGTAGTTCGGATCTGGAAGCTCCCTTCCGAGCAGGTGCTCGCGGCAGGACTGGGAACGCTGCCCCTGGCGCCGGTGGCCGCAGTGGATCGGCGGGAGTTGCCCGATTTGATCCGTGTCATGGAGCGGCGCCTGTCTGCGGAGGCGGCGCCTGACGAAGCAGCTTCGTTGTGGGCGGCGACTTACGTGTTGATGGGTCTCCGCTATCCAGCGGAGTTGGGCGCGCAGTTGCTGGGAGGAGTAGCCCGGATGAAGGAATCAGTGACTTACCAAGCGATTGTAGAGGAAGGCCGGGCCGAAGGCCGAGCGGAAGGCTGGGCGGAAGCCCGAACGAGGCTTCAGAAGGTGCTTCTGACTGTCGGAACTCAGAGATTGGGTCCGCCTACTCCACAGGCGCGGGCGGCTATCCAGGTTATTACAGACCTGGACCAACTGACTCGCCTTAGCGAGCAGTTGCTCAACGTCGAAAGCTGGGACGAGCTGCTGAGCCGGGCCTGAGCGCAGTCCGGACACTCCGGCGATGAACGGCTGCGTTCCGCAAGCCGCTTGTGGAGAGAGGATCGATGCCCTGCGAATTCCGGATGACTCACCGCGTGCGGTTTGCGGACACCGACATGGCGGGCATCGTCCACTTCGCCAACTTCTTTCGTTACATGGAGGATACCGAGCACGCGTTCTTCCGTTCGCTTGGCTGCTCGGTCCACATGGAGGTGGAGGGACGCAAGATCGGTTGGCCCCGCGTTCGCACTGTCTGTGATTTCAAAGCTCCCCTTCGCTTCGAGGAGGAAGTCGAGGTCCAGCTCCTCGTGCGCGAGAAGAAGGCGCGATCTCTGGCATACGAGTTCGTCTGTCGGAAGGTGGGAAGCGAGCCGCCCGTCGAAGTGGCTCGCGGAGCGTTTACGGTGGTTTGTGTGGCATTGGACGAGGCGGCCGGCAGAATGAGGGCAGTGCCCATCCCCGCGATTATCGCGGATCAGATCGAGGTGGCGCCGGAGCCCGCTGGTTCTGAGGGTTGAGATGACGCGGGCCGCAGACGCCGGGGATGAAGGACAGCCGAGCGTCCTCGACCTTTCGCTGAAGGCCATCGGACGGCGGGCGCCGGCGGCCTTCCTCGCCCTCGCGGGGGTGAAGATCGATCCTGGCGCCGTCCACGCTGCGGATGTTTCGGTCGTCCTTCCGGAGTTTCGCGCCGACCAGGTCTTCCTGATTGGTGCGACCGACGACCCGGAACGGTGGGGAGTGCATTTTGAATACCAGGCCCAGCCGGACGTCCGTCTACTGTCGGGGTGGGCGCTGAAGAACGCGGCCCTCAACCGGCAGCTCCACGTCCCCGTGTTCCTGATCGCGATCTATGTACAGAAGGGAGATCGTGCGCACTTCTTCGACAGCTACACGTTGACGAAGGCCGGCCTGATCAATGAATATCGCTTTAACGCTGTGCGGCTGTGGGAGCATGGCGACCGGATCAGGGCCGAGCTTCCCGAGTTAGCTCCGCTCCTGGTCCTCTGTGAAGAACGGCCGACGGAAGCGACCATCCGTGAGGAAATCGCGCTCATCCGGGCTTCAGCGGCGCCCGGCGAAGTCCGCGCAGACTTGCTCTCGGTCGCTTACATGGTGGGAACGCGCTTCTTCTTGCGGAGTGTTCTAAATGCCTTATTTGCCGAGGAGTTGCCGATGCTGAAAGACGCGGGGATCATTGGGGACTGGATCGAAGAGGGCGAGGCGCGGGGGCGTGCGGAGGCGACCCGTCGTCTCACACTGCGCCTCCTGCGCAGCCGGTTTGGCGATCTGCCCTCGGCGCTCGTGGAGCGTATCGCGCAGGCCGAGCCCGAGTGGTGCGAGGAGCTGGTGGAGCGCGCCATGCAGTCGGAGAGCCTGGACGAGCTGAGTGACGTTTGAGCTGAGGTAACGGGATGCCGAATGATACCGCCCAGCAGCCGGGCATGACGTGGCTGATTTTCGCGCTGATGACGGTGGCCTCGTGGGGAGTCTACGGGGTGTTTCTACACACCGGTCAGATGGCGATGGCCGATCCGGTCAACGGCCGCTACAAGGCGTTTCTGTTCGTCGGCATCGCCTACTTTCTAACCGCCGTCCTCGCCCCGCTGGCGATCCTATTGATGAACGGCGCTTCGTGGCAGATGCCGATGAAGGGGATGACCTGGTCGCTCGTCGCCGGTATCGTGGGCGCGATGGGCGCCTTCTGCGTGCTGCTCGCGTTCGGGGCCAAGGGGGCGCCGCCCGTCGTCATGGCCATTGTATTCGCCGGAGCCCCCATTGTGAACGCCGTCGTCTCCCTGGCGATGCATCCGCCCGCGGGCGGACTGTCTACCATCCGGTGGCAGTTCGTGGCGGGGCTGCTCCTGGCGGCGCTGGGCGGTTGTCTCGTCACCCTCTACCGGCCGATGGACCGGCCTGCCGCGCGCCCGCAGGCCGGCGGGGGAGCCGCCACGGCTCCGGCGGCGAAGCATTGATGTTCCCGCCCGCCGCCGGCCCGGCGGATGGCCTTCTCGATCGCCGGGCTATCGAGGATCGCCAGCTCGAAGGATTGCGCGCGCTGCTGGCGGAGCTGCGGTCCAACAACGGTTTCTACACGCGGAAGTGGGCGGGAGGCGCAGCCTTCGACGGCCTGTCCTGCCTCGGCGACTACTTCGCGCGGACGCCTTTCACGTCTAAGCAGGAGCTGGTGGAAGACCAGCAGTCGCGTCCGCCGTTCGGGACCAATCTCACCTATCCGCTGGAGCGATACACCCGCTTCAATCAGACGAGCGGCACCACTGGCGCCCCGCTACGCTGGTTGGATACCCCCGAGAGCTGGAGCTGGATGGTGGACAATTGGGTCCGGGTGCTGACCGCCGCCGGCGTCCAACGCGCGGACCGGATCTACTTCGCTTTTTCCTTCGGCCCGTTCCTCGGTTTCTGGACCGCCTTCGAGGCCGGCGCGCGCCTGGGTTGCCTGTGCCTTCCGGGCGGCGGGCTCAACAGCGCCGCCCGCCTGCGCGCCATCCTGGACAATGAGGCGACCGTCCTCTGCTGCACTCCCACTTACGCGATCCGGCTGGCGGAGGTGGCGGGGCAGGAAGGCTTCGATCTCTCCGCGGGCGCCGTGCGGTTGATCCTGGCGGCCGGAGAGCCGGGAGCCGCCATCCCCGCCACCCGCGCCCGTATTGAGCGCCTGTGGCCCGGCGCCCGCGTCCGCGACCATCATGGGATGACGGAAACCGGGCCGGTGACGTATGAATGTCCGGTGCGCGAGCGCACCCTGCACGTGATGGAGCCCGGCTTTATCGCGGAAGTGATCGACCCGGACACGGGCCGGCGGCTCGGGCCGGGCGAGCAGGGCGAGCTGGTGTTGACGAACCTGGGCCGCGTCGGTTCGCCGCTGCTACGTTACCGCACCGGCGACCTGGTGAAGCGCGCCGCCGACCCTATCTGTGCGTGCGGCGGGGCGGAGATGGCGCTGGAAGGCGGCATCCTGGGTCGGACGGACGACATGGTGGTAATCCGGGGCGTGAACCTCTATCCCGGATCTCTGGAAGGCGCGCTCCGCGGTTTCGACGGGGTCGCCGAATACCGGGCGGAAGTTCATTCCGGCGGCTCGCTGGCGGAGATCCGCCTGGAGGTGGAGCCCGCGCCGGAGTGCGCCGACGAGGCGGCGCTGGGGCGCGACGTCGAGGCGGCGCTCCGCACCGCGCTGAACTTGCGGATTCCGGTGTCGGTGGTGCGGCCGGGAACACTGCCGCGCTTCGAGATGAAGGCCCAACGGTGGGTCCGTGTGAAAGCAGGGGAGAGCCGTGGCTGAGCCGGACGTACTCTTGGAGCTCTCCGGGGTGGAGAAAAGTTACGAGGCGACCGCCGATTCCGCCGCCACGCAGGTCCTGAGCGGCGTCGATCTCCGGCTGCTCGCGGGTGAGTCGGCGGCGGTCGTCGGGGCGTCCGGCTCCGGCAAGAGCACGCTGCTCAACATCATCGGCACGCTCGACCGTCCCAGCGCGGGCCGCGTCCTGCTGGCGGGGCGAGATCTCACGGCGCTGAATGAGCAGGAGCTAGCCGCTCTTCGCAGCCGGGAGATCGGGTTCATCTTTCAGCTCCATCACCTGCTGCCCCAATGCACGGTGCTGGAGAACGTGCTGGTCCCCACTCTGGCGGGCGGCCCGGCTCAGCGGCGGGAGAAGGCGGAAGCCCGCGCACGCCGCCTGCTGGACCGCGTGGGCCTGTCGCAGCGCCTCTCCTACCGGCCCGGACAGTTATCGGGCGGCGAGCGCCAGCGGGCCGCCGTGGTGCGCGCGCTCATTAACGAGCCGAAGCTTTTGCTTGCTGACGAGCCGACCGGCGCGCTCGACCGCGCCGCCTCCGAGAACCTGGCGCGGCTGCTGGTGGAGCTGAACCGGGAAGAAGGCGTGGCCCTCCTGGTCATCACCCATGCGCTGCCGCTGGCCCGGGAGATGTCGCGCGTTCTCGAGCTGCGCGACGGTCGGCTCGCCCCGGCGGGAGACGGATCATGACCGCCGCTGCTCTCGCGCTGCGTAGCCTGCGTTTCTACTGGCGGTCGCATCTCGGGGTGCTGCTGGGCGCCGTCCTCGGGACGGCCATCCTGGTCGGCGCACTCGCCGTGGGCGACTCCGTCCGCTACAGTCTCCGCGCGATGGCGCTGGCGCGGTTGGGCGAGATCCGGCTGGCCCTCGGCGGCCAGGACCGCTTCTTCCGCGCCGCGCTCGCCAACGAGCTTCAGGCGGAGCTGAAAGCCACGGTGGCGCCCGTTACGGTCCTCCGCGGCACGGCGGCCAGCGGGGCGGGGGACGCCCGCGCCGGCCGGGTCCAGGTCGTCGGGGTCGAAGACCGGTTCTGGAAGCTGGGCGGAACCCGACCGCTGCTCTCCGGAGCGGACTCCGAGGCGGTGGTCCTCAGCGAGCGCCTGGCCCGGAAGCTGGGCGCCAGGGCGGGAGACGAGGTGCTGTTGCGCGTGGAGAAGCCCAGCCTCCTCTCCCGCGACGCGCCGCTCTCCACGGTCGACGAGTCCACGGTGGCGCTGCGGCTCCCGGTGGCGGCGGTCGTCAGCGATGCCGAGTTCGGGCGCTTCAGCCTCGCCGCGAACCAGATCTCCCCCTACAACGCCTTCGTCCCGCTGAAGTTCCTCCAGCAGAAGATCGGCTTTCCCGACCGTGCGAACACGCTGCTGGTCGGCGCGGGCGAAGGCCGCGAGCTGACGCCCACGGAAGCCGCCACCGCGCTTCAGCGCCACTGGCTGCTCGCCGACGCCAGTCTAACGCTCCGCCCGCTGCCCCGCGTCGGCAAGCTGGAGCTGCGCACCGACCGCGTGTTCCTCGACCCGCCCGTGGCGGAAGGGGCCGCGCAGGCTGTGCCCGGCGCCCAGGGCGTCCTCACCTATTTCGTGAACGAGCTGCGGGTGGGAAGCCGCGCCACGCCCTACTCCACGGTCGCCGCGATGAGCGGCTCCGTCGTGCCGGCGGAGATGAAGGACGACGAGGTTCTCATCAACGCCTGGCTGGCGGAGGATCTTCAGGCAACGGTCGGCGACCGACTCCAGCTCACCTACCACGTGATGGGACCGATGCGGCAGCTTCAGGAGCAGAAGAGCCAGTTCCGCATCCGGGGCGTTCTGCCGATCCAGGGCGCCGCCGCCGACCGGAACCTCATGCCGGACTTCCCCGGGCTCTCCGACAGCGAGAACTGCCGCGACTGGGAGCCGGGCGTGCCGGTGGACCTGAAGCGCATCCGCGACAAAGACGAGCACTACTGGGACGCTCACCGGGGCACGCCCAAGGCGTTCATCACGCTGGCGGCGGGGCAGAAGCTGTGGAACAACCGGTTCGGCAACCTCACGGCGCTCCGCTACCCCATCGAAGGGCAGCCCAGCGCCGGCGTCCGGGCGTGTATCCAGCAGGCGATCAGCCCGGCATCCACGGGCCTGTTCTTCGTCCCGGTGCGAGAGCAGGCGCTGGCCGCCAGCTCGCAGTCGATGGACTTCGGGCAGCTCTTCCTCGGCTTCAGCTTCTTCCTCATCGTGGCAGCGCTGCTGCTGATGGCGCTGCTCTTCGCTTTCGGCGTGGAGCAGCGCTCCGAAGAAGTGGGGACGCTCCTGGCCCTCGGTTTCCCGCCCCGGCGCGTGCAGCGGCTGCTGCTGCTGGAAGGCGGCGTGCTCGCGCTGGTCGCCAGCGTGCTGGGCGCGGGTCTCGGCCTGCTTTACACCCAGGCGGTGGTGGGAGGGCTGTCCACCGTCTGGAGCGGCGCCGTGGCGAACGCGGCGCTTCAATACCACAGCGAGCCGCCCACGGTCGCGGCGGGCGCGGTCGCCGGGTTCCTCACGGCGCTGCTTACGATCTGGCTGGTCGTCCGGCGGCAGGCGCGGGTCCCCGCCCGCGAGCTACTTGCGGCGGGCGGTGAGTCCGAGGCGCGCCTCCTGGCGCCCTCGGGCTCTGGGCCGACGCCGGGACTCCGCACCCTCATCATCTGCGTGGGCGGCGCGATCCTGCTGGCGATCAACGCCTTCATGGGCGGTCACGACGCGGCAGCGGGCTACTTCTTCGGGGCGGGCGCGCTTCTACTGATCGGCGGCATCGCGGCTTGCCGGATGCTCCTCGCTCGCCTGGAGCGCCGCGCCGCCGACGAGCGCCTCACCGTCGGCTCCCTCGGGGTGCGGAACAGCGTCCGTCGTCGCGGGCGGAGCCTTAGCGCGGTCGGCCTGCTCGCGTGCGGCAGCTTCCTGGTGGTCTCCATCGGCGCCAGCCGCCACGATCCGCACCACGGGGCCGAGCGCCGCTCCTCCGGTACGGGCGGGTTCGCGTTCTACGGCGAGACGACGCTCCCGGTCCACCAGGACCTGAACACCGAGGAGGGCCGGGAAGCCTTCGGGCTGGAAGCGGAAGATCTGGGCGGCGCTCGCGTCATCCCGATGCGGCTGCGAGAGGGGGACGAGGCGAGTTGTCTCAACCTCAACCGCGCGCAGTCTCCCCGCATCCTGGGCGTGCGGCCCGCTGACCTCAGCGGCGCCTTCACCTTCGGCAGCCTCGCGGATAAAGCGGCGACGAAATCCCCGTGGTCTCTCCTCGAGCGACCGGCGGGCGACGACGCCATTCCCGCTGTTGGCGACATGAACACCGTCGTCTGGTCGCTTGGCAAGTCCGTGGGCGATCTCGTGCCGGTGCTTGACGACCGGGGGAAAACGGTCAACCTCCGGATCGTGGGGATCCTTGGCAATTCCGTTCTCCAGGGCAGCCTGCTGGTCTCCGAGGAGAACTTCGTCCGCCGGTTCCCCTCTCAGAGCGGCTACCAGGTTTTCCTGATCGACGCTCCGCACGACCAGGCGACCTCGCTGGCGCCGGTCCTCACGCGGGCGCTGGAAGACGTGGGCCTCGATCTCACGTCCGCTCCCGAGCGGCTGGCCGACTTCAACGCCGTCGAGAACACCTACCTTTCCATCTTCGCCGTTCTGGGCGGGCTGGGACTGCTGCTCGGGAGCGTGGGCCTGGGTGTGGTGGTGCTGCGGAACGTGCTGGAGCGCCGGGGCGAGCTGGCGTTGCTCCGCGCCATTGGCTTCCGCGCGCGCGCCATGCAGTGGCTCGTTTTCAGCGAGCATTCCCTGCTGCTGGCGCTGGGCCTGCTGGTCGGGGTCGTCTCCGCGCTGGTGGCTGTGCTTCCCGCGCTGGGCTCGCCGGGAGCGGAGGTGCCGTGGCTCTCCCTCGCGCTCACGCTGCTCGCGGTTCTCGTCAGCGGGTTCATCTGGACCTGGGGCGCCACGGCGCTGGCGCTGCGGGGGCCGCTGCTCCAGGCGCTGCGAAACGAATAACAAACTTTGGTGTCTCACCGCCCGGCGGTCGATGCGTCCCTGCAAACTCGACGCGACGCTCCCCGCCCAGGCCGGGTGAGCCTTCTGTACCGGCGCTCACCCTAAGTCGCGAATATGAGCTGAGGAGCCAGAAACCCTTGTCGCCGGAGGCGACCGGGCGGCGCAAGGGCTGGGGGAGAACGTCCGTACACGACGGCCGTTCCGCTACGCAAGCCGTCTCTTGAAACCCAGATGTCCCCATCGATCGCTCGGATTGCGGCGCAGCCGCTCTGTGTCCCTCTGTAGTGTCTGTGTCGATCTGTGTTGAGTTGTTCGACTTCAGTTGCCACACAGCCCCGCTGTGAATATCCATAGTCTCGGAGTTTTGTCCATGCGTTTTAAGAACGGTGTTGTCTTCGGCATCGCGGGCGCTCTCGCCGCCCTTACCACTCTCGCCGCAGTCGCCCAGACCCGGCAGCCTGGAGAATGGCCGCAGTGGCGGGGGCCGGATCGTACGGGGATCTCCCAGGAGAAAGGGCTGCTGAAAAGCTGGCCCGCCGGCGGTCCGCGCCTCGTGTGGAAGGCCACGGGCCTCGGCGGCGGTTACAGCACGCCGTCCATCGCGGGCGGGCGGCTCTACGGCATGGGTTATCGAGACACCCAGGAGGTTGTGTGGGCCTACGACGCGGCCACGGGCAGAGAGGTCTGGTCCCTCCCGGTAACCACCGCGAACCGTGAGATCGGCTACAACGAGGGCTCGCGCTGTACGCCGACGGTGGACGGCGACCGCCTCTACGCCGTGGGGGTGAGCGGCGACCTCCTGTGCCTGGAGCGCGCCACGGGCAAAGTGCGCTGGCGCAAGAACCTGGTGAGCGACTTTGGCGGTAAGATCCCCAACTGGGGCTACACGGAGTCGCCCTTGATCGACGGCGACAAGGTGATCGTCACGCCGGGCGGCGCGGCGGCCACGCTGGTCGCGCTGGACAAGAACAGCGGCGAAGTGATCTGGAAGTCCCAGGTTCCGGACGGCAACGCGGCGGCCTACGCCTCCGCCATCGTGGCGGATGTGGACGGCCAGCGGCAGTACATCCAGTACATCACGGGCGGTCTGGTAGGCGTCGCGGCGAAGGACGGCAAGCTGCTCTGGCGCTACAACAAGCCCGCCAACGGCATCGTCATCACCACGCCGATCTACCACGACAACCACGTTTTCGCCACCACCGCCTACGGAAAGGGCGGCGGCGTCGTGCGTCTCGCCACCACGCCCTCCGGCATGACCGCCACGGAAGTGTACTTCGACCCGGAGATGCAGAACCACCACGGCGGCGTCGTGCGGCTCGGCGAGCACATCTACTACTTCGAAGGCTGGCACACCGGGCGCTTCGTCTGCCGCGAGTTCAAGACCGGCAAGCTGGTCTGGTCCGAGGATACGAAGCGCAAGGGCTCGCTCGTCTATGCCGATGGTCGCTTCTACGTCCGCAATGAGCGAGGTCCCGTGACGCTGGTGGAAGCCACCCACACCGGGCATGTGGAGACGGGCGCCTTCGACCAGCCGGAGCGCACGGGCAAGGCCGCCTGGGCCCACCCCGTGGTGGCGGGCGGACGGCTCTACCTGCGCGACCAGGACTTCATGCTCTGCTACGACGTCAAGCAGCCGTAATGAACCCGGCCCGCTCCGGCGGCGTCTACGCCCGTGCGGGGGCCGGCGGCCCCCGCAACCATTAACCCCCTGGAGTACCGTTGATGACTCGGCGATTTCGCACCGTATTTGGCATAGCATCCGCCCTTGCGGCTCTTACTACCTTAACGGCCGTGGCCCAGACGGCGCGTCCCGGCGAGTGGCCCCAGTGGCGGGGACCGGACCGCACCGGCCTCTCTCGCGAGACGGGCCTGCTGAAGACCTGGCCGGCGGAAGGTCCGCGCCTCGTCTGGAAGGCGGGCAACCTGGGCCTCGGATACACCACGCCCTCTGTTGCGGCAGGTAAGGTCTTCGGAATGGGCAACCGTGGCCCCAACGAAACCGTGTGGGCGCTCGACGCCGCCACCGGACAGGATGCCTGGAGCACCCCCATCGCTTCGGCGCGGACGGTGGACCGCGGCGACGGCTCTCGCGGCACGCCTACGGTGGACGGCGCCAACATCTACGCCCTGGGCGTGGGTGGCGACCTGGTGTGCCTCGAAACGGCCAGCGGAAAGCTGAAGTGGCGGAAGAGCCTGGTGACGGACTTTGGCGGCTCCATGCCGGGTTGGGGCTACAGCGAGTCGCCGCTGGTGGATGGCGACAAGGTGATCGTTACCCCCGGCGGCCGGGCCGCGACGCTGGTGGCCCTGAATAAGAACACCGGTGAAGTGGCCTGGAAGTCCCAGGTTCCGGAAGGGGACGCGGCCCACTACTCGTCCGCTATCGCGGCGAACGTGGCGGGCCAGCGGCAGTACATCCAGTTCTTGCGCGGCGGCGTCGTCGGCGTTGACGCCCGGGACGGCAAGTTCCTCTGGCGCTACAAAGAGCCCGCCAACGGCACCGCCAACTGCTCCACGCCGATCTTCCGCGACAACATGGTGTTCGCGGCGTCCGCTTACGGAACGGGCGGCGGACTGGCGAAGCTGACCGCCGGCCCTGAGGGCGCGACGGCGACCCAGGTCTACTTCACCAAGCAGATGCAGAACCATCACGGCGGCATGGTGCTGGTAGGAGATCACCTCTACGGCTTCGACAACGCCAACCTCACCTGTCTGAACTTCCTTACGGGCGAGCTGGCATGGTCGAACCGCAGCGTGGGCAAGGGCTCCGTCGCCTACGCGGATGGACATCTCTACGCTCGTAGCGAGCGCGGCGCCGTGGCCCTCGTGGAAGCCACCCCTAAGGCTTACGTGGAGAAGGGCCGCTTCACGCCGCCGGATCTCTCCGGCGCCTTCACCTGGCCTCATCCGGTGGTCGCCGGCGGGCGGCTCTACCTGCGGGATCAGAACGTCCTCCTCTGCTACGACATCAAGGGTCAGTAGAGACGGAAAGCCGATTTGGTCAGCCAGCCCTGATGGGCGGGCACGGGTTCGATCCCTGTTCGGCAGGGATGCAATTGCGAAGAAAGGCAGCGAGATGCGGACTTCGATGAAGCTGGCGGCGGTAGGGTTGACCCTGATTACGGGGCTCGGGGCGACGGCCGTCACCGTCGCCGCGCAGGAGAAGGCGACTAAAGCCGTCCGGCGGCCCGGCGTTACGGGAGACTGGGTCGGCACGTGGGGCGTGTATACGCCTCCGGCGGCGGGCGCCGAAGGCGAGGCGCCCAAGAAGAGCCCGTATCCTCAGATGCGGCTCGACTGCAAGGTCGCCGAGACCAAGGACGGCAAGTGGCAGGCGACCTTCGAGGGCGAGTGCGGCCGGCCCTACAAGTACACGATCCAGATGCTGGGGCGCGGCGCCGGCGACGTCGTGATGTTCCAGGGCACCGCCGACCTCGGTGAGAAGGACGGCGGCGTCTACGACTGGATCGGCCGCGCGACGGACAAAGAGTTCGTCGGCTTCTACACCAGCGAGAAGTACACGGGCACGTTCCGGCTGGCCCGTCCGGCGCCCGCCGTTGCAGCACCCACCAAGTAGCGCCCGTACGCACCGTTCCCTCACAGCGGCCCCGGCTCGAATC
>Ga0256860_1000006_pt1 | contig 13752 bp, 6 predicted proteins | sample BONt14_FD_181170 | JGI IMG/M metagenome (GOLD analysis project Ga0256860, IMG submission 181170) | Terrestrial sediment cell enrichment communities from Utah, United States - BONCAT_SYTO_Terrestrial_sediment - 14 | ecosystem: Environmental > Terrestrial > Deep subsurface > Rock core/Sediment...
GTGCTATATGGGTTCCACGGCAAGCGCCGCAGGCTGGAGGCAAGCAGCTACGCCTGCTCCCTTGGGAGGGAAGCTAATCTAGCGGAAATTCTACAGTTAGACGCGCCTGACCTCCCCGGCGGCGCGCCTATTTTTCGACTGCAAGGGGACAGGCGCTCTCGCCTCTACCCCTCGCCCCTTCCAGGCGCCGAAGTCCCGCAGTGCACGGAGAGTCCGACCAGGCCGGCGGCGCCCAATGGGTATATACGGGCCGGCCGCCGGAATCGGCGCCCGGTGGAAAACAGAGGAATGCTGCGCTGCGCGCTGCTTCGTTCCTAACGGCGCAACGTCTCCGGATCGCCGGTGCGACGATCCGGAGACGCCGTTGCGCCAGAGTTCCCGGGGTTAGTTCTTGGCGCGCGCCCTGCGGGTGATCTGGAAGGAGGCGCTGTCCCCCTTCACCTTGGGATCCACGCTCCAGATAACCCGGAGCTTCGCTTTCTTCGTCACCGGGCCGGAGACGATCCAGTTGGCGGAGCCGTCGTTGGTAGTGTCGCGGATGATCGGGGTGAAGGTTTTTCCATCCTTAGAGAAGTGGATCTCCACCAGCCCCGTTCCTACCGTGCCACCTTCCCAGGTGATCGTCTGCGACGAGCCCTCGGCCCACTTCGTCCCGCCGCGGGGCGAGGTGACCCGGAGAGTCGGCGCGACGATGCTGGACACGCTGTCGCTGTCGTCGCGGATCGCGCCGTCGTTGGACGACGAGATGCGGAACAGGATCTTGTCGCCGACGGGACCGGTCACCTTCCAGGCTTCCGAGCCATCGTTGGCGATGTTCTCGAAGATCGTGTCCCAGCTCTCGCCGTTGTCCCGAGAGATCTCGATGTCAACGTTGCCGGCAACGCCGTTGGTCGTCCAGAGGATGGTCTGGTTCGAGCCCAGCAGCAGGCGCTGCCCGCTGGGCCGCGCCAGAGCGAGACCCGGCTGAACGATCTTGAACGGTCCGTCGCTCTCCCCGCTAAGGGACGGGTCCTGTACCGAACTCACCCGAATGCGGCTGTTCTGTCCGGCGGGCCCCGTGACCCTCCAGACTTCCTGGCCGTCGTTCGCGGTGCTCTCGAACAAGGTTTCCCAACTCGTGCCGCCATTGCGGGTGAGCTCGATCTTCACCGGCCCGTCGACGCCGAGAGCGTTCCAGCCGATGGTCTGCTGGCTCCCCACCTGCCAGGTGCGGCCGCCAGCGGGTTCCAGAACGGTGATCCCCGGCGTGACGACCTGGAAACTGACGTTGCTGGTGTCCGACGCGCCGGGCAGCTCCAGCGACGTGATCCGGATCAGGGCGCCTTCCGTCTCGCCGGAAACCGTCCAGTTCTCCATGCCGTCGTTGGCGGTAATCCCGTCCTTATTGGTGTCGCTCTCCGTAACGAGCGGCTCCCAAGTCGTGCCGCCGTCCCGGCTGATCTCCAGCTTCACCTCTCCCGTGGCGCTCAGTCCGGCGGTGTTCCACGTAATGGCCTGCACCTGGCCAATGCGCAACTCTTCGCCACCGTTGGGGGTGATCAACTGAAGCCCCGGCGGGACGATCGAGAAGATCTTGGGGCTCAGTCCGAAGGCCGGGAAGCCGGAAGCCTGGATCCGGATCAGGGCGTTGGAAGTGGTCTCTCCCGCCACCGTGTAAGTTTCCGTCCCATCATTCGGCGTGCCCGAGAAGAGCGGTGTAAAGGTCGCCCCGCCATCGCGGCTGAGCAGGATGTCCACCGTGCTCGGCACGCCCTGCGGGCCTTCGGTGTTCCACCGGATGGTTTGCCGGGTGCCCACGCCCCACGACTCGCCGCCCTGCGGCGCGAGCACGTTCACCTTCATCTCGCGGATGGTGAACGGCTGGCTCACTCCGACCACGGTAGGATCGTCCACGGAGGTGACGCGGATGAGTGCATTGGTGGTGGGCGGACCCGTCACCGCGAAGCTCTCGATCCGGTCATTCGCCGTGCTGGGGTTGATCGTCTCCCACGTCACGCCGCCGTCGCGGCTGATCTCCAGCTTCACGTTGCCGCTAACCCCAAGCTCATTCCAGCGGATGTCCTGGTTAGTGAAGGTGTAGAGAACATCCGCGCCGTTCGGGGAAACGGGCGTGATGCTGATGGTGCGGATGGCAAAGGCGCCGCTGATGCCTTCCACGTCCCGGCCGCGCACCACGCTCTTCACGCGGATGCGGGCGGCGCTGGTGTCGGGCGTAGTCACCGACTGCCAGATGTAGCTGCCGTCGTTCGGCGTGGAGGCGGCGCCCGCGTCCACCGGAACGAACGGGCCGCCGTCGCGGCTGATCTCGACGGATACCGTCCCACTGAGCGGAACGGCGTCCCACTTGACCTCGAAAGGCTTGCCTACCGCGAGCCGGTCGCCATCCTTAGGCGACAACACCTTGATGAACGGGTTCACGATGCTGAACGTGCGATCCGTCGCGTCGTTGATGGCCGGCTCAACCGCCGAGACGACGCGGACCTTCGCCCGGTCGCTGACAGGGCCCGTCACCACCCAGTTCTCTGAACCGTCGTTGGCGGTGTTGCTGATGATGGTCGTCCAGTTCACCCCGCCGTCGCGTGAGACTTCGATGTTGACGTTGCCCGCCACGCCCACCTGAGTCCAGGTGATCGTCTGCGTGCTGCCGATGTCCCAGCGCTCGTTGCCGTTGGGCGAAGTCAGCGTGAATTTCCCGGAGATCGGGCCGAAAACGGTAAGCGTCCAGCCGTTCAGGACACCGATGTTGCCGGGGTTCAGGTCACGGACGCGCAGCTTCCACGGCAGGTCCTGGCCCGTCACGGGGTCCTTGATGCGGGTCGGCTTGCGGAACAGCTTCCGGAGCGACTCGGTCGGCGTCGAGGGGAACGGGTAGTTGGTCTTGATGTTGTCCTGGTCTTCACCCGTTTCATCGTGCAGCATCACGGACGTGCCGTCCGGATGGACAAGCTGCACTTCGAGGTCGCCGATGTAGGAGTGGGTGATGTCCACGCCCACGTCGAGGCCCCGGATGATCATGTCTTCGGGGAAGAACAGCAGGCTCTCCACCCAATCCGTCTCGTCCTGGAAGTTGTCTTCGATGGGCGCCGGCTGGCCGGCAGCGGCGACCGGCCCTTTGATGACGCCATCCGAAATGGTGAAGTCCCGGTCGCTCGTGTCCCCAAAGTTGGGCCGGTTAACGGGGCTGATCTTGATCCGCCCCTCGAAAGTGAACGGCTCGGTAACCTGCCACAGGTACTCGCCGTCGTCTTCCGTGCTGTCGGCAATGACTTCGGTATAGGTCTTTCCACCATCGCGTGACAGCTCGATCCGCACGGCCGGCACGCCCGCCCGGCTCCAGAGGATCTTTATCGGGTCCGGGTTGGAGATGAGCAGAGTCTCGTCTCCGTTCGGGTAGATCACCGTGACGCGGCCGGACGCGATCCGCGCCGCGTGGAGCTTCCAGGAGGACGAAAAGAAAAACCCATTACTAGCCGGCAGCTGCGCCTGAATCCAGACCTTACCGCCGCCGCTTTCCTGGTCCAGCGATGCGTCAGTGTAGTCGCCCGTAACGAAGGATGACAGAGCTGCGTTCCCCGCTTCCGTGAGGGTGGGCGCCTCGAAGGTGCCGAGGCTACCCAGGTAGCGGGCATGGTACATGGAGATGAATGAGGTGGGACTGGCGCCCTGGAACACCGCCACGGCGTTGCCGCCCGCGTCCGGCATAATCGCCGGACGATGGTATTCCAGAATAGGATCCGAAAGCACTTCGCTATCCACGAGGGAACCCGCGCCGCGAGGATCGATCAGATAGAACCGGACCTCGGCACGGCCGAAAAATGGAGCGGTGCTCACCGTATGGCCTGTCCAGATGATCCCGTCGCGCAGGACCGTCTTCTGAAGAGCGTCATCCGGCGCCCTCACGGAGCTAAACTGCGCGTTGATGAACCCGGCGGGGTAATCCCAGTCCGCCGTATCGATGAAAGTACTCGTCACGGTGGGAGCGGTCACCGACAGGGGATCGTCGATCTTGTAGAGCGCGATGCCTTCACCCTTCGCCGGCGTGGTTCCGGCCACGGAAACCAGCAGTCCTTCCTGACCCAGCGCCCTATCGTCTCCCGCCGACTCCACGGGCTTCAGCGTGTTGGCCACCCGGCCAGTAAACGGGGCCGGCATCGGGATGTCGTCGATGAAGGTAGGCTGCGCCAGCCCGCCGAAGGCCGCCGTGAACTTGCTTAGGATCATCACGCGGTTTTTCGCCGCGGCGGGCATACTGGTGCTGGTGTACCGGGTGGATCCCTTCGGCAGCGCACCCATCTCAAAAGTGACGTAGATCGCCCGGCTGTCGTATCCCAGGCTGGGATAGTGCGCGAACTCGGTGGGCGTGGCTGCTGGGCGACCGACGCTGAACACGTACTTGTTCCAGAAGCCCGTGGGATCGGACGTCTGGGAGATGGCCAGCACGCAGCTGGATTCCGCGGGCGTTGTGGCCGGAAGCGACCGGCCCACCGCAACCAGAATGAAGCGCTTGAGCGATGCGTCGAAGCTCAAACGCGGCTCGCGGATGTTCCGCGTTGTCTCGGGGCGCGGGACCGTCGTGCCGGGGCCGAAGAAGTTGGCCAGGGAGACTGACGAGATCTCGCTTCCGTCGATAGTCTGAATCTTCAGAATTGAGTTGGCGGCGCTCACTACGTAAGCGTCGCTGACGGCGATCGTCGGATCCGCCAGTTCACTGATGCCGAATAACTGCGAGAAGGGGATCGTGTCGAATTCCAGGTCCGGCGCCGGCGACGGCGTGCTCGTGGCGGCGAGGCGCGCCCGTCCGCCCGCCACTCGAGAGCCGCCCGACTTACCGGATCGAAGCGACGAAGCCGCCGCGCGCCCGTACTTGGCCTGCCAGACCGCGAAATCCTCGTCCTGGCGAGCCTTCGCCTGGGCGGAGAGGAGCTGCAGCTCCTGCGGCGTTAACTGCGGCAGCGGGTCCGTGCGGTCCCGCGCCACAGCCGCGGCGAAGTCTTCCTGGAGCGGCGCCACGGGCTCCGGATAGCGGAGAAACTCCCGGTAACCCGGGTTGCCGGGGGCTCCCTGCGCCGTGGCAGGACGGCCGCCTACGGAGAGGGCGGTGAGCAGCGAGAGGCTCGCCATCACCAGGCTGGTTAAAACCCCTCTGCGCATGGCCCCGCGGCAAGTCCGGTTGACGGTCTGGTCTTGCATGGAGATTAGCTTTCCTCTAATGGGTAGTCGCGCGCCCACGGAGCCGGGGACTGCGGCGGACACCCTAATGGGCGTACGTAATTAAGAGAAGGAACAAAGACCGCCGCCGCAGGGACTCTGGGCCACTGGGCGTGCGCGTATATCGAAGAAGATCAGGAATCGGGGATACGGCCGATCCGCCTCTGGGACCGGCCGTATCCTTCACAGGCTAGCGCTGGATCTTGCGCCGCACCGGGGTGCGCCCCTGGTTCGGACGGCCGCCTCCGCCTCCGCCGCTCGCTTTGCCGTTGATGGCGAAGGAGCGATCGCTGGCGTCCTGGATCGCCGCATCGTCGTTCCAGGTAACCCGGATCCGGGCGCTCTTGACCTTGGCGCTGTCTACGGTCCACGCTTCGGAACCGTCGTTACTGGTCCCAGCGAACAGGACGCTCCAGGTGGCGCCGCCGTCGGTGGACAGCTCGATGTCTACGGTTCCCACGCCGACGCTAGAGCCGCTCCACTGGATGAGCGTCTCATCACCAGGGCGCAGGGTCTCGCCGCCGTTCGGCGTCACCAGGAAGAGTGTCGGCTCTTCCACGCTGAACGCCACGTCGGAGATGTCCTGAATAGAAGAGTCGGCCACGGAGGTTACGCGCACCAGGGCGTTCGTCGCCGCACGGCCGGTGACTGCCCAGGCGGCGGACCCGTCGTTCGGGGTGTTGGCGGCGATCGTCTCCCAGGAGAGACCTCCATCTCGCGATACTTCCACGTTCACCCGGCTGTCGAGCCCCAATCCAGTGGACGACCAGGTAATCACCGCCGAGTCTCGGTTCGCGAGGAACCGCGAGCCGGCGCGGGGACCGGTTACCGTAAGGCTGGGGAGCTGCACCTGGAACACGCCATTGTTCGTATCGCTCACCTCCGGTCGGGTGAGCGACCGGACGCGGATGCGTCCCAGGCGCGTGGTCGGACCGGTGACGATCCAGCGTTCCGTACCATCATTGCGAGTACTGGGGAACAGAGTCTCCCAGGTGGCGCCGCCATCCCGGCTCCGGTCGATCGCCACGTTGCCGGTGACCGACGAGCTGGTCGTCCAGGCGATGTCCAGCGCCTGGCCTTCGCGGAAGATCTCCCCGCCCGCCGGCCGCGTGACTTCCAGGGTATAGGCCTCGCGGACCTGGAAGTTGGACGGGCTTTCGTCCGAGAACTCCAGCCGGCCCACCGTGGTCACCCGGATGCGCCCCTGGGTCGTCGCCGGCCCGGTCACCGTCCAGGCTTCCTGGCCGTCGTTCGTGGTAGAGGCAAAGATGTCTTCGTACGTCTGGCCGCCGTCGCGGGAGAACTCGAGCTTCACGCGCCGCGAGCCGTCCTTCGCGTAACCCTGCGAGTCCCAGGATAGCAGCACGCGCTTGCCGACTTCGAACTCTTCGCCGCCCAGCGGCGCCACAAGCTGAATGGAGCCGTCCACCACCGAGAAGCTCGCATCGCTGCTGTCGGTGACGGTGTCGCCGACGCCGCTGATGCGGATGCGGAGGTTGTTGCTCAACGGCAGCGTGGACGTGGTGAACTCGCCGTCATCCTCGGTGCGGTCAGCCAGGGTAGTAAAGGTCGTTCCGCCATCGGTGGACGCTTCCAGCTTTACGAAGTGCGGGGCGGTGAAGCCCTCGCTGTCCCACGTGATGCTCACGTCCGAGCCGCTGAGGAATACGTCGCCGGACGCCGGGCTGGTCAGCGTAAGCTGCTGAAGGGCCTGGCTCAGGTTCAAACGACCGCCCGTGGTGATCTTGCCATTGAACGCCTGCACGCGATCCGCGCTCTTGAACAGGCGAGACTTGAGATCCAGCGCGCTGAGGTTGGGATTGTTCGCCAGCAGCAGCGCGGCGGCGCCCGATACGTGCGGGGTCGCCATCGAGGTGCCGTTCTTGATGTCGTAGGGGTTGGCGGGGTCGGTCGCCATCGAGGTGGGGACGGTGCTGAGGATCGCTCCGCCGGGCGCGGCGATGTCTACCGACTTCGCGCCGAAGTTGGAGAAGCCGGTGAAGGCGTCCGTGTTATCCGTCGCCGCGACGGAGATCACGTTCGGCGCCACGGTGTTCCAGCTCGAAGGGTAATGGGGCAGCGTCTCGTTGTCGTCGCCGATGCCATCGTCGCCGCCGTTGCCGGCTGCGGAGGGGATCAGGATGTCGGCGCGGGCCGCGCGGTTGACGGCGTCCAGCAAGAGTTGGTTCGCAATCGGCCCGCCCCAACTGGCGTTGATGATCTGCGCGCCGTTCTGGATCGCGAAATCGATGGACGCGATGTCCGCCGACGCCGACCCGGCGCCGGTGGCGTCAAACGCCTTGAGCGGAATCATCTTAACCCGCTGAATGACGCCGGTTACACCCACGCCGTTGTTGCCCCGGGCGCCGATGGTGCCCGCGACGTGCGTGCCGTGGCCCTCGTCGTCCTGCGGGTCCGCATCATTGTTGACGTAGTCAAAGCCGACGACCTTGCCGGCGCTGTCCTTCATGATGTTGTCTTTGAGGTCCGGGTGATCGTAGTCGACGCCGCTGTCGATCACCGCGACCACCACCTGGTCACTCCCGGTGACCACATCCCACGCCCGCAGGGCGCCGATGTGCGCGCCGGCTCTCCCGCCGCCCTGGCCCGTATTATTCAGGCCGTACAACTCCGAAAAGCGGGGATCGTTCGGCGCGGCGGCCAGGCGGTAGATATGGTCAGGCTCCGCCGCCCGCACCGTGCCGTCCCGCTTCAGGGTCGCGACTGCGGAGGCGACCGTCACGCCGGCCGCTTTGCCCTGGGGGGTAATGCGCAGCCGGGCGATCGCATTGCTCTTAAAGGAAGGGTCGGGAGCGAGGCCGACGCGCGCCACCGCGCCGAGGCGCGCCGCCAGCGGGACATCCTCTTTAAAGGAGACCAGCACTACGTCCGGAACAAACTCTCCCTGCGCCTCGAACACGGGACGGTTCTGGGCCGCAGCCCCGGTCATCCAACCGGCCGTGCCCAGGCCGCCCGCCAGCAGGGCGGTGAGCGAGAAAATCGCTTTATAGCCAACAGTCGCACAACGATGCTTCTTGACTTGCATGGGTTCCTCTATGGATGAGCGAACCGGGCAACCCCGCCCGGCGGTCGGTCTCTCACGAAATCCGGCGTGGAACTCGACCGTGCCCTCAAGGGCATCGCGGCGGTAATCACAGCGATGCCCGTATGCGTTACGCAATCTCGCCTGGGAAAGTTGCGAAAGCGGCGCGCGCCCCTGCTAGCGGGGCAACAAAGCCTACGGTTCTTTTGCGTGAAGCATCGCGGAATCCCTCCAAGAACCAGGCAACCAGGGGGTTGACCTGAATTCGGGCGCGCCGGCTGCCGGGGGACGGCAAGGAACAGTCGCCTTTCCAGAGGTTCCCTATGCGAAACTCGACGGTTAGACGCGGACGTCCGGGAAAATGACGCGCCTTTTTTTACACAGAATGCTACAAAGGGACGGGCGGGGCGGCCCGGCCCCTCTTCTGAATCCGAGGAATGCACGCAGCCAGCCCTGGCCAGCCGGACGCCGCCCTCCGGCGCGCCCGCCTCCCCATCAAACTGCCGTGCAATCGGCGGAACCGAGCAGTCCTGAGGCGGGTCGATACTCCAGAACCGAGCGGGGTTCCCGGCCGGGCGGTTTGAGGCCGAGACCGTCAGGGAACGATCTGCAATAGAAGCCTGGGCAGAGCGCGATTAGCACGTGCGCCTGGGAGGAGGAAGACACAAGCGATGTACACACGATCGATTAGTCGCGCGGCGATGCCGGCGATTCTCGGCGCTCTCGCGCTGCTGGGAACGCATGAGGCGTCTGCGCAAAGTCGGCGGGTGACGGTGCCGGAGAATACCGTTGTCCGCGTCCGTCTTGACGATAAGCTCAGCAGCCGCACGGCCATGCGCGGCGACCGGTTCACGGCCACCCTGGCCGATGAAGACCGCAGCGGTCTCCCGTCGGGGACGCGGTTCGAAGGCGTGCTGTCGGAAGTCCGGCGCTCCACCCGGGAGGAGCCGGGGGTGCTTGATATGGACTTCCGCCGCGTGATCCTGGCGGACGGGGCGTCGATGCCCGTGGTGGGCACGCTGGCGAGCCTGGCGGATGACGACGTGCGCCGCTCGTCGGACGGGCGCCTGGAAGCACGGCGCAACGACAGCAGCGGCGGCAAAATGCAGACGAAGTGGGTGGGCTACGGCGCGGGCGCCGGCGCGGTGCTGGCTACGGTGTTCGGCGGCGGCTTCCTGAAGGGCGCGCTGCTGGGCGGCCTGGGCGGCGCCGTTTACGGCTATCTGAATAAGGATAAAGACCGGGGCGGTCGCAACTTCTCGGAAGTCGATCTGGCCCAGGGCCAGGAATTCGGCATCCGGCTGAACCAGCAGATTGCCTTCGCGGACAACGGCCGCTACCGGTTCACGCGGAATGACCGGCTGGACCGGGCGGATGATCGCTTCGACCGCACGGACGTGCGCCCGGGTCGTGACCGCGTTCTGGGCCGCCGCGAGGAGCTCCGGTTCGGCAGCACGGCCGTGCGGGTTAACGGACGCGCCGTGGACTTCACGGATGTCCGGCCGATGAACGTGAACGGCGTCCTCTACGTGCCGCTCCGCCCGATCGCCGAAGCGGCGAATATGCGGTTCGACCACTTCGCGGGCGCGGAGAACTTCACGCTCACCACGCCTGGCGGTCCGGTGCGCGGGACGGTAGGCGAGCGGAACACGCTCAGCCGCGGCGCCGCGACGGACACGTTGAACGACGCGCCGATGTCGATCGACGGTGAGGTCTACGTCTCCACCGAGTATCTCAGCCGCGTGGCCGACCTGCGCGTGAACTGGGACCGGCGCACCCGGCAGTTGGAACTGGAGAGCTACCGGTAACGGGGCTTTCGGGTCCGAATGACGATCAAGGACAGGGGCGGCGTCTGCTGCCCCTGTCCTTTGTTTCTGCCTGCAACGCCCCGCTTGACTTGGCCCGCCGCCCCGTGCTAGACTTCGGCGTCAACTGAAGTAACGGCTTATCGGGGTGTGGCTCAGCTTGGTAGAGCGCTGCGTTCGGGACGCAGAGGTCCGCGGTTCAAATCCGCGCACCCCGATTTTTTGCTGTACGGGGAGAAATCCTCGCTTTAAAGGCGTGGCGACACAGAGGGAGCACGGAGTAATCTGTTGCAGTGCGCCGCGCCTCTCTCGGAGTCCGGCGCACCGCCTCTCGCGCCGTTGCATTCCCCCACCCCGCGCCGGCCGCTGTGGCGAAGCGTTTCTCCATGCTTGGGGAGAACCGGGTTGATCGAAGTTGACTACCACACCCACCACGAGCGCTGCGGCCACGCTCAGGGCGTTATCGAAGAGTACATCCAGGCGGCTATCCAGCTTGGCATCCGCGAGATCGGGATCTCGGACCATGCGCCGCTCTACTGGCTGGAAGGCGACCACCCGTGGCCCGGCAGCGCGATGCCGCGCAGCGAGCTGGAGCGGTATGTCGAGGAAGTCCTGGCGCTGCGGGAGAAGTATGCCGGCCGCATCCAGGTGCGGCTGGGCCTGGAGGCGGACTACGCTCCCGGCTTCGAGGACGTCTACCGCGAGGTCTTCGCCCGCTATCCGTTCGACTACGTGATCGGCTCCGTCCACCAGTGCCTCGGCCGGCATGTCTACGACCAGTATCGCTGGCACGAGAATCCGGACCCCGCCGAGGTCTACTCGGAGTACTTCCGCCTGGTGCGCGCCTCCGCCGCCAGCGGTCTCTTCGACGTCCTCGGGCACATCACCGCGATCATGGCGTTCGGACCGCGGCCTTCCGACGAGCTGCTGGAGCGGGAGTTCGACGCCACGGCCATCGCGCTGGCGAACAGCGGCGTGGCCATCGAGGTCAACACGTCGGGCATTCGCAAGGGCGGCCCCGAGCCCTTTCCCGCCGGCCCGCTCCTGCGCCGCTGCCTGGCCGCCGGGGTCCCCGTCACCTACGGCTCCGACTCGCACGCCCCGGAGGAAGTCGGCCACGCGCGGGAGGAGGCGGAGCGCATCCTGGCCGGCGTGGAGCTGTGGCGACCTGAGGCTAGGGTCCAGGGTATAGGGGTCAGGGTTTAGGGTCCGAATTGCTGCGCGTGGACGCTCCTGCCCTCTGCTTTACTCAACCCTGGACCCTAGACCCTGGACCCTAGACCCTGGCGTCCCCCGCAGGGAAGCACCCCACGCTGCGCCGAATTAGGAGGCATTGGGACGCAGCGAAGGAGCAGCGCGCATGAAGCTATTGTCTATCGACCTCGGGGCCAGCGGCGGCCGGGCGCTGGTCGGCAGCCTGGTCGAGAACCCAGCGGGCTGGATGCTGGATATGGAAGAGGTACACCGCTTTCCGCACGGTCCCAGCTACACGCCACACGACGGCGGCCGGACTCTACACTGGGACGCTCTGCACCTGTGGAGCGAGATCCAGACGGGCCTGCGCCGCGCCGCACAGGCGCACGGCGCGCCCGACAGCATCGGCGTGGACACCTGGGGCGTCGACTTCGCGCTGCTTGACCGCCAGGGGGCGCTTCTGGCGAACCCGGTGGCTTACCGGGACGCGCGCACCGAGGGCATGCTGGAGCGGGCCTACCAGCAGGTAGGACGCGAGGAGATCTTCCGCCGCACCGGCCTCCAGTTCATGGAGCTGAACACGCTCTACCAGTTGATGGGACTGCGCGCGCAGAATTCACCGCACCTGGGCTGGGCGGACCGCCTCCTACTGATGCCCGACCTCTTCCACTACTGGCTCTGCGGCGAAAAAAGCGTGGAGTACACCAACGCCAGCACCACCCAGTTCGTGGGGGCGGAGACGCGCGATTGGGATCGCAACCTGCTCGAGCGGCTCGACGTGCCGCACTCGTTCCTGGCGCCCATCGTGCAGCCCGGCGCGCGGCTGGGCACGCTGCGCGCGAGCGTGGCCGAAGAAGCGGGGCTCTCCTCTTCTACCCCGATCATCTGCCCGGCCACCCACGACACGGCGTCCGCAGTAGTGGCTACACCGGGCGAGGGCGACGATTGGGCGTTCCTCAGCGCCGGCACCTGGTGCCTGTTTGGGGCGGAGGTCGCACGCCCTTATCTCGACCCGTCGGTGCTGGAGGCCGGCTTCAGCAACGAAGGCGGCGTGCGCGGCACGATCCGCCTGCTGCGCAACGTGACGGGGCTGTGGCTGGTGCAGGAGTGCCGCCGCTACTGGCAGGCGGAAGGCGTGGAGCTGAGCTACACGGATATGGCCCGGCAGGCGGCGGCGGCGCGGCCCTTCGTGGCGCGCATCGATCCGGACGACCCCGCGTTCCTCCAGCCCACACGCATGCCCCAGGCCATCGCTGAGTACTGCCTCCGCACCGGTCAGACTGCGCCGGAAACGGTGGGCGAGTTCGTCCGCGTCTGCCTGGAAGGCATCGCCCTCACCATCCGGCGGCGGTGGGAGCAGCTCGAGGGCATCCTCGGCCGGCCGCTCCGCGTGCTCCACATAGTAGGCGGCGGCACCCAGAACACGCTCCTGTGCCAGTTCATCGCCGACGCGCTCGGCCGCACCGTCCTGGCGGGCCCTACCGAGGCCACGGCGATGGGGAACGCGCTGGTGCAGGCGGTGGGACATGGAGTGCTGGATTATCCGGAAGCCCGCGCCGTGGTCCGCCGCTCCATCCATCTCGCGGAGTACCAGCCCCGCGACACCGCGCGCTGGGACGAAGCATACGGGCGTCCCCTTCCGGGCGCCTGATCTCACGGCGGCAGTCCCCAGAAACTATTCGATGCAAAGGGAACCGGGCCGCCGCAGCCGGGTCCTTTTCCCTGAACAACCGGAGTGAAGCGCCCCCGGCGCCGTCCACCCGGAGCGACCGCACCCGGCGGTCCCGAACTCAGGGAGTAACAAGCGATGGCTACATCGATAAAGCATAACGCTGGCCGGCTGGCGGCTGGTTTGGGGGCGATCTTTACGGTTGGACTTCTGGCGCTGGACGTCACTGCCGCAGCCGCCGCGCCGCCCGCCTGGGCTCCGGCGAACGGCTATCGCAGCCGGGTGGACGCGCGGGACGCCGACCGCCGCTACGATCTGGACGGCGCGATGCGCAGCACTCGGTATCGCGACCAGCGGGGCGTCGGTCTGGACCCGCGCGCCGGCGAAGGCCGCTACTACCGCGATGGGATCGGGCGGAACGGCTACGACATCCGCGACGACCGGTTCTCCGGCAGCAGCACCCTGGATCGGAACGGCGACCTGGACCGCGACGGCATCCCGAACTTCCGGGACGAAGATGTGGACGGGGACGGGATTCCGAACTGGCGCGACGATAACCTGAACAACCGGCGGCTGGATCGGAACAGCCGGGGCTCCTACCGCAGCGGCACGGTCCGCGACCGGCTGGACGGCTGGTACGGAGACCGCGACGGCCGCAGCAGTCGAACCCGCCGGAGCGACCTGGACCGGGACGGACGCCGCGACTGGGAAGACCGGGACCTGGACGGCGACGGTATTGCGAACAACCGCGCTCCGCGAGACGGCCGGCGCCGGTAGTCCGAAACGTTCACGGCAGTTAAACAACGGGCGGCGGCTTCGAGGTGTTCGAAGCC
>Ga0256860_1000007_pt1 | contig 13482 bp, 14 predicted proteins | sample BONt14_FD_181170 | JGI IMG/M metagenome (GOLD analysis project Ga0256860, IMG submission 181170) | Terrestrial sediment cell enrichment communities from Utah, United States - BONCAT_SYTO_Terrestrial_sediment - 14 | ecosystem: Environmental > Terrestrial > Deep subsurface > Rock core/Sediment...
ACCGTACGGGCTCGGACTGATCCGTGAGGAGCCAACGGGGGCCAGATATACGTCGTCCTCCCGTTGGTGGAGGGCGGAAGAGAAGTCGGACAGTGGTCCTTGCGCGCGTCGCTGGGTGCCCTCAGATTCTCCCGCGGCATCTGCCCCTCGGCAGGAGTGCCCGTGCTTCACGAACGCCAGACCAGGGCACCGGGGATGACATGCACGTTAGAACAGAACTCTGATTGCGCTGGACCTTTCGACGCTGCCCGTGGCGCTAAACTTGGCATCCGGAGCGATGTTGTCGAAGAATGGGAAGCACGGATGCCGTATCACGGGAGCGCTGGTACGCCAGGGCAGCAACGGATATCGTCATGTCGTGCTGCCTAGATGGCCTGCAATCGCCTTGACGAGGCTGCCAATCTGGCTCTGCGTAGTTTCGGAAAGTCGGGCAGTAGCGGTCGTTGTCGGGTTAAACGCCCCAGCACTCGCGCAGGTCTGGCTCTCCTGGAGGGCGACACAGCATATATGGCGGTCACGCTGCGGTGCCCTCTCGGGCACCGAGCAAGCGAGACCTGCCGCCCCCGGGATCGATCAGTGCCTCGAAGTCACGTTTGAGGAAGGAGAAGAGGCTGCCGCTGTCGTCCGAAACAAATGTCGGCACTCCGCCTCTCTCATTTCGGTGGGTGTATAGTGCCAAGACTGCGACACGGTCGAAACGATAGTAGGCGAACTGGGGGGCTGTCCGGACCAGCCAGACCTCCGAGCGCGCGCCCCCGGCAGCACGCCGGTCGAGCGCTAGGAAGAAGCTGGCGGCTTCGGCGACGCTGGCACGAAGTTCGGCGGGGCTACAATCAAATCGCCGCGCAAGCTCATTTGCGGTGGGGCCATCCTCGACATCCGGCAGCGCCACGCGTATTCTCACGCCGCTCCTGGTGGCAAGTGCGTCGAACTGCCTGGAATAGGTGTTGCGCCAGGTACGTGCGTACGCGACGAATATGTCGACCTCCCTTGCGCCAGAGAACATGTCGTTCCAATCAATCTGACGGTGAAACTCCTCGGTATACCCCGTGATGCCGGCGTGCCGTATGTCTTCAGATAATCTCATCCGCGCTAGCAGTTCGTCCAAGAACGCACGCTTGCCGGACAGGTGCCAGAGCAGGTTCACCGTAACCGATGCCAGCAGCAACGCACCGACCTCGTTGAGGACTGCCTGTATTGCCCCCAACCCCTTCCACCAACCGGCTGCAGCAACCAGAAGGATGGCGACGCCCACCGCGCCGACCACACCCGATGCCAGCCACACCCGCAGGTCCGTCCGCTCCTCGTGTAACCGCGCTAGATGGCTGCCCATTGTCGAACTCCCCGTTGTATGCGAATGCCGTACGGAAACTACTTGCCGTCGGTCGTCTGTGTTCTGCCCGCCCCGGGGTGCGGAGTTGCTCCATCCAACCCAGATGACGACAACTCCCGGCCCAGTGCTCCGACGGCACACAGTTGCTCATGGGACAGCGGCGGCGCCTCGAAGGCGCCGATGGTGGCGTTCAGTTGGGCCAGTCGTGTGACGCCTACTAGGACAATCTGGTTAACGTCTGGTGCCCGCGCCCAGCGGAGAAGCACGCTCGCCACGTCTTCGGCCCCGAGCGTTGTCGCCACTCGGTCGAGCAGCATCGCGCTGGCAGCTATCGAGGCAGCCGTAACCTTCCGAGACCGGTGGTCGTCCACGCCGAACTCGCCGGCCGACCGCTTTCGGGCGAACAAGCCATGACCGAGCACGCTCCGGAGGATGGGCGTTTTCCCCGCCCGCCTCAGCCAGTCCAGGTCGGGGAGACGCTCTTGGCGGAACACGTTGAGCGTGACCTGCACCGTCCGGACCCATGCTGCATGTGCACAGGCCTCGATCTCTTCGTGCGTGACGCTCTTGCCCCGCAGTGAGACGCCCAGGTAACGGACTTTGCCCTGCCGCACCAGTCCCTCGACAGTTTCCGCGGTTTCGGGCGCACGGATCGTGGCAGCATCCGGTCCGTGCAGCTGATACAGGTCGATGCACTCGCGCCGGAGCCGGCGGAGTGAGGCATCGACCGCGGCCGCGAGGTGGCCGGCGTCGAAGCGGCGCCGTAGCGTGGTCGTCCCGGGGAGGAACTCCGGCAAGAGCCCCCCCTTAGTGGCCACCGCGACCGTCCGGGGCACCGCCGCTCCGATCAGCGTTTCTGCCCTGCCGGCCCCGTACATGTCCGACGTGTCGATGAACCGTACGCCGCGCTCGGCGGCCTCCCGGAGGATCGCGATCGCCTCCTCCTCTTGTACCGCCGTCCAGCCGAGCGCGTACCCGCCGACCTCGAGCGGCCCGCCTAGCCCCCACGTACCGATCCCCAGCTCGGAGACGTCTAGGTCCGTCCCTGAGAGCCTGAAAGTCCGTATCACGGGTCCCCCTTCAGCCGCCGGAGCACCAGCTCGGTGATTAGCTCCGCACTGTCGGATGGTGCATAGGGGAGCTCAACCGTGTCGGGGCGGAACCGCGTCACCGCGTGATCCAGTGCCGTGGCGACTCCGCTCCGGAAGTGGGGGTCGGTGTCCCGCACGCCATCGTCTAAGATCGGGAGAGCGGGGTCAATACGCGTCCGGAACGTCCAATCGTAGCTCTCTGACCACACAGAGACTAGGCCCATCAGCGCTTGGTGCGCGGCCGCAGCGGCATCAGGTGCCTCGCGGCGGTGCGCTAGCGCAGCGTTGTAATAGGCGATTGCGTCGAAGACCGCGCGGTCCACCAATACCACGTCGCTGTCGCGGGCGGCGGCAATCTCGTTCGCCACGGTGGTCGAGACGATCCAGAGGGTGCTTTGTGCCGTGTGCCGGTGCAGAACCGGGAGCGGGCACAGGTGAGCCACGTCACCGACCCGCTCTGTGCGCCAGCCCGCTGCCTGAAGCCGCTCGGCGACCCACTCAACCGTCGTGGTCTTACCGGTGCTGTGGGGGCCGGCGATCCCTATTTTGACTCTTGCTGGCATGAGCTCAGTCCAGCGGCAGCTCACCCTGCGCCGCGTCTGTCTCGGGCGCGACCTCCGCGGTAGGGCGCCTCACTGGGTTTCGGTCGATCCCCGCAAGGACGCAGAGGTCGGCGAGCATTGTGCCCTCCGGTGCCCTTTCCGAGAGCATCCGGTGCAGCACGTGGCCGGCAGCGGCGGCATCGTATCCGGCGCGGTGGGGTTGTGACCCCGTGGCGAGGAGGACCTCGGCGAGTCCGAACTGCTCGACGAGCGCTGACAGCCCGCGCCCGCGGAGCTCCGGGTACCAGGCGCGGGCGAGCCTGAGGGTGTCGATCACGCACAGCGGCGCCAGGCCCGGGCACAGTCGGCTCAGCAGGTTCCAGTCAACCCGGGCGTTGTGTGCTACAAAAGCACGCCCGTCAACCAGTTCCCGAATCTGGTCTGCCAGGTCATCTATGGTAGGCGCGCTCATCACGTCAGCATTCCGGATACCGTGAACTCGCGTCGCAACCCATGGGATTTTTCGCTGCGGGTTCACGAGGGTGGACAGGGCGAGCCCAGCAGACTGGCCGCGCTGCAGCGGCACCAGCGCGAGCTCAACGATGCCTTCCTGATCGCCTTCCTGCGGGCCGGTCCCCTCCAAATCGCAGACCACGAACGGCGCCTCTTCCCACGGGACTGCCAGCGCCGGAGGCCCCCCTTCCCAAATGGGTACGGACTGCGTGGTCATTCTTCCTCCTCCCACCCGAGCGTCGCTCGCCCATGCTGACGGGGCAGGTGCGGGTACGAGCGGTCCCACACCTGATAGCCGAGCTGGTGCTGGAGGTTGTACCGCTGTTGCTCCGTCAGGCCCTCGGTCCAGATGTGCCCGTCCTCCACCTCGAATGGTGTCCGGTACTCGAATTGGTCGAGGAGGCTCTGGACATCCGGCCCTTCCGGGCGCTGGTGGGCCGCGGCGCACACCGCTTGCTGACCTCTCGGACAGATCGCGCAGATGTCACGGACACCCCAGTGCCCGTTGGGGTCTGGCAGGCCGTGGACGAAGGCGGCCGCGCAGGTGGTCTTACGGAAGATCGGCGTCTGGGGGCACAGATCGTTCCACAGCCGTAGCACCTTCCTCTCTAGATCCCGGGGCAGGATCTTCCGCCGTTGCAGGTCTGGGTACGGCTGCTCGATCCCCTCCACCTGGAGATGGTTGCTGATCTGTTCCCGGTAGAAGAAGCCGGAGAAGACTATTGCATCCGCGTGAGCCGCTAGGTGGAGGACTCGCTCCATCGTGGCGTCATCGTCGTTCCACCCCATTACAAGCGGGCGCCAGTAGAGCACGGTCCCTGTCCGCTTCCCAAGGCGACCAGCCACGCGGATCGAACCTTCCGTGACAGCAGGGTCCAACGGCTCCACTTGCCGATTGGCGCCTCCTGAGTAGGTGAAGAAGATGGTCACCCGGATGTGGCGCAACCCCTCCAGGATGGCCATGTCTTCTTCCGTCACCCGGTAGCGGGTAATGACAATCACCAGATTTCCAAGGCCGCGCCGGTCAAGGTCCTGCAGCACATTGAACAGGTGCGGCTTCACGCCGGGCAGGAACGGGTCTGTCGCCCGGTTGAAAATCTGGATAGGGGTGCGTCCCGGCACGAAGTGCGGATGTGCAAGAAGGGCGCGCACCGCGTCTCCGTCGCTGGCGAGCATCGTGGGAGTCTTGAGTTCGAAGTTGCCCCAGAGCAGCCGCACGCAGTAGTGGCAGTTTAGGGGGCACCCCACCACGTGGTTCAAACTCAGCCCGGACTTGCGGTGCTCGATAAAGTTCCGCAGAGCAGGGTCGATCTGGGATTGCTCGGTGTCGGAAAGGAGGCGAAGCGCCTGACTCATGGTCGCACCTAATGTTGGTTAACCCGCGCGGCAGACCGACCGCAACTAAGTAGGTAACCAAAAGTCTTTGTGGGGCTGCCGAGGCCATTTAGGAACGAACAGGCGCTCTCACACACCGTTCGTGCCTGCAAAAACTTTTGAGCACCTACTTAGTCCTACAGTCTCACTTGGCAGGACACTGCTTGGTTGCTACGCACGGATTGGAACGGTGTCGGCCGTAATCATGATCACGATCCATGGGCAACAAGCAACCATCAGTTCTGGATGTGAGGCTGTAGGATTAGGGCCGATGCACCATCAGTATCGTGCCTTCGTCAATGGGTGTCAACTGGAAGGCGCCAACGGCTATATTGATCAGCCTGCAACTAAGTGTGGGTCGGTCTTCCCGAATGAGGAACTGGCGGCATCAGTCGGGAGCCGGACGCCCCAGAGGCGGCGTTGAAATGGGCCGGATCGGGTCCAACGTATCCCCAGCACTGGCCCGCGAGAGTATGGAGTTGTCCGCGTCGGGCGCCAGCCGAGCCCCGCTTCGGGGCCTCTGACGGTCCGCGGCGGGGACAATCAGACCCACGAGATGGGTGTCATCTCCCGATGTCCGGCAGAGATCGCAGTCGAGGAGTGCTTGCGCGGCACGCGATCCGCCGAGCTCGCCGCTCCGGCGGTCTGGTCCTTAGGTCCCTCCGCCTTGACGTGCGGCCCGGAATTGACCCTGGGTCGGCCCGGGCTTAACCCGTTCGTCCTCTTAGAGCGTATCTGGTAATCGAAGGCACAATTTGTGCGTAACTTTTGGACGGGGCCGCGTAGTTCAGGGTGTCAACTTCGGCAAAACCGGCCCATAGCCGACTTCCCCTTCTCTCCGGGCGCCCATTTCAGCGTCACAAGCCCGCGCAACTGTAAGATCTATTCCCAGATACGCTCTTAGGGGCCTATGGTGGGCACCACGGATCAACGCCGGGAATCGCCCAGATGCTCCGGTTCATCAATCCGCTTGCTAACCGCAGCACTGCCGCAATCTTCCAAATCATCCACCGTCGCTATCCACTCCAGCAGTCCAGAGAATCTACCTGTCCGGCGCATGCCTTACGGGGCCGAAGGTCGCGTGGCGGGCTCCCCTGATGCGAATTCTCTTTGCCCGTTTCGGGCGGCGGCGTTCTCAGACCACGGCCCCGGGCGGGTCTGCGCCGCCATCGAGAAGCCTCTTCCGAAGTTCTTTGAGCATCTACAGCGGCAACCCCGTGGACCGAACGGTTGCGAACCTGAAGTAACTCCACGGCTCGGGTGCCAACAACTCGACGTGGTCGGCGACGCAGCGGCCGAGTTGACGCCAAGCAAGCCCCCGCAACTCCGACAAATGCTCCGCAGCGCCCTCAATGCCGCAAACGCTGGGGGAGTGCGGCTCCACCTGGGCGCGAGACCGCCAGCCTGACTGTATTTTGTTAAAACTGCCACGATCCGATTCGGCGTGGCAGCGATCGCGGCGGTGCGGGGACTAACCGGCATAAGGCGGCAACCCACGCCCGCTGCCCCACTGACGTGACGAAGCTACACGAGTGGAAATATGAGTCCCCTCGTCAGTTAGGAATACCCCCGCGATCCAGGCGGGGGGTCTTGGGAGTCCGACCAAGGCGCTGGTCGTATTTCCGCTTCCAAACTGGACAGGAGGTCGCTTGCCGCCATTCCAAGTCCTGTGGCGACCTGAACGAGTAGCAGCACGGACGGCATCCGCTTGCCCTGTTCAAGCAGGCGGATCGTGTTCTCGTGGAGCCGGCTCGCGTCGGCAAGCTGCTCCTGCCCAAGGCCCCGCTCTAAACGTGCCTGGCGAACGATCCGGCCCAGCGTCCGGGCGAAGGCCGCTTCCCATTCAGCTTGCGTTTCCACATTCCAACGGTAGGAGGAATCAGCCCGCCGTATGGTACACTACTGTGTAGTTGACAGATTTCGAACTCAAGCGGCATTCACACCGGCCGTCTTGCAGCCTCTTCGCAAAAGGAGTCTTCCTATGGGTCGCAGTGTGTTCCAAACGGCTAGCCCTGCAGCCATATTGTTCGCGATCAGTCTCCCGGTCCTAACCAGAGCGTCGAGCGCACCGCCCATGCCAGGGGACGTCCGTCCAGAGTTGGTGGGAAGCTGGTTCACGCCCAAGGCTTCGATGAGCGAGGTCCAGCGGGGCTTTGAGCGGCCGACGACGCTTCGCCTCAAGGGCGACGGCGTCTACGTCCTCTCCAGCCCCGCGGCAGGCAAGCTTCCTGAGGCGCGGGAGTACGGGCGCTGGACGGCGGACGCCCAACGCGCCTACTTTCGGGCAACCGCCTGGCAGGAAGGGAAGGGGAAGCCCGAACAGCTCAAGAACGACTTCGTCCTCAAGCGCGCCTACACGCTGGGCGAGGGCGGGGCGACGCTCACGTTCGCCGGGCCGATCCCCTTCAGGCGGGAGGTCGCGGTGCCTGCCGCGAAGCCCGCCGACCCGGCAGGAGCGGGACGATGAGGCGGCGGTGGCTTCTGCCCCTCGCCGCCTCGGTTGCCTGTCTCCCCACGGCGGCACTCCGATCGCACGCGGACGCCGCTGCCGTCCGGGAGGCGCCTGTGACGGGCACCGAGGTGCCGGCCCTCCGCAGCTTGGACGCGGCGGTGCTCTCCTTCCTGCGTCGGCGCGCCGTGCCCGGCGGGGCGGTGGCGGTCGCCCGAGGCGGACGGCTGCTGTACGCGCGGGGATACGGCTGGGCGGACCGGGAGGCGAGGCAGCCCTGGGAGCCGGGGGCGCTCTGCCGCATCGGCTCCGTCTCTAAGCCCGTCACTGCGGCGGCGGTGCTCCGGCTGGCGCAGGACGGGAAGCTCGGCCTGGACACGCCCGCCTTCCCGGCGCTTGGGCTCCAGCCATTTTTGAAAGACGGAACACGCCTTGACCCGCGGCTCCAGCGGATCACCGTGCGCCAGCTCCTCCACCATACCGGCGGCTGGGACAGCCGGGTCAGCGGGCAGCCGACCGGGGAGCCGTGGACGATCGCCCGGGAAATGGGAGTGCCCTCGCCCGCCACCGCGGAGCAGGTGCTCCGGTACGCGATCGGCCGCCCTCTCGACTTCGAGCCCGGGACCCGGTTCGCCTACTCGAACGTGGGGTACTGCGCGCTCGGGCGGGCGGTGGAGAAGGCCTCCGGCCGCTCGTACGAGTCGTACGTGCGGAGCGCCGTCCTGGCGCCGCTCGGAGTCACCCGGATGCGGATCGGGAGGGCGCCGCTGGCGGACCGCGCGCCGGGGGAGGTCCGCTACTACGACGGCGGAGCCCGGACCGCCCGCTCGGTCTACGGCAGCCACGAGACGGTTCCGTTCCCGTACGGGGCCTTCTCGCTCGACGCGATGGACGCGGCCGGGGGTTGGATCGCGTCCGCCCCGGACCTCACGCGGTTCCTCGGCGGGCTCGTCTCACCCTCCGGGCCTCCGCTCCTGGACCGCGCGGGGATGGCCGCGCTGGCGGAACGCCCGGCCGGGATCCCCGACGTGGGAGGTGACAACTGGTACGGGTGCGGGTGGAACGTGTTCCCGCGCGGGACCGTCTCCCTCTCGCACTCCGGCTCGCTCGAGGGAAGCTGCGGCTTCCTCTCCTACCGGGGCAGGGACCGGCTCGTCGTGGCCGCGCTGTTCAACTCGGAGACCGCCGCGGGAGGCTCGCTGGCGAACGAGATCGAGGGGGCAGTCCACGCGGAGCTCGACCGGACCCCGGCGGGAGCCTGGCCGTCGGGCGAGCCGGCGAGGCCGCAGGAACCGGAAGCCCGCGGGACGGTCCGCGCGGATCCCTCCGTCCTGCGCCTGAAGCCGGGCGGCCGGGCGGCCGTGGACTACCGGTTCGCGCCGCCGGGCGCGGGATGGCGCCTGAAGAGCCGGACGGCCTACTTCGCGACCGCGGACGGGCGGCGGCTCTCCGGCGACATCGGGCCCTACGCGACCGAACAGGCGCTCGACGGGAGCCCCGTTTGGCGGGACGGGCCGTACCTGCCGCCGGAGGTGGCGGCGAAGGCGCGGGAGCTGCGCGTGCGCCGGGTCGTGCTGCGCCAGTCCTTCTCGGCGGCGGGACCGGACGGGCGCTCCGCCGAGTGGCGAGCGGAGCTTGCGGTGGAGATCGCCGACTGACGGCGCGGGATTGGCGGACTTCGTGACGGAGGAGGTGCGGGATGCGCGCGCGCGGGTTCACCCTGGTAGAGCTGCTGGTCGTCGTCGCCGTGATCGCGGTCCTCGCGGCGATTCTGCTGCCAGTGTTCGCGCAGGCGCGGGAGAAGGCGCGGCAGGCGTCCTGCCTCTCCAACGAGCGCCAGCTCGGCGCGGCGCTGCAGCTCTACGCGCAGGACCACGACGAACGATGGCCTTCGCATGACTCATCCAACTTCCAGACCCACTCCCCGGACGGAATGGCGGGCCTGGTAGTGGACGACTGGTCGGCCGCACCTGCCGCGAGTTGGGCCGGGTCGCTTGAGCCATACGTTAAGGGCCGCGGGGTGCTGGTCTGCCCGTCGAACCGCGGCTGGAGCCCCGGCTCCGACCCGGCGCGCCCTCCCGTGACCTACGCCTACAACGGCTTCGCGTCTGGCCGCGCCGCGGGCACGGAGCCGGACGCGGCGCTCATCGTCCTGCTCTGGGACTACGCCAAGAAGACGAGCTGGGCCACCGCTGACCCCGGGGGTGCCGTGGGGATTTGGCAAGGGAGCTGGGTCAACCCGACGATGGCGCCGCCGCACTCGGCGAGCGGCTACGAGGGGTTTTCCAACGCGGTCTATGCGGACGGCCACGTGAAGGCCGTCCGCTGGCAGCGGCTCTACGACCACCTCAACTACGGCGCCGGCTCGATCCCGCCGCCGGTCGGAGAGAATATGTTCGCCTACTAAGCCGACGAGCCCGGGGCATGGGCCGCCCTAGCTAGATTCCGATCTTTAGAGAGGCCTTGGGGTGAGGCGGCTCGGACGGAGGGTCTTCTTCGGGACGACGGCGCACGTGGCCCAACCAGCCGTGCGTCAGTCCCCGGTCTCCGCTGGGGATACAGGCGGGGCCTCACGAAGCCGATAGCCATCCCCGGCCCGCTCGATAAGGCCCCACCCAAGGAGCCGCTCCAACGCTCGATCCAGCTCCTCGTCCGCCGCATCTAACCCTGAACTATGGTGGTGTCGGTCAATCATGAGGGGAGTCTGCCAGGAGAAGGTGACGTACTCCTGTCGAGTTCATGAACGCTTTGCTCGGGCCTCCAGCCGGGCACCAGGGTCGGCCTAGCTGTGGGCAACGAGCAGCCGGAGCCGGTGCCGCTTGCTGACTACATGGTGGCGCGCCAGGTGCTCTGCCAGAGCCGGCACCTCGGCCCCAGCAAGGGTGTCGGAGCGGTCGAGCCACTCGCGGGCCACGGCGTTCTTCCCCTGAGCCTGCAAAACCTCGGCAAGCTTCAACAGATTCTGGAATCCGTGGGCCGGCGCGAGTTCCGCCCAGTCGGTTTCGGAAAGCAGCTTCATCAACTGCCGCTCGGCTGCGGCGGAGCGCCCCATGCCATGCAGCGCGCACGCAAGGTCCTGACCAGCCCGCACGCACTCCCCCGGCAGGCCCAAGATGGGTTCCAACCGCGATGAGGAACGGGCCAAGCGCATCCTGGATTGGATCGCCAGCCGGGGGCTGCGAGATTTCACCCGGCGCGAGTGCCAGCGGGAGCTTCGCCAGTTCCGCACCTCCGCCGAGCTTGCGGGACCGCTCCAAATCTTGACCGAACGCGGCTATGTCCGCCGCGCCGAACCAGACACGACGGGAAAGAAGGGGCGGTCAGAAGAGCGCTACCAGGTGAACCCCGCCTTGTTCGGGACGCCCGTCGGCGCACATCACCACCACAGTGCTCATCAGGATGAAGATCGAGGCGACGCGGCAACTACGGCTGTAGTCGATGCCGCCGAATCTGGCGCGGGTGCCGATGATGACGACCGCAGTGAGGAAGTGATCGACCTATGAACCTGCGGGAATACGTCGAATGGCTTCGCAGCCAAGGCGTCACCTTCGAGGCGGAGGGCGCTACCTTCCAGGCATATTGTCCGGAAGGGGTGCTCACTCGCGCCGAAAAGGAAGAGCTTCGCCGCCGGCGCACGGCGCTCCGCGCCTACCTGCTCGCGACTGTGTGCGGCGAACAGGAGCACACCGAGGAGGCGCTTCGAGGACTGAAGCCTGACGACTTCCGCCGCGCCAGGCGCTCGCTACTGTTATACAGCGAGACCTTGGGTGACACGATCCTGGTCGCCAGCGATAACACGCCGCTGCCTGGAGCGCAGGGTGGCCGCTACGGGGGCTGCGTCATCGTAACCGTTCAGGGGGGTGCCTCGGATAGGAGACTCGGGGCAGCCTCGCCGCGCCGTGCGGCTTCGCAGGTCGTCACCAGATAACGCCAGACGTTCCGGTGCTGCAGCCGCAGCGTGGCGACGGCGGTGAGCATCCGCTCCACGAACTGCTCGCCGCACTCACTCTGATGCCCGAAGCTGCTCTTGCGCCACAGCACGGCAGGCCGGAGAGCGCGTTCCGCCGCGTTGTTGGTGGGCTCTCCGCCTTCGACTTCTAGCCACGTCCAGAGGGAAGGCCAACGTGCCAACAGGTCGCGGCACAAGGCGCGCGTCTTGGCCGTGCCGTGCTCCTCGCCCCAGCGCAGCGGCGCCCGCAGCTCTTCCTGCCGCGCCGCGACCTCCGAAAGAAGCGCTTCCCGGTCGAGGGCGCCGGCACGATACGGGCGCCAGGGCGCCAGCACTTTGCCGAACACCTCCAACACCCACCGTCCCACCACCCCGTCAATACCCCCGCGCTCCGCGGCCGCGCGGAAATCCCGCGCCAGGTGCGCCCAGCACAGGCTTCTGCGTTCCGGGGGCAAGTGCCCGTACGCACTGTAACGGTCGGTGAGCACCACCGGACCCGCGCGATGCTCCGCCGCGCCTGGGGGCGCCAGGTGGTCGAAGACGGCGCGGCTGCGGTGACGATCCACATGGAAGAAGGCGAAGCGCGGCGTGACGGCCGTCCAGATCCAGTGGAGCGTGCCGGCTTCCTTCCAACTCGTCTCGTCGAGCCCCAGCACCGCGGCGCGGGGCACCTCCGACGCTAACTCCTGGTACGGAGCTGCCAGGGCGCGGGCGGTGTCGGCCTCCAGCACCGAGAGCGTCCCGAGCGAGAGCCGCACCCCAAAGAGGTCGGAGAGCAACACCTGGGTTTGTCGCCGGGGCAGCCGACACGCACCGGAGAAGAGCGCGACCACCGCCTGTAGGCGCGGACCGGCACAACGGGTGACCTCCGGCGGGAGGGCGCCCCAGGTGCGTCGCCCGCAGCACGCGCCGCGCCGCGCTTCCTGCTGATACTCGGTGAGCTCGGGCCGGACGGGCGGCAACTCCACGACCTGAAAGCGGCGGACCTTCCGTCGCCGCGGCGGCGTTGGGGAGAAAGCCGTGCCGCAGTGCTCGCACGCCGCGGGAGCGCAGACCACCACGTGATCCACCGCACTCGCGGGCTGGAGGGCACGAAAAGCACCGGGATGGCCGGGCTGCCCGCCCCGCTTCCTGCCGGCCGGAGGTTTCTTGCGCCGCTGCCGCCAGGGCGGATCCGAGGAAGGAGGGCGGGAGGAGTTGCCGGAGTGGCGGTCGCGCTGCTCGGCCAGTTCCCGCACCTGCGCTTGCAGTTGCGTCACCGTCGCCTGGAGCTCCGGCAGGACGGCGAGCAGCGCCCGCTGCTCCTGCACCACGGCGCGCAGGTCGCGCACCCTCTGCTGGAGCGTGGGCACATCGTCCGGGAGATCATCGACCGGCTGGGAAAGCGGCGACTCGGGACTCACAGGAGAATGGAATCACATCCGCGTCCATTTGAGTCACCCCCCTGAACGGTTACTGGTCGCCTACGCGGGGATCGACGCGACGGTCTGCCAGAGTGGCCAGTTTGAGGCACACCAGATGCGAATCAGCAAACGTGGCTCGCCCTATCTGCGCAGAGCGCTGTGGCAAGGGGCGCTCACGGTAATCCGCTACGATCCCGAACTGCGGGCGTACTACCAGCGACGGAGAGCGGAAGGAAAAGCCCACGGGACAGTGGTGGGAGCGATCTGCCGGAAACTCCTTGCACGGGTCTATGCGCTCCTCAAGGAGGATCGGAAATACGAAGCGCGCTGATTCCTGGCCCTTCCAGTGCTTGACTTCTGATAGCAGGTCTTTTTGTTAACCTAACCGGCACCAGCAAGCAAGCGAGCAAAAGGGCCGATTTCGATCTGCAGCGCCCGGCCGGTGAAGATCACCCCCGCCCTCCAGTTCCCTTTCGGGTAGAGAGTAATACCCCACGATCCCCTGCTCCCCGAAAAAATAAATTCTCCGCAAAGCCAACAAAACGGCAGCGCGCGGTCTCATTGCTTATGTAGAGACCGCCTGGCGAGCCTGCGCCTGTAAGCAGGGGGGCTTCCAAAAGCCAGGTCCTCTACCCTGGGGAACTGCGGCGCGGGAACGACCGTGCGGACGATCTTCTCCTTCCTCGCTCATCTATAGAGGGGATGGTTGGTCCTTTGGGCAGAAGGAAGACGATAAGGCACCGGTCCGTCACCACTGAAAACCGTCCCCGTCTGTTCTTCCCCAATGGTATTGATTTGATAAAGGTCGAGTTGGAAGCGGGGCTTCAC
>Ga0256860_1000009_pt1 | contig 11771 bp, 19 predicted proteins | sample BONt14_FD_181170 | JGI IMG/M metagenome (GOLD analysis project Ga0256860, IMG submission 181170) | Terrestrial sediment cell enrichment communities from Utah, United States - BONCAT_SYTO_Terrestrial_sediment - 14 | ecosystem: Environmental > Terrestrial > Deep subsurface > Rock core/Sediment...
GGCTAGGATGCCCCACCGGCTCCACTCACTGAGGGAACATGGAAAAGCTCAAGGTCCGGGTGCTCGTCGGGTCGGTGCTGGGTGCACGCGCCGGAGAGACGGTGGAGGTCAGCGCCTACGAAGCTCGCGCGCTGGTGCGGCTCGGTCGTGCGGAGCTGGTCGGCGAGCCGGACGGCAAGCGTGAGTCGGGGCTCCGGACGCCCGAGGGGCGCCTCCGGACGGCCGCGCACACCGGCACCCCGAAGCGTGCGAGCGCGAAGCGGGCCGGAACCAAGACCGCAACCAAGTCCTCGAAGGGCAAGTGAGGATTTTCGGCCTGGAGGTGACGGAGGCGAGAAGTCGCCCGGTGCTCAAGATCGAGCGCCGGGCCTTGCCGCTCTCGCCCATCCAGGACGGTCGCGGTGGATGGCACCCGCTGGTACGGGAGCCCTACGCGGGCGCCTGGCAGCGGAACCAGGAGCTGCGGACGGACACGGCACTGACGCATCCGACGCTCTACTCCTGCGTCACCCTCATCACCGGCGACATCGGCAAGCTCCGGCCGAAGCTGGTGCAATTCGATGAGGTCGCGGGCATCTGGCGAGAGACCCGGAACACCGCGCACTCACCGGTCCTGCGTCGGCCGAACCGCTTCCAGAACCACAAGCAGTTTCAGGCGTGGTGGATCACGTCCAAGCTCCTGAACGGCAACACCTACGTTCTGAAGGAGCGCGACGACCGGAACGTGGTGCGGGCGCTGTACATCCTCGACCCGCTGCGCGTCACGGTCCTCATCGCGCCCGACGGGGATGTTTTCTATCAGCTCAAGCGCGACGACCTGTCGGGACAGCCGGAGGAGACGGTCGCGGTGCCGGCGTCGGAAATCGTCCACGATCGGTTCAACTGCCTATTCCACCCACTGGTCGGCACCTCACCGATCTTTGCGGCGGCCGGCCCGGCGAACATCGGGCTCCAGATCCAGAGGAACAGCACCGCGTTCTTTGCCAACGGGAGCAACCTGTCGGGCGTGCTGGCGAGCCCGACCTCCATCACGAAGGAGAAGGCGAAGGAGCTGACCGAGATCTGGAACTCTCACGCTCGAGGAGGCCTCTCGGGCTTCGTCGCCGTTCTTGGCGACGGGCTGAAGTTCGAGCCCATGCGGATGAGCGCACTCGACGCCCAGTTGATCGAGCAGCTCGGATGGTCCGACGAAAAGATCGCCTCCGTGCTGCACGTCCCGCCGTTCAAGATCGGAGTGGGCGCTCCCCCGACCCACCAGAACGGGCAGATCCTCGAGATGGCCTACTACACCGGCTGTCTGCAACGGCTGATCGAGGACTACGAGGAGTGCATGGACGAGGCGCTGGAGCTGACCAGCCCGATGGAGGGTGGCCGGCGGCTCGGCGTAGAGCTGGACCTGGACGGGCTGCTGCGGATGGATACCGCCACGCAGGTCGACACGCTGGTCAAGGGGATCCGCGGCGGCCTCTACACGCCGAACGGAGCGCGCCGGAAGGTGGACGAGCCGCCGCTCGTGGGTGGTGACACGATCTACATGCAGCACCAGGACTACCCGATCGAGAAGGTCTATAACCGGACCGACCTGGACGCGGCGCCGGAGTCCGAGCCCGCGGAGCCTGTGACGGAAGCCGTGATCGCTGACGAGCCGCCGGAAGCCGAGCGGGCCGCGCGACTGAAGAGACGCGCAGGACGCCGCGCCCGAACCCTACGGATCAGGATGATGGCCCGATGAGCGACGCGCTTGAGTCGGTCTTTGACGAGTTCGCCGCCGCGGTCGAGGAGCAACTGACCCGGATGAACGCGACGATCGTGGAGCAGCGCGCGGAGATCGACCGACTGCGGACACTGGCAGAGAATCCGCCGGCCGGGCCGCAGGGCGACCCCGGCGCCGATGGTATCGCGAACCCCGAAGAGATGGCGGCCGTCGCGGCGCGGGTGATTGGCGAGTTCCTGACCCGCTCCGTGGCGCTGGAGGGCCGCACGCTGACGATCGCCGGGCAGGCGCTCCCGCTTCCCATCCCGGTTTATCGCGGCGTCTGGGAGGCTGGCGTCTACGAGCGTGGCGACATGGTCACGTCGGACGGCTCGACCTGGCACTGCAACGCCGAGACGACGGAGGCAAAGCCCGGCGAGGGCGCCGACTGGCAGATGGCGGTCCGCAAGGGCAAGGACGCCTCCCGCCGATGATCGGGACCGCCGAGCTGGTGAGCTGGCTCAAGGCCCTGCCGGAAGAGGAGCCCTTGATCGAGAGCCTCCGCGCCTCCGCGGTGGCGTTCGTGAACGAGCCGGGCGGCCCCTACTTCGGCCCGGAGACCACGCTGACGGAGACCGTGAACTACCGGGGCGGTGTGATCCAGTTGAGCAGTCAGCCACAAGGCGCGGTCACGCTCGAGGAGTTCAGCGGCGGAGCGTGGGTCGCGGTTCCGGCGGACCAGTATGTCGCGCAGGGCCGCATCATCCACCTGCTCGGCCGTCGCACTTACACCGCGCCGCTCTTCCTGCGGGCGAGCTACCCAGCAGGCTACGAGGCGGACGCCGGCGACCCGGATGCGTGGAACGCCCCCGACGACATCAAGCAGGCGGTGCGCCTGCTGGTCGCGCACTGGTTCGCGAATCGGGAGGCGGCGGTCGTAGGAACGGTGGCGGAAGAGATCGCGCTCGGCGTCGAGCGCATCCTGCGGAACTACCGATGAGGCGTCATGCCTGAGCCAACCCGGACCGTTTTCGGCAGCGTCTACCACCCTGACGGCACCCCGTGGGCCGGCGGGAGGGTGCGCTTCACGCTGTCCGGGTCGTTCTCGCCCGCCGTGCAGTACCCGCAGGCGTCGGTCGTCGCCGTCGTGGATGAGAACGGCGATTTCCAGGTCGATCTCTGGCCGAACGAGGAAGGCGAGCAGGCGAGCTTTTACACCAGCCGTCTTCCGGATGGTGAGGAGTCTCGGTGGACGCTGCCGCTGGGCGACGGCTCCCCGATCCCGCTCTCGGTCCTGCGTGCGCTGGGTGTCATCAACCGGGACTGGACCAAGGAGCTACTCACCGAATTCATCGCGGATCACCCGGACCTGAAAGGCCCTCCGGGTGACGCGGGCGAGGCGGCGACGGTCGAAGTCGGCAGCACGACCACCGGACCGGCGGGCTCGGCCGCGAGCGTCACGAACAGCGGCACTTCCGGGGCGGCCGTCCTGGACTTCGTGATTCCGCGCGGGGAACAGGGTATCCAGGGCATCCAGGGCATCCAGGGCGATCCGGGGCTGCAGGGGAACGCGGCCACCGTCGCGGTCGGGAGCACCACGACGGGCGCGGCCGGCACGAACGCGAACGTCACCAACAGCGGAACCGGATCGGCCGCCGTCCTCAACTTCACGATCCCGCGTGGGGAACAAGGCATCCAGGGCATTCAGGGGCCGGCGCCGGACTACAGCGTCGTGCTCAACGCGCAGACGGGGACCGCCTACACGCTGGCCGCCTCTGACATCCGCAAGCTCGTCACGCTCAACAATGCGGGTGCCATCGTGCTCACGGTGCCGACCGACGCCGCGGTGACGTGGCCCGTGGGTGAGGCGGTGAGCATCCAGCAGACGGGCGCGGGTCAGGTGACGGTGGCCCCGGCCAGCGGGGTGACGGTGAACACGACCGGCACGAAGCTCCGGGTGCAGTGGTCGGCGGCGACGCTGCTCAAGACGGCGGCGAATACGTGGACCCTGATCGGAGACGTGACCTCGTGAGCGTGAGCCTCCTCCGCTTAGGGATCGCGGCGAGCGGGGCGCGCAGCACGGCGGCGCCACTCCTGCTCGATCTCGTCGCGGGCGCCGCAATCGCGCACTCGCTGCGGAAGGTGCGGAGCGCCTACGCCGGCAGTGCGATTCGGGTGCGCCGCAGTAGCGACAACGCGGAAGCCGACATCGGGTTCGTCGGCATCGACCTCGATACAGCCTCCCTGCTGGCCTTCGCGGGCAGCGGAAGCGCGTTCGTGGTGACGTGGTACGACCAGAGCACGAACGCGCAGCATGCGACGCAGACGACCGCCGCGAGCCAGCCGCGCATCGTCAACGCGGGGGCGCTGGAAGTGGGCGGGGCATCCCTCGGGGCGCTGCGCTTCCTGGCCGCCAGCAATCACCACCTGTCGTCTCCGTACCTGTTCGGGACCGCAGCCACGGTGCTGGCCTCCGTGCACAACCTGACCCGATCCGCCGCGGCGACGGTGATCGCGGAGCGGTCCGCGACCAATGGCTTCCCGAGTCCGTTTCAGCTTGACTTCGCACCGACCGACCGGCCGCGCCTCTTTCTGCGGTCCGACGACGGCGCGACGGCGAGCGCGGTTTCCGCCGTCTCTTACTTCGGTGCGTGGCTGCTGCTGACGGGCGTTCGTGAGGTGGGCACGACTTCACGGGTGCGCCGCAACGCATCACAGCTCTCGAGCGTAAACGCCACTCTCGGCGCAACGACGGCCGGCGCCACGCAGATCGGAGCCCACATCCGAAGCACGACGAACGGGCTCGACGGATGGATGCGCGAGGTCATCGTCTACCCGAGCGCGCTCTCCTCAGCGGACTTGGCGACCGCGGAGGCGAACATGAACGCCTACGGGGGGATGTACTAGGATGCGCTACCTCATCCTCTCCCGGCCGAGCGTGGCCTACGCCCGCGCGATCAGCGCGCACCTGTACCGCCTGACGCGGCCCGACCATGCGCGATCGGCGGAGGATGTCAGCGCCTACTGGTGCGGCTGGCTGGTGCATCCCTCGACGGGAGCGGTCGCGCTGGTGATGCCGGACGAAGACATCCCGGTCCACACGGAGTCGGACGCCGACCTGCTGGTCCAAGCGGTCGCGCACGCGATCCCGCCGGCGGAAGCCGAGAAGCTGCGGGTGGACATTCTCGCTACGCGCGGCACTCGCGCCGCGCCCCTGCTGTTCGTGCCGCAGAGCGCACAGACGCAGCTCCGCACGCATTCCCAGATGGAAGCGGACGGCTGGTTTGCCACCCCGGCGGAGGGATAGGGCGATGGCGATTCGCGCCGGGGAGCTGCGCCACCGGATCACCCTCCGAGCCGTCACCCGCACGGAGGACGAGGGCGGGGGCTACACGGAGACCCCGACCGACGTGGGGGTGGTGTGGGCCAAAGTGGAACCGCTCCAGGGCACCGAGCAAGCGGCCTTCCTCCAGACCGGAATGACCGCCCCACATCGCTTCACGATCCGCTATCAGGAAGGCGTCACGGGGGCGACCGAGATCGGATACGAGGGGAAGCGGTTCAACGTGACCAGCGTGACGGATCCGGACGCGGCCAGGCGGGAGCTGGTCATCCTCGCCGACCAGGTACGGTCCTGATGGCGGCGGGTCGTGCGCGGTTCACGCAGAAGGGAGGCGCAGGCCGCGCGAGCGTGCGCGTGCAGGGCATCCGAGAGACTCAGGCCGCGCTTGCCGCCTATCCGGAGGCCGTGCGAGTGGGTGTTGCTGACGCGATCCGCAGTACGGTGCACCGGGTCCACGCCGGAGCGCGAGCCGCCGTTCCGCGCAGGACCGGGGCGCTCGCTCAGAGTGTGAGCTACTGGATTCGGAAGGACGGACTCCGCGCGATCGTCGGGAGCCCGCTTTACTACTCGGTTTTCGTGGAGCTCGGCACGCGCCGCACTCGCCCGCGCCCGTTCCTCTTCCCCGCCTTCCTTGCGGGTGTCCGGCAGTTCCGGGCCGACATCAAGGGCATCGCAGCGGGTGACCTAAAGCTGCGGACCCGGCTGCGTAGGCGGCGGGTGCGACGATGAGTGTCCTCTGGCCGCTGCATGTGGCACTTACCGCCCGGCTGCGGGGCGATGCCGCGCTAATGGGGCTCTTGCCCGGCGGCGTGCACAGCGGAAGCGTCCCGAGCACGGCGGCCCGGCCTTACCTGGTGCTGAACAGCCCAACAGAGGAAGAGGCTGACACGTTTGCTGAGTACGGCCAGTCGGCGACGATCCAGTTGGATACCTACAGCCCGTCGAATGTGAAGAGCACCCAAGTTGTTGATCAGGTGCTCGATCGGGTGGAGATGCTATTACGGACACCTCTTGAGCTGGATGGCCACCTCCCCGCGACTCCCCGCAAGGAGCTGCGGGCTGTGCTGGTGGAGGACGACGAGACGCGGCACGGAACTGTGCGATACGGAATCTTCACCTTTGAAGCGCCATGAATGACGCAGATAGGCGTTTGCTGGCCGGCGCGCGCCGCGCCCGAATGGGATTGGAAGCGATCAGGCGCAACGCGGTCGTTGCTTCCCCGGTTGACCGATGGGACCGAATCGCGGTGGCGCTCGAGCGCATTGCGGACGCGCTGGAGCGAGAGCCGGAATACATGAAGCTGGAGCCGGAGAGTGAAAGCCCCGACATCGCGTACTTCGGCGATGACGAAACCCCCGCCCGATAGGAGGCACGGATGGCAAAGGAGAAGCAGCCGACCAGTCAGCCCGCGGAGATGACGTATGAGACGATCCATCTGCCCCGGGTGAACACGCAGAACCCCACCGGTGCCGCGCAGGATGACGCGCCGGAGCAGCCGTCCACGCCGAAGAAGGAGAAGGCATAATGCCCCCGATTGCTTCCAAGCTGACCCGGGTCCGGGTCGCAACCGTGCAGGGCGGGCCGTTCGCGGTCATCGGCTACACGACCTCCTTCACGCTCACTGAGGGCGAAGAGGGCGGCGACACGATCGACTATTTCGGCGGTGTCATCAACGAGGCGGGTACGCCCACACTCGGCGGCTCCTTCGACATCGTCTGGGATCTCGGCGACACGCTCGGGCAGAACGTCATCCGCTCCGCGAAGCGGGCCGGGACGCAGGTATGGCTGGAGTTCAACCCGGCCGGCACAACCACCGGGAGCCCCTTCGACCGGTTCCAGGCGCGAATCACGGAAGTGAGCCGCAGTAGCGAAGCGGGCGGCCGCGTCGTTACGGGGTCGATCTCCTACGAGGGCGACCCGAACACCCTCACCTCCGGAACCATCGCATGAGTTTTCTTGACGACATCCTGAGCGCCTCGGGTGAGATCGCGGAGGAAGTCATCACCCTGCCCGCCAGTGGGAAGCGCGTTCGTGTGCGCGAGATGCTGGCGGGCGAGCTGGTCGATCTGTCGGCAATGACCAGCAACCGGGAGCTGCGGATGATTGCGGCGATGGTGACGGACGCCGACACCGGCGCCCCCCTCGCCGACCGCGACTCGATGGAGGATCTGGAGAAGCTGCGCCGTCTCCGGCGGGCTGACTTCACCGCGCTTCTGGAGGCGGTCAACCGCATGAACGGGGAGGAGGAGGGAAACTCGAAGGCGACCGAGAGTTCGCCTACGCTCTCGGTCGCGTCCTCGGAAAGTCCCTCGGTGAGGTCGGTCGCATGAAGGCGAGCGAGTTCAACGGCTGGAAGCAGTTCGCGGCCAAACACCGCGACTTCTTCTGGAGGGCGATCTAGGGATGAGACTAACCGCGCAGGCCCTCGATCAATTGGCGCAGGCGTTCAATCCGCTCCTCCGCGAGACGGATTACCGCTTCGCGCCAGTTGGGGGGCGGCGTGCGGTAGGCGGGGCTGTCGGGGTCCATCCTCGCTTGTCGGATGGACTGCACGGACGCGCCCGCAGCGGTGGCGATGTCGTCATGGCTGGGGCAGTCGGTGAGTTGGTCGGTCGCGTCGCGGAAATTCATCGGGTTGTATATGCGGGCATTGACAGAGAACCGTCTGTATATTACCTTATATACAGCAGGGCGAAAAAGCAAGCGCGCCGAATCGGTCTCTCCCGCGAAGAAGTAGCCCGAGACGACGCGCCCGACGACCCGAAGGCCGCGCATCAACTATCGCCCTGCGGCGGCTTTGGGTCAAGGAAGGGAGCCTTCCATGACCAGCACCACCAAGCCCCGCTGCCGCGTTCTGCGGTCGAGCACCGGGCGACTCTGGGTCCGCTTCGAGAAGAAGCCCGCCCCCGAGATCCGCGCCTCCCTGAAGGAGATGGGCGCGCAGTTCTACCGCCGGTACTCCGCGTGGCTTCTGCCGGTAGGTGCTCGATGATCCCCGCGCACGTCGCGCACCCGAAAGACCTGCTCGACGCAATCGCAGGTCGGATCCATACGCTCGGCCTACTCGGCAGCAACACGCTCGACGTATACGACCTCATGGAGAGGGCGAACGTGTGTGCCGAGCCCGAGCTAGAGGCCGACATGGCGCGGATGCTTTACGAGATCGGCGCCGATTTCAAGGTCGTGCGTGAGCGAATCGAGGAGTGGTGCGCGAAGTACGATCCGCACCAGCAGGAGGCCGCCGCGTGAGCACCACGACGAACCCCAGGGGGCCGGCAACGGCCCCCGCCAGGGGCAAGACGTTTGCCACCTGCGAGCAGTGCGGGGTGCAGTTCCGCATCCCCCCGTCGCGGGTTGGCAAGCGGCGGTTCTGTGGACTGGCTTGTACCAATGCGTGGAAATCGTTGCAGCTCAGCGGTGGGGGCGCTCCGTGGTGGAAGCCGAAGATAGCGGTTGCCTGCGCCGTCTGCGGGACTGTTCGGGAGGTATTGCCATCACTTGTGGCGACCGGCAAAGGTCGGTTCTGTAGCCCAGAGTGCGGCAATGCGGGGGGTGTACGACACCGGGCGGCGCCGGTGCCGTGCCACGAATGTGGCGAACCTGTCCGCCGCCGAAAGGGACGCCACCGCCGTCGTAGGTTTTGTAGTAAACCGTGTTATCTGGCTGCTCTTTCGCGCGCAATGTCGGGAGCAAACAATCCCGCATTCAAGGGTCAAGAGGTCGATTGCGAACAGTGCGGAAAGTGTCTTGTTCGTGCACCGCACCGCCTTCGGTGCGACCGCACCTTCTGCGATCTGAAGTGTTACGCGACTTGGCAGTCCGAGAATGTGACCGGTGAGGCCCACCACCTGTGGCGAGGCGGCATCATTCACGACTACGGCCCGAGCTGGAGAATTCAGAGGAAGCGGGCGCTTGAGCGTGACGGCTACTGCTGTGTCGCGTGCGGAAAGACCCGTGAGCAGATCGGCAGAAATCCGGACGTACATCACAAAGTTCCGTTCCGCGACTTCAGCTTCAATCGCGACGATCCGGAGCGGCGCGATCTGCACAAGTTAGCCAATCGGCTCAGCAATCTCGTTAGTCTGTGTCGAAGCTGTCATGCAAAAGCGGAATGGGGAGGAATCGACCTATCAACCCATGAAGCACATGCCCACCAGAAAGACGATGGCAAAAAACCATAAGACGCCGACTCCTAGGCCGGCGCGCGCCCATCGGGTCGTTTCGGGGGTCGGGGCGCCGCAATGGGGGCATGACTCGGCCTCGGTGCTGACGCTCTTTCCGCATTCCCGGCAGGGCTCAAGAGGCATGGACACTCAGCGGATTGGGTAGCGAATGGCGGTTAATCTCGGGGGCGTCCTGGTCCGCATCGGCGCGGACATTAGCGACCTGCAACGCAAGATGTCGCAGGCAGAGCGTTCGATCAACCGTCTCGGACAGATGTCGTCCGGGGCGGGTGCCGTGCTCTCGGCCGGAATCACCGCCCCGCTCGCCGCAATGGGCGGGCTCGCGGTGAGCGCGGCCGCCGAGATGGACAAATTAACCCGCGGCCTCACCGCCATCACCGGAAGCTCCGAGGAGACCGCCGCACAGCTCGCTCGGCTCGAAGAAGTCGCCAAGTTGCCCGGCCTAGGCTTCCGCGAGGCGATTCAGGGGAGCATCCGGTTGCAGTCCGTCCGCATCAACGCGCAAATGGCGGAGCGGATGCTTAAGGCATTCGGCAACGCCGTGGCGCTGGCGGGCGGCGGAAAGGCGGAACTGGACGGCGTAACGCTCGCTCTCCAGCAGATTGCCGGCAAGGGCAAGGTTGCCGCGGAGGAGATCAATCAGTTGGCCGAGCGCGCCCCTCAGGTACGCGCGGCGCTGGTGGACGCTTTCGGAACTGCCGACACGGAGAGGATCCAGAAGGCGGGCCTCAGCACGACCGAGTTTTTTGAGCGGTTGATCGCGCAGATGGAGAAGCTTCCGCAGGCGAGCGGAGGGGCGGCGAATAGCTTCGAGAACCTCTCGGACCGCCTGTTCCGCGCGCGGGCGGCCGTGGGGAATGCACTCATGCCTGCGGTCGTGGCGCTCACCGAACGGCTAGCGAATCTGCTGAAGCGCATCACGGACGCCGACGCCGGCACGCTCCGGATGGCAGTAGGCGTAGGAGCGGCTGCCGCTGCGATGGGGCCGTTGTTGGTGATAGTGGGTAAGCTGGCGGCCGCAATCACTGCCTTGCGCGCCGCAAAGATCAGCCTTGCGCTGGTGCTCGGACCGGGCGCTGCGCTGATGACCGGACTCGGGCTGTTGGCCGGCCTCTTTGCCAAGACTCGACTTGCCGCCCTCGGCGCCGAAAGCGCGACGCAGGGATTCATCTCCGGCCTCTCCGAGATGTCGCGCGGAGAGCTGGTCACGCAGGCCGCCGAACTCAACGACGAGATTGAGCGCCTCGTCTCCCAGATGGAAGGCGTGCAGCGGTCGTTCAAGTTCGCCAACCTCGCCGGCGGTGTTGAAGAGAAGGAAAACCCGGCCTTTACGAACATGGACACCCAGCTCACGGACCTGCAAGCGCGATTGCAGGCCGTGACTGGCGCCCTCGCGCAGATGGATGCTGCGGTGACCGACCTCCCGCCGCTCAATCTCGGCGGCGACGATGCGCTCAGGGAGATGGAGAAGGAAATCGGCTACCTCACGACGCTGCGCGACCTGGGTGCGCTGCGGGTGCAGGATACCGAGCGCCTCGCACAACTGGAGCGCAGTATGGCCGCCGAGCTGAAGGCCGGGACGGGCACGCTGGAGCGTCGCGCCACCATCGCGCAGAACCTGTGGCAGATCCTTTCGGCGCGCTTCGAGGCGCTCATGCGCGACCCGAGCGGGGCACCCGCAGGCTTCACGACGAGGGAGGCGGGCGCGGCAGAGAAGCTGCGCGAGATCACGGCGCAGAGCGTCGTTATTCAGTCAGTGCACACCCATCTACCACCCCCGCCGCCGGTCCAGCTCACGTCCAATCTGGACGTTCTGCGCGACACGCTCAGGACGATCCTTGCGAATCTGCGCGGCTTCTCGCTTCGAGACACGGTACGGGATGCCCCGGATCGGGCGCTCGGCGGGGCGATGAACTTCATGAAGGGGATCGGCTCGGGCTTCTCGGAACTCTTCGCGAGCCTGAGTCCGATGGCGTTGGCCATGGAGGTCGTCAGCGGGATGTTCTCGGCCCTCGCGCCCGTGCTCGACCTGCTGATGATTCCACTCCGCAACGTGGGTCACCTCATTGGCAGCGTGCTCGCGCCGATTCTGGAGGCTCTTACGCCAGTTCTCAACCTGGTAGCGAAGGGCTTCAGCTACATCATCCAGGCGAATGGCTACTTCATCCGCGCGATCGGCGATCTACTGAACCTGCTTCCGGGTTCGATCGGCAAGCCACTCGTGAAGTTCGGTCAGAACATGATCGACAGCGCCCGGAGCACGCGCGCGGCGATCGACGCACAGAAGGACCTAACCCGGACATCCGAGCAGCTCAACGACGCGCTCATCAACGCCGTGCAGGGCTTCAAGATCCAGGCGTACCGGCCGGGCGCGGCTCCTGTGCCCCGGCAGGCGCAGCCCCGCACCGCCGCCCCCGTCACGGTGGGCGCCATCAACATCACCACCAGCGGCGACGGACGGGAGACGTACCGGGAGTTTTATCAGGAGCTCGACCAGCGCACCCGCGGCGCCGGTGAGGACGCGCGGGCCTTCTTCCTCGCCCTGCCCGCC
>Ga0256860_1000010_pt1 | contig 11755 bp, 13 predicted proteins | sample BONt14_FD_181170 | JGI IMG/M metagenome (GOLD analysis project Ga0256860, IMG submission 181170) | Terrestrial sediment cell enrichment communities from Utah, United States - BONCAT_SYTO_Terrestrial_sediment - 14 | ecosystem: Environmental > Terrestrial > Deep subsurface > Rock core/Sediment...
GTCCCGTGGAGGTGGAAGTAGCGGGCGTCTTCAAGCAAGGCGCTGGCCGCCATCCGCTCGCCCAAAGTGTATCGAAAACGGTTGGCCCCAGTGAAATGGTCGAAGACAATGGCCCCACCCACGACCGTTCGCTCCACGACGATCCTGAGCGCGGCGGAGGCGGGCGTGTAGTTGTCGGTGTCGAAAAACGTGAGCACAAGGTCCTCTCGCGCAAGCCGGGCACAGGTCTGAACGATGTCGCCCGGAATGATCTCCACGTTCCTGCCGTCTAGGTACCGCCGGACGGCTTCCAGGTCCGTGAATACGCAGTCAGGGTGAGCGTACATGTCAAGGAAGCTGCGGGGCGGCGGGAAGCCCTCGAACGTGTCGAACCCGAGCACTTTCCAGGAAGCACCGAGACGTTCGATGAGCCGGGAGAGAAGCATCGTGGTTCCGCCTTTGAACATCCCGAGCTCTGCTACTACTCCGTGCAGATCCAGCCGCACCGCGTTCGCGAGGCACTGGTAAAGGTGGGGTCTGCAGTGCGGGTAGCCGTTCGCAAGCGACGGGACGAGAAGCTGCGCCATCTCCTCGTCGAGCGTTCGGTCCCTGAAGACGAAGTGCCCGTGGCCGCCGATTAGGATGGTCGGCGTTCCACCTATGAACGGCTCCGCCGCGCGGAGGAGGTGCTCCTTTTCCACGTCGGCGGCAACGACGAGCACGTCGTGCTCCCTCTCACCCAACGCTGCGAACGGGCTGACTGGCACCGAGACCAGCGTAGTGGCGACCGAGTCTCGCAGATCGGCATACACGGCTTCCACTGCGCGTAAGAGGCCTGTGGGGCCGAGGTCGGCGATCAGGCGCAACGCAACCGGCGTAAGCCCGAGGATTCCGACGGATCTGGCACCAATGAGGATCTTCGATTCGAGCTCCCCTCTTAGTTCGACGTAGTCCGCCTCAAGCATCGCCGGGCATCCTCCGCTCCGAATCCACGAATGCCGACAAGGCCGCCGGGTGTTGCGCCTCCACTGCCGCGAGCAGCCGGACTGACGCCTCAACCAGATCTTGTGCTCGGCGGAGCCGTTGGACTGGCTCCTCTGTCACTGCAAGACCAGAGAAGCACGCTTCAAGCGATGAGAACGCGGCGACGACGTCTTGGACGGCGATGGGTAGCGGAGCTGGTCCTGCGCCCCCGACAGGTGAAAGATCGACGCGTGAGAGCAGTTCCTCAAATCCCAGAGGCCGGTCGCTGAACGGAGCCGCGATTGCCGAAGCGCCAAACAGAACCTCAGCGACGGATAGGTCGAGATCCGCTAGGTACGTCTCATACTTCAGGCCATACACGAGGAGGTCCACCACCGTGTCGAGCAAGCCCTCATCCCGCGTGGCTGGAGCGCCTCCCGCCACCGATTCAAGCCGATCCACCTTCCGCGCGATGTTGGCGACCACACTTATCAGTTCGCCGCGCTTCTTCCAGGCGTTCCGGTACGCGGCGTCTTTCTTTCGATGGAGCGTCCGCACTGCGGACCGAAGCTCGTCTAAATCCGGCACTTTAGCCTTCCTTACGGAGGGCACCCGCGGGTGTTCAAAGACTTACCACCTAAACCCTGTGTATTATACTCTATGGACAGTGTGCTATGCGCTACACCAGGATGATGTTCCTAACCGGGTAATTGCTCCAGCCGCGTACTATGGGAGCTTGCTGCTCCGCCAGGATTTCCAGCATTGGGATGTCGCTCTCGGTCGGGAAACGTTGCAACATGCTCCTGAACATCGTATAATCCGTCGGATACGGCATCCGAGTGACAGGATTCATGTCGATTGGCCACGCGAAAGGTCCGGTATGGGTGAAAAGCTCCCCACTAGCGCAGCGGAGCTGCGCGAGATGGTCATGGACGCACTCGCCGAGGTGCGTGTCTGCTCGCCTGCCGACCTCGTCGCTGGCGGCCAGCCTGACCAACTGAAGCTGACCGCGAAGGAGACGATGTGGGTGGCGGCGACTATCGAAGACCTCACCGGCAAGTCGAAGCTGGTCACCCCCGCGGACTTCGCCACGCCCAAGACAGGGGGCAGTACGGCAGGGACGGATGTCAGCCCGGGCTGCATGGATCCCGGCGAGGGGGCGACGCTGAAGCACATGGTGGACGTGCTCGCGCGGCGACTAGGCTTGGCCGCTTAGTAAGGAGGGTAGGGATGGCGGTGTTCATTCAGGCAAACACCATCACTGAGGGGTGGATACACGCGGTGCAGCACCTGCTCGACGGTACGGGCCGCGAATCCAATCTGATTGTCGCTATCGCGGCCGGGGATGGCGCAGCCCGCGAAATCTCTGAGGTGCGCGAGGTGCTCGACCGCTTCTTCGCGAAGCACGAGACTCCACAGATCCGAAGCATCCGCAAGGTCGCGGATACCCTGTTCCCCATCGACTTTTATCGAATGGGGCCTGGTGAAGCGGCGCGTGAGCGCCTCTACCGTTTCCAGCGGCGTGCGTCAAAGGTAGAGCGACGCTGCATTCGGCGCGGGACATACTTCGACCGACTGATGGACTGGCCCGGCGGGAATGGGAAGGAGAGCGAGCTGGACCGCAACCAGTTGGAGCGTTGCGTCCGCCGCCTTAAGAGTTACCGGGCCCGGGGAACCCGCAATCTCAATGCGACTGAACTTGCTCTGACGTTTGGACAACCAGATGGGGAGGAGCCGGAAGGAGGTAGAGAGTCCGAAGGACCCGCGGCGGACCTGCGCGTCTACGATGCTCTCATAGACCGGCAAATCATGTCTTTCCCGTGCCTCAGCCATGTGAGCATGACGCTCTTCGGAGGCAGGATCGATCTCACTGCCACGTATCGCAGCCAGCACTTCTTCACGAAAGCGTACGGAAACTACGTCGGCTTGGCCGACCTCCAGGCTTTCATCGCGGCGGAAGTGGGCGCTGAGGTGGGCGATCTGGTGTGCGTCGCCACCAACGCCGCACTTGGATTAGGCACCGGCGTGGGGAAGCGCGCTCTGCGCGACCTCCTGGATCGGTGCCGGGCCACCGCGGAAGCCGGCGGGGATGACAGCAGGGAGTGAAGGAGACCTAAATGGATGGTGAGCAACTCATGGGTGACGCGGGCAGCGTTCCCCAAGAGACGGAACATGAGCGATTGGCCGCCCGACTGCGGGAGGCCCGGGAGTATCTCGGACTGTCGCAGGAGTTCGTCGCCGAGCAGCTCGGCGTTCCCCGCGCGACCATCTCGGCGATGGAGACGGTGAAACGGAGAGTAACCAGCCTGGAGCTAAAGCAACTCGCGCGGCTCTACCGGCGGGACTATTCCTTCTTCCTGGGAGATGAGCCAGTGGCCGAGGAGCCGATAGGCGCCGCCCTCTTCCGCGCGACGCAGGGGCTCAGCACGGAGGACCGGGAGCAGGTCCTCCGCTTTGCCCAGTTCCTGAGCCATGCGGGGGGTGGGCCGCGGGCGTCCCGGGACCGCGTGAGGGACGTACCCGACGACACGGACGAGGCTTAGGGCGCGCCGTCGCCCCTAGGGAATCCCCAAAGGAGGTGAGCATGACACCAGCCGATGTGCTCGCGTACGCGCGTAACGAAGGAAGCCTAGCGGCGGCCCGAGAGCTCCGGCGGTTGCAATTGGATCGTCGGCGCGCTGTGGACGTGTTCCGGGTGATTCAGGAGGCCGACCTCTGGCTTCTGTTCAAGCCGCTCGAAAAGCTTTTGGGCGCGTACGTCCGGACCGACGGCGGTGGCGGCGTGCTCGTCAACTCCCAACGGCCCAGAGGAATGCAGCGGCTAACGGCCGCGCACGAGTACGGACACCACGTGCTCGGACATGACAGGAGCACAGACCACGAGTGGGAGGTCCAGAACCCGAGTGCCGTCCAGGATCCCCGGGAGGCAGCGGCCCAGTCGTTTGCGATGGACTTCCTCATGCCGCCGCAACTCGTCAACACGCTCTGGATTGACCTCGGCGTCCCTTCCCGCCCGGAAGCCTATCATGCGTATCTCCTGTCGCTCTACCTGGGGACGAGCTATCAGGCGACCGTCCACCAGCTCCTAGCGATGGAGAGAATCACCCAAGAACTGCGGGGCAGGCTGCTCAAGGTACAGCCCAAGCAGATCAAGCAGCAGATTGGCGGTGGCATGGGACCCCGCACGGCGCTCGCGGATATCTGGCCGGTAGACTCGTCACACCATGGCCGTGAGTTGACCATCGCCACCGACGATGAGGTGAGGATCTGCTTAGCGGAGACACCCTCGACCGGATACTTGTGGGTTCCGGAGACGCCCGGAGTCATCGACCTCCGATCGGACGATGGGGATGGTGAAAGCGGAGCATGGCGGCCCGGCGAGGCCACGGAACCCGGACCCGACCATGTGCTGGGCTTGGTGCGCGGCGAGTTCGAAGTAGCCGAGCGGAATCTCTTCTCGGCGGTAGGCGGCGACGGACACCGTTACTTCACGTTTCGTGCGCTCCGCCCCGGCCAGTGCAACTTGAGGCTAACCTTGCGCCGTCCGTGGACGCGGGAATCTGAGGCGGTCGAGAAGTTCACCCTTCACCTTCGTCTGCTATCGAAACCGGCGGCCGCCTTGGAGCATGGCGTGATCGACGAGAGCATCTGTGGGTTGGCAACTGCGGCTTAAGCATAGAGTCCTCACGATGTCAAACGATCCGCCGCAGAGTATCGATCTTCGCCCGCTGCTACCCCCAATTAGAGATCAGGGACGGCGAGACACCTGCTTGGCATTCGCCGTCACCGCGGCTCACGAGGTGATGCGAGCGGACGGTGGTGACGTACGACTTAAGCTCTCCGAGGAGTTCCTTCACTGGGGAACTCGGCAGCTCTGTGTGGACGCACGCACGACGTTGGATGCAGCCGCACGTGCGCTGGAGCGGTGGGGGCAGCCCGAGCATGTTGTGTGGCCTTACCATGAAGAGCGGGGTGAAGCCGGGCTCGCTTATCAGCCGCCGTCAGACGCCTTCACGGGCTGTTTCCGGGCCGACCTGGTACGGCTCAGGCCGGACGTCTCCCAGATTGCCGACCGCCTGCGAGCCGGACAACCTGTGGTGGTGGCAGTGTGCCTATCAGAACCGTTCTTCCGACCCGCGAGTGGTTGCATTGCAATTCCACGAGTAAGCGACGTGATCGATGCCCGGCACGCACTCCTCGCGGTGGGGCTTGGCGTCGGACCGGGCGGCTGCGCCGAGTCTTTTATTGTTCGCAACTCCTGGGGTGATACGTGGGGCCTCGGTGGATACGGCTACCTGCCGGTTGAGTATGTGGCACGCTACGCCACGGAGGCGGCGGTTGTGGCCGCGGGACGCGCTCCGAACAGGGAGGCTAGCCGATGACGCTTGCAGAGTACCAGAAACACGCGATCGTGACGCGACAGGCGCCAGCGGAGCAGGTGCCGGACCCGGTCATCCCCTTGCTCGGCCTGGCAGGCGAAGCCGGCGAGCTCCTGAGCGAGTACAAGAAGTGGTTGAGAGACGGAGACTCCCACTTGCTTGCCAAGGAGCGCATCGCTGAGGAACTCGGGGACCTGTTATGGTACCTCGCGGACGCCGCGGACGTTTTCGGTCTGGAACTAGAGGCGATCGCGCACGACAACCTGGCGAAGTGCCGCGACCGCTGGAGGAACGAATCCCACCAACACGCCGGCCCCTTCGACGCGGACTACCCCCAGGACGAGCGGTTCCCCCGCCGCTTCACGGTGAGACTGGAGACCACGGTGGAAGCGGGCCTCACCAAACTCCGCATGTGGGTGGACAACCGAAGGCTAGGCGACGATGTAACCGACAACGCGTATGAAGAGGACGGCTACCGGTTTCACGACCTGTTTCATCTGGCCTGCGCAGCTGTGCTCGGATGGTCCCCGGTGCTAAGGAAGCTGATGGGGCGTAAGCGGCGGAGTCGGCCCGAGGTGGACAATGTTGAGGATGGCGGTCGCGCCACGGCGATTGAGGAGGGGATCTCGGCCCTTGTGTTCACCTACGCCAAGAATCACGCCCTGCTGGAAGGCGTGGAAAGGTTAGACTACGATCTTCTCCGCACCATCAAGGGGATGACGCGCGACCTGGAGGTCGCCGCCTGCACCCCCCGCGATTGGGAGCGGGCTATCCTGCTCTGTTATTGGATTTGGCGGGAGATGGAGGCGCGCGGAGAGGGCACCCTAGTCCTTGACCTTGACATGCGGACTGTGGAGCATGAAAACGGCTGATGCCCCGCGTAGACGCGCGGGGCATGCAGGTTCCGCTAATGGATTCGTTGCACAAGCTACAACCAGCGCGTCCTGGCTCGGCTTCCAGGATGCGCAAGCGGTGTTCGGAGGTAAGCGTTGGGAAAATGGCAGGGCCACCCACCGCCCGGTGATCCACTGCTTGAGAAAGAGAGCCCAACGAGTTCTGTTTGGGAGTGACGAACTACTTACCCGCGGGGTCAGCAAGCCGAGCATGCGTAGTTGGAAATCGCAGGGCCTCCCTCCCGCGCCGCACGTCTGGCTTCGTTAGAAAGTAGAGACGTACCATGGTCCAAGATCTACTCCCGGCTCCAAAGATGACCCACTCGCTCGCTCCCAAGCGTACCAACTCCCCTCCCGATCCGAGGTCGAACGGCTCATCAGCGGCCCGCTTGATGATGGGGGCGACAAACGACGGACGAAGCGCGCATAATCCTGCCGCCGGAATAAGACCCACTCATTGAGGAATTAAAGGCCCGGATCCGAGCGACTGGTAGAGGGGAGAGATTCAGTCGGTGCCAAGGCGACGGCGGCATCTTACGGCCCGCCATTGAGCGAACCGAGGTGTGTGAGATGATCCGTCGGCGGGCGCGGGACGGCGGCCCGGCGTCTAACCTTCGCTGTCACACTATCCAAGAGACGGGCATCACAGCTTACCTCTCGCGCCGCGGATCCCTAGAGCACGCACAGCAAATCGCGCACGCACTACCAAGCTCTACGACCATCGCGCACACGAGGTCAGCCTGGACGAGATCGAAGCCGCAGGCTGTCCCTACGCTGACGCTAAAATATAAGAAAAACCGCGAATATGATCGTCTGAACACCTCTGCTGGCGGACCGTCGTGTACGATTTCGGAGTCTCTGATTCCCTTCATTCAACAGATTGGTTGTCCGTGCCGCACACGCATGCGAGAATCTCTGGCTTCCATTCCAAGTGCAGAGCCGCGGTAAAAAGAAGCCGCTAGAGCTTGACGGCAAAACGGTTATTTGCCTCCATGAAGGCGATGGTTGTAACCGCACCAATGGATCATCGTTACTAGACTGACCGAGGGCACGTATCATGCTGGTTGTCGAGAACCATCAACTGAAGCGCGAGTTTCTCCAGTCGGCCGGCCTCCCTACGATGCGCGCCCTGATCCCTCACCTGTTCCCAGGTTCCAAAGCTAAAGCACGGTCGAAGGATGAACTCCTCGAACGCCTCCCGCCCGAGCCGTGGAACATTGATGTTCAGGGGTTCCGCCGCGCGATGTGGGAGCTTGCCAGTGCAGAGGTCGGAGCCATGCATCTAGGCATCATGTCGGCTCCGGAACTGGATCGGCAGAACGCTGCCAACATCCTGGACCCTGCGCATAGCCGTTGGCAGGCGCGCATTAAGCAGGCGGCAAGTGTCGAAACCAACGCGATTATCGATTCGCGGGTTCAGAAGCAAGGGCGAGATGTGCTTCTCGAAATCCTACATCTTGGTGAAACCGAGGCGGAGATCTACGAGGAACAGGCGTCCTACAACGATGTCGTAGGAGGAACTCCCTATCACTTCAAGGCCTACCGAATTGCGAGGGTACCAGTGATCTCCGCAGTGCAGATCGACACCGCTGCTCCGTTTGTCGCAGTAGCTACGTTCCCGATACATAGGAGTGCTAACCCAACGAGGGAGGTCCTTGGACTGCAACCGCTACTAGAGGATGAGCTCGGTGTTCCTTTTCCGCCCGTCGCTGGGATCGCGGAGGGAATACGCAACCTGTGGGGGACCAATATCGAAGCGAGGAGCTATGAGGTCGAAGAGGGGGACGGTACCCGCGCCCATATCCGGCGTGCCCGCGGAACGCAAAACAACAGTTCCATAGAGATGGAAAACGGTCTGCGGTCTTGGACGTTAAGAAGCGGATCGCTCGTTTATACTCCGGCAGACATCCCTTTCCGCGTTGACACACGTAAGGCAGTATTTTCGTTCAGGACCAGGTGTTTAAGGAAAGACGCATTCGGTGTCATTCACACAATTATCGGAGCTTCCTGATGAACTCCAAGCGCTTGCGAGTCACCTTGCCCGTACTGCCGCACGCCTCGTCGAAGGGCTGCCAAACACTCGTGTCTACTCCGAAGAACAGATCCTTCGTCTCATTGGGGTGGGGCCATGCAGCCCCAGGGCAACGCTTGAGATCCTAGAGCAACTTGCCATTGTTAAGAAACAGTACGTAGAGACCTTGGAGAGGTCCGGGTTCAACCGCGAAGATGGCTGGGCATCTGGAGAGAAACTAATCCCTGATACTCGTTACGTGGTAGTAGGCACCCCTATGACGCTCATCAACCATCTGAAGACAGCAGGAGATGCAACCCCGTACTTCGTGAGCTACTATTCTGGCGAAGGAAGCGACCAAGCTCAGAACGTGCACCACGCTTTACAGACCGCGGGGACACCGGGGTTCTTAAGCATGACTATGACGGCGGGAACCACATCGCGCGCTACCATGATCTCCGCGCTGCGGAATGCTAGAACCGTGCTGCTCATTGAGTCGCCACACTACCACAGTCGGCCAGTGTGCCAGGTTGAGCGCGACTACAGTGTCGCACGCGGCGCTCGGATTATACGAGTGGGCACGTGTCCGCATTCGGCACTTGTTGACTGCCCCCCTTGGATCGATGATAATCTTCAGTACGTCAACATGCAGTCCGCCCGAGGGTTCGAGCTGCAACAATTACTCTCAACCCCCCTTCCTTCCCCGGTAGAACTGGAGACTCGTCGTCGCGCCGCTATTTCACTGATCGAAAAAACATCCGCAGGCGACGCAACCTTGCTGGCGACAAAGCTGGGCATCATAGACCAGCTATCTGGCTCCGGCAGAGTTCAGAAAGCTGAACTCTGCCAGGCGATGTTCCTAAATCCAACACAAGCAAACCGCTTCTGTGCGGAGTTCGACCTTGACCCGCTGTTCTAGCACAGGTTGGAAAGCCAGAGCGCGCTTCGAAGACTAGCACCCTCTCATTCTTGCAGGGAACAACATCTTCCCCTCTTGCAAGAGGAGCATCTTTCTACCCAACTGGGATGGCTGTACAGGCACGAATTGCAGCAAATCTCCACGCGGAGAGGGCCTTCTCCATTTAAGGATGCGCTACTCCACTGCAGTTGACACAGAGTTTCCGTTGCAGTGTCGGCATCGAGCCCTTTTTGACTTCACCGGCTACTCGCCTGTCAGGCATTGGGCCTGTTTCGACGGCTTTGCAGACCTACGGCTGCTTCACGATTACTACCTCTAGGGCCAGCGACGACATGATGGCCTTGGTCGCGACCTTGGTGCGAGCACAGCCTTTTGTCTGCGCATGATCCTCGCAGCATTTCTCTCGACCGTCATTGGCGGTGCGATACCGTAACACTCCTAAGGCCGGCCGCTAGAGCGAGCACGGCGTCCACACGGCTTTCGCCGTCGCGTGGAAACGGGGCATGACTTTTGGCGGGACTTCGAGATAGGGCTACTGGCTACGGGACGGTTCACAGCGTCGGTCTCGGGCTCCAGGCTCATCTTCTCCGCCCACTCCAGAAGTTGCGGCCCCGAGCCGCCGATGTAGGTCTGCGTGGTGGTGAGATTCGTGTGCCCCAGAACAGCCTGGATCCCGACGAGCGGCATGCCCCGGCGAGCCATCCGGGTCGCGGCGCTGTGCCGGATGTCGTGGAGGGTGATCTTCCGGTCGATGCCCGCGATCAGGCAGAGCTCCCGCAGTAGCTTGCGGAGCCCGTCTTCGCCCAGCCGCCGTCCCCGGTCCGCCAGCCACAGGTCATCCGGCTCCGAGTGACGGCCCCGCTCTTCCGGCCAGGTCGCCAGCCATTTCTCCCGAACCGTGAGCCAGGTCGCGAGGACCGCTACGGTCTCCTGCGGAAGCGGGATGACGCGACTCTTGTTTCCCTTGCCCTTCCGGATGAGGAGTGTGCCGGCGTCCAAGTCGAGGTCGGAGATCCGGAGCGGGATCAAATCCGAGTAGCGCGTCGCCGCGGTTCCCGAGGTGAGCAGGAGCGCGTGCGCCATCGCCGCGCGTACGGGGTTGTAGAGTTTTTCCGTCGCTGCGAGGAGACGCCGCAGGTCTTCGGTCGAGACCGGCTCCCGGCGGACCGCGTCCTTCCTCGGCATCCGCACCCCCGCAAGCGGGTTCTGCTCCGTGTAGCCTTCCTCAATCGCATACGCCAGCATCGTCCGCCAGGCGGTGATGTTCCGGTGCACGGTCCGCGGTCGGAGCGACTTGCAGAGCTCCTGCACCAGCAGGTTAGCCCAGCGCCGGTCGATGCGCTCGGTGTCCGGGTCCGGGGTCCCGATGAGTGCGGACACCTCGCGGCAGCGCGCGAACGCGGAGCGGTAGGTCCGCAGTGTGTTCGGGCTGCACGCTCGCTGCGTCGCGAGGTGCGTGAGGTATTCCTGCTCCAGATCAGTAAACTGCATCGCGCGTGTCTCTCTCCCGTTCCGATTCATCGAAGTCTTCTCAACTGCCGGTATCCCGGTCCCGCGCTTGAAAGCCGGATCGCCAGGCACCGCCGGCGTCGAGTCCCCGCCCGGCGGCCGGATCCACGGCGGCCCGGTCCCTGGCGGGGTGCAGGGGTGAAGTCGCCGTTCACGGCGACAGTTGACGCTGTCTCCACGCCTGTCCTCACGCCTGCCGCCCCTTGCACCGATTGCAAGGGGACATGACAGCCCCGGCGCCAACCCGCGCAACAGGCCCCGCGACGGACGAGGCTTCATCTGCCCAGGCCGCTTCGAGCTAGCGGACTAGCCGGACGAGGAACCCGACTACGAACTGCAGCAGGCTCCACGCAGCCCGGCGAACGGCCTTCCCCCAGCCTGCGGGCAGCAATCCGGTGATGATCCAGAAGACGAGCATCCCGAACCCCAGATGGAGCGTCAGGGCGCAGAGCCAGCGCCACACAGCCAGGAAAACCGGGGTGAGCAGGCCCACCGCGAGCCATCCCAACAATAACCCCAGACACAGCAGCCCCAGACGGACCGGCGCCGAGAACGGCAGGGGAGCCTGGACTGCCGCCTCCGTTAGCCGGGCGCTCCCGCACTGCGGGCAGTGGACTGCGCCTTTCGGGGCCGTGTGCTTACAGGCGCGGCAGAGACGCCCCTTCCGGGGCCGACCGCACCCCGGGCAGCAGCCGTATTTATTCGGGTTGAAGTGACGGCAGGCGCCGCAATACCAGGGCATCTCTTCCTCATTTCCAGTACTGGTCTCGACCCCTCTCGGCTCGTCCTGAATCGAGTCCGGCGTCAGCCTCACTCCGGCGTCAGCCTGCCGGAGCCTCAACGCTTTCCAACGGCTTCCCTCGCTCGGAACCTTCCGGCTCCTCCGCGGCGGGAACCAGCGCCTGCTCGTGCTCCGGGGCGAGAGGGCTCCAGAGGGCCCGCCGGGGGTGGGGGTCCCGCAGGAGCGCCTCGGTCTCCGTGAACCAGAAGCCGCGTGCCGCGACCTGCGCGGTTACCTCCCGCAGGTGCGCCAGCCGGGCGGCGTCGGGAACGGTCACCAGCACGCGGAACCGCTGCAGCCCGTACCGATCGGTGTAGAAAC
>Ga0256860_1000011_pt1 | contig 11693 bp, 26 predicted proteins | sample BONt14_FD_181170 | JGI IMG/M metagenome (GOLD analysis project Ga0256860, IMG submission 181170) | Terrestrial sediment cell enrichment communities from Utah, United States - BONCAT_SYTO_Terrestrial_sediment - 14 | ecosystem: Environmental > Terrestrial > Deep subsurface > Rock core/Sediment...
ACTCCCCCCCCCCGGGGGCCTACCCTCTCTTTGCCCGGTGTTGCCTACCTGTCCAACTACGCTCACACGCCTGGCAAAGCCCTCGCAGGTTGGACGGCTCGTTGTTCCTCCAGTCTCCGTCTCGGTGATCCACGACCGCTGACGGTGCGCGCTGGCACATCACGCAGATCGGGTCACGCCGGCGGATCATCTTGCGGATCGCCTGCCATCGGGTCGACCCATAGAACCGGGCTTGCTCTGGATCCTTCGCGGTCCGCTTGGGGCGCTCGTGTGCAGGGCAGTTGCCCTTCGGGACGAGCACGGGACAGCCGGGTTGACCGCACGGCCTGAGTGGGGCTCTCGGCACTCTCTCCTCCTAGGCTGCTCCGATTACGGTGAACGATCCAGGCCGAGAATCGGCGCGAGATCCTCGCGGATGTAGTACCGATTGGGCTTCCACCGATACGGCTCCTGCCCGTCTTTCGGGTACGCTTCATACAACACGACGAAGGCGACCACGGACTCCGGCCACTTCTTTCCGTCGCTAAAATCGTTGTATGAGAGTTGTTCGGGCTCAAACATCCGTGCGACGTTCCGCTCCAGCGGGTGCGGATACTCCGCGATGAAGCGGTTGAACTCCTCCTGACTCACTTCGCGTGACGTGATCTCTTTCTCGGTCATTCTCGTTCTCCGTAGGTTCTAGGCTGCTACCTGGGTCTCTTCCACGGTCTCGATCACCAGCTCTACCCGCGGGTTTCGTGCGTCCTTCCGCAGTCGGGATCCATCCCACGACACGATCCATTTGTCGTCGCTCACCACGCCGGCCGCCTGCAGCATGTCGGCGATTGCCTGGTAATACCCCACCGCATCGCCGGCGGATCGGGTGCGGTAGATGAGCGCCCGACAGTTGTACGGCTGATCGGGAAGGCGTAGCGACTTCGGGATCTGCATGAGGGCCACGGCGCACCACGCCTCATACGCCTCGCTCGGCACATGGACGGCGCGTTGCTGCTTGGGTGCCCACACCCGCCGGCCGTGGTTCTTCTTGGTCCGTGGGGGACCATAGATCACGAGCTCCACTCTCTCGCTCATCGCTCCTGCCTCCTCGTCGCCCTCTCCGTTTCCCGCCGTTTCACCCGAGCGATCCAGCAGTCGGCCGGGCAGAGGTAGCGCCAGCCGTGTAGCTCCTCGACTGTGGGGTGCAGTCCCGTGTCACGGCACACCTCGCAGAGCGGCTCCACGCGGCTCATTCTCCCTTCTCCGGGTACGCCAGGGCACGCGCCGCGACGCATCCACGGCAGGGGTCGTTCGGAGCGAAGCGGTCGCAGTTGACGCCGGACTCTTCCGCTCGCTCGCAGCCGAACTCGTTTGCGATCTCCTCCAGGACTGCGCGGTAGCGGTCGCGCTCGGCCTCCACGGCGTCGTACTCGTCGCGGTACGGCTTGCGGTCGAGGGTCGCGATGAGGCTGCGGTTATGGCGCTCCGACGCCCGGCGCAACTCCGTCTCACGGTCGCGCTCCCGGTTGGCCTCTTCGAGTTGTTTGCGAAGCGCGGTGATCTCGCGGTGCACCGCGCAGTCGAGGTGCCGGTCATCCTCCTCGCAGCCGTCCCAGTGGGTGCGGAAGCCGGCGCGCTCGGACAACCTCTCGAGCACATCTCGCTTCGTGGTCCTCTCGCTCATCGGTCCTTCTCCGGGTACGGGGAGCGCGACATCAGTGAAACTCCACCGGTTCGCCGGCGGCTGCGGCCTCTCGGAGTCCAGCGGCGAACTGGAGCGCCTTCGCCCGCGCGCTCGCCCCTCGGTGCCACTTCGGCTCATCGGGGAGCAGGTCCGCGACCTCTTCCAGGCGCGCGGCGAGCGGCAGGCAGTCCTCCACCGGGATCTCACCTTCGCAGTCCGAATGGTTGAGTAGAGCGTGGATCGGGTCCGGGCGGAGCGCCCGCCAATCCACCGGGAGCCAGGGCGCAACGGCTGAGATCCACGAGTGTAGAACCGTGCCCTCGAATCCGCCCCGAGGTCCACCATCCCGAGGGGCGGCCCATTCCATCGTCTGGCTACACGGCGAGCCGCGGTAAAAGCCCTCCATCAACGGCAGCGGCACGCCCACCACGCGAGCGATCTCCTCCCGCCAGCGATTGAACGACGAGTAGGGGCCGTGCCAGCAATTGTGCGTCGTGTCGAGTCCCATCAGCGTACCTCCTCTCGGGGGGCGACGACCATCCGATGTAGGGCATCCGCACACGCTCGACACACCACGCGCCGCTTGTGCCCCCGGAACTGCTCCTGGCAGTACAGGCACCGGCAGTAGTAATTCCCGTTCTCGTGCGAGAAGTCCGAGGTCCAATCACGCTCACTGTCCATCGCGTACCTCTCGGGGGGCGGGGGTGAGGCCGAGAGCACGTCGCGCAGCGTCCGACGCCATCTTGACCTGAGCCAATCGAGCGGCCCATGCGAGCGGGGCAAGGGTGTCGGCCTCATCGTCCGTGGGGAAGCGTCGGTCGATCTCGTCGCAGAGCGCCTCAAGCACCTCCCGCATCTCGGGTGAGGGGGAGGCGGGGCGGGCATAGAGCGGGATTACCTCCGCATCACGCGCCCACGGGACATCTCGCACGTACTCTTCCATGCTGTGTCTAGTCACTAGGACGGCGCGTAACGGCGGCTTCGATATGAGCCACGCGTCCGGCTCCCGCTCTTCCTCGCGCTGGACGGTGCTCGGGAGGTACTCGCGTTTGACCTCATTGAGGGTACGGAACCCCCGATCCTCGCGCTGGGAGTCTGCGGGTAGGCACGGCTCGTCGCAGAGCGAGTAGAGCGGCGCGTGACCCGCAATGTGGCGATGGCAGAACGTGCAGAGGGTCGGCCACTGCCGCTCCCGCTCCGTGTCTGGCTGCTGGGGGAGCGAGGCGGCAGCATCACGCATGGCGCGCAGGTGCTCATACCGCACATGCGTGGTTCCGAAACGTGCGTCCGCTTCCGCCATCAGTCGCTCTAGCTGCTCCACCAGGGCCGTGCTCGGCTGTGTGGGCTCCTGGGGGAGCGAGGCGAGGGATTCGCACCCGATACACGCGCAGTGCTCGCCGTGGTGCCGGGTGAAGTGCCGCACGACCTCCAGCAGCGCCGCACTCGGCTGTGTGGGCTCATCGGGGAGCGAGGCGAGGACTTCCGCACAGACAGCCCGCATCAGGTCGCGGTTCTGCTCTGGCACCTCTTCCCACGGCTTTGCGGACGCCTCTCGGGTCTTGTACCCGAACAGCGGTGCGAGCCGCTCGTATGCTTCGTGGAACTGCCGCGCTGTCCGCTCCACCAGCGCCGCGCTTGGGGTGTCAGTAGTCGCCACCGTCTCCTCCATCGGCACGGATGCCGGGTACATGGTCCACTTCGCGCGATGCGCCATAGCTCCCGTCGTCTGCGATCTTCCGCACCGATAGTCCGCAGCTCCCTCCGAACAGCAACAGCGACTTAGGCCACTTCCGCGCGAGTCGGTGCAGGGCAGCAATCGCCTCCCGCTCTTCCTCCGTAAGCGACGGTGCCACGCTTGGGGTGGTGCTCATCGGGGAGCCTCCGGGGAGAGGGTGGCTTCGAGGCGTTCAATCCTCTGCACGAGGTCCGTATACCACGCGGGCACTTCCTGCACGCGCTCCGCAGGGGTGAACAGCACGCTCACGCTGGCGTCGAGCGCATGGGCTAGGCGGGCAAACGTCGAGAGCGTGGCGCTGCCGTGACCCTTCTCGATGTCCTGCAAGGTACGGGTGCTCATGCCAGCCTTACGGGCGCACTCCCGGATGCTCAGGCCACGGATCTGCCGGACCTTTCGCACCGTCTCGCCCACCTTCACAGCCGTCTCGCTACTCATGGTCGGGTGTCCCGCTAGGGTGACTGGAGAGGGCTCGAACCCGCTGCGCCATGCCGAAGAGCCAGAGAGGAATCACGAAAGGCCCTTCGGCGTCGGTGAACATGTCGCGTTCGCCCGCCTCGACGGCCTCCGCCATCTCTTCCAGCAGCTCAGACGGCATGACCGCCAGCAGTGCGTTGAACTCCTCCACTCGGCGTGCGAGGGCGTCGGCTTGGTCAATCGCCTGCTGTGCAACGTCTGCCTCGTAGCGTGCGGCTCGCTCTGCGTCTTCCAGCTTGCGTGCGAGGGCGGCCCGCTCGGTGGTCGAACGCAGCTCCATCCCCTGCGGGATTACGATGCCCCCGCTCTGCCAGGTTTCCAGTTGAGCGCGGAGCTGAAGCACTTCCGTTGCGAGGGTGTTCTGCTCGGCCAGGGCGGCGGCTGCGGTGCGGAGGTCGGTCTCCATCTGCGGGTGACCAAACGCACCTGCCCAGCTCGCGTATCCGTCCATCCGCTCCACCAGCGAGGCTACGGGGCTCGTCTGTGTGCTGCTCATGGCTTCCAGTGGGTCGGCGTGTAGTAGACGTACATCGAGTCGTCGGGGAAGAACCACAGGTTCTCTCGCCTGCGGAGCACCTGCTCGTTCCGGACGCCGGCCGCGTCGTCGATCTTGGTCAGGACCGCTACCCCGTTCGGCGGCGGGTCGGTATCCGTGCGCTTCCACTGCTCCGTCGTCTGTGTGCTGCTCATCGGGCAATCCTTTGTGGGCGCGGGAGGAACGATTCGATCATCTCTCGCCGATCCGGGTGCTGGCGGTTCCACGACCAGTCGCCGATCACGTACTCGGTCCCGGTGTGGTTGCGGGTGATGCGATCCGGGTGCTTGCCGTGCTGGCGATACCACTCGACCTCGGCCGCGAGGTGCTGACGCAAGGTCGCGTCGTTCCTGGTGCTCATGGCTGCTCCGTAGTGGAGGTGAGGGCGAAGCGCTTCCGTCCCAACAGGGTCGCTACGCCGCGGGCTCCGATCTCGATCGCGCCGTGCTGCACCGCCAGCTTCCGCTTGCTTAGGGCGATGTCGAAGTGCTCCCGATAGGTGCCCTCGTCCTGAATCCACTTCCGCGCGACGCCGATCCGGTCGGCCATCGCGACCAGCTCCTCCGTGGTGTCCGCGAGCATGTGGCACATGACGAGGCGGCCGACCCGCGCCCGCATCCCATCGACGTAGACGCTCATCTCACCCTTCTCCGTTGGTGTGTACGCCTGTCGTGGCGGTGGCGGTGTCGTTGTCGATCGTAGCGGCGATCACGTCTCTCCAGAGCAGGGCGAAGAGGCGGGTCTCGAGGAACTGCCTCGCCTCGAAGCAGACGGGCTGACCTGCAAGGCCGGCTAATTCGCTGGCCTCGTGCAGCCGGTCGAGGACTTCGCCTGCGGCGACGGACACCCACTCGGGGCGCTGGATCACGGCTCGTCCTCGACTTGCACCAGCACGCGCACCGCCTTCACGCCGTACCGCTTCCGGTCCGCGTCGTAGCCGCCGAGCACGCCGCCCGTGGACTCGTAGGCCGCGATTGCACCGCGTCGTGTGCTGCGGATCGTGTGCTCGAACGGGTAGCGGTGGCCGGTCCGCTTGTTCACGTCCGTGGCAACCACCCACATCCGAAATGGATTGTTCTCGCTCATCCTTGTAGCCCTCTCGGTTCTCGGGTGTAGGTCAGGCAACGGATCAGCGGCCACTCAGCAACTGGCGCATCTCGGTCTCGGTCCCGACCCGAAAAAACCGTATCAGGCGACGGCGGAGGTCGTCCGCGCCCTGAACCGTCGTCTCATCACCGAGCCAGCCTCGCGCGAACATTTCCGAGATGGGCAGGCTGGGGTACTCGGTGGCGATGATCTGCACGGGCGTCGGCTCTTCCGGTATCGGTTGACCACAGTGCGCGCACTGGCTCATCAGATCGACCTCAGATAGCGGTTCACCGTCAGGCCACTTCGGACTTCGGGAGCGGCTTGCCGTCCGGTCCGACCCCGTTGCGGGCGCAGTCCACCACCCACTGCGGGTTTTTGGTCGTCAGCCCCATACGGCGGAGCACTTCCGGCAGCACTTCGCCGACAGGCACCAGCCCCTCGCTCGGCTTCCTCATGCGACCTCCAGTGCGCGCTCGTTGACTAGCTCGAAGATTTGCCCGCTCGGCTTGTGGATGTTGAGCCAGAACGTGCTCCCCTCGCCTCCGACCCGTCGCTTGTCCGGCTTCAGAAAGACGTGCTCTTCGTCCACGATGGCCCCTTCGCTGAACGGTTTCGCGACCTTGGGGCTCCCGTCCGGCTTCAGTGCCGCGCTCGGGTCGCCCCACTCGGTCAGCCCGAATGGCCCGCGCTCCACCCACGCCCGGAATACCGACAGGTGCGTGTCGAGCTCGTTCCAGATCATGGAGTGGCCGCGGATCCGGTTCGCGTGGATTGGCTGGTAAATGGCGTGGTCGCCTTCCGGTTTCTTCGGCTGGTAGAGGAGCAGGAATACCAGCCCGTCGCGGTCCTCGCCGGCGAAGTTCTTCAGCATCCGGGTCGCCTTGCCGGCCTCGGCGTCCGCGTCCTCGGCGCCGTAGTCGAGCCGGTGCATGTGGTCCACGACGACCACCACCGTCTGACCGGGCCAGTTACGACGCAGCGTGCGCACGGCCGACACCAGTTCCGCCGGGGTTACGTTTCCCCGGTTCACCACCTCCCACGGCCAGGAGCGCATCCGCTCGAGCGTGGTGCGGTACGCCCGGCGCTGGTCCTCGCTCGCTGCCTTCCAGAGCCCCTTCTCGGCGATCCACTGCGGCACCTTCGCCTCGGCCGCCGCGCAGCGCGCCACCCACTGCTCCCGCATCTCGGTCGGGAACACGATCACCGGCGTCCCTCGGCGGGCCAGCCCCATCGCGAGATTGGCGGTGACGGTGGACTTCCCCGATCCGCTGTAGCCGGTGAGGCCGATCAGCTCGCCCGGCATCCACGGCCCGCAGATCGCCTGCATCTTCGGCCACGGCAGGACCACCCCGCGCTCCTGCTCGCGCTCCATGCGGTCGATCTGGTCGTCTACCAGGTCGTCGCGGGTCTGCGGGCGGCCTTCCGACACGCTGACCGCGAACACGTCGAGGAGTGCCATCGACAGCCGCTCGGCCACCTTCTTCGCGCGCTCTGGCTTCTCCAGGCTCCGCTCCGCCTCCTCCGCGCCGAGCCGAATCAGGTCGCACTGCCGCCGCGCCCGCCAGCCATCCACCACCCGCTCCGCATGGAACATCAGCGAGGCGTGGTGCGGTACGAGCCCCTCCAGGTCGTTCGCCGCCTGCCGTGCGCCGGCCTCCATGATCTCCGACCAGATCGCCGGCCCCTGGAGCGGGTGCCCGGCGGAGAAGTGGCGGGAGAGCACACCGTACAGCGCGCCGAGCGTCTCGCTCTCCAGCATCGGGGGGCTCACTAGGGCTTGCGCCTTCCACGCGACCTTGCTGTCGGCGAGCGCCGCGTTCCAGAACTGCCCCACGAACTCCATTTCGTGTTTGTTCATGCGGCACCGCCCAGCTCTGCGAACCACGAATCGTCGTACTCGTCGTCGCGTCGAGTGGGTTTGCTGGGCCTCGCCTTCGGTTCGGCCGGCCGGTTCACCGCATCGTTCACGAGGATGCCGAGTTTCGTGCGGGCGTTCCGCGGGTCGCCCGGTGGATACTTGTATCCCGCCTCCCCGCTAGCGAGCAGCTCGTTGACCGCCGCCGCATAGAGACCCGCCCGAGCCGCGAGCGGTACACCCTTCCAGTTAAACCCGAGCCCGTTGATCTTCGACGCGGCATCCTGCACCCATGCGTACTGCCGCTCAGCGGGAACGACGCTTCGTAGGTAGTCGCGGATCGCCCCCCGGCCTCCCGAGAGGAGTCGGTCGTGCTGCTCCAGTGCGGCCTCCGCTTCCGGCACGATCACCGGGAAGCGCACCACCTCACGCGCGCCTATAGCTTCTCCACCACCACCATCTATAGGGCCGGTTAGCGTATGTTCTGGCGAACGGTTATTGCTTATAGCGTTCGTTTTTTCGCACTCTTTCCAGATCCAGCGGTATACCGGAGAGTGGTTCCGGCCACCCGCCGACACGCGCTCGATGTACTTCCCAGCAGCGACGAGCTGGTCGAGGTGACGCCCCACGGTCTGCCGGTTCGGGTAGCCATTCAGGAGCGGCCGGAGAGACTCGAACGGCAGCTCGTGGTCGCCTGCGCCAAGACTCTCGATGTGCAGCCCGAGGATACGAGCGGCGTCAGATAAGCTGTTGTCGGTCAAGAGCGCGCGTTGTGCGGCATTCATACGAAGTCGGCCGGGTAAACTGAACGATACAAATTTAATTGTATCAACGTCCGAGATCAAGGGCGTTGTACAAATTCCGTTGTATGACTATTTTCCGAGGGACGCACCGCATGGCCCGAACGGAGAACGCCCGAATGTTGAAAGAGATCAAGCGCCGGGCTCCCTTCCGGCTGAAGGATATTCCCGAGCTGGCGCAGATCCGCCCCGACACCTGGAACAGTTGGAGCGCGGCCCGCAATCCGATTCCCGACGAAGCCTTCCCGCCGATCGCGGAAGCCCTCGAGAAGAAAGCGGCCGAGCTCCAGCGCCTCGCCCAGAAGATCCGCGAGCAGTATCCGCCGGCCTCCCGCTAGTTCCTCTCTCCCTGAAGAGCGCCGTCCCTTCAACGGGCTCATGCGGCCTCCAGGAACGACAACTGCGCGGATCGGGAGGGTGCGACGGCGGCTTCCAGTCGAGCCCGGATCTCGTCGCGTCGGGCGACGTTGTGGACCCGGTACCACAGCCCGGTTGCGGGCCACTGGAACTCCGCGATCAGCACGGCATGACCGTAGGCGTTCGGCTCTAGGCGCGCCCGGAACGACCGACCGTCCAGCTCGAGGTGGATCCACGGTCCCTCGCTCACCGATCCCCGGGGGCTGAAGGACGCATGTCGAGGAGGTGCGCGTGCAGTCGTTGGAGCGCGTGGGGATCCTCCGTGACGTGGCAGGGGTGCCAGCGATCCAGACAGCCACGCCCGCGGAGCACCTGCTGCTCGTGGTCAGAGATCCAGTCCTCGACCCAAATCCACGGGCGCCCCGCCTCGTGCTCCTGCCAGTCGATCCCATCCGTCTTGTGACACCGGCCGCCGCCCCGGGCGAAGCGCGCGGACCGAACGTGGGCCAGCGTCCCGGGCGAGAGCTGGAACTCTTCCTCCAGCCGCGCGACCATCGGCTCCGCCATCTCGCCGCCGGGGCACCACCACGTCAGCCACCGCACCTCGTGGGTGTCGAGCGCCCATAGCAGGAACTCCCGCCCGCCTGGCGGAGCATAGCCGTAATGCCGCCATGTGCTCGCCGGCACCTGCTTGAACGCCGGGTAGTAGCGTTCGTGCATCGACAGCAGCGTGTCGTCCACGTCGAGGTACATGACCGGCTTCATGCGCCCCCAGGGGTGGAGGAGTGCGTCTCAGGGAGCGTGCGGTAGCGGCGGTAGTGCCGGCGTGCGGACTCGATCGACCGCTTGCGCCACCCGCGCTCGAATGGACGCTCGGCGCGCCCCTCGTCATCGAACCGCTCGCCGCACCACAGGCACGTTTCGTTGATCCCGTACCAAGGCGTGTGGCTCACCACGAAGAACCGGCGCCGCTCGCACGTCGGGCAGTGGACGCGGCGCAGGACGACCGAGTCCGGCCGCGGCGCGTGGACATGCACCCATCCCACCCCGATCTGCGCTGTTTCCGTCATGCGGCCCGCTCCGCTTCGGAGGTGAGGATGGCCCGCGACCACTGGTCGGCCATCGCCGCGGCCACGCCCTCGAAGAACCGGCTCCGGTGCTTCTGGCGATCGGGACCGGGCGCCATGTGGTGAACCCGGGGCTCGCGCCCATGAACGACGCGGGTCGGGACGAGCGGAGGCAGGCGACGGAGCCAGAGGCAGACGCGCTTCGTCTCGCCGTGCCCGAAGTGCCACGGCTGGAACGCCTGGTCGTGGCGCCGGCCGACGATCTGGACGGCGTGGCCGTGCATCACCGGGTTCTCGCACGCGACGCGGGGAATTGGCGCGTTCAGCAGCTCGCGGAAGAACTCCGCACCCGCCTGCATCTGTGCCCATCGCTCCGGCCTCTCCTGGAGCCAGCGCACGCCGCTGTTCGCGAGGTAGGTACAGGGCGGGTGCATCACGGCGAGATCCCATCCGTCGTGCAGCACGTCACGCACGTCGCCCTGGTAGTGTGGCCCGGGCGACTCGGTGGGTAGCAGGTCGCAGGACATCGCGTAGTGCCCGCGGGCCGTGAAGGCGTCGCGGACGATCCCGCTGTACTCGCAGCCGACCAGCACGCGCAGCCGCCGGCTCATGCGGCCCTCGCTTTCCGCACCTTCGCCATCAGAGCGGTCGCGGCCTGGTCTGCCAGGTCAGGGCGCACCCCTGCGTCGAGCTGGTAGCCGGCCAACTCGACCCATCTCTCCTGATCTGCTCTCTCCCATCGGCCGACGACGGCAGGGAAGGGACGCACCTCGATCATGACGGCCTCCCACGCCCGCAGGGGCAGAACCCTGGAACGGTGAGCGCACGACCGAGAGAGCGGGGAGAGGACGTGCGGAGGCGGCCGAAATCAGAGCAACCATTTCGCTGACCAATTGGCGCCGGATCGCTCACCGAAATCCCGATGAGTGACCCGGCGCTTGTTAGAACGCGCTGCAAATCCTCGGAAGGCGAAACGCTAGGAACGACGCGGGGTTGCGCGACCTGAACAGGTGCGCTAAAATGGTAGCCGTGACGGACTGGTATGGTGGATAGCTTTGTGACCGCTGCAAATCCTTTTCGCCCGGAACCCCGCATAACAGCGGGGTTTTTCACATGTAGAAACCGAATCGCTGACCAATTGGCCGGTTTATTCTCTGGAAAACCCTTCATGCAGCACTCTCCAGGTAGCCCGTCGAACGGGCGTGGTCGATGATCCATCCGCCGATCAGCTCGGGGGTCTGAGGGACTACGGCGTTTCCGAGTCCTCTAAGTCGGTCCACCCGAGCGGGTATCCCATCAGCCACTCGACCCACGTCGGGTTCAGGTGCCCACTCGCGGCGCGGTCGTAGGGACGACCCAAAGAGTCGCGGGCGGCGCCCGGGAGTGTGAAGAACCGCGCTCCGGCCGGACCCTTTTGGTAGCCCGCGCCCTTGTAGTCGTTGCGCGTCGGTGTCGGCCAAAGGCGCACCGCCACCCCGAGAGGCATCCCGGCCCCGTTCCCGTTGATCCCCTTCGACCTCAGTCGCTCCCGCCGGGCGAGCCAGTTGTCTGGATCCTCGAAGTAGTTGTGCAGGTTCGCCGCGGGTGTGGGCCACGAGCCAGAGCCGGTCGCGGCGGTGAGGGGCGCCAAGGGCCGACGCCGGGATACAATCCCACTCCGCATCGTACCCGAGCGCGGCCAAGTCTCCGAGAACACGGTCGAGCCCTCGAACAAGGAGTGCTGCGACGTTCTCCACGAACACGTATCGGGGTCGTAGCTCGCCAACGGCTCGTGCATACTCCCTCCAGAGTCCCGATCGTTCTCCCTCAATGCCGGCCCCCTTTCCCGCAGTGCTGATGTCCTGACAGGGGAACCCGCCCGCCAGTACATCGACGGGCTCCACTGCCGTGAAGTCGATTCGTGTGATGTCGCCGAGGTTCGGCACCCCCGGCCAGTGCTTCGCCAGCACCCGAGAGGCGTAAGGGTCAATCTCGGAGTGCCAGCGGATCTCCATGCCGGCCCGCTCCAACCCCAGGTCGATTCCGCCGATTCCGCTGAAGAGCGAGCCCACCGTCAGACGCTTCATCGGTCCCTCTCCTTTCGCTTCTTCGACAGGCTGGTGACGGCCTTCCCCATCG
>Ga0256860_1000015_pt1 | contig 11237 bp, 13 predicted proteins | sample BONt14_FD_181170 | JGI IMG/M metagenome (GOLD analysis project Ga0256860, IMG submission 181170) | Terrestrial sediment cell enrichment communities from Utah, United States - BONCAT_SYTO_Terrestrial_sediment - 14 | ecosystem: Environmental > Terrestrial > Deep subsurface > Rock core/Sediment...
TCTCGTCCATCTTCCCGCACCTGGCCGGGGTGGCGGACGAGCTGTGCATCATCCGCTCGCTGCACACGGAGGCGATCAACCACGATCCCGCGCACACCTTCATGAACACGGGCTCGCTCATCAACGGCCGACCGGCGATGGGCTCGTGGCTGTGGTACGGGCTGGGGTGCGACAGCCAGAACCTGCCGGGGTTCGTGGTCCTCACCTCGCTGGGGCGGTTCGGGCAGGCGCAGCCGATTGCGGCGCGGCAGTGGCACAGCGGCTTCCTGCCGGGCAACTTCCAGGGCGTCGAGTTCCGCTCGAAGGGCGATCCGGTGCTCTACGTGGGGCGTCCGGGCGGCGTGAGCGCGGGCCGGCAGGCGGACGTGGTGGACGCGGTGCGGTCGCTGAACCGCCTGCGGGCCGACACGGTGGACGATCCGGAGATCGCCACGCGAATCAGCCAGTACGAGCTGGCGTTCCGGATGCAGACCAGCGTCCCGGAGCTGATGGACCTGTCGAAGGAGCCGCGCTCGGTGCTGGAGAGCTACGGGACGGAGGGCGGGGACGGCTCGTTCGCGGCGAACTGCCTGCTGGCGCGGCGGCTGGCGGAGCGGGGCGTGCGCTTCATCCAGCTCTACCACCGCGACTGGGACCACCACGGGTCGATTAAAGAGCACATCCACGGGACGGCGGCGGAGGTGGACCGGGCCGCGGCGGCGCTGATCCGGGACCTGAAGACGCGGGGCATGCTGGACGAGACGCTGGTGATGTGGGGCGGCGAGTTCGGGCGGACGCCGATGGGGCAGGGGAGCGGCCGGGACCACCACATCAAGGGCTTCTCGATGTGGATGGCGGGCGGCGGGATCAAGCCCGGCGTGAGCTACGGCGCCACGGACGAGTTCGGGTACGCGGCGGTGGAGAACCCGGTGCACGTGAACGACCTGCACGCCACCATCCTGCGCCTGTTCGGGGTGGACCACACCCAGTTGACCTACCGCTTCCAGGGCCGCGACTTCCGCCTGACGGACGTGGCCGGGAAGCCGATTGAAGCGATCCTGGTTTGATGTCTCTCGGAGGAGTCGCCATGCCGGAAACCGGACCCCTGCAAGAAACCGTCCGCCGCCTGTGCGACGAGTTCCCCGGCGTGGCGGGAGTGGCGGCGCGGAACCTGGCCACCGGCGAGGAGATCGGAGTGAACGCGGGCGTGTCGTTCCCGACGGCCAGCATGATCAAGATGCTGATCCTGTTCGAGCTGGTGCGGCAGTGCGCGAAAGGCCAGGCGCAGCTCTGGGAGCGCGTGACCCTGCGGCGGGAGGACAAGACGCTGGGCTCGGGGCTGCTGCTGGACATCGACGAGGGCGCGAACCTGACGCTGCGGGACCTGGCGGTGCTGATGATGGCGGTGAGCGACAACACCGCCACCAACATGCTCATCGACCGCCTGGGCCGCCACGCCATCAACCAGGCCTGCCGTGACGGCGGGATGTACGACACGGAGCTGCGCGGCAAGATCGACTTCGACCGCATCCGCGAGTCGAACGACAACCTCGCCGTGAGCACGCCGCAGGACTTCGCCAACTACCTCACCAGCCTGCAGCGCGGGGAGCTGATCCCGCAGGGCTACGTGGAGCAGATCCTGGGCATTATGCGGGTGCAAAAGTACATCGAGCCGATGCGCAAGCACCTGCCGTTCAACCCGTACGCGGCCGAGTTCGGAGAGCCGCTGGAGGTGTGGGTGGCCAGCAAGACCGGCAGCCTGAAGGGGGTGCGGTGCGAGAGCGGGCTGGTGCACGCGCCCCGCGCGGAGTGGGCGCTGTCCGTTTGCACGAAGGACTGCGCGGACAACGCCTGGACGAGCGACAACACGGGCGTCCGTTTCATCAGCACCGTGAGCAAAGCCGTCTACGACGCCTGGGGGTAGAGCAGGGCGGTGACTTTGTGAGCTTCGACAAACCACCCTTTGGGAAGTAAAGTGGTAGGGAGAACGCGCGAACAGTGGGCGTGATCTGGACAGAGGACGCAGCAAAGAGATGCCCAAGACAGCACGGACCGAGACCCTCGACCTAAGAATTACTGGAGATCAGAAGGAGTTGATCCGTCGAGCGGCGGCGATCCAGGGCCAAACGATGACGGAGTTCGTGCTCTCGGCAGTCGAACCGGTGGCGGTGGCCCTGGTGGAGCGTCGGGAGACCATCGAACTTAGTCAAAGCGCCTGGCGTGCTTTTGTCGAATTGACCGAGACGGAGACCCCGGCGCCTGCGCTTGCCCGCCGGGAAGCGCAGGCGTTCCTGGCGGAAAGTCGTGTGGAAGCGCCGGTTGCGCCTTAATCCACCGTGCATTTTCAGAAGCTATCTCCACATCACGACCGCCAAAGTTTTGATTGCGGCCTCGAGAGCGTCAACCGCTACCTTCGGCAGACGGCGCGGCAGCAGGGAGATAAGAACCTGGCGCTGACCTTCATTCTGGTGGAAGATGAGGCGAGCGCGGAAATCCTGGGGTTCTACACCCTGGTGATGAGCACGGTTTCGTGCGCCATTGTCCCGGGAAAGGGACTTCCGCAGCGTCACAGCGCTCCGGTGGTGCTTCTCGCGCAGTTCGGAGTAGCCCTCCGCCACCAGGGTTGCGGACATGGGAAGCGGCTACTGTACCACGCACTTCGCCAGGCGAAAGAGGCCGCGGAGCACGTGGGCTGCCTGGCCGTTGTGCTGGATGCGGTTGATGAGGCCGCCCGCGCTTTCTACCTGGCGCGGGGCTTTCAGCAGCTTCGGGACGACCCATTCCACCTCTGGATGCCGATGTCCACGATCCGGGATCTCTTCTCGGAGAGCGCACCTTGAAGGCGGTGTGCTGTGAGGACAACGCGTAGACGAGCCACAACATGGACATCCACCTCAACAGCACCGTGAGCAAAGCCGTCTACGACGCCTGGGGGTTAAACGAGCGGCGGTTATCGGCTGACGGGATCAAAGCCCCTGGCAGACACCAGGGGCTTTTCTGCGCCTGCTCTGGCGGTCCGAGCCCGTTGCGCCCGAAGTGGGGAGGCAACGAACGATCAAGAGCGCCTGCCGGAGGCGGACAACGATGACGCGGCCAGTCGCGCCGCCCGTGGCGGTGGAGCGCCGCCAGGTCGTGCAGGACGTGGACCGGGAACGGTGGCTCCTGTTGAAGGCGCTCCTGCTGTGGGCTGTGGTGAAGGTGGTCACCCTGGCGACAGGGATCAAACTGTAGCGGGCGAGCCTCTGGCCTCTTACGCTGCCCTGCAGAATCCGGGAACCAACCAAAGGAGGGATTGACCAGCAGGCGGAGAACATGCGCCAGACCCCCAAAGCAAGGTGAGCCAATGACCGTTTGGCCACCAACCAATCGGCGGCGTAGTACTCGGAGGGCGGCTTCCGTCCTCCGCACTGGCAAGGAAGTAACCAGAAATGCAGTTCAGTATCCGGCCTTGGATGATGGCAGCCACCCTCGCGGTGGGGCTGCTCGGGATGGGAGCCGCTCCGGCAGCGGCGCAAACCTACAATCTGGCGGAGAGCTACTCCAGCGTCAACACGGCTGACAGTCCGTTCAAGCTCGGCGAAGCCCCCACGCGCGGCGGTGCCTTCACGGAGTTTACCGCTCACCAGAACCCGGGTTCTTTTGGACTGGACACCTGGTCCAACCAAAGCCTTCCTGCGGTGTTGTATAACCCAAATACGAGCGCCATCATGTTCTTCGGAGTAACGGTTCCGGGCGAAACCGTAGCCTGGCATCCGGGCCCCGCCGGCCAAAACGCGGTCGTCCGCTTCACCGCCCCGACCACGAGTAGCTACCTGGTCAATGCGTCTTTCGCCGGCCGTGACGCGGCCTACCCAACGACTACGGATGTCGCTATCTTGCACGGCGGCTCCACTCTGTTCAGCGGGCTCATCAATAGCTACAATGTCCCACTGAGCTACAGCGGGACTGTTTCGCTGGCCGCAGGACAGACCCTGGATTTCACTCTCGGCTATGGCTCTAACAACCACTACTATGGCGATACGACGGGGCTGGATCTTGTAATCACGCGGGAGGAAACCGTGTCCGCCGTCCCCGAGCCCGCCTCCCTCGCGCTGATGCTCCCCGGCCTCGGCGCGGTGGCGCTGCTGAAGCGACGGAAGAAGAACGTGTAGGCTGCGCATCTAGAAACGACGAAAGAGCCCCCGCCTGGAACTCCAGACGGGGGCTCTTTTGCCAGTGTGCCGAGCCGCCCGACGATGTGCAGAATTCAGAAACCAACCAAAGGAGGGATTAACCAGCAGGCAGAGAACATGCGCCAGGCCGCACAAACTGAGGCAAGCCAAAGATTACGTGGCTGCCAACCAATCGGCGGCGTAGTACTCGGAGGGCGGCTTCCGTCCTCCGCACTGGCAAGGAAGTAACCAGAAATGCAGTTCAGTGTTCGGTCTTGGATGGCAGCCGCCGCTCTCGCGGTGGGGCTGCTGGGGATGAGCGCCAGCCCGGCGGCGGCGCAGACGATTGACACCAGGTCTTCCGGTTTGCGAAGCGATGTCGCCCCTCTTGGGGCGGATCCGAACGGTCATGCGACATTTGGACAGACGTTCACGGCCCTCAACAACCAGTTGGATAGCTTTGAATTCCGGTACGGCGTTATCCACTTGGATGGCCTGGCAAGCAACCCAGTAGACCCGGTGGACTTCCGGTTCTACGTGATGGGGTGGAACAACGCCACGAACAGAGCCGAAGGGCCGGTGCTCTTTGAGAGCGCCACCACCACGGCCTCAACCACGTACCCTGGCGATTACTACGCATTCAATACAGGTGGCGTCGCGTTGACCGCAGGCAACGCCTACGTGGGGTTCTTCAGCACCTCGGCCTTACCGGCACAGCCAGGTAAGAACCAAGGGTTTGCTGCCACTCGCATAGTTGATAACGATTCACATCTCATTGGTCCCGGTGTTTACTCGGGCGGCACGTTCGTCTTCGCGTCCAACGGTAGCGACTTCTCTAAGCTAACGAGCGAGGGCTGGATGCCTTTCCGAGGCGAAGACCTGGACTTCAAAGCGGAGTTCTCTAGCAGCGCGTCCGCCGTCCCCGAGCCCGCCTCCCTCGCGCTGATGCTGCCCGGCCTCGGCGCGGTGGCGCTGCTGAAGCGACGGAGGAGGAGCGCGTGACGCGCCTTGACCTCCGAAGACGCTGAACCAAGCCCTCGCCGGGAACTTCCCGGCGGGGGCTCTTGCATGCTGTGGGTGGGGGCTACGCGAAGGTGGGCGCGGGCGCGGCGTAGTCGCGGCTCCCCACGTACAGAGACCAACCAAAGGAGGGATTGACCAGCAGGCAGGGAACATGCAGCAGGCCGCACAAAGCACGGTAAGCCGGAGAGCATCCGGCGGCCCGCCAATCAACTAGCGGCCTATCGCAGGAGGGTGTCCCCAGCCCTCGCACTGGCAAGGAAGTAACCATCAATGCACTTCAGTATCAAGCCCTGGGTGGCCGCCGCCGCACTCGCGGTCGGACTGCTTGGGATGGCAGCCGCTCCGGCGGCGGCGCAGACCGTGGACCAATCCCAGCTGGACGATTCCTTAAACCTCGTGGACTTCACCACCAGCAAGGTCAACGTTCAGTCATTTAAGCAGACCGCCGACAATATCGTGGGCGCACGATTCCGGACAGGAGTCAAAATACTTGGCCGTAAGGGCGACATCACGATCAAGTTGTTCGATGGGCTTCCGTCCTCCGGGGGCTCCGAACTCGCGAGCGGAACGGCAAGCGGTGTAGTTTCGGGGCAATGGGCAGAGGTGCTGTGGAGTAAGGTGGGCATCACGCCCGAGCAAACCTACTTCCTGGCCGTCAGTTCCTCGGAGGAGGACATGATGCTCCTCGGTAGCGGCGACAACCCGTATAGTCGAGGCCAGTTGTGGGTCTTCAATGGAGCCGCTGGCTTCCCGGACTACGACTTCGCTTTCGAGACCCTCGCCGACGCCCCCGTCTCCGCCGTTCCCGAGCCCGTATCGCTGGCGCTGATGCTGCCCGGTCTCGGCGCGGTGGTCCTGCTGAAGCGGCGGAAACAGAGGGCGTAACGCGCCTCGACTCCCGTAGACGCTGAACGGGCCCCCGCCTGGGACTTCCAGGCGGGGGCTTTTGCATGTCGTGGATGGTGGGCTACGCGAGGGTAAGCGCGGATGGAACCCGAGCCCGAGGCGGGTTGCGTTGGGGGATCGCGGCGACCTGGGAGCTGCGCCTGGCATGCACCTGTTTCCCACCTCGGCCGCGAGTCGGCTGGCGGCTCCTGGAGGCGCAGTATCTACGAAAGGCCACTCCTAACGGATCGGCCGGGGTGGAAACCTGGCGAGCGCACATAACGGGGGCCCGGTGGGTCTTGGTGCTGGGCTGGCGGCGGCCGCAAGGGCGCCGCTGAGCCTCCGCCGACGGATGCCGGAAGCGGCCCCCGTTCTGAGCCCAGAGAACGGGGCCGCTTTGCCTGCGTTCAGGCGTTGGGGCGTAGCAAACCGCGCTGCATGGAAGCTCTGGCGAGTTCTTCAGCGCCCCTGCGGCGCTGCTCGCACGGCGGGGCTCGCTAGCGGCTGATGGTGCCTTCTTTTTCCGTGGAGGACATGGTCGACTCGTTTTGCTGCTTCTGCAGCTCCTCCAGCTTGGCCGCTTCGGCGCCGGTCTCACGCTCGGTGCCGCTGCCCGCTCCTACTCCCGCAGTTTGGTGCGGCACGGCGAACCACACCGCCACCGCGACACAGATGGCGATGACGCTGCAGAGGATCGCGATGACGACTGGCTTGTTCGCCATGATTCCTTCCCCGCCCGACGGCGGCTTCTGGCCTCCGGAAGGCCCCTGCGGGCCTGGGCTGCCGCCCCCCATCTTCACAACCTCCGCCATACTTACTCTCCTCTTCCTCTCGCCAGCAGCAGGCCGCGCACGCTGCGCTGGAATACCTTTGAGCACCGCTTCGATAATAAGTGGATGGCTGGGAGGCGCGACGCGGCGCGCTCCCATTACAGCTTCGGCCTCTTAGAGCCAGCTCCTTCTTCACAATAGCGCCTCTCTGGATGCGCCCGCCTTAAGATTAGCTGAATGGAGAGGAGGTTGGAGTGGAGTCACGAAACGAGCGACTGAGTATTCATCCGGGGCGCTCTGTGACGACCCGATCTGCAGGTTTATGTCCTAAAGGAGTGTAACATGTCTCACCAGAGGCGAGGGTTTACCCTCATTGAGTTGCTCGTCGTGATCGCTATCATTGCAATTCTTGCTGCAATTCTGTTCCCCGTCTTTGCGCGCGCGCGGGAGGCGGCGCGGTCTTCCACCTGCCAGAGCAACCTGAAGCAGATCGGCCTTGCGGTGGGAATGTACCGCTCGGACAACGACGAAACGCTGCCGTTCCGCGTGAACGGACGGTCGTGGGTCTTCAACTACACCGGCCCCGGCAGCCAGGATGGTATCTATTGGGGCGCCTTCTACGAGCCGTACACCAAGAACCGGGCGATCTTCATCTGCCCGAGCACCGTCGAGCCGACGCGCAAGATCATCAACGCGGGTGCTTCTTACGGGTTGAACGGCCGGTGGATGGATGGAAACTCCGGTGGGTCGGGGACGTACCCGTCGCGGGGTGGCGCGACGGATGCGGAGATCGAGGATTCCGCAGGTACGGTGTTCGCCCATGATTCGCCGGAAGAGCGGCTGGATGACAACGGCGACTACCTCTCCCACTGGCGACGGGGCGCGGCAAGCCCGGGGCCGGCGCCGTGCGCCACGGTGGCGGAGCAGAACATTACGGAGACGAACCGGAAGGACTACGCGCGCCACGGCGACCAGAGCAATGTGCTCTACTACGACGGGCACGTGAAGACGATCAAGCCGCCGACGAAGTGCAACATCTACACGCCGGCGCTGGACTCGGCCGGCGGGTAATCGCCTCTCTCGGCCAGCGAGCCGCGTGGCCCTCGCGGTGAGTAGCCCGACGGCATTTGGGAGAGCGCCTGGTCGCTGCGTGTAAGGCGCTGGCAGGCCTGGTATAGACAACTGGCGAGTGAGGAAGAACGTAAGGGAAACTGGCTCCGGCCTTCGATTGTTGTCGAAGGCCGGGGCTTTCTTCTGTCTGGGGCGGCGCGGCTAGCGTCGCGCGGAACTGTTCACGAAGTCGACCAGGCGGAACTCGTAGATCGTGCCGCCGCCGACGAGCTGGATGGCGTCCGGCCCCCGTCCGTCCGTCTGCACCTCCGACAGCGTGAACCGGGAGGCGGCCAGGTGCTGGGCGGCTACTGTGAACCGGTAGGTGAGCGTATTCCGACGGCGGTCCGGCTCCACCTGACACTTCACCAGGGGGCCGGCGTCGCCCCGGACATCCAGATGGGCGTAACGTCCCTGCCAGCGCGCCCGCGTGACGTCGCGGCTCACGCGGAATTCCACGGTCCCGTCCGTCTGGCGGCTGGTGGTGACGGTGAGGCCCTCATCGGGGAGCCCCTTTGGGGGGACCTGGACGAACAGCTTTTCGGCAAACGCCGGTAAGGCGGCGAGCAGTAACACGGGGACGGAGAGCAGCATGACGCGAGCAGTCATCGAGAGTCCTCTCTTTCCAGGCCGGAGTTACTCTCTACGGACGCGGCGCCGCGCGGCGGGGTTACAGGAGCGCGTAGGAATCAGGCAGCGCCGGGCGCCGGCCCGGCAGGCTCGGCGTCGTCGCTGTGGCGGCAGAGCATCGCTGCGAGCGCGAGGGACGCCACCGCGTAGCACACGCCAGCCAACTGGAGCTCCAGACGCATCCCGATGACATCCGCAAGACGGGTCACGCCCAGGGCCGCGAAGGGCATGACGCCGGTGAACATGAGCGAGTAGAGGCTCATCACGCGGCCTCGCAGGGCGTCCGGCACCGCTTCCTGGACCATGACCGAGCCGAGGCCGAGCGAGTTGGCGATGGCGAAGGACTGGAGGGCGATAGCCGCGACGGAGATCCAGAGGTGCTGCGACCAGGCGAGCACGCTCATGGTGATGAGGATCACCACCGCCGCCGCGCCGATCCAGTTTACCCGCTGCCGTACGGGAACACTGAGCAGCAGCACGGCGCCTACGAGTGATCCCGCGCCGGAGACGGACATCATCGCACCCAGGCCGCTGGACCCAACGTGGAGCACGTGCTTGGCGTAGAAGGGGGTGAGCACCGCGAGGTTGGGGAAGATGAAGAACGTGGTGACGCCCGTGAGGCCAAGCAGCGCCTGGACGGCGGGCCGATCGCGGATGTAGCGCACGCCCTCCCGCATGAAGTCGCCGGTCGAGCCGCGCTGCGCGCTCGGGTCCGCAGGACGCGGGCGGATGAAGCTGAGCGCCAGGATGACCGCGAGAAAGCTCATGCCGTTGGCGTAAAACGCGGAGGCCGTGCCCCACTGATCGATGATCCAGGCGGCCAGCGCGGGACCGATAATGCGGGCGCCGTGGAACGTGGCCTGGTTGAGGGAGATGGCCTGCGACAGGTCTTCCCGCTCCACTAGCTGCGGATAGAACGACTGGAAGGCGGGAAGCTCGTAAGCGGTGGCCGCGCCCAGGAGGAGGGCGATGCCGTAGAGATGCCAGATCTCCAGCCGGCCGGCGGCGATGAGCGCGCCCGTAAGCACCGCAAGCGCCATCATGATCCATTGCGTGTAGATGAGGATCTTGCGGCGCTCCATCCGGTCCGCCGCGACGCCGCCGAACGGCATCAGCACGAGCGTGGGGATGGAGTTGGCGAAGTTGAGCAAGCCCAACGCGAACGCCGAGGTGGTGAGGCCGGCCACCACCCACCCCTGGGCGAAGCCCTGCATCCAGGTTCCGACCAGCGAAATGGCCTGGCCGCCCCAGAACAGCGCGAACTCCGGGCGCCGCAGCACCTGGAACACCGCCAACCCACCCCGCGACCGTACGGCGGCCGGAGTGGTGCGCGCCGCCTCGCCCGCACGGCCGGGATCAACCCCCTCGACTGCTTCTTCCGACGTCATACGCCATTCTAACCCGCTGTCCGAGACAGGGTAACCCGTTCTTCAAACCGTGTACCCGGAAGATGGGGTCGGGGAGCGTGTGGGCGCAGCCTGGGCCCTGGCGCTGCCGATAATCCACCATAGAACCGGCGTGGAGAGGCGTTGCCGGTCCTTCGGGGAGGGTGCTGATGCCTGGGACAACCCCAACGAGCGGGGAGGCGGAGGTTCGACTGCGCGTGATCTGCAGCCCGCTGCCGCCCCAGCAGTTCGACTGTTACGGCGACATCGCGCTGGGAATGCAATGCCGCACGGAGGTTCGCCCCGGCGTGGAGCGGACGGACGGAGCGGTGGAGTTCGAGTGTACGGCGCGGGTGCAGCGGCACGCGAAGACGGGCCAGCCGAACTTCCTGGGCCCGTGGGTGCATGGAACTCCCGAAGCCCGCTTTCTTTACCTCAACTGGACGGCAGCTAACGCAGCGGAGTCTACCGGGTTCCGGCGCATGAAGATCCACCTGGCGTCCATCTTCTGGGAGCAGATCGAGGCAGTGACGCGGAGTTCGGCGGCGGTGCTGGAAGCCCGCGTCTCCGGCGTGGGAACGGACGGCTCTCCGGCCTGCGCCACCGTGCCGTTGCTGGACGGCGGCTGGACGGTGCGAGAGGGGAAGGAGAGCTTCGACTCCGTGTGAAAACCTTCTGGAGATGACAGAACACAACCGGTGAAATCCATGTTGTGGGCAGGATTGTCCCCAGCTCCGCTATTATGACTCAAGTTATAGATCTCGGAATGTGCGAGCACAACCAGTCAGACGGGGATTGAGCACGAGAGGCAGTGACATGGACGCCATTCTTCTACTGGCGATGATCTGGGTCGGTGTCTCTGTGGCCCGGCGAGCGCCGGCGCCTCGCCGGTATGTTCTGACGATAGCGCCCGTAGCCACCGCCCTACTCCTGATCCTGGGAATAGCGCTGCCTTTGCGGGCGATCCACTGGACCATTATTGGTACGATCTCTTCAGTGCTCACCGGCGGTCTCATCACCGCGTCCTTGCTGTTCGTGATGTGGCGACTCCGCCGATGGCCGGCGCCGGTCGCTGTGGACGGCTACTGGTGCGTGTTCGACGAGGCGCGAGATAAGCTTCGGAACGAGCTGGCTATGCTCGGGGATTATTCCATGGGAAGCTCTTTGCTCGGCGGCCTCTGGATGATGACCAAAGTGCTCTGGCTGCACCTGACCCAGTAGCTGGCGCAGACGTGCGGCAACAGCCGTAGCAAAGACTCACTCCCCTTCGAGGGGGCCGAACGGCTCCGGGCGCAGGAGGGTAT
>Ga0256860_1000018_pt1 | contig 10932 bp, 6 predicted proteins | sample BONt14_FD_181170 | JGI IMG/M metagenome (GOLD analysis project Ga0256860, IMG submission 181170) | Terrestrial sediment cell enrichment communities from Utah, United States - BONCAT_SYTO_Terrestrial_sediment - 14 | ecosystem: Environmental > Terrestrial > Deep subsurface > Rock core/Sediment...
TCTCAAAACCGGGGAAAGCAGTACTCTCTTGGGAGTGTAGGTCCACCGACCGAGAGCAGAATCTGGAGTCGGTGCTTCCCAGCGCCGTCCTCCTGGCCGGTGACAGCTACCTTTACGACCCGGAGGTGTCGCCTTCGGCGAGCGGAGCAAGGAAGCTCCGCACTCCAGATCCTGCTTTAGGAAGCTCATCATCGGCCAACGTTCAGCAGTTGCCCCATCCCTGTGGAGATCCGATACAAGCTTAGCCACGTGTGGAGAGGGACAAAGGACGATCACCTCTACCTCTGGACCCAAAGCGCCGCGACCGGTAATTGAACGGCGGGGCGCAGGAGGGCTGTGGCGGTGACGTCCGCTATTGTCCGTTACTGTCCGCATGTGCTTTACCCCTTTCCGTTCTCTATTGCGGGTCGTTCGTACTCTGTACGCTTGGGGCGGGGTTTTGTGTGGAATGCCGGGTCCGGCTACACGTGGGAAACCCATCCGGGGCCGTGCGGCGCGGGATGGGTTAAAGTCGGGATTGGAATCAGCCGACGCTCTCGTTGGAGGGACTCGCATGGCAGTATCGTCCGACCAAACCGGCGCTCAGTGGAGGCGGCTTGCGCGGGGAGAAGATCTGGCGCACGCGGCTGCAAGACCTGCACGAGCAGAAGAAGATCGACCCGAGCCGCGCGCTCCGGGACGGCAGCTTCGTCCCGGCGTAACCGGTGCACTGAATTCGGGCTGATCTGGAGGACCGACTGGTATACAGGAGGAGGTGTGGCATCGAACCGGAGCCGATTCGTGTCTGCAAGTTCGCGCCAGAAGCGCGTTACGTTTCCGCCGACTCCTGTCGCATCGAGGAGTGCATGGCGCTCTTCGAGCGAGAAGGCCTGGCAGGCATCCATCTCTCTTCCATGGGCGCCTACAAGGCGCCCGACGTAGAGTTCCTGCAGCACTATCCGCACGTACGGGCGGTCGCGGTGAGCGAAGCCGCCTCGTTGGACCTGAGTGGGCTCCGCCACCTGCGTCACCTGCGAGCCCTGAGCCTCCCAGCCGACCGGCAGGGTATCGGTCCCGACCGAGCCATCGGCCTGCGGCAGTTTCAGGAACTGGAGGAGTTTGGGGGCGAGTGGTCACCCAAACTCGAGCTGGGGTCGGACGTCCTACGGCTCAAAACGCTGCACCTGTGGAAATACCGGAGCAAGACCAACGATCTCACCGGGTTCCCAGAGCTTCCGTCTCTGCAGAAGCTGACCCTACTGCAGGCCGGGATGACCCATCTCGAAGGCGCGGGGCGGTTGCGCAACCTCCGTGAACTGGAGTTCTACGCTTGCCGGAGACTCGTGTCGGTGGAAGGCATCGCGGCTCTCGCGGACTCGCCGCTGGAACGGCTGACGCTGGAACGGTGCCGGCAGGTAGCGGACTACAGGGCCCTGGCGTCGCTGCGACGCCTGAAGAGTCTCGCCCTGGTTACGGGAGCGGACATTCCCTCGCTGGAGTTCCTGTCCGGATGCAGCCGGCTGGAAGGGTTCGGCTTCTTCGAAACCAACGTGGTGGATGGAGACCTCACTCCGCTACTCCGGCACCCATCACTCACCTTCGTGGGCAGCCTTGACAAGCGGCACTACTCGCACCGGGTGGCTGAAATCAATCAGGCATTGACGGCACGTGCGACGTCTCTTCCGGTGGAAAACGGCCGCGGCGCTACCAGGACTGACCACCCTACGCCTGGCTGAGGCGGAGGACCCATCTGAAAGGGCCACCGCCTGACTCTAGAGCTTCCTTCGTGCCGGGCGCGAACAGCCTTTGACTGCCTGAGTTTCGAAACTGCTTGTCGCCTCGGTCTCGCCTCCGTCGTGGACGACCGATTGGCCAAGGCTGCCCAAGACTCGGAGCCAAGCGGGGACGGAGTTTCCCGCCCTACAGGCGCGGGAAACCGGTTGGCTGGGCAAACTCTCATCGGATCTGCTTCTGGTGAGACCTGAAAACGGAGAGGGACCGTTAGAGCAGTGCTCCAACGGTCCCTCTCGCTTTTCAGCACTCTTCAGTCCGGCCCCAGTTGCTCGTGGTTAGATGATTTTGTGGATCGGCTCGGCGCCTTCGACGCCGACGAGCTTCTGGTCCAGGCCGCTGTAGAAGTAGGTGAGGCGGTTCGGGTCCATCCCCATCTGCTGGAGGATGGTGGCGTGCAGGTGCTTGACGTGGAACGGATCTTCCACTGCCGCCGAACCCAGCTCGTCCGTCTGGCCGACGCTCACGCCGCCCTTGATGCCGCCGCCCGCCATCCACATCGTGAAGCCGTAGGAGTTGTGATCGCGCCCGGTGCCCTTCTCGTACTCGGCCGTCGGCTGGCGGCCGAACTCGCCGCCCCACACGATCAGCGTCTCATCCAGCAGCCCGCGCTGCTTCAGGTCTTTGATAAGGCCGGCGATGGGCTTGTCCGTCTCCCCCGCATGGAGGTTGTGGTTGTCCATCAGGTCGTTGTGGGCGTCCCAGGTGGTGTCGACGTGGTTGCCGCCGGAGTAGATCTGGACGAACCGCACGCCGCGCTCCACCAGCCGCCGGGCCTGGAGGCACTGCCGCCCAAAGACTTCCGTGCGCGCCTCATCGAGGCCGTAGAGCTTGCGGGTGGCCTCGTTCTCCTGCTTCAGGTCCGTCGCCTCAGGGGCGGAGGTCTGCATGCGGTAGGCAAGCTCGTAGCTGGAGATGCGGGCCGCCAGGTTGGAATTGTCTACCCGCCGGGTGTTGTGCTCGGTGTTGTAGGCGCCGAGGGTGTCCAGCATCTTCCGCTGCACCCGGTCGCTGATGTGCTTGGGCCGGTCCAGGTCCAGAATGGGGGTGCCGGTGGCGCGCATCAGGGTCGCCTGGTAGGAGGCGGGCATGTAGCCGCTGCTCCAGTTCTTGGCGCCGGAGATGGGGCCGCCGCGCGGGTCGAGCATCACCACGAAGCCGGGGAGGTTCTGATTGACGGTGCCGAGCCCGTAGTTCAGCCACGATCCCAGGCTGGGGCTGCCGCTGAGGATCTTGCCCGTGTTCATCTGCAGCATCGCCGAGCCGTGGATGGGCGAGTCCGCCGTCATCGAGTGGATGAAGGCGATGTCATCGACGCAGGTGGCCACGTGCGGGAACAGGTCACTGACCCACTTGCCGCACTGACCGTACTGCTTGAAGTTCCAACGGGGCTCGACGATCCGGCCGCTGTTCTTGTGGCCGCCGCGCCCGAAGGTCTTCACCTGGATCGTCTGATTGTCCCGGCCCTTCATCGTGGGCTTGTAGTCGAAGGTGTCGATCTGGCTGGGACCGCCATACATGTAGAGGAAGATTACGCTTTTCGCCTTGGGAGCGAAGTGCGGCTTCTTGGGAGAGAGCGGGTTCTTCCACTTGCTCACGCCATCGGCGGCGTAGGCCTGGGTTCCGAGGAAGCCGTCGTCGCCGAGCAGCCCGGCCAGCGCGACGCCGGCGAAGCCCGCGCCCGCTTCCCAGAGGAACTGGCGCCGCGTCCGTCCGCAGGGCACGCCCGCATTGTGGTCGCGGACCATCTGCTGCGCGCTGTCTTCGGTTCCCAGTTCCATGTCCCAATTAGCCATGCTCATCTCCCTGCGGCTGGCAGGCCCCGTCTCGCGGCCCGCTCGTCTCATTTCGTACTAATATACGCGCCTCGGGCGGGTTAGGTGCCCGGCGCCCTGGCAGCTCGCGGTCGCTGCGCTTCCGGAGCCGTCAACGAACTTTCGCTGCGTCGTGGCGAGTGAACTCGCGGCTATCCCGGGCAAAGCCCGCCTGCGCGGGCTACACGCAAGGTAGCGACAGTCCGCTGCCCGGCGGTGAGCGGCGCTCCCTTACGGTCGCGGTGCTGTTTCCTGTTGAACCCGGACGTCCTGCCGACCCCTGTCTGAGCCTCGCTTCCGCCAAGGAGGAGCGCCTGGCAGAACCTGCTCCCGCCTCGGAAGCAGGCGGGGACGGAGTTTCCCACCCTACAGGACGGGGCGCGGGTGTCGGTGTGGATCAGTCTAGATACATGAACTCGTTCAGGTTCAGGGCGATGACGCAGAAGGCGGCGAGCGCGTCGTCCGGGCTGGCCTTGTCCTCGCGCTGGAGCAGCTCGACGAACTTGACGCCCCGGTCGATCTCCACGGGGGTCGGCTTGCGCTGCAGCGTGCGCGTGAGACCCAGCCGCACCTGGTCCGCCAGGTTCTCTCCGGCCTGCTTCTTCAGCGACTGCGCGAAGATGCGCGCCTGGTCGTTGACGAACGTGCTGTTGATCATCCCGAGCGCCTGCGTCGGCTGGGTGGTGGAGAAGCGCGACGGGCAGCTAAAGTCGGTCTCCGGTCCGTCGAAGCTGGCGATGATCGGCATCGCCAGCGACCGCTTCACGAAGATGTAGACGCTGCGACGCGCCTGCTCCTCCGGCGATGAGACTCCCCAGCCTTCGCCCGGCCGCGACTGGCCGGCCAGCACTTCCGCCGGAATGGTGGGGTAGATGCTCGGCCCCGCCATCTTCAGGTTCAGGCTGCCGTTCACCGCCAGGATCGAGTCCCGAACCTCTTCCGCCTGGAGGCGGCGCATGTCGAAGCGCCACATCAGGTTATTCTCCGGGTCCTTGGCCAGCGCCGCCGGGTTGCCGGTGGAGGCCATCTGGTAGGCGGCGGAGAGCATGATGGTGCGGTGGATCGGCTTCAGCTTCCAGTCACCCGCCATGATCTCGCTCGCCAGCCAGTCGAGCAGCTCCGGATGGGTGGGCTTGTCGCCCTGGAAGCCGAAGTTGCTGGTGGAGCGGACGATGCCCCGGCCAAAGTGGTACTGCCACACGCGGTTCGCCAGCACCCGCGCGGTGAGCGGGTTCTCCTTCCCGGTGATCCAGCGGGCCAGCGCCAGCCGCCGGCCGCTCGTATCGCCGTGCTGCGGCGCGGCGATCTCCGGCTGCGCCGACGTGAGGACCGAGAGGAAGCCCGGCTCCACCTTGTCGCCCTTGGCGTGCGGGTTGCCCCGCATCAGCAGGTGCATCTCGCGCGGCTTGGCGCCGACTTCCTTCACCACGAGGGCCGAGTCCAGCGCCGACGGGCGGAAGCGAAGCAGCCGCCGCCGCTCGCCCGAAAGCATGGCGTAGCGGTCGAACTCTTCCTGGCTGAGGAGGCGCGGAACGCGCTTCTTGACGGTGGGAATGCGGGCGGCTTCCGTCCGCCATTCTTCCTTCTCGACGGGAGTGAGGTCTGGCAGGACGCGGTTCTCCAGCGCCTGGAGTTGCTCCCGGTTGGCCTTCATCTTCTCCTGATGGGCGGCGACCTCTTCACGCTGCTTCTGCTGCGCTTCGGGCGGCGCGATGGGCGCCAGAGAGGCTTCGGCGACCGACTCATCGCTGCGGACGCCGTAGCGGCGCACGCCGGAGAAGAAGGAGAGGAAGCTGTAGTAGTCCTTCTGCGGGATCGGATCGAGCTTGTGGTCGTGGCAGCGGGCGCAGCCGACGGTCATGCCCAGAAACACCTGGCTGGTGGTGCTGGCGATGTCGTCCAGGTCGTCGTAGAGCGCCTGCTCGGGGTCGGCCGGCTCATCGTCCCAGATGCCCATGCGGTAGTAGCCGGTGGCGATGAGCCGCTCCGGAGTGCGATCGCCCAGCTCGTCGCCGGCCAACTGCTCCGTCACGAACTGGTCGTACGGCTTGTCCTGGTTGAAAGACTGGATGACGTAGTCGCGGTAGCGCCACGCGTTCGGCTTCGCGCCATCGCGCTCGTAGCTGTTCGTCTCGGCGTAGCGGACGAGGTCCAGCCAGTGGCGGCCCCACTTCTCGCCGTACTGGGGCGACTGGAGGAGCTGGTCGACAACCTTCTCCCACGCCTGGGGCGAGTTGTCCGCCACGAACGCCTCCACCGCCTCGGGAGACGGGGGCAGGCCGATCAGATCGTAGTAGGCGCGGCGGATGAGCGCGATCTTGCCCGCGCGCGGGTTCGGCGTCAGTTTGGCCGCTTCGAGCCGCTTCAGGACGAAGGCGTCGATGGGATTGCGGACCCAGCCCTTCGTCTTCACCACGGGCACAGCCGGACGCTTCACCGGCTGGAACGACCAGAAACGCTTCGTCTCCGCCGTGACGGCCGGGGGACCGTGGTGGCCCTTGGGCTCCAGCGAGGCGTGCTCGCTAGCCCACGGCGCGCCCATGCTCACCCAGCGTGCGAATACGTCGATCTGCTTCTGCGGCAGCTTGCCCTGCGGGGGCATCTTGCGGCCGTGATAGTTGACGGCGGCCAGCAGCAGGCCCTCGCCCGGCTTCCCCGGGGAGAGGGAGGGACCACTGGCGCCGCCCTTCAGCACGGCTTCGCGCGTGGTGAGGCGCAGGCCGCCCTGGGGCTTGTCGCCGCTGTGGCAGGCGATGCACTTGGCCTGGAGGAGCGGCATCACCTCCGCGGTGAAGAAGCGCGCGCCCTCCTCCGCCGACCCGGCGGGAGCGGCAGGCACCTTCGCAGCGGGCGTCGCCGCCTTCGGCTTGGCGGGAGCAACGACCTTGCGAGGCGTGGGACGCGGCGCGGCGCTGGCGCCCAGGGCCGCAGCGGCCAGCACCGAGGCGACAGGGATGAACCGCAGGATGGGCTTCGACATACTTTACCTCTTCAAGGCCGCAGACACCAGGACGGACGCGCGATGCGGGGAGACAAGTCCCTATTAGTTACCAGGCGCCGGCTCCATTCGGTTCCGGCGACAGCGCCGGGACCACGGAGTTCGTGAGATGCTCGAGGATCGCGGCGACGGCGCCCTGCCGCTTGCTGCCCTGCGCCTGGACGATGCGGCAGCCGGCGAAGGAGGGCGGCAGCGCGCGCCGGCCCGTCTCCTCGACGAGACGACCGAAGAGCGCCGGGTCGGCGGCGAACAGGCGGCCGTGGACGAACAGGTTCGACGGGTTGAAGAGGTTGATGACCGCCGCCAGGCCCACCGCCAGGTAACGGGAGGCGCGGTCTAGCTCTTCACAGGCGACGGCGTCGCCCCGGCGGATGCTCTCGGCCGCTTCCTCCAGCCCCACTCGGCGGCCGAGCCGCTGGGAGAGCGCCCGCGTGAGGGCGGTGTCGCTCGCCACCGTCTCCAGGCAGCCCTGGTTGCCGCAGCCACAGGTCCGGCCGTCCGGCGCGACCGTGATGTGGCCGATCTCTCCGGCCAGCCCGCTGTGACCCGTGAGGAGACGTCCGCCGCTCAGCACACCCAGGCCGATGCCGGCGCTTACGTCCAGCATGGCGAAATCGTCGATGCCCTGCGCGTTTCCGAAGCGCCGCTCCGCCAGACAGAGCGCGTGCGACTCCTGGACCAGCACGCAGTCCACGCCCAGGCGCTCCGCCAGATCGAAGCCGGGGCTGCGGCCATTGGTGAGCGGGACGTTCGGCGAGAGGACGCCGCGCTGCCGGCGATAGTCGATGAGGCCCGGCATGCTGATCGCCATGCCCAGCGTAGCGACGCCGCCGCGATCCATCATCCGGCGCGCGTGCTCGGCCGCCGCGTCGAGCAGCGCCTCGTACGTGGCCGGGGTGGGGAAGCGGCCGGTCCGCTCGCGGTGGATCTCGCCGTCCAGCCCCGCGCAGACGACCCGGCACTGCTCCACGTCGATCACGAGACCCAGCACCTGGGCGCGCTCGCTGGCGAGGCGCAGCTTCTTGGCCGGCCGGCCGCGGCCCAGCTCGGGCGCGTCGCCTTCCTCCAGGAAGCCGGCGCGCAGCAAGGACTCCACCGCCTTCGAAGCGGTGGGGGCGCTGATGCCGGAGTGGCGGGCGACCTCGGCGCGCGACATCGGACCCCGCGCCTGGATGGCGCGGAGCACCTGGCGCTCGTTGATCTTGCTTAACAAAGCCGGCTGCACCAGGGAAGGCTGGTTCACCGGAATGTCTTCGGCAATAAGACCGGGCATGGCCGCTCGCTCTTCAAATCTACGCACCGCGTCATCCTCACGGGCGTAGCCTACCTCATTGTAGGCATCGCCCAGCTTTTCGTCAACAGCCTTAACTAAATAGCCTTAATTAACTCGGCGCCGCCTTACTCCACTTTGAATGTCCGGGCCGCCAGCACGTACGCTACGGCCGCCCAGGCGAACATTCCCAGGAGGTACGGCCAGACCTCCAGCAAACCCGCGCCATCCAGGGCCACCTTCCGGAGGGAGTTGTTCAGGTAGGAGAGGGGGAGGTTGTTTCCGATCACCTGGATCCAGGCCGGCAAGTCGTCGATGGAGAAGAAGACGCCGGCCAGCAGCACCTGGGGCAGGTTGAAGAGGTTGAGGACCACGGGAAGGGTGTGCTCGTCCTCGGCCACATTCGACATCAGGATGCCGAACCCGATGAACGAGAGGATGCCCAGGAACGAGAGCCCCAGCATCTGGAGCAGCGTGACCCAGCCGTTGACGAGGGTGAACTGGAAAGCGACCACGCCCACGAGGATCAACACCGCCGCCTGGATGACCGCCTGGAGCGAGCGGCTGAGACCCTGCGCGACGACGAAGGTGAGCGGCCGGACGGCGGTTGCGAACATGCGCTTGAGGACAAGGGTGCGGCGCAGCGTCGCCAGGTTGTACGCGATGCCGAAGGTGGCGAGGGAGAGCATCGAGAAGCCGATCTGCCCCGGCAAGATGAAGTCGATGTGGCGATGCGCCCGCCCGGGCACGGCGCTGCGTGCGAGCTGGAACGCCGGCTGGGTGACGCCGGCGGCGCGCAGGCTCATCGAAGCGACGAGGCCCTGGAGGTAGCTCTCCACCAGCTCCCGGTCGCGCGAGGGGCGGTCGGCGGTGACGAGCGTCACCGTGGCGGGTGAGCCGGGACCGTCGGCCAGGATGCCCGCGATCTTTCCCCGCCGGAGCTGGTCCTCGAGGGCGGGGCGGCTGTCCGACACCAGCTCCAGGGGAGAGTCAGCCGCCTGCGTCGCGTTTTCGACCTGCGCGTAGACGGGATTGGTGCGGTTGTGATCCGTGGGGACACCCAACCGGACGCGCGTGCGGCCGTTGCCCAGCATGCCGAACACCAGGACGAACACGAGGGGGAAGATGAAGCTGAAGAAGTAGCCGGCTTTGTTGCGGAACGTGGCGCGCAGGATGTACTTCGCGAGGCCGAAGCCGACCTGGACCTGGCTGGCCGCGACGGGAGGGGGAGGGCTAGCTGTCACGGAGCGCCCTCCCGGTGAGATCGAGGAACACGTCCTCCAGCGTGGCGGGCCGCACCTCGACGGGGCGCTCGAAGCCGCGATCCACCAGGTTCCGGATCAGGCCCGAGGGGGTTCCCTCGGCGAGGACGCGGCCGTGGTCCATGATGACCAGCGTGTCGCAGAGCTGTTCGGCTTCATCCATATAGTGCGTAGTGAAAACGACGGTGACGCCGCGCTCCCGGATGTCGCGGATCACCTCCCACAGGTTGATGCGCGCCTGGGGGTCGAGGCCACGCGTGGGCTCGTCGAGGAACACCAGACGGGGATCGTTTACCAGAGTCGTGGCGAGGGAGAAGCGCTGCTTCAGCCCGAGGGAAAGCTTCGCGTAGGGAGAGGCGGCCTTCTCCTCCAGCCCGAACTTCGCCAGCAGCTCGGAAGGCCGCACCGGCACGCCGTACATCACGCCGAACATCTCCAGAAGCTCGGTAAGGTTGAGGTAGGGATAGAACCCGGCGGATTCCAGCTGAATGCCGATACGACCCCGGATGGCGGCGGCATCCTTACGGACATCCAGCCCGTCCACCAGCACCGTGCCGGAGGTCGCCGGCTTCAGCGTCTCGATGATCTCCAGCGTGGTGGTCTTTCCGGCGCCATTCGGGCCGAGCAGTCCGAAGATCGAACCCCGCTCCACCTGGAAGCTGACGCCGTCCACCGCGGCGGCGTCTCCATATTTCTTGACGAGGTCGCGGACCTCGATGATGTCCTTCATTCCTCTCCGCTTCCCTCGCTTCCGGTCGCCCTCGAGACCGCCCCGCAGGACCAGCGCGCCCGCCTCTATCCGTGTCCCGGCGCCGCGACTTCGACCGCCGATATGCAGGTCCGGCGGAATCGGGGCAGGACACCGGCCGAGGCGCGCTTAAGGATTAGTGGCGCAGCCGGGCGGACGGGCGGCAGGCCGCTCTGCGGGCTTCCAACGATCTGGCCGCGACGGGGTTCCGGAAGCGTGATACGCATAAGAGACGCGCGGCTCTCGCGGTTCCGAATTCCGCCCCGGCGCCTGCTTCCGGTTAGCCGCCTCCGTTATTATCGCCTGCGCGGGTCATGCCTGGATGAAAGGCGCTCGCAAGTGTGCGCCGATCCTCGAAACGGCCGCCCAGCTCACTCCCTAGCTAGCCGGCGCTAGCCCCGGATGAGCGTCTATACTTATCAATTTTTCTGCTTAATTGCGGGAGATATATTATGAAAACTACTAACCCGAGCAGTGATAAACTGAAAAAGAGCCGGTGACGAGGTGGCGGGGAGCGGTCCGCAACGATCCCGGAGCGCCGCGCCCAGCCAACGACGCCAGGATGTTTGAACGCAGTCACGATATGCCCAGGATACGGTTCCAACAGTATGCGTGGGGGTTGTTGGGTTACAACCTGGCTGTCATCCTGGGGGGCGCTTTCGTCCGGGCGAGCATCTCGGGCGATGGCTGCGGCCAGCACTGGCCGTCGTGCAACGGCGAGCTGATCCCGCACACGGGGCGGTTGGCTACCCTCATCGAATTCGGCCACCGGCTGTCGACGGGGGTGCTGCTGCCGCTGGTGATCGCGCTGGTGATCTGGGCCTTCCGCGCCTACCCGAAAGGGCACCCGGCGCGGGGGGGAGCATGGGCTGTCCTCGGGTTTACACTCGCCGAGGCGCTCATCGGCGCGGGCCTCGTGCTCTACCGGCTGGTGGCGCACGATCAGTCCGTATCGCGGGCGTTCGTGATGCCGGCCCACCTGGTCACCACCTTCTTCTTGTTGATGGCGCTTAGTCTCACAGCCTGGTGGGGAGGGGGCGGCCGGCGGCTGCAACTGCGAGGGCAGGGAC
>Ga0256860_1000021_pt1 | contig 10607 bp, 8 predicted proteins | sample BONt14_FD_181170 | JGI IMG/M metagenome (GOLD analysis project Ga0256860, IMG submission 181170) | Terrestrial sediment cell enrichment communities from Utah, United States - BONCAT_SYTO_Terrestrial_sediment - 14 | ecosystem: Environmental > Terrestrial > Deep subsurface > Rock core/Sediment...
GCGCCAGCCGCCCCACCGCCTCCATCTTCTGCGCCTGGCGCAGCTGCTCTTCGAGGCGCTGGTGGACCGCTTGCGACTGCACGCGCTCCAGGGCGCCGGCGCAGTAGTCCGCCAGCGCCTCGAGCGTGCGCAGGTCTTCCTCCGTATAGGCCTGGAAGGTGTAGCTCTGGATGGACAGCGCACCGATCGTGTGGGCGGCGCTCCGGATCGGCACGCAGAGGATGGAAGCCGAGGCTCGGGCGGCGTCTCCGAACGGGAACTCCGGGGCCGGCCCGAGCGGCGCTTCACGCAGGATGAGCTGCGGACCCTCCTCCAGTGTCCGCCGCGCCAGCGGGCTCTCCCGCAGCGTGAAGTGCGACTGGGGCACGTCGACGCGCTCGCCATTGAGCCGGTCCATCAATACCACGGCGCGCACGTGCTCTCCGTCCGGCTCCAGGAGATCCAACCAGCACGCGTCCCAGCCGAGGAGGCCGTCGGCCGTGCCCAGGATGATCCGCGCGGCTTCTTCTGGCGAGGCGGCGCGGTTCAAGTGCTCGCCCAGCATGTGAAAGACGGCGGCCTGCTCCACCGCCCACTTCAGCAAGGTCACGTCCGTGCATACGCCAATGGCGCGCCAGCGGCCGGGGCCCAGCGGCTGGATCTGGACGTCCTCCCGCAGCCACCGCACCTCTCCGTCCCGTCTCCGGCAGCGGAACTCCTGGCTGTAACTCCGTCCCGCGCGGACCTCCTGCGATCCGTATCGATCCGTACGCGCCTGGTCTTCGGGAAGCCGGGAATCATACCAGCTTTGGGTATAAGACTTGCCCGGCAGCACGTCTACGGGGAAGAAGCGCTGGGCCGCTTCCTCGTCGGAGAGACGCATGACCCAGCGGAGCGGGCCGGGCCCCTGGTCTTCCACCTCCGCGCGCCAGAGCAAGCAGCGGGCGTTTTCAGTAATCGTTCGAAGGAACTCTTCCGTGCGGCGTTGCTGGGTCAGGTCGGTAACCAGCGCCAGCGCCCCCTGGAACTCGCCGTTCTCTCCCAGGATCGGGCTGGTGGCGGAGGTGATCCAGAGCTCGGAGCCATCCTTGCGGCGGAGCCGGGACTCGACGCGTTCCGCGATGCCGGCGCGGCGTCGCTCCAGGTTGCGCTGAGCCTCCTCCCGCGCCGCCTCGTCCAGGAAGTCGAAGAGCGGCCGTCCCCGCATCTCCGCCACGGAGTAACCGAGCATCTCCGCCATGCGCTCGTTCACGTAGTCCGTGCGGCCCTCTGCGTCCAGCGTCCAGACGCCCTCGCTCGTCGTCTCGACGATGGAGCGGTAGCGCGCCTCGCTCTCCCGAAGCGCCTCCGCCGCTTCTTTCCGCTCGGTCACGTCGCGGGCGTTGAGGACGATACCCTGGACCTCCGGATGCTGCAGGAGGTTCGTGACGATAGCTTCCATGCGCCGCCAGCTCCCGGTCTTCGTTTGGGCCTGGTACTCGACATGGATGGATGCGCCGGGTTGCTCGCACAGCCGCTCCAGGTGCTGGCGGCAGAGCGCGATTTCATCCGGATGGATAAAATCGAAAGCGCTCTTCCCTTCCATCTCCTCGGGGCGGTAGCCCAGGATGCGTTCGATGGCCGGGCTTTGATAGTGGACGAGGCCGTCGGCGCTGAGGATGGCGATGGCGTCCAGGGCGTTTTCAATGAGCGCGCGATAGCGCGCCTCGGCGGACGCCTCCGGACTCGCAGCTCCAGCGGCGGAACCGAGAGCATCTTCATCCGGATTGACGGGTGTGGGCATAGATCACCCCTGGCCTATTCGGTCGCGCGGGTCGAGCGGCTGGACACATCACCTTTTGCATAAGCATTATGTATTGAAAGGATCGTCCAGACGGCGCCCGCCTCGATCAGTTGCCGCCGTCCCACCGATCGCAAGCCTTTCCTCGAGACAGGCGGCGGACCACGCCTGAAAGCATGGGCAGTTACGGGCCGAGGGGCGCGGAAGATTGCAGAGTTTACGTTGTTCCCCGCCCCCTGGAAGGGAATACCACCGCCCGCTTTGAACGTACTCCGTATTCGGGCGCCCGCCGCCCGCTCCCCAGTTGTGCTTTCAGGGGCCTGCGGGCCGGCGTGCTGCGAGCCTGCATTCCATCATCCTATCTGCAATTCCAGGCAGACCCGTTCTGCCTGTCGCTACACCATTCACTACTCAATTAAAGGGGGCACACGGCCATGGATCAGGAAGAGAAGGGCCGTCCGTTCGTCGTCTCCCGCCGCTCCTTCATCAAGGGAGCGGGCGCGGGAGTCGCCGGGGCGGCCGTTATGGGCGGCGCCGCCGTCATCGACGTAGAGCAGGAAGCCGAAGCGCAGGGCGCCGGTCTTCAGAAGCTGGGTCCCGGCCCGGTGAAGGTGGCCCTCCACGTCAACGGCTCCGTCCGTAACGTGGAGGTGGAGCCGCGCACCACGCTGGTGAACGTGCTGCGCGGCGTGGGCCACACGCCCCTGCCGGCGGACCAGGCGCTCACCGGCGCCAAGATCGGCTGCGACCGGGGCTCCTGCGGCGCCTGCACCGTGCTGGTGGACGGCAAGGCGGTCTACTCCTGCATGATGCTGGCGGTGGACGCCCAGGGCCGGAAGATCACCACGGTGGAGGGCCTCGCCCAGGGCGGGATGCTGACCGCCGTGCAGGAAGAGATGATCGCGAAGGACGGCTACCAGTGCGGCTACTGCACGCCGGGATTTGTGATGTCGCTGACCGCGCTGATGAACGAGAAGCCGAAGCCGACGCTCGACGACGTGAAGATGGCGGTTTCCGGCAACACCTGCCGGTGCGGCGCCTATCCGCGCATCTTTGAGGCCGCCCTGGCGGCTGCGAAGAAGAAAGGAGCCTAGCCGTGGCCAGGAAAGTCAAAGTCACCAAAGTTGTTAACGGGATCGATACGGAAGTCGAAGAGGAAGTTCCAGACGGTCCTCCCGCGGCGTGGGGCGATCCGAAGGCGATGCGCATCCTGGGCAAGCGGAACCCGCGCCAGGAAGGGCCGGAGAAGGTGACCGGCCGCGCCAAGTACGCCTCCGACATCGTCCTCCCCGGCATGTGCTACGGGCGGTTCCTGGGCGCCACCCCCGCCGCCGGTAAGGTGGCGGCCATCGATCTCAGCGCGGCCGAGCGACTGCCAGGCGTGAAGGCGGTCCTCGGCATGGCGATGCCCGGCGCCGTAATCCGCTACGCGGGCCAGCCGCTGGCGGCCGTGGCGGCCATCACTCCCGAGATTGCGGAAGACGCGCTGCGGGCCATCAAGGTGACCTACGAGGCGGCAAAGTTCGTGGTGGACCACCACAAAGCGGCGGACGCCACCGCGCCGAAAGTCCGTCCGGGCACGCCGAGCAACGTTGTGTCGCCCGGCGGCAAGACGGAAGGCAACGTGGAGGACGCGTTCGCCAAAGCGGCGGCGGTGGTGGAGGGAACCTACGAGGCGCAGACGCGGCTGCACTGCTGCCTGGAAACCCACGGCCATACGGTGAAGTGGGACGGCGACCAGCTAACCGTCTGGGCGTCCACGCAGTTCATTCAGGGCGTTCGCGACCAGTTCGGCAGCCTGGCGGGCGGTCCGAAGAACGTCCGCGTGATCTGCGAGCACATGGGCGGCGGCTTCGGCAGCAAGTTCGGAATGGGCGACGAGGGCCGGATGGCGGCGCTCCTCGCGAAGAAGGCGAACGCGCCCGTGCGCTTCATGCTCGCCCGCCAGGACGAGCAGATGTGGAACTTCCGGGGTCCCGGAGCGGTGGCCGACATCAAGATCGGGGCTGCGGCGGACGGGACGCTGGTCGCCACGCACATCCGCGCGTGGAACGAAGGCGGCGAGCAGGCGGCGTCCACCTCCCTCAACGACGGCCCCTACATCGTTGCCCCGCTGGCGTGGAAGGCCGAGTTCTCTTCCGTGCTCACGAACACGGCGGGCACGGCGGCGCTCCGGGCGCCGGGCCGGCCGCAGGCGGAAGTCATCTGGGGCGCAGCCCTGGACGACCTGGCGGCCAAGCTTAACATGGACCCGCTGGAGCTGCGCAAGAAGAACCACAACGACCCCGTGCGGGTGGCGGAGTGGGACCTGGGCGCCAAGATCATCGGGTGGGACCGGCGGCAGAAAGTCCCGGGTTCCGCGCCCGGCGTGAAGAAGCGCGGCATCGGGATGGGCAGCGCCACCTGGGGCGGCGGCGGCGGCGGCGGCGCGCAGGTGGACGTGGTCGTGGGCCGCGACGGCTCGGTGAAGGCAATCAACGGCTGCCAGGACCTCGGCACCGGCGCCCGCACCTACGTGGCCGGCATCGTGGCCGAGGAGCTGGGCCTGGAGCTACACCAGGTGCAGGGCGTCATCGGCGACAGCCTGATGGGCTTCGGCCACGCTTCGGGCGGCTCCACCACCACGGGCTCCATCGCCCCGGCGGTGAAGATGGCGGCCGTCAACGCGAAGGACCAACTGCTGATCGCGGCGGCGCAGGCGCTGAAGGTGAAGCCGGAGGAAGTGGAGCTGGGCTTGGGCGGCAAGGCGCAGGTGAAGGGCCAGCCGGGCAAGAGCCTCACGTGGAAGCAGCTCTGCGCCACGCTGCCCGCCTCCGGGTTGAAGGTGCGCGGCGAGTGGAACGCGGATCTCCAGACGAGCGGGGCGCGCGGTTGCGACTTCGCCGAGGTGGAGGTGGACACCGAAACCGGCAAGGTGACAGTGCTCAAGGTGGTCGGCGTGCAGGACTGCGGCTTCCTGCTGAACCGGCTCCAGGCGGAGAGCCAGGTAATGGGCGCCATCATCCAGGGCATTGGCACGGCGCTGCTGGAAGAGCGCCACATGGACAGCGTGACGGGCCGAATGCTGAACCCGAACTTCGAAGAGTACAAGCTGTGCGGCTCGTTCGAGGCGGGCGGGATCAACATTCCGATGGACCCGCCGTACCGGACGCTCGGCGCGGAGGAGCGCGGCATCGTGTCCCTTATCTTCGACACGCCCACCGGTAAGGTCATCGGCATCGGCGAACCGGCGATCATCGGCGTTCAGGCGGCGATCGCCAACGCGATCTTCAATGCGATCGGGGTGCGGGTTTACCAGATGCCCGCCACTCCGGACCGGGTGCTGGCGGCGCTGGCCCGGAAAAAGGGAGCTCAAGCATGAAAGCGTTCGAGTTTGTGAATGCCCGCGACCTCCGGTCCGCTTCCCAGGCGCTGGGCCGCGATCCGGACCGCGCGAAGATCCTGGCCGGCGGCGTGGACCTGCTCTCCGAGCTGAAGGAGCGGATCATCGAGCCGGAGAGGGTGGTCAATATCAAGACCATTCCGGGCCTGAAGACCCTGAAGGCGGACGCGAAGGGGCTGACCCTGGGCGCGCTGGTGACCCTGGATCAGATCGAGGACCATCCCGCGATCCTCCGTGACTACACCGCGCTGGCGGACGCCGCCCGCTCCGTGGCGTCGCCGCAGATCCGGAACGTGGGAACGCTCGGCGGAAACCTGTGCCAGCGGCCCCGCTGCTGGTATTACCGGGACGAGACGATCCACTGCATCAAGAAGGGCGGCTCGAAGTGCTTCGCGGCTGAGGAAGAGGCGGACAACAAGTACAACGCCATCCTCGGCGGCGGTCCTTCCTACATCGTCCACCCCAGCGACTGCGCCACGGCGCTGGTGGCGCTGGGCGCCGTGGTGCGCTACACGGACGGCGCGGGCAAGCCCCGCGAGGTGAGCGCGGACGAGTTCTTCCTGCTGCCGAAGGAGAACCCGCGCTGGGAGAACGTCCTGCGGTCCGGCGAGATCGTGACGGAGGTGTTCATTCCCGCGCCGCCGAAGGGCGCGCGCAGCACCTACATCAAGTTCAAGGAGAAGGACTCCATGGACTGGGCTGTCTCCGCTGTGGCCGTGCGCGCCGTGACCAACGCGGCCGGGATGATGCAGGATGTGCGGGTGGTGCTGGGCGGTGTGGCGCCGAAGCCGTGGCGCAGCCCGGAGGCGGAGGCCGTGCTGAAGGGCCAGAAGTTCAGCGCGGCGCTGGCGAACCAGGCGGCGGAAGCCGCCCTGCGGAACGCGAAGCCGCTGAGCAAGAACGCCTACAAGGTGCCGCTGACCAAGGTGCTCGTCCGGCGCGCCGTCGAGCAGGCGGCGACGGGCAAAACCGCCTGATCCATTCACCGCGCGGCGGGGTGGAGTGAGAGATCGTGTGAGAACCTGCTTCGGCAGGTTCTCACACGATCTTTAAAGGGCTCGCGTTCGGTCCGCCGGACGCGAGCCCTTTCCACGTCATTGCGGCTGGAGCCGCGCAGGGGTACAATGCGGCGGAGGACAAAGCCATGATCAGCGAGATCGAGCTGGCCGCACGCCGGCTGGCGACAGCCAACGCCGAATCCGAGCCAAACCTGGAGGCCGTCTACCTCTTCCCGTCGGACCATCAGATTCGCCTGGTCGAGGTCGACCGCAGCATGAGTTCGAGTGACATGATTCTGCCTTTCTACTTCCCTCCCGATCCGGAAGGCGGCATCCCGTTCCCCTCTGCCCTGGCGCTGATCCGCCCGGAAGAGGAGCGGCGCCTCTCGCCGCCGGACGGGTGGGGAACCTGGGATGAGGCTCGGCGCATCTGGCCCGAGGATGAGTGAGGATGCCTCATACGTGGCGGTCCGCGTTCGTTAAACAGGCGGAGGCGGACTATGCGATGTTCCTGCTGCTGAAGGATCAGCTGTTGGGTGGCGAGCCTGGGCTGCGGTGCCATTGCCTCCACTACCTTCAGATGAGTACGGAGAAACTAGCGAAGGGGGTCACGTCCGAGATGGAAGGTGGACAGCGACCGCCGAGGGTGCACGACGCGTTTAGCAAGTTCACATGGGCAGTGAAGCGGAGCCGCAAGCTCCAGCGCGAATGTCAGTGTGGCACACCCCAGCAGTTCAAACAGTACCTGGACAGCTTGTTGCCCCTCGCCAACCAGATCGAAGATCTCGCGCCGGTCGGCTCCGTCGATCAGCCGAATCCGGAATACCCTTGGGAAGAGAAGGGGGACATCCTGACGCCGGTGGAATACCGCTTCTCTGATGATTTGGACTTCAAGCGGCCAAAGATGATCAAAATGCTTCAGTTCATTAGCGCCTGCTTCCGGGTGTTTGGAAGTGATGCGGGATAGAGTTGGGCAGGGCGGTAAGAACATCGGTCAGTCTGTCAGAGGGGAGCCGAGCAGGGTATGGACCCGATCTTTGTCGTGAATTTGTTGATGCGCTGGCTGCATGTCGCGGCGGCGGTGGTGGGCGTGGGCGGGACGGTGATGATGCGGTTCGTCGTCCTTCCGGCGCTGGAGCGGCTCCCCAACGGCGACGAAGTGCTCCAGGCGATCCGCCCCGCCTTCAAGCGGATCATCCACAGCGCCCTGGGCACGCTGCTGCTCACCGGGTTCTACAACTACATGGCGGTCGCCATTCCCAAGGTCCGCGCGGCGAAGGAGCAGGGGCTGGATCAGTTCTCGGCCTATCATCCGGTGATGGGGTTGAAGATTCTGCTGTCGTTCGTGCTGTTCGCTATCGCGATCATGCTGCTGAAACCCGTTCCCAGCCTGCACGAGAACCGGAAGACGTGGCTCTCCGTCAACGTGGTGTTGGGGCTGGTGATTATGCTGCTGGCCGCCTATCTCCGACGCCTCTGGTCCTGACGTTTATGGACTCTCTCTACCAAGACATCGCCCGCCTGCTCGACGCGGGCACGCCCTTCGCCCTGGGGACGGTAATCCACACGGCGGGCTCCACGCCGCAGAAGGCGGGGGCGCGCGCCCTGTTCCTGCCCGGCGGCCAGATCCTGGGAACACTGGGCGGCGGCTGCATGGAGGCCGAAGCGCGGCGGCGCGGGCTGCAACTGGTGCAGGGCGGCCCTTCGGAGCTGCTGGAGCTCCACCTGGACGACGATTTCGGCTGGGATGATGGACTCATCTGCGGCGGGACGGCTAGCATCTTCCTCCAGCCGCGTCCGGACGGGCAGGCGGAGGTCTTCCAGGCCGTGCTGGCGCTGCGGGAACGCCGGGGCCGCGGCGTGCTGGCGCTGGCGGCGACCGGTGATCCGTCGGTCGTGGGCCGCTGTTGCCTCGTCCTCTCCGGGGAAACTGTCGGAGAGCTGGGCGACCCTACCCTCCAGGCGGCCGTGGAGGAGACGGCGCGCGGGCTGCTGCTGGAAGGCCGGGAAGAGCCCCGTCGCATGACGTTGAAGGAGAGCGGCGCCACGGTCTACTTCGAGCCGCTGCTGCCGAAGCCCGTCTGCTTCATCGCCGGAGCGGGGCATATCGGGGCGGCGCTCTGCCATTACGCCGCGCGGGTCGGGTTTGAGGTCGCCATCGTGGATGACCGTCCATCGCTCTGCAATGCGGAGCGGCTGCCGGACGCGACGCATGTGCTGGCGGCGGACATCGTCCAGACCGTCCGTGATTGGCCGAAGACGCCGGACACTTACTTCGTCATCGTGACGCGCGGGCACCGGCACGACGCGGTAGTCTTGCGGGAAGTGGTGAATGCGCCGGTCGCGTACCTGGGGATGATCGGGAGCAAGCGGAAGATCCTCACGATCTTTGATGAGTTCGCGGCCGAGGGGCTGGCGACGCCGGAGGAGCTGGCCCGCATCCACGCGCCGATCGGGCTCGACATCGGCGCGCTCTCCGTGGAGGAGATCGCGCTCTGCATTGCGGCGGAGTTGGTGCTCGTGCGCCGGAAGGGGGTGGAGGATGGGCCGCGCCACCGCGATTGTCCTGGCGGCGGGGGAGTCCCGGCGGATGGGGACGCTGAAGCCGCTCCTTCCGTACGGCTCCGGGACCGTGATGCAAGCGGTCGTCCGCTCGCTGAGAGCCTCCCCCGTGGACCGCGTGCTGGTCGTTCTGGGCCATCGCAGCCCTGAGATCGCCGCGAACCTGGAGGGGAGCGGCGCGCAGGTCCTCGACAATCCACGCTACCTCGAAGGGATGCTCACCTCCGTCCAGGCGGGGGTCGCCGCAGCGCCCGCCGACGCCGAGTGGCTGGTCATCGCGCTGGGAGACCAGCCGTCCCTTCAGGCGGAGACGGTGCGTCAACTGCTGGCGACCGCGGAGGCAGAAGACGCCGGCATCGTGGTTCCTTCCTACTCCGGCCGGCGCGGCCATCCCCTGGTGATCCATACCCGCTACCGCGACGAGATCGCGGCGCTCGACCCCTCCGTCGGACTGCGCGAGCTGATGCAGCGCCACCCGGAGGCAATCCGCCACGTCGTTTTCCCGGACGAGAGCGTGCTCCACGACATGGACACGCCCGAGGACTACGCGCGCGCCCTTCAGCGCCTGCAGCCGCCCGGCGCCTGAGCGCGCCGCCATCCACTCGCGGGGCGAATGCCCGTCCGCTTCGGCAAATCGGCGAAACAGCGCGCGGCAGCCTGTGTCTTACGGGTCACCCGAGGATCGGAGACGGAGGAAGTCTGCATGCGGTGGTTTGGTATTTCGGCCCTTTTGGCGACTAGCCTGGCCCTTCCCGCGCCTGCTGCTCCGGTGAAAGCACGCGTGAAACGCGCGCCGAAGACGATATTGGCGGCGAAGCCGGCGCCGAAAGCGGCTCCCGCGCCCAAGGCGCCCGAGCATCCCCAATTCCTCCGGGACGTGGCGCCGATTCTCGACAAGCAGGGCTGCTCCACCGCGGCATGCCACGGCAAGTTCGGCGGCCGCGGCGACTTCCAGCTTTCCCTCCTCACGCTTTCTCCGCCCGACGACTACGCCCCCATTGTCCACGGCGCGCGGGGGCGGCGGGTCAACCTCCAGGAGCCGGACAAGAGCCTGCTGCTCCTCAAGGCCACGGCGCAAGTCCCGCACGGCGGCGGTGCGCGCTTCAAGAAGGGCGAGCTCGCCTACGAGACGCTCCTGAACTGGCTGAAGGACGGCGCGCCGTACGCCGCCACCGATCCCACCGTTGAAAGCGTCACCGTGGAGCCGCCGCAGACGGTGTCCAAGGTCGGCGCCCACACCCAGCTCAAGGTGACGGCGAAGTGGACCGACGGCCGGGTGGAGGACGTGACCAGCAAGGCCGTCTACGCCTCCGCCGATGAGCCTGTGGCCAGCGTCTCCCCGGGGGGAAAGGTCACCGGCGTGCGCTGGGGCGGCACGGCCATCCAGGTGCGCTTCCTCGGCAATGTCCGCGCGGCCTTCTTCAACCTGCCCCAGGTGCGGAAGGACAAGAAGTACCCGGACGTCCCCCGCGTCAACCTGATCGACGGGTTCGTCTTCGACAACCTGAAGAAGATGAACGTGGTCCCGTCCGAGCTATCCACCGACGAGCAGTTCTGCCGGCGCGTCTACCTGGATACCATCGGCGTGCTGCCCACGCCGGACGAGCTTCAGAAGTTTCTTGAGGACCCCGCAGCGGACAAGCGCGCGAAGCTGATCGACGCGCTGTTGGAGCGGCCGGAGTTCGTCGACTTGCGGACCCTGCGCCTTGCGGACATGCTCCGGCTGAACCCGCGCAAGGTGAGCAATGAGGGCGGCTTTGGCGAGCGGGCGATCGTCCTCTTCAACGATTGGATCCGCGAGAACGTCCAGAAGAACCGCCCGTATAACGAATTCGTGCGAGACCTGCTCTCCGCCCGCGGCAGCGTCTACTTCAACGGTCCCGCCAACTACTGGATGGTCGAGCGC
>Ga0256860_1000022_pt1 | contig 10483 bp, 7 predicted proteins | sample BONt14_FD_181170 | JGI IMG/M metagenome (GOLD analysis project Ga0256860, IMG submission 181170) | Terrestrial sediment cell enrichment communities from Utah, United States - BONCAT_SYTO_Terrestrial_sediment - 14 | ecosystem: Environmental > Terrestrial > Deep subsurface > Rock core/Sediment...
GTTAACGACCACCGGGTGAAGGTGTTTGCGGAGAAGGATCCCGCGCAGATCCCCTGGGGCGACCTGGGAGTCCAGGTGGTGGTGGAATCCACCGGCTTCTTCACCGACGGGAACAAGGCGAAGGCGCACCTGCAGGGCGGCGCCAAGAAGGTCATCATCAGCGCGCCGGCCACCAACGAGGACATCACCATCGTCATGGGGGTGAACCACGAGAAGTACGACGCCGCGCAGCATAACATCATCTCCAACGCCTCCTGCACCACGAACTGCCTCGCGCCGGTGTCGAAGGTGCTTCTGGACAACTTCGGCATCCAGAAGGGGCTGATGTCCACCGTGCACGCCGCCACCAACGACCAGAAGGTGGCCGACCAGGCGCACAAAGACCTGCGCCGCGCCCGCGCCACCCTGGACAACATCATCCCGACGAGCACCGGCGCCGCCAAGGCGATCTCCCGCGTGCTGCCCCAGTTGGAAGGCAAGATGCACGGAACGTCGTTCCGCGTCCCCACGAAGACGGTCTCCGTGATCGACCTCACCGTCATCCTGGAGCGCGACGCCAGCGCCAACGAGATCAACGACGCCTTCCGGGCGGCGTCCGAAGGGCCGCTGAAGGGCTACCTCGGCTTCTGCACCGACGAGTTGACCAGCATCGACTTCAAGGGCAACCCGATCTCCTCGGTGGTGGACGCGCCCTCCACGATGGTCATCGGCGGCAACATGGCCAAGGTGGTGTCCTGGTACGACAACGAGTACGCGTATAGCTGCCGGGTGGCGGACCTGGCGAACTACCTCGTCAACCAGGGCCTGTAAGACTTACAGATCCGGACGGATCGCAGCGGATGCTGAGTGCGCCAAGTAGCGCCTGGGATAGAACGCGGGCGGCGGCTGGGGTGAGAGGACCTTCTTCCCTCGGCCGCCGGACCCCGCTTCCACCCCGCGCTTCTCGGCCTGCTCATCTCCGCTGCGTTTCTTTTTCTGATTCCATTTATGGGGAGAGCCGGCGATGAACAAGAAGACCCTGAACGACGTGGACGTGCGCGGCAAGCGCGTCCTGGTCCGCGTCGACTTCAACGTCCCGCAGGATGACAGCGGCGCCATCACAGACGACACCCGCATTCGAGCCGCCCTGCCCACGCTCCGGCATTTGCTGGAGAGCGGGGCGCGCGTCACCCTGATGAGCCATCTCGGCCGTCCGAAGGGCGTGGACGAGAAGTGGCGGCTGAATCCGGTGGCGCAGCGCCTGGGCGAGCTGCTGGGCCAGCCCGTGCAGAAGGTAGACGACTGCATCGGCCCGGAGGTGGAAGCGGCCGTCGCGGCGCTGGAGCCGGGGCAGGTGCTGCTCCTGGAGAACGTCCGCTTCCATCCGGAAGAAGAGAAGAACGCCCCGGCGTTCGCGGCGCAGTTGGCGAAGCTGGGCGACGTTTACATAAACGACGCCTTCGGGACGGTGCATCGGGCGCACGCCAGCACGGAAGGCGTGGCCCACCACCTGCCGGGCGCGGCCGGCTTCCTTCTGGCCAAAGAGCTGGAAAAGCTGGGCGGCGCGCTCGCCAACCCGGTGCGGCCCTTCGTGGCGGTGCTGGGCGGCGCCAAAGTCGCCGACAAGATCGGCGTCATCGAGAACCTGCTGCCCAAGGTAGACACGCTCATCATCGGCGGCGGGATGGCCTACACCTTCCTCAAGGCCCAGGGCCTGGAGATCGGTCGCAGCCTGCTGGACGCCGGCCATCTGGAAGCCGCCGCGGAAACACTGAGGACGGTCCAGGAGAAGGGCCAGCGGCTGGAGCTGCCCACGGACGTGGTGATTGCGGACAGCTTCAAGAACCCGACGCGCAGCGAAACGGTCGCGGCTACCGCCATCCCCGCCGACATGGAAGGCGTGGACATCGGTCCGGAGACGGCGCGCCGCTATCAGGAGATCCTGCGAGGCGCGAAGACGGTGGTGTGGAACGGCCCGATGGGCGTGTTCGAGCTGCCGCAGTTCGCGCATGGCACGCGCGCCATCGCCGAGACGCTGGCGGAAGTGAGCCAGACCGATGCCAACGTCATCATCGGCGGCGGCGACAGCGCGGCGGCCGTCGAGCAGATGGGCCTCGCCGACAAGATGGACCACATCTCCACCGGCGGCGGCGCCAGCCTGGAGTTCCTGGAAGGGAAGTCGCTGCCCGGCGTGGCGGCGCTCCAGGACCGTTAGTCTTCAGCCGGAGCGGGCCGGGACGCCTGCTGGATAGACACAGCAAACCCCTCCGATAGACGTCAGCGTCTGTCGGAGGGGTTTGTCACGACTCGCGTGCGCTCCCCGTCAGTACTCCAGCGTTTCGCCGGGCTCCATAACCGTGCAGCGCGCCGCCGTTTCCGCCTCCACGCGCCGCGCCCAGGCGTGCGGATCTTGTTGAATAGGCGGGAAGGTGTTGTAGTGGATTGGGACGACCTGCTTGGGGTTGAGCAGCTTCACGGCTTCCAGCGCGTCGTCCGGGCCCATCGTGAAGTTATCGCCGATAGGCAGCAGCGCCAGGTCGATGCCGTGGCGTCCGATGAGCGCCATGTCGCCGAACAGGCCGGTGTCGCCCGCGTGATAGAGCAGCCGGTCGCCGAGCCGCAGCAGAACACCGGCGGGCATGCCCAGGGTAATGAGCTGGTCCCCATCCTGGTAGGTGCTGCCGTGCCACGCCTGGGTGAGCTTCACCCAACCCCAGGGGAAGGAGTAGGCGCCGCCGATGCTCATCCCATGCGCCTGGGCGTTCTGCATCTGGAACCAGGTCGCCACTTCGTAGATCGCCACCACCTGCGCTCCCGTCCGCTTCGCAAGGTGGAGGGCGTCGCCCATGTGATCGTTGTGGGCGTGGGTAACGAGAATGGCCGTCGGAGCCTCCAGATCGGAGGCCCCGAGAGGCGCCTGGGGGTTCCCCGTGAGGAACGGATCGATCAGGATCCGGGTGTCCCCGTCCCTGACTTCGCACGCGGAATGTCCGAGGAAACGCAGCGCAGGCATGGTGAATTGCGAATGACGCCCCCCGTACGGGGGGTGAAAGTTGCGAGTGACGAATTCTCCGCGACAGGGCTACGCTGCCACGACACATCCGGGGCGACTCAGATCGGTAACCATTCCATAGGGCGTCAGGCTGCGTGCAGGACGTGCTCGCTGCGGGCGCGGCCCCAAAGGTAGCCCTGGCCGAACTCGATCCCGAGGTCCTGGAGGATGCGGGCGTCGGTTTCGTGCTCCACCCACTCGGCCATCACTCGCTTGTCGAGGGCGTGCGCTACGGTCGTCAGCGCCTGGACGATGGCCCGGCCGGCCTTGTCGTTTTCCAGGTCGCGGATCAGCGAGCCATCGATCTTGATGTAATCGGCGGGCATCTCGCGCAGGGTGGAGAAGGAAGAGGAGCCGGTTCCAAAGTCGTCCAGCACCACCCGGCAGCCGACATTCTGGAGGCGCTCCATCCAGTGATGCGCGCGCTCCTGGTTTGCGGTGGCGACCGACTCGGGCACCTCGAACAGCAGCCGATCCGACCGGAAGCGCGCATCGCGGACCTGGCCTTCAATGAATTCCAACAGGGTTTCGTCGCTGAGGCTCTGTCCCGAAAGGTTGACGAAGAAGCGCAGCTTGGTGTGGATCTGGAGCATATCCACTACGTTCTCCAGCATCCAGCGGTCCACTTCCGGCATCAGGCCGCAGCGCTCCGCCACCGGGATGAAGGCGCCGGGAAAGATGACGCTGCCGTCGTCGCTGCGGAGCCGGGTGAGGGCCTCGAAGTGCTCCGTCTTCCGGTTCTCCAGCCGCACCACCGGTTGGAAGTGGAGTTCGAACTGCCGCTTCTGCAGCGCCTCCCGGATGTAAGTCGCCCGCAGGTTCGCCTCCTGGACCCGGGATTTCCCGTCTTCCCGGCTCTGGTAGACGACCACGCAGTTTCGACCATACGACTTGGCGGTGTAAAGCGCCTGGTCCGCCAGCGCCTGGACGTCCATCGGGCTCATGCCGCCGTCTATCGAGGCGATGCCGATGCTGATGCCGAGCGCGTAGGTCACCCCCTGCACCTGGAACTGGAATTGGTCCACTGCGGCGCGCAGCCGTTCGGCCGTCGCCTTGGCGTCGTCGAGCGGCGTGTTCTCCAGCAACACGGCGAACTCGTCGCCGCCCAGCCGCGCGAGCAGGTCGCCCGGACGGAGCGTCTTCCGCAGCAGCTTCGACAGCGTCACCAGCACCTGATCGCCGGCCGGGTGGCCGAACGTGTCGTTGATCTGCTTGAAGTTGTCCAGGTCGAGCAGCAAGAGGGCGGCGTGGTGGTTGCGCTGCGCGCGGCTCACCACCCGCTTCAGGTGATCCTCCAGCACACGCCGGTTCGGCAGCTCGGTGAGCGGATCATGCAGGGCCAGGCGCCGGACCTGCGCCTCCCGCCGCTTGCGCTGGGTGATATTGTGCTTGATCGCCACGAAGTGACTGATCTGGTTGTCCGCGCCTTTTACCGGCGTAATGGTCATCTCTTCCGCGTAGAGGGCGCCGTCCTTCCGGCGGTTGTACAGCTCTCCGCGCCAGATGCGGCCGGCCAGGATGGTGGCCCACAGGCGGCGGTAGAAGGCTTCGGAATGGACGCCGGCCTTGAGGAAGCGCGGGTTCTGGCCCAGCACCTCCTCGCGGGTGTAACCGGTAAGGCGGGTGAACGCGGGGTTGACCCAGCGGATCACCGCGTTCGAGTCCGTGATGACGATGGCGTTCGCAGTCGCCTCCAGGGCGGCGGCCTGCAACTGGATTTGCTCCTGATCCCGCGCCACCAGCAGCGAAAGGGACAGCTCCTTGGCGAGACCCTGCAACAGCTCCCGCGAGCCGCCTTCGAAGGCGGCCGGGCGGGAGGCGTACAGGTGCAGCACGCCCAGCGTCGTGGAGTGCGCCACGAGCGGGAGGACGAACGCCGACTGCAGACCCTGCGCCGCGGCGCGCGCTTCCCAGGGGGCGGCCCGGGTTTCAGCAACCGGCGCGGCGGCTTCCGAAAGGACCGTCCCTGTCTCGGCGGTCGTCCGGGTCTCGATCTCCGCCGTCAGCTCCGCGTGCTGCGGCGCGTGGCCAGCGGTGATCCACTGGTCCGTTGTATCCCGCAGGCCGATCCACACGACGTCCGCTGGCCACAGGGAGCCGAGACGTTCGCAGAGGCTCTGGAGCACGCTGTCCAGCCGCTCCTTGCCCAGGATTTGACGATCGACCTCGCGCAGGAACTGCTGGATCTCCGCCCACAGCTTCTGCTCGGTGATGTCCTGGAACTGGAACAGGAAGTAGCGCGGCTCGCCCTCTTCCTCGCGGATCAGGGAAAGGCTCATGCGGGTCCAGACCGGATGCCCCTGCCGCCGCCGGCACTGGAGTTCTAGCTGCCCGCAGCGCTCCTCCCCCTCCAGCAGCCGCCGCATGCCCGCCAGCACGCCGGCGCGGTCCTCTTCGGCGGCGATCAGGGAAAGCCCGCCTTCGATCAGCTCGGCTTCGGAATAGTCGAGGATGACGGAGAGCGAGCGATTGACCTGGAGCCACGCGCCCTCGGGGGAAGCGAGCGCCATGCCGCTGGCGGCGCAGTTGAACGCCGCCTGGAATTGCTCCGCGTGCTCCCGGCTCAACCGCTGAGTCGCTTCCAGCGTCTCCAGCATCCGGTTGATGTCGTCCACCAGTCCGGACAGCTCATCACGCCCGGTGCTGGCCACGCGAGGCGACAGTCCGCCGTCCACCTGGGCGGCGCTGAGCGCCTGGCGCAGCTCCGCCGTCTGCACAGCCACCCGGTTCTTCAGGGCGAGCCAGGTTGCCGTGCCGGAAGCGAGTCCCGTTACTAGCAAAGGTGTCAGGTCTGGCGGTATAGACAACACAGTCCCCACGATCCAGATGAAAAGGATGCTCCGGACGTCGGCGAACTATCCAGGCCCGACGATCACGCCTTCCGACAGCGGGCTTTCCACTAGCAGGCGCGCCGCTCCCGATTCGGAATGCAGACCCGGTGTAAATCTTGACCCTCTGACGCCCGGAGTCAAACACCCTTACACCACGGCCTGTCCAGGCCTCTATCGGTTCGGAGATCAGCCAGGCAATCGCCAGGAAAGCGTTTCCAGAGTAAGTCGCGGTGTAGGGTCGAAAGCGGGTCGCTCCGGGAGGGAGCGCCCGCTCTGCGTGGGGATGCCCTACAGCTTCTCTAATAAGCAGATGTCGGCAGAAAGCGCCTCGTGCAGTGATTGTCGGAGCCGCCTTTGTGCGGAGGGTCGCGAACGCCGTCTACCCGGCTGGAAGGCATGGGTATGTCCGTAATTACTACAATGCGAGTTCCAGTAATGTTCTATTGACTGCAGAAAAGCCCCCGGAGCGGCGAATCAGTTACGCCGCTCCGGGGGCCGCTACGCAGCAGGCCATTCACCCAGCCAGATCAGAGGTGGGGGTTGAGGCCCTTCCACTGGTCCACTGGCGGCAGCAACCCGGCCGTGATGATCTCGTCGCGGAGCTTGCAGAGGTGCTGGTAGCTGTCGCGGAGGGCGGCCATGTCTTGCTCGTCGCCGTGGGGGATGCTCCCCTTCAGGCCGTCGGCGGTGAACTCCACATCCGCCGCCATCATCACGTGGGCGAACTCGCCTTCGGAGATGTAGACGCCGCAGGGCCAGGGGTAGCCGCCGTTCTGGATGCGGCCGCGGAGCATCGCCACGCTCTGGTGAGAGGGGGACTGGAACGAGGAGCGGCCTCGCAGCTTGATGATGCGGGCGCCGCCGTTGCGGGTGTCGTCCTGAATCGCGGTCCATTCTTCCGCGGTGAGGCCCTTGCCGTTGACGGCGGCGCCGCCCAGGATATCGGTGAGGCGCGCGCCCTGCACCTGGATGCCGCCCTTGAAGACGGCCATCTTCTCGCCGTGGCCGCCGTAGGTGCTGCAGCCCGTCACTTCATCCTGCAGCACGCCGAAGTGCTGGGCGAGGCGCGTCTGGAGGCGGGTGCTGTCCAGCGCGGCCAGCGTGGTGACGTGGCCCGGCTTGAGGCCGGAGTGGACCAACGTGGTAAGGCCGGTGATGTCGGCGGGGTTGAAGATGATGACGACGAACTCCGCGTCGGGGCAGTAGGCCTTGATGCTTTCGCCGAGGCCCTTGGCGATCTGGCAGTTCCCCTTGAGCAAATCCTCGCGGGTCATCCCCTCTTTGCGGGGCGCGCCGCCGGAAGAGATGATGTAGGACGCGCCTCGGAGCGCTTCCGCTTCGTCGGTGGTCCAGGTGACGCGGGCGCCGGGGAAGGCGCAGTGGTAGATCTCTTCGGCCGCGCCTTCCAGGCCGCCGGCGAAGGGATCGTACATCACGATGTTGTTGGCGGTTCCAGTGGCGAGGAGGTCCTGCACCATGTTGGAGCCGATCATCCCGGCCGCGCCCAGCACGGCCACTTTCTTATCCGTCAGATACATAGAACCTCCCATAGGGATTCTTCACCACGGAGACACGGAGTCACAGAGGATTCACGGAGAAGACGATCCGGATTGAACCGCAGAGACGCGGAGGGGTGAGAAGTTTGGGACGGGATTAACGGGATTGATTGGATAGGAGAAGCTGGAGAGAATGCCGAAGCCAGAACCATATCGCGCTGCTCTCTCATCCAGTTGATCCCATCAATCCTGTCTAACTCTCGCCGGTTCCTCTCCGCGCCTCGGCGGCTCAATTCTTCTCCGTGAATCCTCTGTGACTCCGTGTCTCCGTGGTGAAAAAAGTGATCCGAGATCAGGACAGCCGCTCCTGGACGAGGGCGGCGATGTCGCGGCTGCTTTCGGGAACGGGGACGCCGGCGGCGGTGAGGGCCTCGACCTTCGCCTTTGCGGTGCCCTTGCCGCCGGAGACGATGGCGCCGGCGTGGCCCATGCGCTTTCCGGGAGGCGCGGTGCGGCCCGAGATGAACGCGACGACCGGCTTCTTCATCGTCTGGATGAACTCCGCCGCGTCCTCTTCATCCGTGCCGCCGATCTCCCCGATCATCACGATCACCTTCGTGGCCGGGTCCGCTTCGAAGAGGGGCAGCACGTCGATGAAGCGCGTGCCGGGCACCGGGTCGCCGCCGATGCCGACGACAGTCGTCTGCCCCAGGCCGTTGCGGGTGAGGCTGCTGACGATCTCGTAGGCGAGCGTGCCGCTGCGGGCGATCATGCCGACCGGGCCGGGGGTGACGATGTTGCCGGGGATGATCCCCACCTTGCACTCGCCGGGGGTGATGAGGCCGGGACAGTTGCCACCCAGCAGGCGCGTGTTCGTGTTGTGGCGGATGTGGTGAACCACGCCCACCATGTCGTTGATGGGGATGCCCTCCGTGAGGAGGACGGCCAGCTCCACGCCGGCGTCGGCGGCTTCCAGGCAGGCGTCCGGCGCGAAGGCCGCCGGGACGAAGATGACCGAGACGTTCGCACCCGTGGCGCTGACGGCTTCCGCCACCGTATCGAACACGGGGACGCCTTCCACTTCCTGGCCGGCTTTGCCGGGGGTGACGCCCGCCACCACCTGCGTTCCGAACGCGATCATCTGCCGCGTGTGGAACTGGCCCTCGCGGCCGGTGATGCCCTGGACGACGACTTTCGTCTCTTTATTAACGAGGATGCTCATCGTTGAATTCTCTCCCGGTTAGCGGTAAGCCAGCTCCACGATCTTCGCCGCGGCTTCCTGCATGGTTTCGGCCGGGACCAGGTCCGTGCTCTTCAGAATCTCGCGTCCCTCTTCGGCGTTGGTGCCGGTGAGGCGGACGACGATGGGAACCTTCACGTCCACGCGCTTCGCGCCTTCGATGATGCCGCGCGCCACTTCATCGCCGCGGGTGATGCCTCCGAAGATGTTGAAGAGCAGGCCCTTGACGTTGGGGTCGGAGAGGACGAGGTCGAGGGCGTTGGCCACGACTTCCGCCTTGGCGCCGCCGCCGATGTCGAGGAAGTTGGCCGGAGCGCCGCCCGCGTCTTTCACCTCATCGAGGGTGCCCATGACGAGGCCCGCGCCGTTGCCGATGACGCCGATCTCGCCGCCCAGGCGGACGTACTGGAGGCCGCGCCGGTGCGCTTCCGCCTCAATCGGGTCGTCCTCGCCTTCCTCGGCGAACTGGGCCAGGTCCGGGTGGCGGTAGAGGGCGTTATCGTCGATGTTGATCTTGGCGTCCGCCGCGATGAGCGTCCCTTCGCCCGTGAGGACGAGGGGGTTGATCTCCGCGAGGGAGCAGTCGATGTCGAGGTACGCCTTGTAGAGCGCTTTGAGGAACTTCACCGCCCCGTTGACGGCGGTGCGCTCGATGCCCGCGCTGAACAGCGCCTGCCGCATCTGGTACTCGCGCAGGCCGACGGCGGGATCGATGTGGATGCGGGCGATCTTCTCGGGGGTGGACTCGGCCACCTCTTCGATGTCGATGCCGCCCGCAGCGCTCACCATCAGCAGGTTCTTCTGCGCGGCGCGGTCGAGCGTGATGCCCAGGTAGTACTCCTGGGCGATGTTGCAGGCCTCTTCCACCAGGACTTTCTCCACGGTGAGGCCCTTGATGTCCATCCCCAGGATCTGCGAGGCGACCTGCTCGGCCTCGTCCGGGTTGCTGGCGAGCTTGATGCCGCCCGCCTTGCCGCGTCCGCCCACGTGCACCTGCGACTTGACGACCACGCGCTTGCCGATTTTCTCTGCAATCGCCCGCGCCTCAGCGGGCGTGCTGGCCACGTCTCCGGCCGGGATGGGAACCCCATACCGGGCGAAGATCTGCTTGGCCTGATATTCGTGAATCTTCACGGAACCACTCCTCTGCTTGTCTGTCCTTGCCCTCTGCAATCGTATCACTCTTCGCCTTTGGAACCTCGGGGGATAGGCCGCGGAGGACGTCTGGAAGTGCGAATGACGATTTGCGAATGACGAATGCAAACGTGCGCGGGCCGAGGAGGCGCTGTTGGCTGTACAGGTGTCTGGAGCGTGGAGGGCGACGGGATGAACCAAACAGTTGTTTGAGTTTAGCTCCTCCCGGCCATAAAGGAGCGGGAGGAGAGACTGTTATGAGCGGGAAAACCCAGACTTCGAATAACACTGAACAGGAGACGAACGGCGGCGGTCCGAGCGAGAACTTGCGGGACTCGCCGATGATGGCGCACTTGCTGGACGCCCTGGAGGCGGGGACGGACGTGGGCCACTACGGCCGGCTGACGTTCGCGATGATCGCCCGGCACTTCCTGGAAGAGGACGAGCTGGTGCGGCTGCTGGCGAACCAGCCGGAGCAGGATGAGGCGAAGGCGCGCGCGATGGTGGTTCAGGTGAACGGCCGGGACTACAACCCGCCGAAGCGGGAGCGCATTCTGGAGTGGCAGGCGCAGCAGGAGTTCCCGATCTGCCCGGATGCGGACAACCCGGGGGCCTGCAACGTTTACCGGGAGCTGAAGTTCCCGGACGGGGTGTACGAGCACATCCAGGAGTTCTACGAGGAGCAGGCGGCGTAACCGCCGAGCGGCAAGCGACGCGTGGCGTGAGCCCGGCTGTCTTCCCGGCCTTCCGT
>Ga0256860_1000023_pt1 | contig 10209 bp, 11 predicted proteins | sample BONt14_FD_181170 | JGI IMG/M metagenome (GOLD analysis project Ga0256860, IMG submission 181170) | Terrestrial sediment cell enrichment communities from Utah, United States - BONCAT_SYTO_Terrestrial_sediment - 14 | ecosystem: Environmental > Terrestrial > Deep subsurface > Rock core/Sediment...
TCGTCGCCCCAGCCGCAGTTCGCGGGCGGCTCCGCCGGCTTGATCGTGCCGAGGTGGGCGCCGTCCGCGTTGAAGATCCAGACGCCGCCGGGGCCGGTGCAGTACAGGTTGCCCTGCCGGTCCACTTTCATCCCGTCCGGCAGGCCGTCTTCCCTGCTCTCCGTCACGTCGAAGAACACCTTGCCGGGACCGAGGGTTCCGTCGCCCTTCACCGGATACGCCATCCAGATCTTGCGGGCCGCGTCCGAGTTGGCGACGTAGAGCGTCTTCTCGTTCGGGGAGAACGCGAGGCCGTTGGGGCGCGTCAGCTCCGTGGTAAGCAGCGTGAGCTTGCCGTTTTTGAAGCGGTAGACACCGTTATGCTTCAGCTCCTTCTCCGGGTCCTCGTCCTGCTTCGCCAGGCCGTAGGGCGGGTCCGTGAAGTACATCGCGCCGTCGGACTTTAAGACGACATCATTCGGGCTGTTCAGGCGCTTGCCTTCATAGCGGTCGACGACCGTACGGACCGAGCCGTCCTTCTCCCGGCGAGACACGCGCCGGCCCAGGTGCTCGCAGGAGATGAGCCGCCCTTCCGAGTCGAGAGTGTTGCCGTTCGTGCCGGCGGACGGGCGACGGTAATCGGAAAGCTGGCGCGTCTTCGGGTCCCACTTCAGGATCACGTCGCTGGGGATGTCGCTGAACAGCAGCGCGCCCTCACGGGTCCAGACGGGACCTTCGATGAACTTGAAGCCGTCCGCCAGCTTCTCGATGGTCGCGCCCTCCGGAACGATCTTCTTTAGCTCGGGCGATGTCGAGACCACGGAGCCGGCGGAACCAGCCGCCTCGGCCAGCGCCGCGCAGAGACAGGCGACGAGCGCGCCCGCCGATAAGAGCAGGGAACCATTCACGAGCTTCCCTCCGGAGCGTCGGACACGCGCGCGGTTCCGCTCACCGCGTCGGGAGCGGGGGCGCCTTCCCGGCCGTGGCCGATCCGCTCTTCGTAATGATGGACCGCGCGCGGATGGAGCGGCGAGAGCGCGGCGCTTGCGGCCTCATACCGGTCGCCGGCGTGGACGAACACCAGCGTGCGGCCCTGGTGCAGTTCGTGGGAGTATTCCTCGGCCGCGTGGTGCGGCAGCCCCAGCCCCGCCAGCATGCCGACGAGGCCGCCTACCGACATGCCCGAGATCGCGCCGACCAGCGCCGCCGCCACCGGGCCCGCCGCCAGGAACAACCCGATGCCCGGAATGGCGAGTCCCGTCAGCCCTACCAGCCAGCCGCCCAGGCCGCCAATCAGGCCGCCGGCCGCCACGCCGGCCGCGCCCGCCTGCACCACGCGCACTCCCAGCTCATCCGCATAGGCTTCCGCCTCCTTGATGTCGGGAGCGATGATGCTGACCTGATCCCGGCTGAAACCCGCCGCCTGCAACTCTTCCACGCCGCGCACCGCCTGCGCGTGGTGATCGAACACCGCCACTACCGTTTCCGCCATCATTCCCGCCTTCCGCTCACGCGGTCCTCGCGTGCGAGTCTCCAGGGTTCGCCTGTCCCCCACACCCATACAACCATCATCCATACACCCACACACTATCCAGACCGCGCGCCCAGGCTCTGCATAATCTTGTCCGTCTCCGTGTACGCCTCCGTCACCCACTCGACGATGCGCTCCGGCTCCGGCGAGTACTCCAGCTCGATGCTCACCACGCCGTCGAAGCCGGTCTGCTGGATGGCGGCGAGGTAGTCGCGGATCGGCGTCACGCCGCGGCCGGGAGGCAGGTCGCCGTGGACTTTGCCGTCGCAGTCGGAAACGTGGACGTGCGAGATCAGGCCCTTGAGCTTGGCGATGTCGGCCACCGGCGCCTTCACCAGATCCAGGTGGCTGATGTCGCAGTTGGCGCGCACCGTCTCCGGCAGGCCCACCTCGCCCAGGAAGCGCACCATCGTGTCGACGCTGTTGATGAGCGACAGATGGAACGGCTCCAGCTCGATGGCGATCTCCAGGCCCAGGCTCTGCGCGTACTCGCCCACTTTCCGCGTATTCTCCACGCCGATCTGCCACTGCTCGGCCGGCGGGATCACTTCCTGCTGCCAGATGTACTCGCCCAGCACGAGCAACAGGTTCTTCGCCTCGAACTGGTAGCACATGTCGAGGTAGCTCTTCACGCGATCCACGTGGAACCGCTGGACGCTCGGGTTGAAGTCCACCAACCCCAGCGCGACGCAGGCCACGGAGATGATCGGGAGCCCCAGGGCGTCCGCCTCGTCTTTGATGAGCTTCCGGTCGCGGACGTCCGTGTCCAGCGGGTCGGCGAACACGTCGATCGTGTCGAAGCCGATCTCCTTGGTCGTACGGATGCCCCAGGCCGTCTCGCGCCCCGCCTGCGCCCAGGCCGAATTGATCAGTCCCAGCTTCATCGGTTTCTCCCGTCCGGCGTCGCCGGCGCTATCCCGTAATCTCTTCCAGCGCCACGGAGCGGCGCTCTTCCACGCTGCGGTAGGCGGCGTCCACCAGCGCCATCGTCTTCAGGTTGTCCGCGCCGCCGATCTCCGGCTCGCGGTCGTGGTAGATCGCCGTCATCAACTGCGCCATCGGTCCCTCGAACGCGTCGGGGAACCACGCCTCCGGCCAGCGCGGCTCGAACCAGTAGCCGGGGCGCTGCGTGGTGCTGAACCGCAGCGTGCTCGGATTGTGGTCCGGGTACTTCGGCCAGCCGATGGTTCCGTCGGCCATGCCCTGCGTCCCTTCGACGCGCCACTTGATGTAGAGATCCGTCTGCCCGCCCTCTTTAGCAGGACCGGCCCACACGTCGTCCCACGACGAGCAGCGGAGGCCGTTCGCGTACTCCAGGATGTACAGCGCGATGCCGTCGCGGTGCGCGAACTGCGTGCGCGGGTCCGGACGCACGCTGCAAAAGATCCGCTCGGGATCTCCGAACAGATAGCGGTACGTGTCCATGTGATGGATCGACATGATCCGCAGCGTCAGCCACCCCATCCGCTCCTGCCACGGCATCCAGTGCGGGATCGCCCGCATCTCGATGGTCCCCAGCACCGGGTCGCCGAGGTAGCCGCGCTGCAGCAGCGAGTGGAGCGCGCGGACGGACTGGTCGTACCGCATATTCTGGTTCACGGCCAGCTTCAGCCCGGATTCCTGGCACGCGCGGACCAGCTCCACGGCCTGCGGATAGCCCATGGCGAGCGGCTTCTGCGCGAGGATGCCGCGCAGATGCGACGGCGGGTTCCGCGCGATGGAGAGCAGGATCTCCGGCTGCGTGTCCGGCGGGACTCCGATGTCGAGGATCTCCACCTCGGGATTCTGGATCAGCTCCTGCCAGGTGTCGTAGACGTGCTCGACGCCGCGCAGCGATGCGGCTTCTTCCGCCGCAGCACGCGTGCGGGAGGCGATGCCCACCCGCCGGTAGCCGGCGTTCTGATAAGCCAGCAGGTGGCAGTCGCGGACGATGAAGCCCGCGCCGATCACCCCGATCCCGTAATCCGTTTTCGGCGGCTTCTCGGGCAGGTAGTCCAGATCCAGGTCGAGTGTCGTGCTCATGGCCTCTCGCGGCGTCGGGATGGGTCGATGCGGAGCCCTCGTGCGGGCGCACCCTCAGGTTGGGAGTGCGCCCGAAGAACTCCTCTGGAGACGCGGAGGGTTCCCGGCGGCCGGCGCGGAATCGGTGGCTGAACGCCGGCGGCGACGTGGAGGTGAGGCGATGGTGAGAGAACCGGATGGCTCGCTGTTAGAGAAGGCTACCGTTCAAGATCCCGCAGCGCGCCGCGCCTTCTACGAAGAGCATGGCTTCCTGCAGGTGAAGGGCGTCCTGCCGCCGGACGAATGCGCTGTCTACCGCCAGGAGTTGCACGACCTGGCCGCGCGGCTGCAGGCGAAGCAGGATATCAACGCCACCTGGCGCGGCTCCTGGCTGGGAGAAGAGCAGCGGGCGAAAGTCCAGCTTCTCCACTGCCACGACGTCCAGTTCCACCTCGCGTCGTTCAGCCGCCTGCTGGTGGACCCGCGCGTGCTGGAGCCCGTAGCCGACGTCATCGGTCCGAACATCCAGCTCCACCACACCAAGATGTTCATCAAGCCGCCCGAGAAGGGATCGCCGTTTCCGCTGCACCAGGACTACCCGTACTTCCCCCACGAGCGGCATACGATGCTGGCGGCGATCCTCCACTTCGATGACGCGCCGGTGGAGAAGGGCTGCGTGCGCGTGGTCCCCGGCAGCCACAAGCTCGGCCCGCTTCCCACGATGGCTGACGGCCTCTACCTCTCCCCCGAGGAGTGGCCCATCGAGCGGTCGCTCCCCGTCGAGGCGGAGACGGGCGACCTGCTGATCTTCAACTACCTCGTCATCCACGGCTCGGGGATCAACACCAGCAGCGACGCCCGCACGACCTGCCTGTTCCAGCTCCGCGATCCTGCCGATCCGCCCACCGAGCAGAAGCACCTGTCGCGCGGCCAGGGGATGATCCTGCGCGGCATCGACCCGCTGGCGCAGAACAGCGCGCGCCGGTAGCGGCGAGGGCGCAGCCCCTCAGAACCGCGCGCGGAGCTCTCCGCCCAGGAACGGGTTGCCGTTCTGAAGCTCGGCCTTGAGGGTGACCGGCCTGATGGGGCTGAACCAGACGCCTGCGTTCAGCCGGCGGGTGTCGTATTCCGCCACCAGGCTCAGGCGGTGCGGGAGGTCGAACCGTGCGCCGGCGAAGATCCCGGAGAGGCGGCCGGTGCCCGTGCCGAACGTTAGTTGGACCCGCTCCAGCGGCTTCGGCACCATGCCGAACTGGCCCTGCGTCAGTGATTTCGTGAGGACGAAGAAGGCGCGCCGGCCCCAGGGCGAGCTGTTCGTGACATCCCACATCCCGATGGCGATGCCGGGCGTCACGAAGCCGTCCGGCAGCACCTGAAGCTGGCCGCCGCCTTCGATCCGGTGCTCGCCGTCCAGGTCGTCGTAGTAGCGCAGCATCAGCTCGTACGAGAGGCCGGCGGGAACGAACACCGTTCCGTAACCCTCGCCCTTGCCGTCCGCACGGCGCTTGTACTCGCCGGTCGGCGCGCTGACCCGGTCTGCGGTCGGGATCTGGATCAACTGGTCCGCGCCGGCGCCGGCGGGCATGAGAAGGGCCCCCCCCGTGAGCCCGGCAACCACACACCCAAACAGCGACCGTCTTCCAGCAATCGTCATTACCACTCCTCGCCGCCCGCCGGGGCGCACGCTTAACGGGCTGCGACGGCGGCTCCCGCCGGCTCTCTCAACTCGACCCGGCGCTCCCGCCGCTCCACGAAGCGGCCCATCCGGGTGAGGGCTTCGCGGATGTTGTCCAGGCTCGCCGCATAGGAGCAGCGGACGTGTCCCTCGCCGCCGGCGCCGAACACGCTGCCCGGCACCACCGCGACCCGCTCCTCGCTTAGCAGAGCGTTGGCGAACTCCTCGCTGGTGAGGCCGGTGGAGCGGATACTCGGGAAGACGTAGAAGGCGCCCTCCGGCATCAGGCAGTCGAGGCCGATCTCGTTCAGCCCCTTCACGAACAGCCGCCGCCGCTCGTTGTACTGCGCCACCATCGCCTCCATGTCGCGCTCGCCGCTCCGGCACGCTTCCAGCGCCGCCTGCTGCGCCGTCATCGGTGCGCAGAGCATGGTGTACTGGTGGATCTTGTTCATCGCCCCCACCAGGTCGGGCGGCCCGGCGGCGTAGCCCAGGCGCCAGCCGGTCATCGCAAAGGCCTTGGAGAAGCCGTTCAGCAGCAGCGTGCGGTCGCGCATCCCCGGCAGCGACGAGAAGCTGACGTGCTCGCCCTCGTACGACAGCTCAGCGTAGATCTCGTCGCTGATGACGATGAGGTCGTGACGCTCGGCCAGCGCGGCCAGACCCTCCAGGTCCGCGCGCCGGAGGGTCGCGCCCGTGGGGTTGTTCGGATAGTTGATCAGGACCGCCCGCGTGCGCGGGGTCACGGCCGCTTCGAGCGCGTCCATCCGCACCCGGAACCCGGTGCCGGCGTCGCTGCCCACCGCCACCGGCACGCCCCCGGCCAGCAGCGCGCCCGGCGAGTAGGAAACATAACAGGGCTCCGGGATGAGCACCTCGTCCCCAGGGTTCAGGATGGCGCGCAGCGCGAGGTCGAGCGCCTCGCTGACGCCTACCGTCACCAGGATCTCGCCATCGGGCCGGTAGGAAACGCCGTAGCGCCGCTCCAGCAGCCGGGCGATCTCCTGGCGCAGCTCCAACAGTCCCCAGTTCGACGTATACTGCGTGTAGCCGCGCTCGATCGAGTAGATGGCCGCGTCCCGGATGCGCCAGGGCGTGACGAAGTCCGGCTCCCCCACGCCCAGGGAGATGACGTCTTGCATCTGGGAGACGATATCGAAGAAGCGGCGGATGCCGGAAGGAGGCAGCGCCTCCACCACGCGCGAAATCCTCATGGGGTCACCGCCAGCCGCCGGTCTTCATCGGGCTCCACCAGGATCTCCCCGTCTTCCTTGTAGCGCTTCAGGAGAAAGTGCGTGGCCGTAGAGTTGACGCGGTCGATGGTCGCCAGCTTTTCGGCCACGAAGAAGGCGACTTCCCGGATGGTGGGTCCCGTCACCATCACGCGGAGGTCGTGACCCCCGGAGACGAGATGGACGGAGAGCACTTCCGGATAACGGTAGATGCGGGCGGCCACGTCATCGAAGCCGACCTCGCGGGCGGGCGACACCTGCACGTCGATAAAGGCGACGACGCCCTCTTCGCCGAGGCGCTCCCAGTCGACGATGGTCTTGTACTTGCGGATGGCCTTGCTGGTCTCGCACTCGCGGATGACGCGCTCGACCTCCTCGACGGAGACGCCGACCATCGCGGCAATCTCCGGACGGGGGGTGCGCGCGTCCCGTTCGAGGACGCGCAGAATCTGGCTGGTGGTGGTTTCCATAACGTGAACTCGCTTCCGGTGCAGTATATCGAAGCGCGTCCGGCGGGGCAAGCGCCGCCTTCCCCGCAATAGTAGGGGCCGACCGGGAGCGGGAAAGCGGAGGAGGGACGGAATGGAAGTGCGCACCGGTTCGGCGGAGGAAACGCGCGCGCTGGCGGCGGCGCTGGGCCGCCTGCTGGCGGCCGGCGACGTGGTGGCGCTCTCCGGCGAGATGGGGACCGGAAAGACGGTGTTCGCGCAGGGCGCGGCGGCGGGGCTGGGCGTAACGGAGCCGGTGAGCAGCCCCACCTTCGCGCTGGTGCAGGAGTACCGGGGCCGCGTCCCCGTCTGGCACCTGGACACGTACCGCGTCCAGAGCCTCGATGAAGTCATCGACCTGAGCTGGGACGACCTGCTGTCCGGCGGCGGGGTCGTTCTGGTAGAATGGCCGGACCGCATCGCCGCCGCGCTGCCGGGCGAGCGGCTGGACGTGTGCGTAACCGACGCCGGGGAGTCGGAGCGCGTGGTGACACTCACGGCGCGCGGCGCGCGGATGGAAGACGTGGTCCGGAAGCTGGCGGAATGGCAGGCGGAGGCGCGGGGAGACGATGCGAGTCCTCGGGGTTGAAACATCGGGCGACGTGTGCAGCATCGCCGTGATCGACGGCGGGGGCGTCCTCGCCGAGGCCTCCTTCCGGCACAACATGGAGCTCTCGCGGTCACTGGTCCCGCATGTCGAGGACCTCCTCACCAGAGCGAGTCTCGAAGTCCCGGATGTCCAGGGTGTCGCGGTCTCCGTCGGTCCCGGATCGTTCACCGGACTACGTATCGGCGTTTCCGCCGCGAAGAGCTTCGCGTACGCGCGCGGCATCCCGATCGCCGGTGTGGGAACCCTCGAAGCGCTGGCGGCGGACCATCCGGCCCCCACTCCCACGCTGCTCTGTCCCCTCATCAGCGCCTCCGCCGCCGACGTGTTCGCCGCCCTGTACCAGTGGAATGACGGCCGGCTGGAGGTGCGCGCGGTCGAGACGCTGCTGCCCGCCGCCGAGATGGCCCGCCGGCTGGCGCTCTACCCCGGCAGCGTCGCGGTGATCGGCAGCCCCGGCCCGCACCGGGGGCTGCTGCGCGAGGTGCTCCAGGAGCGGCTCATCCTCGGAGAAGAGGACCTCCCGCCGCGCGCCGCCACGGTCGCGTCACTGGGCCGGGTGCGGCTGGGGGCGGGCGCCGGAGACGAAGTTCACACGCTGGCGCCGCGGTACCTGCGCCCGTCGGCGGCGGAGGCGCGGCGTCAGGAGGGCGCGTGTCCGACCTCGTAATCCGGCCGATGGAGCGCGAGGACGTGCCGCACGTCTGCGCCGTCGACCGCTTCTGCTTTGCGATCCCCTGGTCGCATTACGCCTTCGTCGCCGAAGTGGAGTGCGTGGTAGGCCACTACCGGGTGGCGGAGCTGGGGGGTGAGATCGTCGGATATCTCGGCAGCCACATCATCCTGGACGAGGCGCACATCACCACGCTGGGGGTCCATCCGGCGCACCGGCGGAAGGGCATCGCGGAGCGCCTGCTGGCCGAGATGCTGTCGCAGGCGATGCGCTCGGGGTGCCGGCGCGTGACGCTGGAGGTGCGCGAGAGCAACATCGAAGCTCAGCGGCTGTATCGGAAGTACGGCTTCGCGCCGGTGAGCCGCCGGCCGCGTTACTACACGGACAACGACGAAGACGCCGTGGTGATGTGGATTGAAGACATGTCGCGCCTGGGCTTCCGCACCCTCTTCCAGGAGCGGCTCAACAGCCTGATGGTTCGGGCCTGAAGGGGAGCATGGATGCGCGTTCTGGGCATCGAGTCGTCGTGTGATGAAACGTCCGCCGCCGTGTTGGAGGCGCGCTGGTCGCTGCGGAGCAACGTGGTCGCCTCGCAGGCGGACCTCCACGCTCCCTACGGCGGCGTGGTGCCGGAGATCGCCTCCCGGCGGCACGTGGAGCTGGTGACGTTGGTGATTCAGGAAGCGCTGGATCAGGCCGGCGTCACGCTGGACGACATCGAAGGCGTGGCGGTGACGAACCGCCCCGGCCTGATCGGCTCCCTGCTCGTAGGTGTGGCGGCGGCCAAGGGCTTCGCTCTGGCGCGAAGCCTGCCGCTGGTGGGCGTCCACCACCTCGAGGGCCACATCTTCAGCAACTTCCTGGCGGAAGGCGGCCCGGAGCTGCCCGCCGTGGCCCTCGTCGTCTCGGGGGGCCACACGGAGCTGTACTACGTGCGCGGCCTCCACGATTACCTGATCCTGGGCCGCCGCCGCGACGACGCCGCCGGCGAGGCGTTCGACAAGGGCGCGCGCGTGCTGGGCTTCGGCAACGGAGGCGGCGCCGCGCTCGACCGCGCCGCCCGCGACGGCGACCCGAAGGCGGTGCCGTTTCCCCGCTCGCGAACGGATAACCCGCTCGACTTCAGCTTCAGCGGCGTGAAGACGGCGCTCGTCCGGTTTGCGAAGGAGAACGCGGCGCAGGTTCCGGTTGCGGACGTGGCGGCGAGCTACCAGGCGGCCATCGTGGACGTGCTGGTGGAGCACGCAATCCAGGCGGCGGTGCGCACGGGGGTGAAGCGGGTGCTGGTGGGCGGCGGCGTCGCGGCGAATAGCGAGCTGCAGCGACGGCTGCGCGCCGAGGGCGAGGCGCGCGGCCTGGCCGTGTCGTTCCCTCCCCTCAGCCTCTGCACCGATAACGCGGGCATGATCGCCGCCGTCGGCCACAGCCTGCTCGACCGGGGCGTCCGCAGCGGCCTCGACCTGGAGACCTTCGCGCGCGCCCCGCTCACCGAGAAAGTCTACTCCTTCTGACGGGCGGAGCCCAGGAGCGCGTGCCAGTGCACCGCGATGGCGGTAGCGCCCGCGAGGTTCGGCTCGATGGTCATTACGAACCAGGGCTCGGCGGCCCGGACCCCATGTGCGGAGAACAGCTTTTCCAGGTCCGCCAGCAGGAAGCCGTAACGCGCCGCCAGCTCGCAGATGCCGTCGTTGACGGCGCGGTGGCGGACCCGCAGCTCCAGCGGGAAACCGGTTGCGGCGGCCAGGCTGTCGTCGCCGTCCGTGGGATCGTAGACGTTGCTGAGGATTACGGTGGCGCCGTACGACTTCACGCGCTCCGCTACGCGCTCCAGGAGCGGCAGGATGTGCTCCGGACCGTGCCCTACCAGCAGGTTGTTGCCACCCGCCGTGATCGTCACCACGTCCGGACGGCCGTCTACCCGCTCCAGGTCGCGCAGCACCCCCTCCACCACGTTGCCGTCCCGCGTCAGATCCTGGAACGGATCGGCGCGGAGGCGGCGGGCGAGCTGGCTGGCCGCGCCGAT
>Ga0256860_1000025_pt1 | contig 10055 bp, 5 predicted proteins | sample BONt14_FD_181170 | JGI IMG/M metagenome (GOLD analysis project Ga0256860, IMG submission 181170) | Terrestrial sediment cell enrichment communities from Utah, United States - BONCAT_SYTO_Terrestrial_sediment - 14 | ecosystem: Environmental > Terrestrial > Deep subsurface > Rock core/Sediment...
CGGCTTTGCCGAGCGGCCTGCACACCCACACGTTCCTACACCCATACACCCACACACCCGTACACCCACACACGCGTCACCCGTTACTCGGCCTTGTACTCGGCCTCGATCACCTCGTCGTCTGCGTTCGTCTGGGCGGCGCCGGCCGGATCTCCGCCCGCGCCGTTCGCCCCGCCGTCGGCGCCGGCCGCCTGGTAGGCAGCCTCGCTGAGCCGGAACTGAGCCTGCTGCAGCGTGTCGAGGTTCGTCTTCATCCGCTCGATGTCGTTGCTGTCCTTCGCCTCGCGCAGGTTCGTCAACGCCGTCTGCACCTGGCTCCGCACGTCGGCGGGAGCCTTATCGCCCAGATCCTTGAGCAACTGCTCCGTCCGGTAGATCATCTGCTCCGCCTGGTTGACGAGCTCGGCTTCCTCGCGGCGCTTGGCGTCGTCCTGAGCGTGCGACTGGGCGTCCCGGATCATCTGGTCGATCTGCCCCTTATCCAGGTTCGTGGAGCCGGCGATGGTGATGCTCTGCTGCTTGCCCGTCGCCTTCTCTTTGGCCGAGACGTTCAGGATGCCGTTGGCGTCGATATCGAAGGTCACTTCGATCTGCGGCACATTACGCGGCGCCGGCGGGATGCCCGACAGGATGAACTTGCCGAGCGTCTTGTTGTCCCGGGCCATGTCCCGCTCGCCCTGCAGCACGTGGATCTCCACCTGGGTTTGCCCGTCCGCCGCCGTGGTGTAGGTCCGGGTCTGGCGCGTGGGGATCGTGGTGTTCCGCTCGATGAGCTTGTCCATGATCCCGCCCAGCGTCTCCAGGCCCAGCGTCAGCGGCGTCACGTCCAACAGGAGGATGTCCTTCACGTCGCCGGAGAGCACGCCGCCCTGGATCGCCGCGCCAATCGCCACGACTTCGTCCGGGTTGACGCCGCGGTGCGGCTCCTTGCCGCCGCCCAGGCCCTTCACCAGGTCGCCGACCATTGGCATGCGGGTCGAGCCGCCCACCAGGACGATCTCGTCCAGGTCGCTGGCCTGGATGCCCGCATCCCGGAGCGCCGCTTCGAACGGCTTGCGGGTGCGCTCCAGCAACTCGCGGGTCAGCTCCTCGAACTTGGCGCGGGTGAGCGTCTCATCCAGGTGCTTCGGTCCGCTCGCATCGGCCGTGATGAACGGCAGGTTGATGTTGGTCGTCACGCCCGCCGAGAGCGCGATCTTGGCTTTCTCCGCTTCATCGCGCAGCCGCTGCAGCGCCTGCGCGTCCTTGCGCAGGTCGATGCCGTGCGAGCGCTGGAAGCTATCGGCCACGTGGTCCACGATCCGCTGGTCCCAGTCGTCCCCGCCGAGGTGGGTGTCGCCGTTGGTGGACTTCACCTCGATGAGGCCCTCGCTGACGTCCAGGCTGGACACGTCGAAGGTCCCGCCGCCCAGGTCGTAGACGAGGATCGTCTCATCCGTCTTCTTCTCCAACCCATAGGCGAGCGATGCGGCGGTCGGCTCGTTGATGATGCGCAGCACCTCCAGGCCGGCGATCTGGCCGGCGTTCTTGGTGGCGGTGCGCTGGGCGTCGTTGAAGTAGGCCGGGACGGTGATGACGGCCTTGTCGACCTTGTCGCCCAGGAACGCCTCGGCGTCCGCCTTCAGCTTCTGGAGGATCATGGCGGAGATTTCTTCGGGGGTGTACTGCTTCCCATCGATCTCCACCACGGCCATGCCGTTGCGGCCCTCCACAACGTTGTACGGAACAATCTTGCGCTCCTCAGACACCTCATCGAAGCGACGGCCCATGAAGCGCTTGATCGAATAGATGGTGTTCTGCGGATTGATGATCGCCTGGCGCTTGGCCGGGGCGCCCACCAGCCGCTCGCCGTTCTTCGTGAACGCCACCACCGACGGGGTGGTGCGGCTGCCCTCCGCGTTCGGAATAACGGTGGGTTCATTGCCTTCCAGGACGGCTACCACTGAGTTGGTAGTGCCCAGGTCGATGCCTACGGTGCGAGCCATGGTCAGTCTGCCTCCCAAATCTGTGTGGTGCTAAAGTCTCGCCTGTTCTAGATCGCCCGATGCGGCGCTCCACGCGGAGCCCGCCCGCTCTTAATGCTGGTCTTTAGCTCGAAAATAATATATCCATTGAGTGCGATAGTGTCAACATCCAGCTTTCTCGAACTTGCCCGCTGGTTCACGGGAGTATCTACGCAGGGAGCGAGAGATCGTAGTGGCAACAGAGAGGGGAGAGACCCGCCGCCCGGCCGAGCCCGGCGACGCCTAACGCCATGCGGTACGGGAGTTGCAACTGCAACTCGCCTCCTTGCCTTGGGGTCGTGCGGTATGCGTGTGACCCAATGGACAGATGGGAAGTCCTATGAAGCCTGCCCCCCTGCCACCCAATGAAGCAGAGCGCCTCCAGGCGCTCCGCCGCTACGAGGCGCTGGACACGCCGCCCGAAGAGTCTCTTGACGACCTGACGCGGCTGGCGGCCCACACGTGCAAGACGCCGATCGCGCTCATTACCCTGCTGGACGAAGGCCGGCAGTGGTTCAAGTCACGCGTGGGTCTCGAGGCCGAGGAAACCCCTCGGGACGTCGCGTTCTGCTCTCACGCCATCCTCCGCTCGGAAGTGATGGAGGTGCCGGACGCGCGTGCGGACGCCCGGTTTGCCGGCAACCCGCTGGTCGCCTCCGACCCTCACATCCGCTTCTACGCGGGCGCGCCCTTAATTACGGAGGAGGGTTACGCGTTAGGCACGCTCTGTGTCCTCGACCGCGAGCCCCGCAAGCTGGATTCGGAGCAGCAGGCCGCCCTGCGCACGCTGAGCCGGCAGGTGATGACGCAGCTCGAGCTGGCTCGCAGCCGCCGGAGCCAGGCGAAGACCCAGCCGGAGCACGCGCAGGTAGAGCAGAGCCTGCGCGAGCATGAGGCGCTGGCCCGCGCGATCCTCGACGCTACGCGAGACTGCATCATCACCATCGATCACGAGGGCCGGATCGCGGAGTTCAATCCCGGCGCCGTACGGACGTTCGGCTACCCGCGCGCGGCGGTCGTGGGACGCAAGTGGCTGGAGGCGCTGGTTTCGCCCGACTTGCAGGAACGCTATCGGGCAGAGTTCTCTCGCTTCCTGGCGGCGGACAGCGACGGCGGCCCCCGCGAGATCGAGATCACCGCGGCGCGGGCGGACGGATCGGAGTTCCCTGCGGAAGTCTCCTTCACGCCGATCCCGCTCGTTGGCGCGCGGATGCACGCGGTGTTCCTGCGCGATGTTACCGAGCGCCGGCGGGCGGAGGAGGCGCTGCGGGCCAGTGAGGAGCGGAACCGCACGCTCCTCGCAAGCATTCCGCAGCGGGTCTTCTTCAAAGATCAGAACTCAGTCTTCGTTTCTGTAAACGCCTCCTTCGCCGGAGACCTGGGAATGCAGCCGGAAGATCTCATCGGCAAGAGCGATTACGACCTGTTCCCCATAGAGGCGGCGGACAAGTACCGCGCCGACGATTTGCGGATCATGATCACCCGCGAGCCAGAGACGTTGGAGGAGACGAATCAGGTCGGCGGCCACGAGCGCATCGTGGAGGTAGTGAAGGCCCCGGTCATCGCGGACGACGGTCACGTGCTGGGCGTCCTCGGGCTCTTTACGGACATCACGGAGCGGAAGCGGGCGCAGAAGGCGATTGCGGAAGCGCGCGACCAGGCCCTGGAGGCCAACCGCGCCAAGAGCGCCTTCCTTGCGAACATGAGCCATGAATTGCGCACCCCCCTGAACGCGATCATCGGCTACAGCGAGATGCTCCAGGAAGAGGCCGAAGACCTGGGACAGGACGCGTGGCTGCCCGATCTGGAGAAGATCAACGGGGCTGGTAAGCACCTGCTGGCCCTCATCAACGACATTCTGGACCTCTCGAAGATCGAAGCGGGCAAGATGGATCTCTACCCGGAGACCTTCGAGCTGGCGAGTATGGCCGCGGACGTGGCGACGACGATCCAACCGCTCGTTGCGCGGAATGGCAACACGCTCCAGGTCTCCATCGCGGAGGGCGCCGGAAGCATGTGGTCGGACCTGACCAAAGTGCGGCAGGTGCTTTTTAACCTCCTCAGCAACGCCTGCAAGTTCACGCAGACCGGCGTGATCGAGTTGTCCGTGGCGCGCGAGCAGGAGCACGGATCGGAGTGGGTGCGCTTCCGCGTGAGCGACACGGGCATCGGCATGACGGCGGCACAGATGAACCGGTTGTTCCAGGAGTTCACCCAGGCCGATGAGTCGACGACGCGGCAATATGGCGGCACCGGCCTGGGACTGGCGATTACCCGCCGGTTTAGTCAGATGCTCGGCGGCGACGTGAGCGTGGACAGTGAGCTGGGGCAGGGCTCGACCTTTACGGTCCGCCTGCCGGCGCGCCTCCAGGCGACCGGCGCGGCCGAGCGGTCCGCAGGGCCAACCCCTGCCGAAGGCCCCGCGCCGGCGGTTTCCCATGCCGCGCCCACCCTGCTGGTGATCGACGACGACCCCACGGCGTGCGATCTCCTCACGCGCTTCCTCTCCAAAGAGGGTTTCCGTGTGGAGCGTGCGTCCAGTGGTGAAGAGGGGATCGCGCGGGCGCGCGAGCTGCGGCCCTCCGCCATCACGCTGGACGTAATGATGCCGGGCATGGACGGCTGGGCGGTGCTCACCACGCTCAAGAACGACCCCGACCTGTGCGACATCCCCGTCGTGATGCTCACGATGATGGACGACAAGAGCATGGGGTTTGCGCTGGGCGCCGCAGACTACATGACGAAACCTGTAGACCGCGAGCGGCTGCTGTCCACGCTAACCCGATACCGCCCGGGTGATGCGCGCGGCCCGGTGCTGGTAATCGACGATGACGCCGCCACTCGGGAGATGATCCGGCGCGCGTTGCAGGCCGCCGGTTGGGAGGTGCAGGAGGCGGAGAATGGCCGAGTAGGTCTCGAGCGCGTGGCCGCCGCTCGCCCACAACTCGTGTTGCTCGACCTCTCCATGCCGGAGATGGACGGCTTCGACTTCGTGGCGGCATTGCGAGAAACCGAGAACGGGGCCCACATCCCGGTAATCGTCCTCACCGCGATGGACCTTGACGAAGACGCCCGTCTGCGGCTGAGCAGCGACGTCCAGAAGATCCTGTATAAAGGCGCTCGCACTCTGGAGCAGACCCTGGCGGAAGTTCGCGATCTCGTGACCGCCTCGGTGGGGCCGCTGCCAGCGCCCGCGCGAGACTTGCCCGCGGACGTTTCCTGAAGCGCCAATGCGCGAAACGTTGCAAGCTGTTGGACACGAGCAAGAATCGGGCGTGGCCTGACGCTCCTGGCGCGTATGAAGGCTTTTCCGCAGAGTGTGAGGCGCGGGTCCGGAAACCGGCCCGTTTTTAAGAAACGCGCGTCGAAGCCTATGGTATGATGACCCGGAGCTTAAAGCGAGCTTAAATAGCTTCTGGTCCGAATGGCGCACTACACAATGATGAAAGCATCTCCCTCCTTGCCTGCCGACCTGGATGTGCTGGAAGCGCAGCTGACGCCTGAGTCGCCGCTCTGGCAGTGGGCCTACGACGCTATCGTACGCCGCGCCGACACCATGCTGGAGCATGTGGAAGGCGTGCGGTTGGGTGAGGACATCGAGGCAGTTCATGACATGCGAGTTGGATCGCGCCGTCTGGTGGCCGCGATGCGGGTCTTCGAGTCCTGTTTTCCGGGCAAAGAATACCAGCGCCTCTTGAAAGAAGCTCGCCGCGTGACGCAGCGGTTGGGCTCCGTGCGCGACTTCGACGTCTTGCTCGACCATTTCACGCGGCTGCGGCGCAAAGTGGAGCCGGAGGAACAGCTGGGCATCGACTATTTCGTGGCGGTGAAGCAGCGCGAGCGGCGGCAAGCTCGCAAACCGATGCTTGCGTCTCTCGACGAGGTGGTGAAGTCCCGCTATCCGGAACGCCTCCGCGAGTTCCTTCGGCAGGAGGCGGAAGGCTACGCACTGTCGCAGCCGGCCAACGGAAACGGGGCTGGGCCGCAGGACCGCAGCGGCTGCCCGGGCTCGTTCCGGAGCGCGGCGCCGGGCGCCCTCGCGCAGCGCTCCGCAGACATGTATGCCTTTGAGCAATATGTGGACCAGCCGGACGCTGTCGAAGAGCTGCACGAGATGCGCATCAAAGCCAAGTGGCTGCGCTACACGATGGAGTTGTTCGCGCCTGCTTACGCCGACGAGCTGAAGGGCGTCATCGACTCGGTGAAGAAGATCCAGGAGCGCCTGGGGGATCTCCACGACGCCGACATCCGGGTCCAGATCCTCGGGGAGATGCTGGCTGCTCCCCTGGAAGTGCGGGGCCTGGAGGCTGTGGATCGAATGCTGCCCGACCCCGTGGAAGTGAGCCTGCGGAGGCTGCACGAGCGAGAAGCGCGCGTTCGGCAGGAGTGTTACCGCGCGTTCGTCAAAGACTGGAAAAAGCTGGAACAGGCGGGCTTCGCCGCGGCGTGCCTGGCGCGTATCCAAAACCCGGATGCGGCCGAGGCGGCGGACGCACTCCCCCAGTAGGGCGGCGCTGAGGCCGCACACCGAGGCGTGGGCGAATCGCGGAGAGGTTCCAATGAGCGAGGATCGTGAGTTGTCTCTCGATGAAGTTCCCGGCCTGGGTCCGGTGCGACGGGCGGCGCTGGCCGAGATCGGCGTGGAGGACCTGCGCGGGCTACTGGCTCTCAAGCTAACCGAGCTGGCGGCGGTGCGCGGCGTCGGCCTGTACCAAGCGCGCAAGATCCAGGAGTTCCTCCGGCGCCGCGGGCTGCCGACGGAGCAGGCAGTGTCGCTGTCCGGCAGCGTGGTAGCGGCGACGGCGGCGGTGGACCTCGTCGCGGTAACACAGGCGACTACCGTGCTGGAACAGCAAGCGGCGGCAGAGCGAGAACTGGAGGCGGAAGTGGAGTTACTGACCGAAGCGCTGGCGGAAATCGAAGCGGCGCCGGCGTCTGGGGACAGCCCCGCGCGCGAAGAGACGACGGAAGAGGCCGACGCCCTGGCGCCGGACGAGGATGGGGACGACCAGACCGAGGAGCAGGGGGACAGCGGTCCCATTCCGGAGTCAACCGCAGTGATTGACGCGGAAGCTCTGGCTGCGGGCGGCGGCAAGGGCGAATTGAAGCGGCAGCGAGAGCAGATCCCGCAGACGGCGCTCACCCTCGTGGAGGCAATCCGCCAGGCGGCCGTCTCCCGCGACCTGACCCGGCAAGTGACGCGATTGCTGATCGTCTCCGGACAGTTCACGTCCGAATCCTGCTCCCTTTCGGACGGCAAGCTGCGCAAGGTTTCAGAGCAACTGGCGCGGGTGGACGAGGCGATGCAGCGCGCCCTGGCCAAACGAGACTTCAGCCCTACTGACCAGAAGGAGCTGGCGGAGCGCATCCGCCGCCGCCGCAAGGAGCTGGAGCGGCTTCTGGAGCGCGCGGATTGATGACCGGCGCGCGGCCCTTCGCCGTCGTGGATATCGGTACGAACTCGATCCGGCTCGGCGTGGTCCAGCCGGAGCCGGACCGCAGCTACGCCATCCTCTCGCATCAGAAGGAAGTGGTGCGCCTGGGCGAAGGGGAGTTCGCCAGCAACGCCCTGACGACGGAGGCGATCGACCGCGGGATTCTGGTCCTTCGCAAGTTCGCGGAAGTGGCGCGCGGCTACGGGGCAGAAGAGCTGGTGGTGCTGGGTACGGCCGCGCTGCGGGAGGCGGAGAACCAGCGCGAGTTCACCGAGCGCGCCCTGAACGAAGTGGGCGTGGAGGTCCACGTCATCTCCGGCGCCGAGGAAGCGCGGCTCATCTACCTCGGCGTGCTCTCCGGCCTGGACCTGGGTGACCAGCGCCTCCTCGTGATGGACATCGGCGGCGGAAGCACCGAGCTGGCGGTAGGTAACCGGCAGGGACCGGAACTGCTGGAGAGTTTGAAGCTCGGCGCGATCCGCGTCTCCGGAATCTTCACGGAGGGAGTCACCCGCCCCATCGAGCCCCAGCTTTATCACCGAATCCAGGAGTATACGCGCGGCCTCGCCGTCCATTCCGTGAAGCGCGTACGGGAGAGCGGGTTCGACGTGATGTACGGCAGCTCCGGCACGATCCTGAACCTGGCGGAGATCGTGGCGCGCAACCGGGGGGAAAGCGGCGCCCGGCACAACTATTACGTCTCCCTCGCCGATCTGGAGGAGCAGGGCCAGCGGCTGCGCGCCTTGAGCCTGGAGCAGCGGCGGCGCGTGCCGGGGATGAACCCCGAGCGCGCGGACATCATCGTGGCGGGCGCCGCGGTCCTTACTACGATCATGCGCGAGGTTGGAGTAGCCGGCCTCTACACCAGCGAGCGCGCCCTGCGTGAGGGGATGATCGTGGACCGGCTGGGCCGGCAGGCCGGGCCGGCGCCCACGGACGCAGCCGACTCGGTGCGGAGCCGCAGCGTATTCCAGCTTGCCCGCCGCTGCCAGTTCGACGAGGCGCACGCGCGGACTGTTTTGCGCCTCTCCACTACGTTGTTCGACCAGTTCCGCGAGCTGGGGCTCCACACGCTGGGCGCCGCAGAGCGCGAGCTGCTGGGATACGCGGCCATCCTCCACGACATCGGCGGCTTCATCTCCTATACCGACCACCATCGCCACGGCTACTACCTGGTGCGCTACAGCCCGCTCCTCGGCTTCGACATCACGGAGATCCAAATGCTGGCCGCCAGCGTGCTCCACCATCGCAAGGCGCTTCCTAAGCGCAAGAGCGAGGCGATGCAAGACCTGGGCCGCCGCCAGCGCGAAGTCGTCACCGTCCTCTCGACGCTGGTGCGGCTGGCCGAGTCGATGGACCGCGGCCATCTGAGCGAGGTCGCAGACGTGCGGTGCGCTCTGGAGGACAAGGGCCAGACGCTGGTGCTGGAGCTTGTGTCGGACAGCGACTGCCAGCTGGAGGTGTGGGGCCTCCAGAACCACCGGACGGCGGTGCGGGAAGTCTTTGGGAAGGAGCTGGCGGCGCGGGCGGCGCCCGCTACTCCGGTCGCGGCGGGTTGAGCACGCCGGAAAGTCCGTCCAGACGCGAGAGCGCCCCGTCCATCGACGGGGCGCTTTGTTTTGTTCATTATCGAGTTGGCGAGGCGGTTAGTTCTTGCGGAGGCTGTTGACGTTGATCTTGCCGTCCATCACCAGCACCGTGATGGTGCTGAAGGGCTGCGCTCCGGGCGCGATGGCGGCCGGAGCCGTCGGCGCCGAACGGACCATCACCACGCCCTCATCGTTCGGCCGCTGGAACAGCAGCGTGGGGCGGCCGGCCTGCGTTTGATCCAGGGTGAGGGACGTCCAGCCCAGCTTGGCGCCGGACTGCAGGTAGAACTGGATGAACGCCTGGTCGGGCATGATGCCGCTGGTGCGCCACTGGCTGAGCGTGACGGCCTTGGCCTGGGGGATCAGCACGCGCGCCATCTCCCGAACACGAGAGCCCGCCGTGGGCGTGCGTTCAATCGACTGGAGCAACTCCGCCAATCCAGGGCCCGCCAGCCGCGCCATCGGCTTGGCCGGGGAGAAGCCGACCGGCACCGGCGGGATCAACACCGCAGGAGCGGCGGGGGCCGTGACGGGCGGTGCGGCGGATCGACGCGCCGCTTCCCGGAAGCGCTTCGCCTCGCCGGCGTGGAAATCCACCACGGCGTTGGCTTCCACCACAGCCTGGGCGTGGGACAGCTTGCCCGCCACGACGACCGCGTAGGCCAACTGGTGCTGGGTATTGGTGTTCTGGATAAGGCCAAGCACCACGAGCTCGTCCGCCCTCGAGGATTTATAGACCCGCGTGTCCCAGACGTTTCCGAAGGCGTCCGGCGTCGCCTGGGTGACGTCCAGCTCCGACCGCGCGCCGGGGGCGACCACGCCGCGGCTAGCGTAGAGCCCGACCAGCGTCTCCCACTTCAGGTTCTCAGCTTGCGGCTGAAAGACGATCATCCGCATCTCGCGGACCTGGGCGCCGTCTCCGGTTTTCGCCGTTTTGATGGGAAACGAACCGCGCGCATCCACCCACACATCCCCGCCTGACAGGTAGGGGAGCTGGCTTTTCGGCGCTACACTGACCGCGCCGGCGG
>Ga0256860_1000026_pt1 | contig 10037 bp, 15 predicted proteins | sample BONt14_FD_181170 | JGI IMG/M metagenome (GOLD analysis project Ga0256860, IMG submission 181170) | Terrestrial sediment cell enrichment communities from Utah, United States - BONCAT_SYTO_Terrestrial_sediment - 14 | ecosystem: Environmental > Terrestrial > Deep subsurface > Rock core/Sediment...
GCCTAGGGGCCTTCGGCACTATCGTGGAGGGCTCGGGAGTTGCAGCCGAGTTGTTTACCCACGGCTTCCGATGGAAAAATCGAAACCGCAGGGCCCAGAGTATTGACCCGTATGAGCCGGAACCGCCGGCTTCTACTTACGGTGAGTAGTAGGGTGCAGGCATTGGAAAACTCGGATGGCAAGTTGCAATCACAGGAGATGGCGCCAGGGCTCGCAGCCAGTCGCAGTCTTCCGACACGTAACTCTGGGTAGCTTGCATTAGATCGTCGCCAACTTACCTGGAGTTCCAGGGTGAAACCAGGTAAGTTGGTATCTTCCGCGCTTCCCGAGCAAACAAGTTAATTTCAAGTGCAGTGCCTAATCGATACTGCACCTGATAGGCGTAAGCGTCCGCTTACGCCTATCAGGCAACAATGCTATTGTGCTGCCCGAGATTGAGAATCCTTACACCGCCAGATCAGATCACCCAAGATGATGGATATTACATTTGCCACATGCATCTGCGGGTTGTTACTCGCTGGGTTCTACGCAATTTATCTTTGGATCCCAGGAGACGCCGGAGCTGTAGCGGGGTCGATAGCCCTTACACTTGCAATCATGTTATGGGGAATGTACGCGATTGCCGTGAAAGCGGACTTTCCTGATGACCGAGCGGAAATGGCAGTATATTTAGAGCGATGGCTCTACCGGCCGCGGCTAGCAGCTGGCATCCTAACGGGATTCTGGTATGGCTGTGTATCCGACCATCCATTATTTACGATACCAGCCTACTTCTTAGTAAACCTCGCCGTGTATGTCTTCAAGTTCCCTCACATTCTTTTCCCGAGATGGATACCCGCCCCTGGGCCGTCCCGTCCAGACATATGGTTTAATCTTGCGAAGCGGCTTATTGTTAGCGGCGCTGCAGGATACGCCTTGAAGTGGGTAGCCGTTTATCAGTAGTCGGGTAACCGTTCAGCAGGATGCCTGGGGTAGCGGCGAGGGAGGGGTGCGATTCTCTAAAGGGGCATCAGGTTGTGCCCGCACAGGGCCCCAGGTCCAAATCCGGATGCGTGAACAAGGTGGCCTGCAGTTGGAGGAGCGGCTCGGCCGTCCGGCTCTTCCGGCGCATCCCCGTTCCACGGAAGCGATCATTCGCCACGTGTTTGCAGGCCCCTTCGACGGCCCCGCCTCCCGATGGGAGACCCTTGCCCAGATAGGCGGGGTAGTTCATCCGCTGCCGCTGATTCCCAAAGTAGCGCAGTTGATCCTCTCGTACCTTTGGGCCGCAGCCGTCTGCGCCCCCCACCCTTCCAGTTCTTCCAGCGCCCGGCGCGGTCTCCACTCCAAGAGCTCCTTCTCCTGGCTTTCCCGCCATTGTTTGGCCGCGATCCGGTCGGCCGCTCCATTCCCAAACATGGCCGTGGCGACCTCGGCCAGCCGCTCGCGGACGTGGTAGAAGTCCAAGATCTCGACTCGGTGGGGCAGATGCTGGGCATATCCCGCCCAGATCCAATCGGCGCCGTCTCCGAGGGCCGCCACCGGAGTAGTCGGAGTGGGCCACCGGCTTCGACCCGAGCACAGACCGTCGGCGGCGTCTGGCTTTTGGTGCTTGTTGCCAAAGGCCAGCGCACGCTACCGGGCCATACATGGCAGAGCCAACGGCGAGTGCGCAGGTATCTGGTCAATTGGTCAATAACAGGAGCAGTGGGCAGGCGAGGACGGAACGGCTAGTGCAGGTTCAGCGAGTACTATCCGATGAATTAAATATGGATGTCCCTCGATTGGCGAGGGAGCTGGACAAATAACTTCTCGAACAGGAAAGGAGAAAGATGCAATGTCGATTGAAAGTAGGGGGCATCAGTTTCGCTGGACAGGTGAGATGGCGCATCCGGAACGCACAGACTCGATGGAGATGGCGATCACCATCGCCCGAGACCTTCGCATCAAAGCATCCAATATACTCGATAGTTCAAAACATGCGCGTGGTGTAGGCCTGGAAGAAGCCGCCTCTTCCATCTTCGAAACGGCACTGAATCTGCTGTACAGAAACTCCGCTGATGCCATAGATGTTGCAGGTGCTTTGTCCGGCGTTGCACTGGCTTACGAACAGGCGGGAGATAATGAGTCAGGCTACAAGAGCGCTGCGCTAGCGCACTCTACCTACAGTCTTTTGCCGGAGAGTTATGTAACGCAACAACTGATTCACCAATTGGAACTCTTGATGTCCCGCACTGCACCTAAAGATAGAGCCGTATAATACGATTGAGGCACACGACATAACCAACAGTGTATCAGGAAGACAGGCTCGGCCGGTTCTCCAATGAACGCCGAGCCTGTCTTCGCATATAGTGATGCCTCTGGTTAACGGGCCTCTCACCAGAGGTAGCCCGGCTACCTCCCGAGCTTTCGCAGCACTTCAAGCACAGCCGCCGCCTGCTCTTCCGACAGTGAGTAGCTCATCTTCACACCGTCCTAGTGCTCCTCGAACACCTTCAGGTGGGTAGAGCAGTCGCCGTTCCAGTCAAACGGTTCTGCGACCGCTTCATAACGGATCGGTGACCAGCAATGGACCGCGGCTCCAGATAGTTGAGCATCTCAGTCGGCTCGGCGGCCGTCACAGCGCGCCCTTGGTTTCCAGCTAAAGCATACCAAGAGCGTCCAGTTACTCCCGCGCACCCCCTGGGCCTTTAGAGCGGATGAAGGGCATCTGTCTCAACATATCCGGTGACCGTCTCATCTTCCGTCTGCACCTGGGTATAGCTGCCGCTATCTTGCAATATAGCTACCCGAGTTCCCTTCAGGAGGGTGCCATTCGGCGGTTCTGCCTGGGCTGGATGCTTGTACCAGGATGTGTCTCGAGCAATTTCATGCGTCGCGCGAATAGACATCTGCAAACTCCTTTCGATTGGCATCCCCAGTGGGAGCCACAATGACGAAGAAACGCAGGCCGACAGTTGACTGTGTCGGTGTTGTTATATCTGCATTGTCCAGTACGTTATTAGTCGCACTGCAGCATCCTCTTGAAGGATAAGACCAAGTTGTCCTAAAGTGCTCCCCTTCATCAAAAACGGTGCCCGCCTGGTTCGCCGGGTGCAGCAGGGGCGTCCGATCGGCAAACCCTAAGCCGGCTCCCGACGCCACGGACGGTGACCTGGTGGCTCTGGCGCCCCGCAGACCGGCTTACTAGGACGCAGGGCGCCTTCCTGGCAGAGCTACGGGGACGGTGTCGGGTGCTTCAGCAGGCTGTCAACTTCGGAATTATATGGCATATAATCTTCGAGATTATTTGGCATATGCCTGCCTGCCACACGGAAGCGCATGGACGAGCTGTCCAAACTCACCGAGGAAGACCGGAGCCGCGCTGCGGAAAGAGCTTGGTTCCGCGGCCCGGCTGATCGTGGTAGACGAGGCCGACCGGCTCAAGATGCCGAGTCTGGAGCAAATCCGGGACCTCTTCGACCGCACACAGGTCGGTTGGGTGTTGGTCGGGATGCCCGGGCTGGAGAAGCGGTTGGCACGCTATGCTCAGTTCTACTCCCGGATCGGTTTCGTTCACAAGTTCCGTCCGTTAAGCACGACGCAAGTGCGCCAGTTATTGGAGCAGCATTGGACACCATCCGGCGTCACCCTGCCAGCGACCGAGCCGCTGGAGGACGAGACTATCGCCACCATTGTACGGGTGACGGGTGGGAACTTCCGCTTGCTTAGAAGATTGAATCTGCGCAGATGCGCAGAAGTAGAGGGGCCTCAATGGCATCCGAGACGCTCCAGGAGACGTGCAGCGGCGGCAACTCGCTTACTTCGAGCGACAGGAGGAGCGCTTGCGCTATTCCGACTTTCTGCGCCGCGGCTATCCGATCTGGAGCGGGGCGGTAGAAGGCGCATGCAAGCACCTGATTACGGATCGGTTTGATGGGAGCGGCATGCGCTGGAAGCCAGCCACCGCGGAACCGCTCATGCGCGTGCGGGCCGCCCTCCTGACCCAGCCCCGTCTGGATCTATGCCCCTACGCCAGCCTGGGTGCGACACGGGGAATGGTAGCCATCCCCGTCTCCTAAATCTGCCTGATGTGAGAATCACACCCTAGGCTAGGTCACTCCTATTACAGCGGTGTGGTGCCATCCACGGCCACGCCCGCCCGGGTGACTTCGCCTTGCTGTAGGAACAGCGGTCCGCAGTCGTCCCACCTAGATTGGAAGCGCATGATGGAGTGCTCCTGCAAACATGGCATCAAGGTTAAATCGAAGCACGGTGTTCGATGGCTTATGAGCCGGAGTTCGACGAAGCCTCCAAGGTGATCGGAAGGCGGATCTCGAACTGGATCCTCAGTTCAGGCAGGGTGCAGACATCGTGTAACGCCAGTAGCTTTAATTATAAGCGTTAGAGCACCAGGTCAATTGCTTGGTTAGCAGCTTCATGTGCCTGGTGGGTGTGATTACGGGGTACGGTAGCCGCAGCCGACGACTGGGGGTAACCCCAGGCTTGGCACACCGGCTGCCGGGTCCCGGAGGGACGGCTGAAAGGCGATCCGTGGTCCCCGGTATGCTTAACGGCACTGCGTGTAAGGCAAGGGCTGGGGTCCAGTCATAGGCTACTATTCTGCGCTCTCACCAAATGCGACCTTCAGGCACTACTGCCTTATCCAGCACCTGCATCCTGTCAGCATGGGCGCAGTACACCCATCGCTGTTCTCAGGGGTGCGGCTCTAGGAGAGCTGTCGAAATTATCTTGGTGAGCAGTATGCTGCAAGTTAGTGTTAGGTGATTCAATTACCTGAAGGGATGCAAATTTCGCATACTGTAACAGGCGATACAATATCGAGGCTCCGCTGATGTCTTCCACACTGCCCTTACGAGAAATCAATGTCCGGGACACGCTTCCGCCCGACGCACAAATGAAGATTATGGAAGACGAGCGGAAACATGAACTGCTGAAGGCGGACCAAGCGCATCGGAGGGGGATCGAAACTGGAGCGATGCTCCTTATCGCGGTGGCGCTGATAGCTACTTTTTGGGCTATGGTAAACACCCAACTCGACGACAGCACCCGGAAGTTTGCTCAGACGTCCTTCCAAAGCATCCTCGGATTTTTGCTAGGATTATTCATTGGCCGTTCGACTGCTCCCCGCTCCCCATAGTGCTACCGAGAGTTGGGCTTTAAAACTCTCCGTAGGCAGGGTTAGCCGAATGAGGGTGGTTGCCTCTGGCGCTTGCATGACCGTGCGGAACTATCCAGATCAGTAAGTCTTCTCTCGCAGAGAGCTTCACCATGCAGCTGGAGAATCCTCAGCAAACCACCACCCGGACCTTGAGATCCATCCTCTTAACTTGACTTGTAAAGCCTGGATTTCTGGCCTGGCTGCTGATTTACGCCAAAAGCAACATGCAGCGTCCTGGATTAAACCCAGGACGCTGCATGTTGCTTGAAAGAGTAGCAAGCGGTCTGTATCTTGCACAGACCTAGAGCTTGCTGATAGGGCGACTAGGCTAGCTAATGCCAATTAGACGAGCGACAACGTTGCCCTGCCTGTCAATCAGCGCCGGCGACTCCCCGCGAGCCTCGGCGTCTTTCACTACTCGCAGCAGAGCTATCGCTTGGCGGAGGATGTCAGCCTTGGGCACTCCACCTTGATCAGCAAGGGTATCAATGACAGCCTTCATCTGAGGCGTGAGATCCAAACTCATCCTAGTCGTCGCCGAACTCGTACTAGGCATACGTCCAGCGGCGGCTGGCTCTCGAACAAGAGTTCCAGCCCATTCGGATGCAGAAAGGCCGCTGGGCACACTTTCAGCACGTGAGTGCCGCCGCTTCCTCGATAATTGATCAAGTGCCATATAACGCCTTCTGATTGATCTGTGCAGGTCTTTCCCGGAGAGAAGACTGCGGGTCTTTTACGTAACTCTTACTCATTCATTAAGTAATGGTCACTGCGTGCGGACTTGTGACACTTTTTTTTCGAGGACGCTGATACGGGGTAGGACAACCCAATGAAGAGTACGAGCATCATGCACTTTGTTGCTACCCCCTCATTTCTCTCATCAGCAGGGCGTCAGAAGTCGCCTTAGAGCATGTATGGAAGGACAGCCCACAGCTGGTGCGTCACTGATAGCAGTTTCAGTGTCCGTACGGACGCAAGTGGACGTTTCTAGGGGCTAACCCAGCCCAGACTGTTGGATTCCTCTTGGATAGGACCTATGCCAGCTAATAGAACAATGCTGTTTCAATAAACAAAGTAACATACTTCTGCATGCGCCCTTAGTCCTCGTCGGCCACTGTTGACCCAATGGAGAAGCAGCAATCTTAGTTGTAGCGCCGCTACTCCACGTTACTATGGCCTAACCGATGACAGGGTTTCGCAGCCACTACTGGGGTTGGCGCCATCTGTAGTTTATCTAACTGGATCCGAAGGGGCATCCGAGTCAGGCATCCTGATGGCGATGACGCAACTGGAGCACAAAAATACCGAACGGCGCATTCGTGGAGTGGTGCTATCAGGAAGCTGATTCTAGCTGATTCTACTGGACGGGATCTGACTACCATCTGGCATGTCGTGCCTGGATGCACTCTTTGCAAACAGTCACGCACGTTCTTTGCTTGCTTCACAGGCGAGAGATAACTTGTAATGCCACCTGGCGTAGGCCTAGATGAGGTTCCACACCTTCTCCGTGAGGGGTCGCCAGCAGCTGTTGACACCGCTCTCCAGAAATTAAGGGACGCGATTCTAGAAAGTGTCAAGTCTCTAGTTAGGAACAATGAAGCCGCAGAAGATATCGCTCAGGAAGTGCTGTTGAGGGTTTGGGCAAAGCTGGACAGATGGCAACCAGCTGGGCCGGGCTCGTTTTCGGCCTGGGTGTTTGGCGTCACATATCGCGTAGTTCAGGAGGAGCGTCGTCGCTCTCGGGGAACTATGCCCCTGTTCACCGAAGAACCCGAAGACGAAATGGCAGTGGCGGATCGCGCGCGACACCTAGAGCAACAGGCGTTAGACACCATTCTGAAGACACGCATAATAAAGTTGCTTGAAGGTGTGCATCCCGAATCAAGCCAAGTGATTCAACTCCGACTTTTCGAGGACCTCTCCTTCAACGAAATTAGCAGTAAGCTAGGAATAACCTCTGCCAATGCACGTAAGAAGTATGAGCGCGGGATCCGGTTACTGCGCGAACGCCTGAAGGAATAAGAACAACCAGTAAAAGCTTCAGGGGCAAGTTAGCTCGTACGGCTAAGGGATACGGCGGAATGATGTGGCAAGCAAATTCGTAATCTGAGTGCGGAGGATGGTTGCCATGCCCTGGTTACAGTTGACCGAAGCGGAGCGTGCCGAGTTACACCGGCGCACCCGTACCCCGGGGCTCAAGCCCCGTACCCGCGATCGCTTGGAGATGGTGCGGTTGGCGGATGCGGGCTGGACCCCGCCCGCCGTTGCCCGCCATCTCCGGCTCACCGCCGCCCCGGTACGGGGGTGGCTCAAGAAGTATCTCGCGGGCGGTTTTGACGCTTTGGAAGACCCACCCCACCAGGGCCGGCCTAGCCGCCTCACTCCCGCGTGTCTTGCCGCCGTGCGTACGCTCTTGGACCCAGGAGATCGGACCTGGACCACCCGGCAACTGACCGCGTGGTTGGCCGAAGAACAGGGCGTGGTGTTGAGCCCCGACCACCTGGGCCGCTTACTGCGACAGGCGCACCTTTCGTGCCGCCCGACGGAACGCACCTTACACCACAAGCAAGATGCGGAAGTGGTGGCGACCTTTCGGGCGGACTTGGAGACGCTGGAAAAAGGGGCGCAGGCGGGTGCTTGGACCTGTGTCACGTAGACGAACCGGTATCCGGTCTTATCCTTTATTGTTACGTTACGTAACAATAGCATAGATGGGTATGGGGTTAACAGTCTCCTCAAGCACCAAACTGCCCCTTCTTGCCGCCCGCAATAGGTTAACATAACGTCCTTTATGTTAACCTATTGTGGGTGGCAGGGGACCCGTGCTACGGTGCTCCTCGGAGGGAGCATGGATGATAATAGCAAGCAAGCAATAGTCAATGAACTGGTAGCAAGAGGAGTCAATCGGGAGACCGCCGAGAAGCTCGCACGCGAGAAGCCGCAGGAGTGCCGCCGGCAACTGGCCGCACTCGAATTCCGAGCGCTGGTGCCAAGGAGCCAGGCGGCTTCCCTTGTGGTTGCCATCAAGCAAGCCTGGGAAGTTCCGGCAGGGATGGACGCCACAACAGCAAGTCGTCAAGACAGAATGACAGCAAGCTGTCCTGAAGGTGAGCTGGGCGGCGAGGCAGAGTGCTTCGAGGAACTGGGTTTAGAGTTTCCTTCACTCCGGGACGCCGAAGGCTTGCGTCCCTGGAACCCTCGCGTGCTGGACTGGTGGGCTTCGAGGCCAGGCCGGGACGCAGCGGCCGTCCATGCTGCACGGTTCGTACTGGGGTGCTACTGTTCGGCGCGCACGTGGAGCTGCGGCCGGTTTGACCTCTTTGAGGCTGAGCGGGCTTGGGACCGTGAAGCTAGGCTGGTCTTCCTGGAGTGGATCCGGGAGTACTTGTGATGGTGGGCGAGCGCAAGCCCCAGTGGCTGGACACCTGCGTCTCCCTCGCGCAGTTGAAGACTCACTTGAGCCATTACCTTTCACACATGGCGGTTAGTTGTCGCTTCATCGTCACCGACCGAGGGCAGCCGGTCGCCATGTTAGAGCCGCTCGGGACGGACGAGCGCTTTCGGGCGACAGTGATGGAGCTTGGGCGCACGGGACAGGTGCGCTCATCAGAACTCAGGCGGGACTTGGAGTTCACCCTCTTAAAGAGGAGAGCCTCGTGATGGAGCCTGGTCCCGCCGGCGACCGGGCGAACTCCGCAACCAATGAATCCAGTGCCGATCAAGAGCTAGTTGCCGGGCAACCCCTTGACCCTGCGGCGGAGTGGACCTCGGCAGAATTCGCCGCGTGGCCGCCACCCGCGGACCCGCTCGTCAGCCCAGCCTTCCAGGACGCGCTGCGCCGGCTCCAACTTTTCCAGGAAGGACAGAACCTGCGCCGACGCGGCGAGGCGGACGTCCAGCTTGCCCTAGCCGCGGGCGCCGCCGGCGATACCGAGCGCGCGATGTCCTACCTGCGGCGCGGCTTCCGCATGATGCTGGCCGCCGGCCGCAGCCTCGATAACGCAAGCGCCGGTCTGGTGGACCCAGAGGGACAGCCGCTGGTGGATGCAGCGCCGGAGCAGGTGGCCGATCTTCTTTATTACTACCGCTGCGGCCTGCTCCAGGCGCTGGCCTGCTGCCGGGTCCGGATCTGGGAGCGCTACGGCGAACCGCCCGTGGTGGTGGCCACCGAGCTTCCCGACAACCCCGGCATGAGCATCACCAACGCCGCCGCCCAGCTCGCCGCGGATGTGTGGGACCTCCTGGGCTGTCCGGAGCGCGGGCTGACCTGGATCGAGCACTATCCGCAGCAAGGTCCGGAGCCTCACGAGCGCGAGAGCTTTGCGGCCGTTTCTTTCACCTGGACCGGAGGCAGCTTTAGCGAACCCCAGTGGCGCCACCTCACCCAGGAAGCGGTCGAGGCCCTGATCGGCGGGCCGCTGGAAGAAGGAAGAGCAGAATGAAGGACAACACCCGGCTGGCCCTTCCTCCCGAGTATGGGCCCTTCCTGGAAGAGCTGAAGGAGCGCATCCGGGCGGCACAGGTGCGGGCGGCCCTCTCCGTCAACCGGGAGCTGGTGCTTCTCTACTGGCAGATCGGCCGGCGCATCCTGGCGGCGCAAAAGGCGCAGGGCTGGGGAGCCAAGGTCATCGAGCGTCTCGCCGGCGATCTCCGGCGGGAGTTCCCCGCGATGAAGGGCTTCTCCCGCACGAACCTCCTCTACATGCGCGCCTTCGCGGAGGCTTGGCCCGACGAGGCATTTGTCCAGCAGGCTGCTGGACAAATGCCCTGGTTTCACAACTGCCTCATCCTGGACCGGCTCAAGACCCCTGAACACCGGATGTGGTACATCGAGCAGACGCTGGCCAATGGCTGGAGCCGGAATGTCCTGGCGCTCCAGATCGACTACCGGCTCCAC
>Ga0256860_1000027_pt1 | contig 9942 bp, 7 predicted proteins | sample BONt14_FD_181170 | JGI IMG/M metagenome (GOLD analysis project Ga0256860, IMG submission 181170) | Terrestrial sediment cell enrichment communities from Utah, United States - BONCAT_SYTO_Terrestrial_sediment - 14 | ecosystem: Environmental > Terrestrial > Deep subsurface > Rock core/Sediment...
GAGCCAGCGGCAGTACGGCTTCTACTACGACCTGAGCCACCCGCTGGCTCCGCGCGAGGAACCCTATCGCCGGTCGTACCTGTTCGGGCCGCAGGTCCGGATCGACGAGGTGAGCTACACCGACGCAGGGGGGCGGAGCTACCGCGAGCCGGAGCGGCGGCTCGCGGAGCAGCGCATCCAGGTGTCGAACGTGGTAGGCTCCGGCTCCTGTCCCTTCGTGTATTGCCAGGACCGCGACACCGGCGCCTGGTCGAACCTCGGTTCGGTGCTCGCCCGTTTCCGCGGCGCCGGGAGCTTCGGGCATGACCGGCGGCTGATTCCCCTGCGGTTCGGCCGCATCGAACTGCGAGAACTGGAACCGGAAATCTCCTATATCGACCGCGCCGAGCTCGAGGTCGAGGATGCCGGCGGCGACACGCGCCGTCTCGTCCCGCTCGACGCGCGCCTTCGCGCGTCCGACGGGAGCTGCCTCGTCCTTCGCCCCGGAGATCGGGCCGACCTCAGGTTCGACGGCGGGGAGAAGACCTGGCGCCGGCGCGTGCTGCACGTCTGGGGACACTTCGTTCCCCTCGAACAGGGCACGACTCCACCGGTTGCCGATCTGTCACGTTCGGCACGCAACGCTCCGAACGCCGCGTCTCGTCGGTGACCGTGGCCGCATGCCGGCGACCATCTCCACGGGACATTGCCGTGGCAGCGGTACGCGCCGCCTCATGTAGTATGCCTCTGCCATTGACCCCATGCTCCACGTTGGCAAGCGGAGCTAACCTCACCCTCTCGCCCTGCGGTCTTGCAGCAGCTCGCCCGGACGCCAGCCGTCCGGAAGAGGACTCGGGGAGAAGCGAACAAAGAAGCCCGACCGGATGGTTCCGGTCGGGCGGGAATGTGTTCGTAGCTCTACGCCGGTTGCGAGGGAACGCGATTGGCCGGGCTGTCTCTTGGTTTGCTGGCGTCCAGGTCCGGGATCGGCAACACGAGGTCCAGCCGTGCGCTTGCGGGCCGCTACGGCTCGTAAGCCCCTGCGCGGCACCAGTCCCAGCTTCCCTGGCGCCGAACGGAGGCGGGTAAGCACCTTGTCGGCTCGGCCGCCGGTCGCGCGGCTCCCCTCGAACCCGTCTCCCCAGTCCTCACCCTGGTAGCAGTCCAGGGCTACGACGACGACCTTCGGGTCGGGGCCGTCGGGCAGGACGCGCAGGTACGTGGCGATCACGGCAACGTGGGTGAAGGCGCCGGTCGTCGGATCAAGGCTCCGGCGGGCGGAAAGGCGGAGCACCGGTTCGGCATTCGGCGGTGCCTGGCGCAGTTCGGAGACAAACTCCTCGGGGTCGCTGAAGCGAAGCAGCATCAATGTTCCTTCTGGGTTGGAAGAATGCTCCCGATCCGGCGGTAACGCCGGATCGGGAGCCCGTAAGAGAAAAACCCCGGGATCGGACACTGCCGACCCCGGGGTGGAAGTTCCTCCGGCGCTCGGAGGAGGTTGGGTGATTGGACGGTGCGGAAGCTTCAGGCTGCCCGCGCAGACGGAGCGGCGTGCTCCGTCACGTCGGTGTCCTGCCCGCCCACGAGGCCGCAGTGGGAGTCGAACACCCCGTGCAGCACCTGGGTTCGTCGCGCGACCAGCCAGACGGAGCCCGCCCCCACCGCGGAAGTGAAGGCGTTGAAGAGGCTCCAGGCGGAGCGGTCCCGGAACTCCGGGTGCTCCGGCCGTCGCCAGTGCCGCAGCACCTCCGGCACCTGTGCCATCGTGACAGCGCGGGCGTCCAGGGCGCGGATCATCAGGTCGTGGGCGTCCCGGTCGGCAACCGGCGTCGCGCGGTAGCGGGCGAACCGCTCCTCCTGCGAGTGCCAGCGCCCGGCGAGCTGCCCGACCCCGCCCAGGACGAGGCGGGGCAGGTCGCGCAGGATCCAGCGGGTATGCCGCCGCGCGATTACGATCTCGCCCGAGAAGGCAAGGTTATCGCAGACGAACACCCGGGAGCCGACCACGAGGCCGGCTGGGAAGGACTGGTCGTGGCTGTTCCTGAGTCCGAGGACCCAGGAGTGGTCGCCCGGCTCCTTCCCGTTCGCTACCTGAAGCAGCCCGAAGTAGCGGTCCCCCTCCCGGGCGAGGGCGTGGCGCTCCGCGGTGACGCGGAGGTGGTTCATCCCCAGCGCTTCCTCGACCTCACGTAGCAGGACGTCGTGCGGGATCGGGTGCCAGGTCGCGGTGGCCGGGGGCGTTTCCGTCCCGGCCAGCCGCTCGCGGGCGACTTCCTGCCCGCCGCAGTGGACCATCAGCGTTGCGTTCACGTTCTTCTCCTTCATCAGGTTCAGCGAGGCCGCGCTCCCGCTCGGCCTCCTCGACGTAGCGTTCGACCGCGGACAGCACCTGGGACCGGATGGACCCCAGCCGGTGCCGCTCGCGGAGACGCCAGAGCCGGGTCACCAGCTCCGGCGGCAGTTTGAGGGCATACACGTCAGGCCGCCTGCTCTTGACGCAGGCGCGGGCCAGCGGTGCGGGCTCGCACGAGCAGCCACCGGGCGACATCGGCCGGCTCCGGGTCGGCGCAGTAGGCGTGGTCTACGAGGACACGCAGGCCCGGCTGGCGCCCTGCGGGGTACGGAGAATCTGGCGTCAGCTGACCTTCCAGGTTGACCCGGACGCCGGCCTCTCCCCAGGTGTACAGCTCGATGGCAACCCGTCGGACGGCGATGCAGTCGATCCCGTCCTCGGCCGTCTCATCGCCCGGCTGCGCGTTCCGACGGGTGACGAACACGCGGAAGTGGGCGACGGCCAGGCCGCAGGGGGCGTAGGTGAGCCGTGGCCGGTTGGCCAGCCGGCCGCACAAGATCACTCGGTTCATGGGCGTGTCTCCTCGCCGCCCGGTCCCAGCGACCGGGATCGGCGTGAATGTGAAGGTACGGACACGTCCACGGTAGCAGGCGGAAGCTGGGTTGCAAGGTCGCTTGCACACTTGCAATGGTTCCGAGCAATCCTGACCTCAGCACGTTGCTGCGGTTGCCTCATCGGAGGGCATGGCAGTGTTAGGGCGTAGTGGGCGCAAGCCTCGGCCGCTTGCTTCCGGTCATGATGGGCGGACGGCGCAATCGTAAAGCGGCTTACCAAGATTAGGTCCGCGGCCGGCCCACCGCTTCCGGCCGGACCGTGCCGCCAACTCTGTGCATATCGGTACGGGCGATGCGGGCACTTATGGAGTCGCATCCCGCCGCAGAGGTCTCCGCAGAGAACGCGAGTAGCAGCAGATCAGCGCGTCGGGACCGACTTGTGTGCATTGATCGTGGACACCGATGGGGGTTCGACAATGGAGGTGCTCGTTTGGCCGCCTCTGCTGGGGGCGCAGCGCACGACACGCATGGACCAGCAGGCGCAGGCGAGATTCGGCACCGGAAGCAGGGAGTCCAGCAGAGGCGGCCCCTGCCTTTGACCCGGCCGCCCTGGTTTAGGACAATCTTGGCCAAGCGCTACCTGCGGGGGCGATCACTGTAGTTCGTCTTGCTAGAAGGACGGGCGCGGTTTCCAGGGATCAGACCGATGACAACGACCTTGGGCATTGCGTGCGGCAACTGTGGATCGACAGGAAGCCCGTCGATCCAGAAGCCTTCCTTCAGGGAGTATCCTGATACAGGCTCCGGTCCTTCGCCGGTCCTCCTCCGGCCTCGCACGACCTTCAAGTGTCCCGCCGCGTTGGTGGCGCGTAGGTCTAGGACGAGCAGGAACGCGATTCCGGCGCGTGCTGCCGCGTAGTCATCCGCCTGCGCAAGGTAGTGGCTGCGGACGTGGGCGGGGCCAATGTTGGAGAACTCGTGCTTGACCTCGATTGGTAGCTCGCATTCCTCGAACACTGCGCCCGAGTCCGTGCGGCCTCCCGCCACCAGCGTCCGCTCGTAAACGGCGCGCGCGCCAATCCGAGGATCCTGCCGCAGCCATCGCAAGACGTCCTTCTGCAGGTCACCTTCTGAGGCACCCTGCCCGAGGCCGCCGTCCTGGATGCACAGCGTGTATGCAGGCGGGGCGTTGCGGACCCACTGAACGAACTGGACCAAACTCTCCAGCAGCGTGACGAAGCGCAACCATTGCCGCTTTGGATAGGCTCCTAGGCGCGATCGAGCCTCTTCGAGGAGCTGGCGGACCGTGTCGTCGACCGCGGGATCACCTCCGAACAGCTCAGGCTGATGAATCGGGAGTGGAGAGACGTCAAGGGCACATTCCTGCAGCCATCGGCCGACGTCGCCGCGGTCGTTTGCCGCGATGAACCCGCGAAGCAGGTCCTCTGCACTTCGGCCGGACCGGCTGGCCAGTGACTGTATGTCCGTGACAAAGGACGGCGACCGCGACTGGGCGCCTGTTAATCCCGCTTCTGCCGCAGCCTGCAGGACTTGCAGCGCGGCAGCGATACCATCGTCGTGTAGATCTGCATACCGCTCGACCACGCTTTGCAGCTGCATCCGTGTCAAGGAGCGCGACACGACAGCGCCCAGCCGGGGCGCCATCGCGCGGGGCGCGAAGTCGCTGAGCGTCGCCAGCACGCGCCCCGTCCCGCCCACTGGCGGTGGCTGTGAAGCCACGAGTTGGTAGAGAGTAGCGAGTTCCAGCAGCGCGCGGTCCAGGTCCGTACGCCGCTCCAGCTCGCTCGCCGCCTCCGCGGCTCTGGCGAAAGCGTCGGCGGCTGCGAGAAGGCGGACCCCTAACAAGTCGGTAGCAGACGAGCGGTAACCGTGCCACCCGGGCGACGATATGTCGGTCAACAGCGTCGTGACGCGCCCGCGCAATTCCCGGGAGTGTGACGCGGCGCCACCTGGATCGTTCGGAACCTCCTCGAACAGGATCACCAGATCGAGGAGGTGCACGAATACCTCTGCGTCCGGACGGTGTTCCTCGCTTGCGTGCGCACGCGCGAAGGCTGCTCGGGTGGCTACGAGGCGTTCTCGGAAGGCTGCGGGATCTGGCGCCAGCAGCAGGTCGCCGAACTGAATGAGCGCGACCTGCTGCCGTGCTTCTGCCCGCACGAACGGGTCCGGCGCCTCCTGCCGGTCACGCAGCCACGAGCAGAGGTCTGCGGAGGGTTGAACTGTATGGAGCCAGCCCACCCATTTCGCCGCGCGGACAAGAAGGCCGGACGCGTCGTCGGGCTTCAGTCGAAGGACCTGTGAGGAAAGCTCCGTGCGAGCGAGACCGCTACGGAGCGCGAGTAGACCGAGCGCATCGAGGAAGGCCGGACCCAAGTACGCGTGCCCCAGAGTGGCGCGGAGAGCTGAGAGGAGCGCGTCCACCGAGTCTGCGTCCAGAGGGCCTGCAGCGTAGGCAAGGGCCATCGCTGCACTGGCGCGGGCAAGGTCGCTCTGAGCGCGTGCTAGGGCTTGGCGAAGTACGGGCGCGGCGCCCGGGTCCGGAGGGCCCGACAGTACGCCATGCGTTAGGAAGTCGATGCCGTCCTCAAGCTCTTCCCCGCCGGCCGAGTCGAGGCGCCTCGCCTCGAGATCCCACTTGCCGAGGTCGTTATGATAGCCGGGGGTCGCGTCGGAAGGGGGCATCAGAACGCGAACCGCCCGGCCTGCGGGCCGTAGACTTTCGAGGATGTTGTCGCCGCCGCGAATTCCTCCCGGGCCGTGAAGCAAAGGATCTGGATGTCGGTCCCGTAGTCCGCGTCGATCGCCCGCAGGATCGCTGCAAGCTCGCGAGCGTCTTCCGTCACCATCTCCGCGGATCCCACCTGATCGATCATCAGGAACCCAGGGTGGCGGCCGGGACCCTGCTCGCGGCCAAGGAGCATCATGGCGACGAAGAAGGCCAGCTTGACGCGAAGGCGCTCGCCCTGGTTGCGGATCTCAGTAAACGTGGTCCGCTGACCGTGCTTCTTGAGCTGCACCTTGCCCATGGGGGAACACCGCACGTCGCTGATGCTCTCCGCGCCGATCTGTCTTGCGATAGCCTGGGCGCGTGCCCCCAGACGGACCAGGGTATCCTCGTTGCGGCGGTCTGCGTCCTTGCTAAGCACGTCCTGCACCGTGTCGAGGATTTTGCGACGGGTTTCTAGTTGGTCCCCGCTCGAGGCACGTTCACCGATGTGCCGCTCCGCGCGGTCGATTTCAGCTCGGAGCCGGCCGGCTTCCTCATGCAGGCGCTGACGGTCGTCCTCTTCTTCTGCGGTTGGCGATGCGTATGAGATGCCCTGCTGCGCCGCCCGCTGGAGCGGTTCGACACGCGATCCGAGGCGCTCCAGCTCCGAACGGAGCGACGCGACCCGGGAGCTGACGGCATCGCGAGCCGCGACTTCCTGCCGGAGTTGCGCCTCCGTGGCGTACAGTTCCGCCTCCGCCGCGGCGACGTCTTGCGGGGACGCGCCGAGAGCCGGCTTACTGCACAATCGACACAGATGGGCCTCGCGCTCTTGCTGGATGGCCTCGTCGGTCACGTGGGTGTCGCAGTTCGGACACAGGGCAACCTGGATGCCCGTGAAGTGCAGCCGCAAGGCTACCGCCTCTCGCAGGCGCCGCTCGACCGCCCGTGTCGTCCGGAGACGGGCGTTCAGGTCTTCCCGCTCGGCCTCGAAGCGAGCACGTTCGGCCGACTTCTCGACGATCGCGGAGGTTACGCGCACGAGCTCCTGCGCGGGGGTGCTCTCTTCGACCTCGCGACGCCGCTCCCGTAGCGCCCGTTCCAGGGCGGCCAAGCGAGCCCGCACGGCCTTTAGCTCCTCCTGGGCACGATCCCTCGCCTGCTCGGCCTCCGAAGCATTTTTCTTTACGTCCTCTTTCAGAGCCGCTTCATCGCGCTTCGTGCGTGATCGCTCCAGCGAGAGTTCGAACAACGGGGTAGCCAGGCTGAGGCCGAGGTAGGTAGCGAGGATCATTCCGTCCTGGTTTCCCATCGCGTGCTGAGGATCACAAATGAGGTAGCCGTCGCCGGCGTCCGGGATGTAAAGGGCCTGGAAGTAGGTCAGCCAACTCGTCGAGCGCCTTTCGGCCGCCCCAGAACCGTGTGGCGGAGCCTGGAGCCACGAAAGCTCGGTCAGGCCAAGACGCTGGAAGAAGAAATGACGCAGGCCGTCGCTCACCGCGTCGCTTCCCACGGCATCAATGACAACGGGTACCGACGCATCAAGGTCATCTATGAGCCGCGCTTCCGAGCCGGCTACCAACACGCACCGAAGGTCGCCGCGCGTGGACAGGAGCACCGTATACCGGTGGCGGTCCAGCTCGAACTCCAGCCAGATATCCGCAATCCACTTCCGCACGTCCGAGTCGTAGTCGCTGGCACCGGTGAGCGCGAAGCGGATGGACTTCATCACCGACGACTTGCCGACGTCGTTGTCCGAAATCAGCAGGACGTTCACCCCGTCCTCGAACCTTTGGTCGTAGTTGATGGGGATCGGGTCGGCATAGCCCTCGAGGTCCTTAGTGCCCACGATGCGCAGGCGCCGGACGCAAAGTCGGGACTTTCGGGGAGGGGGCGGCTTCTCCGACAGATCCAGTGACGTGATCGCCTCCTTGACCCGATCCAGCGTGATCCGCGCCCGATTCGCGCTATTGAATCCCGCGTGGACCTGCTCTGCCAACGCATCTAGGTTGACCGCGCTGGGTAGATTCTCGCTCACCTGACCCTCCTCAACTCCCGACCAGCATCTGTTCGACCGGCTCACCGAACACGCGCTGGAAGCGATCACGGATCTCGTCCAGCGGAAGATCCGGGATGGTTTCGTCGAGCTGCGCCTGCCGGTACTCCAGATGCTCGTACTGAAGGTGCTTCACCTCGGCGGGGGTGAGACCGCCGAAGAACTGTGCGATGAGGGCGATGCGCTCCGCGTACCAGCGTGCGTGCCCCACGAGATCTACAAGGCGCTCCGCTGTCCTCAGGCCCTCTTCGGTCACGAAGTAGTGCTTCTGGGGACGTGCCTGCCCGCGCTCCTCAAGCCGAGCGTACACCAACCCTCTGGCATGCCACCAGGCCTCGACCTGGTCGATCCGCTCGTACGCGCCGCGCCAGAACTTCCGAAACGGAAGGGTCAGCAACTCCGGCTCCCGCTCACCCAGCACCATCCGGACCAAACGCATCACTTCCTCGCCATCAGAAGCCTCGGCGATCCCCATCCGGTGCAGTTCGACCATTTCGTAGGCGAAGTAGCCGGGGTACCGGAGCAGGAAGTCCAGCTTCTGCAGGTAATACTCGGGGCTGAAATGCCGAGCACACTGGTGCTGTGGGAAGTAAACCGCCTGGACGACGTCATCTGGGATGGGCAAGGAAAAGCGCGCGAGGATCAGCAGGAGGCGTGCTGCGTCCACTTCGACGAAGCGATCCGGCACCAATGCGTTCACATAGAGGGGAGACATTATGCGCCTGAGCAATTCCCAAAGCGCCGTGGAGGTTCGTCGCTTCGAGGCCTGTGCCACTTCCCTTGGGCGACAAGCCAACGTATTGTAGCAAAGGTCATTCTGAGATGCGTATCACTGCGTCGCTGGCCGAGCGGGAAGGCGCCGTCGTCGGACTGGAATCCCACCTGCACGTTGGCCGTTCGGCCGCGACCCCATTCTGCCCCGGAGGGTTAGAACGCAGCGCCTCTTGAGGCCCGCCGGGGGCACGTGCAACCCGGGAAGATGCGACCTGTCCGGAGTTGTCGGAACCGATGTGAGGACGTTTGTCGCGGCCTGAATGACTCCAAAGTTGCCAGGCTCCCGGCGACTAGGACTCGTCTGATCAGCAGCAATCAAGTGCTCGTCCTTCCCAGAGGTCGGCGATTTCCGATTCCACCGCTGCCCGAGGCCGGGACCACCGCTCGCGCGCCATCTCTGTCAGCTCCGCAGGCGCGCTACCGCCGCCGGGCAAGAGAATGGTTCGCGCGGAGAAGGCTGGCAGCGTCACCCCGTCTCGGTGCAGACGGGCGCAGAAGCGGTAGCCCGGCAGGGCCACCAGGTCCTCCGCCGCGAAGGCCGGAGATAGCTCCCGGGCGAGGCGTGAGGCGTCCGCATGCCCGGCGCGGAACACTGCCAGGGCGCCTACGTTGCCGAAGACCGCCCGGGAGACCGGTTCGGGCACCTGGTCCAGGTACTGGTGGGCGATTACCAGCGACAGGCGGTACTTGCGGGCCTCCGAGAGGATACCCAGGAAGGCGTCCCCGGCGACGTGCTGGAACTCGTCCGCCAGGAGCGCGAAGTCCGGCCGGTCCTCCTCCGCGACGTCAGCGCGGGACATCGCGGCGAGCTGCAGCCCCGCCACGAGTAGCCCGCCGAGCAATGCCGAGCTGTCCTCGCCGATCCGCCCCATCGAGAGGTTCGCCACGAGCACGCCCCGTCGGTCCATGAGGGAGCGCAGGTCGAGGCCCGGCGCCCTACCCCCAACCACATGGCGCACCGTAGGGGACGCGAGCGCCGCCCCCAGCTTGTTCAGGACCGGGGCCACGGCCTCGGAGCGGAACCGACCCTCGTACGCCTCGAACTCCCCCTCGAAGAAGCCGCGCACCACCGGGTCCCGGGCGAACCCGACGAGGCTCCGGCGGTAGGCGCGGTCGGTGAGCAGGAGCGGGAGCTGCGCCAGAGAGGGATCGGGCGTTTCCAGCAGCAGCAGCAGGGCGTGCCGCAGCAGGTGCTCCAGTCGCGGCCCCCAGGAGTCGGCGAAGAGCTTGCGGAAGGCGCCGATCACTCCGGAGGCGACGAGCGGCCGCAGCGACGGGTCGCCGTGGGCGAGCGGGTTGAGCGGCACGACGGCGTCCGGGTCGGCCGGGTCGAGGTAAACCACGTCAGGGTAGCGTTCGGGCGGCACCAGGGAGAGGACGCGGAGCGCGAGGTCGCCGTGCGGGTCCAGCAGGGCCAGCCCGCGGCCTGCCTCCAGGTCCTGGCGCGCGATGCCGGCCAGGAGCGTGGACTTCCCGGTCCCGGTCTTCCCCACGACGTACAGGTGCTGGCGGCGTTCCGCGGCCGCGAGGCCGAACGGTACCGGCCCCTCTGGAG
>Ga0256860_1000028_pt1 | contig 9814 bp, 8 predicted proteins | sample BONt14_FD_181170 | JGI IMG/M metagenome (GOLD analysis project Ga0256860, IMG submission 181170) | Terrestrial sediment cell enrichment communities from Utah, United States - BONCAT_SYTO_Terrestrial_sediment - 14 | ecosystem: Environmental > Terrestrial > Deep subsurface > Rock core/Sediment...
TCGGCGTAGCGGACGAGGTCCAGCCAGTGCCGGCCCCAACGCTCGCCGTAGGCCGGCGACGCCAGCAACCGGTCGACCACCTTCTCCCAGGCGTTCGGGCTCCGGTCTCCCACAAAGGCGCGGACTTCCTCCGGCGTGGGCGGCAGGCCCGTAAGATCAAAGGTGACGCGGCGGATCAGCGTCCGGCGGTCGGCGTCGGGAGCCGGCTTCAGCCCCCGGGCTTCCAGTTTCGCCAGGACAAACCGGTCGATGGCGGTCTTCGGCCAGCGCGTGTCCTTGACGGCGGGAACGGCGGGCTGACCTAGCGGGCGAAACGACCAGAACTGCCGCTCCTTCTCCCAGTCGTAGCCGGCGCGGATCGCGGCTGGCGCGCCGGTGCGAGGGTCCGGCGCGCCCATCTTCACCCACGCTTCCAGGTCCGCCACTTCGGAAGCGGCCAGCGGCTTGCCCGGCGGCATCTTCAGCCCGCCTTCTTTAGCGCGCACCGCCCGCAGCAGCAGGCTCTGGTCCGGCTTGCCGGGCACGATGGCGGGGCCCATGGCGCCGCCCTTCAGCGTCCCTTCCCGCGAGTCCAGGAGCAACCCGCCGCCGACGTTCTTGGCCGCGGCGCCGTGGCACGCATAGCAGCGCTCCGCCAGCAGCGGCCGGACCTTCTTCTCGAAGAACTCGATGCCTTCCGGTGAAGCGGCGAGCGGACCGGCTGCGGGCGCCACAACTTTGGCAGGGGGCGCCGGCGCCGCCGTAGACCAGTAGGCCGGCAGGAGCAGCAGGGCTCCGAGGCCGAGGGTGAGAGTAAGGTTCTTTGAGAGACGCATATGCAAAGCAGTTCCGGATGATCCGGGTCCGGGCGAGACGGAAGGGAGACAGCGCACGGATAGCCCCTGGCTGGTCGCCTTCCCGAAGAATAGACGTTCAGCCTTCCTGTTTGTTCTTGGCTCTTTGGCTGCGAAGCCCGCGCTCCCTATCGCGTGGGGGTGAGGGTGATCTGGCGGAAGTCGATAGGGCCGTGGTCGCCCTGGAGGAGGATCGGGCCCGGCTCGCCTTCCCGGCTGTCGAGGGCGCCGCCGGTGATGCCGGGGATCTCCTGGCGCTCGATCACCGGCTCGCCGTTCAACACTACCGTCACGTAGCGGCCCACGAGGGTGATGTCGTAGGTCTGCCACTCGCCCGGCCGCTTCGCCGCATTGATGCGCGGGGTGAGGAAACCGTAGATGCCGCCGATCTGGTGGCTCTCCGGCGGCTTGCCGTAGTTGTCTTCGATCTGCGCCTCGTAGCGGCCACGCAGGTAGATGCCGCTGTTGCTTCCTTTCGGATAGCGGAACTCGGCGTGGAGCTTGAAGTCCGTCCACTGGCGGTTCGTCATCAGGTTGTTGCCGGGCTTCGCATTCTGCAGCAGGCCGCCCTTCACCACCCAGCCGTTCGGCTTGCCCGAGAATTGGGGCTTCCAGCCGGAGAGGTCCTTCCCGTTGAACAACTCGATGGGGTCGCCCCAGTCCGGCTCCTCGGTCCGCCGCAAGTCGGGGGCGCGGACCCCCGTCCAGGTGTATCGCTTCCCATCCGCCGTGGTGGTGCTGCCCGTGAGACGTCCGCCCTGCAGGCGACCGGTAAACTGGAGGTCGCGCGGACCGCGCTCCCACTGCACGGGCAGCGAGAACTGGAGACGGCCTCTGGAGTAATCCACGCGCGAGATCGGACGCATGCTGCCGCCCTTGCTCACGAAGGAGCCGACGAGCGTCTTCCGGCCGGACAGCTTCACCTCCAGCCAGGAGGGGTACGCTCCCTCGGGCGCCTGGACTGTGAGGTCCCAGCGGCCCACGACGGGCGGCGCAACGGGTCTTGGCGCGGCGGCGGCTGCGGCGCCGATGGTTAGAAAACCCAGGCAGGCGGCGCGCAGGCCGCGATAGACACTCGTTCTCATCATCAGGTATCCACTCAGTCACGCTCTGCGAGGAGCCATTTCAGATCGAAGCGCGCGATGGACAGGACGCGCGTCTTGAGGTCGCCGCCGCGCTCGTAGAAGAGATAGATGGAGCCATCCGGCCGCGCGGCGAGGTCGCTGTAGCCGCTGGCGCCGGGCTCGATCGTCCGCGCCACCGGCCATGTCTTACCCTCATCATAGCTGAGCTTGACGGTAAGGTTCTTCCGCTCCCGGCTGTCGGGGTTGTGCGGATTGGCGAAGAGGAGGCGGCTCTTCCCTCCGGGCAGGCGCAGGAGGCTCCCCATGCACACCGGCTCCGGCAGCGCCGGATCGAAGCGGACCGGGCTCCAGCGGGAGACGCCGTCCGGACTGACGGACACGGCGCGACGGCGCTCCTGGCCCTCGTGGCGGATGTTGAGCAGCACGCAGCCGTCCGCCAGCTCCACGGCCACGGTTTCGCTGGGGTTCACGGGGTTCGGATCGGCGACGACGATGGCGCCGCGCTCCCAGGTTTTGCCGCCGTCGTCGCTGTAGATGACGGACACGCAGGAGGGGCGGTGCGCGTGCCCGCCCGCGCCCGTGGAGAGCCACACCGGAATCAGGAGCCGGCCGCTGCGGAGCTGAATGCCGTGGCCCGGCCCGGTGGCGATCACCTTCCAGTCATACTCCGGCCGGAACTTCTCGAAGGTCGCGGTGAGGTCCACCGGCCGGCTGAAGGTCTTTCCGTCGTCTTCGCTGCGGAGGTAGTAGCAGCGGGCGTACTCCACGCAATACAGGAAGTGGACGCGACCGCGCTTCCGGTCGGCGATGGCGACCGGGTTGTTGACGGTGACTTCCCCTTCCTTGCCGAGGCCCTGGCGCACCGCGACGGCGTTCTTGGGAATCGGGCCCGGCGTCACGAGCTTCCGCTGGGCGTCCCAGGTCTTGCCGCCGTCTTCGCTCCGCCGGAGCATCAGGTCGATCTGTCCCCAGTCGCCGGACGCGCTCTTACGCGCCTCGCAATACGCCAGCAGCGTCCCACGCGCCGTAGCGACGATTCCCGGAATGCGGTACAGGGCGTAGCCGCCCGCGCCCGCCGTGAAAAGGTCGGTCTGCTCCTGCACGGCGCCCGCCGGCGCCGCTCCTTGCAGGGCCGCCCACGTCGCCATGACTATCCCGGCCGCCAGCGCGCTCCGCATCCCCGCCACCCTTTCCGGCCCGCTCCGCCCACACGCCCGCGGCGCCAGCGTTCGCCTGCAAAGTCTTCGACCCCGGCGGCTCTTCCGCCTCCCAACGACTCGCACGGGTGCCTCACACCGATCCCTGGCAAGCGGCATGGAGCGCCTCCACGCCTCGACCGAGCCACTCAGGGGCCCGCACTACCTAGCCGCCGCACTCCCCTTAGATCTTGTTGCGGAGCCGAAGAGAAATATTTAGAGTTGGGAGAGGTGGGCGCTCCCGCCGAACTATCGGCTGTAGCGGGACGTCGAAGCGTGGGGACCGCTCGTCCGATTGCATGGTAGCGCGATCCAGGTTTGTCGAGGATCCGAGCAGGGAGTAGGTTGGGAGATGGATCGCAGGCGGAATCCGGAAGATCGGGTCACGAGGGTGCTGGTGGTGGTGCTGGCAGTGGCGCTGGGATGGCTGGCGTACATCTGCATTCACTACGAGCTTCAGGGCCAGGCGCTGGCGGCCGCGCTGGACCGGTACGACGCCGCCCGCGTGCGGTCGCTGGTGGTTCGGGGAGCCAACGTCCACACGCGCGGCTCGCAGGGGCAAACCGCCCTCTTCGTCGCGGCGATCACCGGCGACGTGAAGCTGGTGAACCAGGTGCTGGACCGCGGCGCGAACATCAACGCCCGCGACGAGCTGGGGCACACGGCCCTGATCCGCGCCGTTCTGTACGGGAAGCCCGCCACCGTGCGGACGCTGATTGCGCGGGGCGCGGACGTCAATGTGCGGGGGCAGCTCTACGGGCGCACGGCGCTGATGTGGAGCGCCCAATCCGGACGGCCGGAAGCCGTAGAGACGCTGCTCGCGCACGGAGCCGATCCGTCGCTCCGGGATCGCGCCGGCAAGACGGCCCTGGCGCTGGCGAGCGAGAAGGGCTACTCGGAGATCGTGCGCGTCCTCAAAGCCGCGGGCGCGCCTGAATAGGCAGGAGAGCCGCCCTCTCTGCGTGAACCGCAAGCGAGTGATGCTTAGAGATCGTGTGAGAACCCCATTCTGGCCACGAGCGGCTGCGTCCCGAAAGCTTTCGGGACTCGCTCGCCCTCGCCAGCCAAAGCAGGCTCTCACACGATCTCTTAGGGAGAGCCGCGCAGGCTCTCGGGAGAGGCGCTTGTGGTTTCGAGACATCCCTGGGCGCCCTACGCGGCCCCGCTGTTCCTGTTCGTCGCCCTCACGTCTGTGGAGCAGGCCCTGCCCCGGTCCGCGTATCCGGCCGCCTACGCGGTGAAGATCCTGCTGGTCTCCGTGGCCGCCTTCCTGTGTCGAGGCGCCTGGGCCGACCTGCGCCCCCAGACGAAGGACCTCCTGCCCGCCCTCCTCGTCGGTGTGCTGGCCTTCGCGCTCTGGATCGGCGTGGACCAGTGGCCGGGCTACCCGCACACCGGCGGCCGCCAGGCTTACAACCCGTTCACCGCCATCGGCGACCCCACGCAGCGGACCCTGTTCCTGGCCGCGCGCTTCTTCGGCCTCGTGCTGCTCGTCCCGCTCATCGAAGAGCTATTCTGGCGCTCGTTCCTGCTGCGCTACGTCTCCTCGCCGGACGACTTCCGCACGCTGCAGGCCTGGGAGTTCACGCTGGCGGCGGCGCTGCTCTCCGGCTTCGCCTTCGCCGCCTCGCACCCGGAGTGGCTGGCCGCCGCGCTCACCGCCGCGCTCTACACGCTGCTCCTCCGCCAATCGCGGAGCGTCTTCGCCTGCGTGGTCGCCCACGCCGTAACGAACCTCTGCCTTGGGCTCTACGTGCTGCGGACCGGCTCCTGGCAATACTGGTAGGAGGAAGCATCCATGGAAGCCACCCTGCGACCCCGCGTGAAAGTGTGCTGCATCGCCAGCGAGGCGGAGGCGTGGACCGCCGTCCGCTGCGGAGCGGCTGCGCTCGGGCTGGTGTCGGCGATGCCAAGCGGTCCCGGCCCCATCGCCGAGGCGGAGATCGCGCGTATCGCCCGGATCGTCCCGCCGCCGGTCGCGGCGTTCCTGCTCACCTGCCGCCAGGATGCCGAGGGAATTCTCGCGCAGCAGCGGCGGACGGGCGTCGGCACGCTCCAGCTTTGTGACGCGCTGCCCACCCAGGCGTATGCGGAGCTGCGGACCGCCCTCCCCGGCGTGCGGCTGGTCCAGGTGATCCACGTGGAGGGGGAAGCCGCCCTCGGGGAGGCCGAAGCCGTGGCGCCGCACGTGGACGCGCTCCTGCTGGACTCGGGGCGGCCGTCGCTGCCGGTGAAAGAGCTGGGAGGAACCGGCCGCGTCCACGATTGGACGGTCAGCCGCGCCATCCGGGAACGGGTGACGATCCCGGTGTTCCTGGCGGGAGGCCTGACCCCGGAGAACGTCGCCGACGCCGTCCGGCAGGTCGGGCCGTTCGGCGTAGACCTGTGCACCGGCGTGCGAACGGACGGGCGGCTGGATGAGGCGAAGCTGCGCCGCTTCTTCACGGCGCTGGAAGGCGGATAGGGCCGCTTTACGAGTGGGAAGCGTCGGGCATCTGCGGGGGCACGGCACGCAGTTCCAGGCTCTTGTCGCGCACTTCCCGAGCCACGAACCGCAGCCAGCGGGCCTCATCGCGCACGCTCTGGGCGTCCAGCCGGCGCTGGCGGGCCAATCCCCGCAGCAGGCGGCTGTCCCGGACGGCGACCGTTTCCCAGGCGGGCGGCTCCGTCCAATGCAGTCCGTACTCGTCCGCGAACTGAACCAGCGCAAGGCGGTAACGCTGGATCAACTCTTCCGCCCAGGGCTCCAGAGCGCCCGGCGCGTTCCCCGCCGGGTCGAGCGGCGGCGTCTCGGCCCAGACGAGGCCCAGCTCGAGGTGGAGGTAACCTTCCATCACGCCGCCGTCAGCCGCCAGGCTGCGGGCCGTCTGGAGAGCGTCCTCTAGAAAATGGAGCTCGTTCTCGGGAATCATCACGAGTCACCCTACCATGCGTCGCCGCACGCCAAACAACATAGCGTACCGGGCGTCAATCGACGAGCAGATTCTTATACGCTACGAAACCGTGGCGTATTACCGGAGGCGCCGCGTCAATGGCGCCGCGCCAGGGCCCGGCGTCGGTCTTTACGCCGCGCTCGTGGAGCAGGGAGGCCGTCTGGACCGCCACCGCCGTGTCGTACGGCTCCAGCGCCGCCAGCAGTGGGCCGGGGGCAATCCCAACGCCGCGCTCGGAAACGGCCCCTGCGGAGGCGAGCGCTGCCTGGGCGTAGTCGCGGGGGCTGGAGTACCGGCCGTCGCCGTCGCCATCCACCCGGATGAGGTTGGTGGAGCCCAGCACGCGCGGCTCCCACTCGGCGCGGGTGGGCTGGTACGGGCGAGGGATCGGCCAGTACGGCTTGCTGACGCCCGGCCCGGAGGCGATGGCGACGAGCCAGACATCGTGACGCGGCCGGGACAGCGTGAACGTGAGGTCCGCCTTCACCACGGCGTCCCGGCCCGGGCCGAGCGACCGGGTCGCCACCGGCTGGCCGTTGGCGAACAGCTCCACGCGGTCCGCCGCGATCCAGCGCGGTCCCTGCACGCGGACGCGCACCTTCATCGCCGCGCCTTTACCCGTCGCGAGCTCGCCCACGCCGAACCGGCCGTCCACCCAGGCTTCGGTCAGCAGTCCCATGCTCGCCAGCACGCGCCCGGCCAGGATGCTGTCGCAGGCTTCCTGAACGTCGATCTCGTCCGGCTGGCTCGCCGTGCTGGCGATGTACGTGCGGCCCTGGCCCAGGATGAAGCGGTCCACATCGTGCGAGTCGCTGGAGCCCAGCCCCGCCGCCCGGCTGCCCCGGTTCAACAGGGCGAACCAGTCTCGGTACGGCTTCATCCAGTCGGATTGGAGCGCGGCGGAAGTGACCACCTCGACGCCGTCGAAGTCCCACGACCGGCCATCGCGGCTCTCGCCGCTGCCGGGATGGAAGCGGCGGGGATCGGTGGGGATGAAGCCGCCGTGGTCGTTGCTGGGGTGGTTCAGCATCACCACGCGCACGCCGGGCGTGGCGCGGATCTCCGCCAGGAGGGGCTTCCAATCCGTCAGCCGGAAGTCCGGCACGCGGCTTCCTGGCCGGATGGGGAACGCGTTGAAGTGGCCGACCTTCGTGGTCACCTCGTTGCCGATGACGGGCGTGAAGTGCGGGTGCGTGTGGGTGGCCCGCGCCGCCGGGGCGTAGTCCGCGTGGTGGTTGTGCTCCGTGGCGATAGCGAGCTCGATTCCTTCGCCCGCAATCGTCGCCATCCGCTCCTGGACCGTGCTGTCGCCGTGGCCGCTATGGGTGAGCGTGTGGATGTGCGGATCGCAGCTCACGTAGCCGGAGGTGTCCACCTCCCGCGCGAGCTGGAGATCGACGCGGGCGGAGGCGGAGTCCACCTTCAGAGTGCGGGTCGCCAGCCCGTACTCCAGGCCGCGCGTGGCGTGGAGCGTGTAGCGGCCGCGCGGCAGGGAGAACGTCGCCTCGCCCGTCCCGGTATAGACGACGCCCGGCCGGACGGCGAGCCAGGGATCCTTTCCGGCCGTGACCGGGACGAGGCGTCCGGAGCCGTCCAGCAGGGTGAGACGACAGGGCAGCGGCCGGCCCGACCCGGTTTCCGTCACCCGCACGCGTACGGAGCCCGTGGCCCCTTCCGCCGCCAGGAGCGACGCACCCGCGCCCAGCGCCGCGATCAGGGAAGCCGTCGCCAACCGTCGGACCATCGCTCTCCTCGACTGCGGGAATGCGGAGCCGGGCCGCGCTACTCCACGATCACCACGTTATCACCCGGCGCCACCACCGGAGCGCCCGGCGTGACCACCGTGGCTCCCGGAGACACCACCGCTGTTCCGGGGGCCACGACCGCTGTTCCAGGGGCCACAACCGTCGTTCCCGGAGCCACAACCGTGTTTCCCGGCACGACCACCGCAGCGCCCGGCGTAACGGTGGTTACGGCCCCGGTGCCACAGATGCAGGGCCCGCCATTGGCGCAGCCAGCGCAGCAGTAGATCGCCTGGCCCACCGTCACCCCCGCCCAGGTGTATTCCATCCCACACCGATCACAGATCGTATGCACAGTCATCCGGTTCCTCCATAAAAAATGCTGGATAGGGAGAGGTTACCCCGACGCGCGCGGGTCGAACCCCTTGCTTGTGCGGGTGTGCGGGTGTGCGGGTGTGTGGGTGTGCGGGCGCCTTCGGTGAAGCGCCTCCTCACCCATACACCCACACACCCATCACCCACACAATCGCGGCTAACCCCAGAAGCGGTACAGCTCGAAGCCGAAGAGGAGGCCGGCCAGGTTGCAGAGGCTGCCGACGACGAACTCGCCCAGGATCAGGCCCAGGAAGAACGGGAGGGCGGCGCGGTAGCCCGTCAGGCCGGCGGCGCGCAGGATAATCAGCTTGGCGACCCAGGCCAGCAGCAGCGGAAACCACATATAGCCCATCGCCCAGGAGCTGGAGACGGCCAGGCCTACGGGGTGGAACGGCCACCAGAGGAAGCGCCCGCGCATCGCAGTGAGGAACAGCGAGAGCCCCATCCCGCCCAGGATCACCCACGTCTGCACCGGGTCCCGGAGCGGGCCGGGCGGTGTGGTCCAGCGGGCCATCCGCAGCCAGGCGTCCCGCCCGAACACCTGCGGCACGCCGGGCGTCTGCACGAGCGCCGTGGCCGCGCCCACCTGGTAGTAGACGTGGAGCAGCGCCCAGAAGGCGCAGAGGCAGCCCCAGATCCCCGCCGCCAGCATCACCCACGCCAGCGGCTGCATCCGGAACCCCGCCACGCGCGCCATCTGGAGGCCCTCCATCTGGTGCGGCATCGGGTGCGTCCGGTAGTTCCGGTTGAAGCCCCAGGCCAGCGAGAAGAACGCCAGCGTGGACTTTGAAAGGTCGCGCGGCCCCACGATGACGCTCAGCAGGTGGTCCGGCCCCGTCCACCGCAGGTCATGCGCCGGCGAGCCCAGCTCCGCCCGCATCCGCGTTACGGAGAGGCTGAGGAGCAGGTAGAGCGCGAAGAACGCGACGGCGGCCCCGAGCGTGACGCCGGACCACACCGCGAACAGCACGAGCCCCGCCAGGCTGCCCGCAATCCCCAGCAGCGCCGCGCGGTAGGTCATTGGCTCCGTGGAGTCATCCAGCGGCCGGGTTTTCCCGAACGCCGTGCGGAACACCTCGCCCAGGTAATGGCGCCCGATCCAGAGGACCGACGCGGCCACCCCCAGGTAGGCCCCGGCGGACTGCTCCAGGATGTACGGGAACTGCGGGCGGCCGTCGTTGAGGCCCCAGGCCGCCGTCGCCACCGCCTGCCCCTTCCAGTAGAAGTAGAAGAACCAGGCGGAGAAGAGGAGGTCCACCGGCAGCAGGTAGCCGATGCCGATGACGAACGGGAGGAGCTGCAGCGGCAGCGAGCCCGCCGCGCTCCAGGGCCGGTCCACCAGGTAGTGCTGGAGGTTGAACTCGCGGGCCGGAAAGCGCGGCAGGGCCGGGTAGCTCATCGCCACCGTGTTCAGCAGGTCGATCCCGCCGGCCAGCGCGAAGCCGATCCACATGGCGCGGCTGCGGAAGAGGGCGCCGCCCGGGTCCGTCATCTGGAGTGGCAGCTCCACCAGCGGAAAGGCGAGCCGCTCCCGCTCACTCCACTGCCGCCGCCACACCACGTTCAGGCAGAGCATGAGGACCAGCAGCAGCGTGAAGAAGCCAGTCCAGAGCGCCACGGGCCGCGCCCACGCCCAGAGAACGGCCGGCG
>Ga0256860_1000029_pt1 | contig 9802 bp, 8 predicted proteins | sample BONt14_FD_181170 | JGI IMG/M metagenome (GOLD analysis project Ga0256860, IMG submission 181170) | Terrestrial sediment cell enrichment communities from Utah, United States - BONCAT_SYTO_Terrestrial_sediment - 14 | ecosystem: Environmental > Terrestrial > Deep subsurface > Rock core/Sediment...
CGCTCCTCACCCAACCGCATCTCGATCTGCGGTCCTGCGTGGCGACCCAGCATCCCGCCCTGCGGGCTTGAACCTACCGTACCCAGGAATCACACCCCTTCCAAAAGGCCATATCCAGATCCTCGCGAGGGATGATCCCTAGATCGAGCAGATCTTGAATGGCGCTGTCCGCGATGGAGCCGCCCGCCCGTCGATAGTAGAGATAATACACTTCACAGAGATTATGCGCGTGAGCGAAGCAGGCGCTCCCGGGCTCTGTCAGAACGTCCTCCACGATGTCGGCGCCGGGCTCGTTGTTCAAGAAGGCGATCATTGGTCCTGCATCCAGGACGTAGTTCAACGCTCTCCTCCCGCCTCAGGCCCATTTCGCAAGCTGTCGGCTCTACGCTCCAGGTGAAGATCCTCGGTAGCGACTCCCAGGCCAGCGTACTTCCCACGGATGCTGCGGAGCCGAGCCTCACGTTCTGTGCTGACGTTTTCACTTGCTCCGGGCAGCGCCGGAAGATGCTCGGTGAGCAACCTTTGCGCAAGCTCCGTGGGAGCCATACCCTCCTGGCGGGCGGCTGCCGTAAGACGGTCTTCCTCTTCCACGGTAAGTTCGATTACGAGTGTCACCGGTGCGCCTATCTCTTTCCGACCGCCGTTAGGCCAGCAGCTTCTTCACCACTTCGCCGTGAACGTCGGTAAGACGGAAGTCGCGGCCCTGGAAGCGATAGGTCAGGCGCTTGTGATCCAGACCCAGGAGGTGCAGGATCGTAGCCTGGAGATCGTGGACGTGGACCCGGTCTTCGAGGATGCTGTAGCCTAGCTCGTCCGTCTGGCCCAGGATGAGACCGCTCTTGAGGCCGCCGCCCGCCATCCACATCGTGTAAGCGTCGATGTGGTGGTCGCGGCCGGTGGTTTCACGCGGCTCGCCCATTGGGGTGCGACCGAACTCGCCGCCCCAGATCACCAGCGTGTCCTCCAACAGGCCGCGCTGCTTCAGGTCCTTCACCAGCGCCGCGGCGGGCTGGTCCACCTCTTTGCAGATCGTCTCCAGCGGCCGCCCCAGGTCTGTGGCGGGACCCCCGTGATGGTCCCAATCCGTGTGGTACATCTGGACGAACCGGACGCCGCGCTCCACCATCCGCCGCGCCAGGAGGCAGTTGTTCGCAAACGACGGCTTCCCCAGCTCCGCGCCGTACATTGAGAGCGTCTTCGGGTCCTCCTTGGAAAGATCCATCAACTCGGGCGCGCTCGCCTGCATCTTGTAGGCCGTCTCGTACGCCGCAATGCGCGTCGCGATCTCCGGATCGCCGACGGCGCCGAGGCGGGCGGCGTTCAGGTCCCGCACCGTGGCGAAGAACTCGGATTGGCGCTGGCGGTCGAAGCCGGGTGGATTGGCGAGGTTCAGGATCGGCTCCGGGCCCGGCAGGAACGGGACGCCCTGGTACGTGGTGGGGAGGAAGCCGGAGCCCCACAGCGGCGCCCCGGCGCGCGGGCCGCGCGGGCCGGACTGGAGCACCACGAAGCCCGGAAGATCGCTGGATTCACTGCCGATACCGTAGGTGATCCACGCGCCCATGCTGGGCCGCCCGAACTGCGCCGAGCCCGTCTGCATGAAGAGCTTCGCCGGCCCGTGGTTGAACACGTCCGTCGCCATGCTCTTCACGATGCAGATGTCGTCGACAATGGTCCCCAGGTGCGGCAGCAGCTCGCTCAACTCCGCACCGCACTTTCCATAACGGGAGAACTGGCGCGGGCTGCCCAACAGCTTGGCGTCCGCCTTGAGGAACGCGAAACGCTTTCCCTCCGTGAACGACTTCGGCGGCGGCTGGCCGTCCAGGTCGCGCAGCTTCGGCTTCGGATCGAAGAGGTCGATCTGGCTGGGGCCGCCCGCCATGTGCATGTAGATGACCCGCTTCGCCCGCGCCGGATAATGGGGCGCCTTCGCGGTCAGCGGATTGACGGCGCCGGGCGCAGGCTTGCCCGCCGCGCCCGGCTTGCGAGGCGGCGCAGGGGCGGCCAGCGCCCGGCCGTCGTTCAGCAGCGTCGCCAGCGCCAGGGAGCCCAGGCCCACGCCGCACTGCTGGAAGAGATGGCGACGAGTGAGCAGCAGAAGGCGCTCTTCTTCAGGATTCATTTCCCTCTCCTTCCGCCGCCAGGGCGTCGGGCTCATTCTGTGGCGGAAACAGGTCTTCCACCCGGCAGCGGAAGCCGGGCAGCACCTCCTCGCCAGTCAACTCATCGCCGCCGTAGAGCAGCGCCACCGAACCATCGGCGCGGAAGATCTCCACACTCCGGCTATCCGGATCAACTACCCAGACCAGCCGCACGCCCGCCGCCCGGTACTCGGAGATCTTTACGCGGACTTCGGAATGCAAATCGTTAGGGGAGACAACCTCTACCGCCAGGTCTGGGGCAATCTTCGAGTGGCCTCGTTGGAACCGCTCGCCAGGCAGCCGTCCGCGCACGACAAAAGATACATCCGGCTTGCGAACCGTCTGCCGCTCCTCTCCAAAGCACTGGTAACCCACCTCGGAATTGAAGACCCAGCCTATCCCGGATTGACGAGAGTAATTCCGGAGCAGAGCTAGAATCTCACCGGAAATCCAACCCGCCTCTTGTCCCATCTGTCTCTCCACCAGCCTGCCGTCCACGAGCTCAAAATGCTTGCCGTCCTGCATGGTGAGCAGGTCTTCCGCCGTAAAGCTTCTTTCGCGGGTGAGCGTCGTCATCACTTCCACCTCTGGATTTGCCGCATCTTGCCGAGCGGCCGGTTATGCCCGGTATTGCCCGCAAATAGGGACCGGCGGCCGGGTCGAGCCAGCCGAAGAACGTGCGTGCGGCCGGACCTGGCCGGTGAGAGAGGGGCGGTCTCGCCGCACCGCAGCCAGACCCAGGAGGCGAGGGCTGGCCGGATGTGGCCGGTGTCGTCCTGACATGCCCCCCTCTCGCCTCTCCCGCCAGCACTGGCTTTCAGACTCCATACGCGCCAGACCCAGCCCCGTGTTCGCGCCGGCGTGCTTTCAGGCAGCTCCCTCTCCGGCGTCGGACTCGCTCTGCGGCGGAAACAGGTCTTCCACCCGGCAGCGGAAACCGGGCAGCACCTCCCCACCAGCCAGCTCGTCGCCTGCGCGGAGGATGACAACCGTCCGGTCCGACTGGTGGACTTCCACAATCCGGGTGTCCGGATCGACCACCCAGACGAGGCGCACGCCAGCATCCAGATACTCTTCAACTTTAATACGGACTTCCGAGAAGAGATCGTTTGGCGAGACGACCTCCACCGCCAGGTCCGGAGGAATCCGCACGTGGCCGCGCGGGATGCGTCCGCCTGGCAGCCGCCCCTGGCGGATGAACGAAGCATCCGGCTTGCGGACTCGCTGCCCATCCGAAGAGAAGCACTGGTAACCTGTTTCGGAGCCAAACGCGAAGCCGAGCCCCGCCTCTTCCACCAGAGTGGTGATTCGTCGTGACAGCCGGTTTGCAATCCAATCAGATTCAGCACCCATCTGTTTCTCCACCAGCGTGCCGTCCACGAGCTCATAGCGCTCGCCGTCTCGCATGGTGAGCAGGTCTTCCGCCGTGAAGCTACTTTCGCGTGTGAGCACCGTCATCGCTTCGACCTTGCCTCCGCTCCCGGCCTACCCTCGTCCACGTTTACTCGCGGGTGATGAACTCGTCCAGGTTCATCAGCACCCGCGCCACCGCCGTAAGGGCGGCGGCGTGCTCCAGCGGCGCGCCTTCCGGACGGCCGCCTACGGAAGCGGGAGGCGCCACTCGCTCTGCATCTTTCGGCGCCGCCTGGAATTGCCGCACCTGGGCCTGGTGGTAATCCTGCAGCCGCCTGGCTTCCAGCGCCGTCGGCTCGCGAGACAGGCAGCGGCGGAACATCCACCGCAGGCGCTCCGCCTCGCCCGTGGCGACTTCTTTCATGGCGCGGGCCGCGAGCCCCTGCGCCATCTCCAGCAGCGACTGGTCGTTCGCGAGCATCAAGGCGCCGACCGGCGTATTGGAGCGGTTGCGGCGGGTGCAGGCGACGGTGGCAGTGGGCGCGTCGAAGGCGGTGAGCATCGGGTGCGGACTGGAGCGCCAGAAGAAGGTGTACATTCCGCGCCGGTAGCGGTCTTCGCCCTGGCTGGCGACCCAGTTCTTCTTACTCTGGGTGAACAGGTCCAGGCTGCCCGGCTGCGGTGGGAAAACGCTGGGGCCGCCGATCTTCCGAGCGAGGAGCCCAGACGCCGCCAGGGAAACGTCCCGGATTGCCTCCGCCTCCAGCCGCAACCGCGATTGCCGCGCCAGCAGCCGGTTCCGGGGATCGATCGCCTTCAGCTCCGGCCGCGCGTGAGACGACTGGCGATAGGTGGCCGACGTCACAATCAACCGGTGCAGATCCTTGAGGGACCAGGGTTTCGGGTTGCTGGAACCCGAAACCTGAAACTTGGAACCTGAAATCCCCGTGAAGCGCGCCGCCAGCCAGTCCAGCAGCTCTGGGTGCGTGGGCGCGCTGCCCTGCTTGCCGAAGTCATCATCCGTCTCCACCAGGCCGAGGCCGAAGTACGCCTGCCAGATGCGGTTGACGGTGACGCGCGGCGTGAGCGGATTCTTCGGATCGACCAGCCAGCGGGCCAGGTCCAGGCGGTTGGGATTCTTGACGCTTGCCGAGAGCTGAGGCAGCACCGCCGGAACACCCGGCTGCACCTGAGCCCCCAGGCGCAGGAAGTCGCCCCGGATCTGGACATGCGTCACGCGCGGCTTCTCCAGCTCGCGCATCACCAGCGTGGTGGGGATCGCCTTCGCCAGGGCCTTCTCTTCCGCCTGAAGCTCCGCCACCCGCGCCGTGAGGCGGGCGCGGCCCGGATCGCTCCGCCGGAACTCGGCGGAAATCTGCTCCCACTGCGCGGGAGTACGCTGCGCCGCCGGGATGGCGAGGAGATCCCGCACCGCCGCCGGCACGACGACTTCCAACTCGGAGCGCGGCGCCGTGGAGACGGAGAGCCGGAAGCGGCCCAGGTGATACCGCTTGTTGGCATGCTCGTGCTTGAGCGTGAACACGAGGCGCGAGCCCGTTCGAGCGCCCGGGTTCGGCTTCAGGAAGAAGACTGCGGTTCGGTCCGTATTCAGGCTCCCCTGCCCAGCCGCCACGTTGATCGCCCACCCGGTGCCCGCCTTGCCGTCGATGGCAAGGGATACCGGATAGTCCTTCTGCGAGTGATCCGCCACCGCCGCGTCTAGCGCCACCGGACCGCCGCCCGCCTCGGCAGGCGCGCTCGCCACGGAGAAATCCGTGAGTAGGAAGTTTCCGCCCGCCAAGCCGGGGCCGCGCTTCGGCAGACTGTCGTGCGTCAGCGCTTCCAGGCGTACGGCGGTAATCCCGTGCATCGGGAGATCCGTGACGACCGTGTAGACATCGTTATCTGGGATCGCGCCGCCCACCAGCAGCGACCTGTCATCCAACTCCTGGAGGGTCGCGCCGCCCTGCGAGCGGAACTCGACCGGATCGAGCACCGTCCAGGCCCCGCTTGCGGTGCGGAGAGCCTGGCGCTCCCACTCCGCGCGGTGGGCGTCGGCGTTCTTATCGTAATCCTTCAGCGCCTGCTCCACCCCCGCGATCTGATTCTTCAGCTCCGCCTGCCGCCGGGTCTGCTCCGGCGACGGGAACGGCAGCGTCGGCTCGTCCGCGTTGTTCAGGAAAGCGTAGAGCTGGTAGTACTCCTTCTGCGTGATGGGGTCGTACTTGTGCGTGTGGCACTGCGCGCAGCCCACCGTAAGCCCCAGGAAGACGCTGCCGGTGGTGTTCACGCGGTCCACTACGGACTCGACCCGGAACTGTTCTTTGTCCGTGCCGCCTTCCTCGTTAATGGGGGTGTTGCGGTGGAAACCGGTGGCGACGACCTGCTCCGGAGCGGCGTTCGGCAGCAGGTCGCCGGCGATCTGCTCAATGGTGAACTGGTCGAAGGGTAAGTCGCGGTTCAGCGCCTGGATGACCCAATCCCGGTACTTCCAGATGGAGCGGGCGCTGTCGATGCTGTAGCCGTTGGAGTCCGCGTAGCGGGCGCCGTCCAGCCAGCGCCGCGCCCAGCGCTCCCCGTAATGGGGGCTGGCGAGCAGGCGGTCTACGAGCCGCTCGTAGGCGCCGGGGCGGCGGTCTTGGAGGAAGGCGTCCACCTCTTCCACGGAGGGAGGCAACCCAAGCAGGTCGAGGCTCACGCGGCGGATGAGCGTGACCCGGTCGGCCTCCGGCGAGGGCTTAATCCCCTTCTGCTCCAGCTTCGCCAGGATGAAGGCGTCGATCGGGTTCCGCACCCAGGCGGTCTGCTTCACCTTGGGCGCCGGGCGAGCCACTACCGGCTGGAACGCCCAGTGGTCGCGTCCCACCACTTCCACGGGCTTACCGTCGTCCGGCCATTCGGCGCCCTGATCGATCCATTCCCGCAGCCGGGCCACCTGCTCGGGGGCGAGCGGCTTGCCGCCCGGCGGCATCACCTTGGCCGGGTCGGTGGAGGTGACGCGGCGGATCAGCTCGCTTTCCGCGCTCTTACCGGGCACAAGGGCAGGACCGCCGTCGCCGCCCTGGAAGGCATGGGTGCGGTTATCCAGCCGGAGACCGCTCTTCTGGACTTTGGGGCCGTGACAGGCCACACACCGCGCCGCCAGCAGCGGCTGGATGTCGCGGGCGAAGCCCCCCGCCGCAGCGGGGGGCCGGACCGCAGCCTTCGCCGCCGGCGACTTCGCGGCGGGAGGGCTTCCGGTCGGCGGGTTCGCGGCGAGGGCTGCGGCGGTGAAGAAGAAGCCGGAGAGGAGAAGCCCCCATCCCATTCGATGCTTGCCACGGCGCATGCAAGAGTCCTTCCGAGACAATAGTTCTAATTCACTATCTTCTCTGGGACACGCCGCGCGCCCTCCATGTTGCGACAATGCTGCGCAGCGATGGTAGCTGTCCCGGCTCGCAACAGTCTTGAGCCGCGCTACCGCGCTCGAGACGTCCTATGCATCGCGGTTGACTATCTGTGGGAGAGCCCGGCGGAGTAGGCAGCTTGCAATAGGCCAGCGCTCACCCGTTGGTTACGGCCTTCCGAGCAAACCCGATCCGAACCGCGAATCATCGGTGCTGCGTGGGGTCAATCCAGTCGCGGTTAACGAATGTCGGATGGATAGGGTCGAAATCGCGGTCGGTTGTGAGGAGCCGTGCGCCGGCGGCGCGGGCCGTAGCCGCTATCCAGGCGTCGTTCTCTCCAATCGGTGTCCCCATCTTGCGACAGTGGGCGTCGATACGCGCATAGCTTTCGATGATTCCGGGATAGTCTAATGGAACGACCACTGCCTGGGCGAGGAGGCGCTCCAGACGCTCCAGCCTTCGGTGTCCCCAGCCGAACTGCAGCGCCAGCGACCGTAGTTCACCCTCATTCACGACGCTGATGATCAGGCTCGTTGCCGGGTCATCGAAACGATAGGTGACGCGCACCCACTCCGCCAGGGCGTCATCGCGGACGTAGTGGACGAAGATGGAGGTGTCCGGCAAGTAGAGGGCGGGACCCGGCTGCATGCGCTAACTCATCTCTTCCAGGGCGCGGTCAACCTCTTCGTTCGACTCGTCTCCCGGCCATTGACCTCGAATGGCTTCTAACCATGTCGTATTCGGAGGCGTCGGGATGCGCGGCTTCAGATCCGCCACGGACTGCGGAGGAGTGCGGTGCTTCAGAGCTCGGAGCGCCTCCAAACGCAACTGTTGCTCGACCATCTTTTGGAGGTATGCCACCGGGTCCGCGCCCTGCCGAAACGCCGCTTCGTGCAACTGCGCCTCCACTGCTGGCGGGAGTTCGATCTGAATGGTCATCCCAGCACCTCCATCATCTCCGCGTCTTCCAACCGCTAACACTCGACCGAAACGCTGCAGCGGGTATCTATTATACATCAAGGGCCGTCAACCGAGGTGAGCCAACTGCCCGGCGGGCCTCATCGCGGCCCTTCGCCGGCGTACCTGTAGACTGCGACAGGCAGGATCGACAAATAGAGCGCGTGTGCAACGTCCTGGCCACGGCGGCGCTTGGACCCGACTGCCTGCTCCGCGTTATACTATCGAGGCAGTCTACCGGGGAAGCGGGTCCTCGGACGCCGTGACGAGGGAAGAGACGCAACCATGTTCCTGCACATCCTGAACGACCAGCAGCAGACGGCCTTCCTGGCCCTCGCGAAGCAGTTCATCGAAGTAGACCGCCACCTCGCCGACGAGGAGCAGAACCTCCTGGAGCTGATGTACGCCGAGATGGGGCTGGACTTCGACACGGAGCTTCCCACCGGAGACCTCGCCTCCCTGCTGACGGCGTTCGACTCCCGGCAGTCCCGCGCGGCGGTCGTGCTGGAGCTGATCGGCGTGGGCCATGCCGATGCGGAGTTCAAGACGGAAGAGAGCGACTTCGTCCGCAACGTCGCTCGTAACCTGGAAGTCTCGGACGACACCGTGCGCGCGATGGAAAGCTGGGTAACCCGGCAGCTCGCGTTGGCCCAGGAAGTCGAGCAGTTCTGGGCCGGGTAGCGCTCGCATCACGCCTCCCTCGAACAGTTTACCCGGAGGGCTTGCCGCCCCGCAAGCTCTCCCTGCCCTCTCCCAGTCCCAGGAACCCCGCACCCGCGCGCCGAACTCCCGAGAGAGCCGCTCCGCCATTCCCGCACCGCCGGCGGCTTGTGGAGGGAGTTTGTCCATGCGCCCGCATCCGTCGCCCCGCGCCGTCCGCACCGCCTGCCTGCTGTTGTTCGCCTGCGGGCTGACGACCATCGCCGGGGCCAGCCAGCCCGCTCCTTCCGGCCCCGCTCGCACGGAAGCGCAGCTCCGCGAGCTACTGAACCTTCCTCTGGGCTTTGAAAGCTACGTGTTCAGCGGCCCGTCCTTTCCCGCCGCCCGCTTCGAACGACCGGCCCGTGCTGAGGCGCTGCTCGGGCCGCACTCCGTCCGCGCCACCTTCTACGACCGTGATTATCGGCGTGTGGAGACGGCCCGCAAGCCCGGCCTCTACGGCGCGGTCATCGAGGTAGCGCCGCAACAGGGGCGGCCGCTCAAGCGGTACGCCACCCTGTTCCGCGTCCCCGCCCCCTTAACCCGCAACCTCCGCCTGGAGCGCGTCCCTTCCGAACTGGTTCCGCTGGCGGGCTTGAACGACGAAGTCGTCGCGCAGCAAACGGGCCTCATCGAGGAGCGGCTCCAGGGTCGGACGCTCGGCGAACTGGAGCGCGACGCCCGGTTTGCCCGGCTGCTGGCGGGGCTATCACGCAGCCGGGCAGGTGATGGCCCTGTGCGGAAGTCCGACGACGCCTACGCCGTGGAACGCCAGTGGTGGGTGGGGCTGAAGCGCAAGCTCACCGGCATGGACCGGCAGTACGCCCGCAAGTTCACGGCGCCTCTCCCCCTCCAGGGCAAGCCGGCGCCCGTGGTGCGGGAGGGCACGCCGGCGGAGGCCGGAATGAAGCCGGACGCGGCGGAGAAGATCGACGCCGCTTGCCGGGAGTGGGCGGCGGACACGGACCAGGCGTTCGCGGTGTGCGTCGTCCGCCACGGCGTCATTGTCCTGCATCGGGCGTACGGCATGCGCGACGGCAAGCCAATGACGGTGGACACCAGGAGCTGGATGGCCTCCGTTACCAAGACGATGTCGGCGACCCTGATGCTGATGCTCGTGGACCAGGGCCTCGTGGACCTGGACGGCCGCGCCGACAAGTTCCTCCCGGCGCTGCGGGACCAGCCCGTGGCGACGCCGCTCACGATCCGACACCTCTACACGCACACCGGCGGCCTGAGCGCGTGGCCCGGCTGGAACGACGAGCT
>Ga0256860_1000032_pt1 | contig 9643 bp, 5 predicted proteins | sample BONt14_FD_181170 | JGI IMG/M metagenome (GOLD analysis project Ga0256860, IMG submission 181170) | Terrestrial sediment cell enrichment communities from Utah, United States - BONCAT_SYTO_Terrestrial_sediment - 14 | ecosystem: Environmental > Terrestrial > Deep subsurface > Rock core/Sediment...
GCGTCACTCCCTTCCTGGCGCAGGGAAGCCGCCACGAGGTGGGCGCGTGAATGGGGTCCCAGCAGGTGCTTGCGCTCCGACTTCCACGGCCCGAACTGCCGCCGGACAGTCAACTCCCGGCCGGCGAGCTCAACTGTCTCGCGGCTGCCGATGCGGTAGGCGGCGGCCAGCAGGGAGTAGGCGGCGAACCAGAAGATCGCGTAGAAGGCGAGCATGAACAGCGCCAGGGGGCCGAACGCCATCATCATCCCGCCGATCATGAAGATGGCGTGGACGGTGGTGAACGCCAGCACGCCCGCGCCCATGATCCCGCTGCCGACGGCGGCCGCCCGGTTCCCAGGCGAGGTCTGCAGCTCCAGCCGCGCCGTCCCGTCCAGCGTGCTCTGCGGGCTCAGCGACTCCACCTCGCGGCGGGCCTGCGCCTCCGCGAGCCGGGCCTGGATCTCCGTCAGGTCCACCTCGCCTTGGGGGTCTCCGGGCGCGAGGTACGCCAGCCGCCGGCGCAGGTCGCGCTCCCGATGCTCTAGCTCGCCCAGGGCGGTGCGCAGTGTTTCCAGCAGCGGCGCTTCCAACGGAGTAGCCTGCGCCTCCAGCGACGCCAGCGCGGCCTCGCCCTCGGCGCGGAGCTCGGGCGTGAGCGCCAGCCGGTCGCGGCAGTCCTGCGCGCCAAGCTGCTCCGGCCCGTCCAGAAACGGCGCGAAGCGAGTCAACCAGCGCGTGGCGTAGTCCTTCGCCTCCCGCAGTAACAGCGGCGAGGGGGAAGCGCGTCCATAGTTGTGCTCTTCGCCATGCCCCAGCCGCAAGTCGATACTCCCGTGCTACGCCACCAGCTTCCGCACCAGTTTACCGCCTACGTCCGTCAGGCGGAAGTCCCGCCCCTGGAACCGGTAGGTGAGCTTCGTGTGGTCCATCCCGAAGAGGTGGAGAATCGTGGCGTGGAGGTCGTTGACGTGGACCGGCTCCTCGACGATGTTCCAGCCGATCTCGTCCGTCTTCCCGATGACCTGCCCGCCTTTGATTCCGCCGCCCGCCATCCAGATGCTGAACGCCGCCGGATGGTGGTCGCGGCCGGTGTTCGGCGTCGTCCCGCGCCGGTTTTCGCCCAGCGGCGTCCGCCCGAACTCGCTGCCCCACACCACCAGTGTACTATCGAGGAGGCCGCGCTGCTTGAGATCCTTCAGCAGGGCGGCGACGGGCTGGTCCGCCATCCGGGTGCAAAAGGTCAGCTCATTGTCGAGAGAGCTGTGGTGGTCCCATGACGCGTGGAAGATGTTCACGAAGCGCACGCCGCGCTCCACGAGGCGCCGCGCCAGCAAGCAGTTGCTGGCGAAGCCGGCGAACGTTCCAGGATCGCCGCCGCCCCGGACGCTCTTCAGACCGCCTTCGTCCCGGTTCACGCCGTAGGCGTCCAGCGTGGCCTGGCTCTCGCCCGAGAGGTCCATCAACTCCGGCGCCGCCGACTGCATCCGGAACGCCAGCTCGTAGGCCGCGATGCGGCTGGCGATCTCCGGATCCGCCACGCGGCCAAAGCGCTCCTGGTTCAGGTCGCGGACGGCGTCGAGGCTCTTGCGCTGCATCGCCGCGCTCACGCCCGCCGGGTTGCTGAGGTTGAGCACCGGGTCGCCTTTCCCGCGAAACAGGACGCCCTGGTACGTGGTGGGCAGGAAGCCGCTGGACCAGTTCGAGGCGCCGCCGCTGGTGCCCCGGCCGGCGGTGAGCACCACGTAGCCCGGCAGATTCTTGGATTGGCTCCCCAGCCCGTAGTTCAGCCAGGCGCCCATGCTGGGCCTCCCGAAAACGGGCACACCGGTGTTCATCATCAACTGGCCGGGGTGGTGGTTGAACGCCTCCGTGTGCATGGAGCGGACCAGCGCGATGTCATCCGCGCACGTGGCCAGGTGCGGCAATAGGTCGCACAGCTCCATGCCGCACTGGCCGTATTTCTGAAAGGTGCGCGGGCTGCCCAACAGCACCGCAGACTCCTTCTGGATAAAGGCGAACCGCACTTTATCCGTAAACGACTCCGGCAGCTTCTGGCCGTGCAGCTCCTTCAGCTTCGGCTTCGGGTCGAACAGGTCGATCTGGCTGGGCGCCCCCTCCAGGTAGATAAAGATGCAGTTCTTCGCCCTGGGCGCGAAATGCGGCGGCTTCGGAGCGAGCGGGTTCACGGCGGCGCCCGGCGCGGCGTCGGCGGCCAGCAGCCCCTCGTCACGGAGCAGCGAGGCCAGGGCCAGCATGCCCACGCCGTTCGCCGTGTTGCCCACGAACGAACGCCGCGAGAGGAGGCGCTGCTGTTCTTTACGGTCCATCATCCTGCTCCTTCAGGTTTTGGGTTTCAGGTTTCGGGTTGGGCGTGGAGCACGGAGCGAGAGGCTACTCCCGCGTCACGAACTCGTCCAGGTTCATAATCGTCCGGGCCACCGCCGTCCAGGCGGCGGCTTCCACAGGCGAGACGCCTGCCGGCAGCGGCGACCCGGCCAGCTTCGCCGCCTGTCCGGCGTCCGCGCCGCAAAGCTGGAGCAGCTCCGCATAGAGACGGCGGAGCCGGACCCGCTCCGTAGCGGACGGGTCTCGGGCCAGGCAGAGCCGGAACGCATGGACCAGCCGCGCCTCGGTGGACGATTGTTCGGTAACCACGCGCCGCCCCAGCGCCTGGGCGCACTCGAAGAACACAGGGTCATTCAGCAGGGTGAGCGCCTGCAGCGGCGTGTTCGAGCGCTCCCGCCGCGTGCAGGTGACGTTGGAATCCGGCGCGTCGAAGGTGGCGAGCATCGGGTAGGGGACCGTCCGCTGGAAGAAGATGTACATCCCGCGCCGGTAACGCTCGGCGCCCTGGCTCTCGGTCCACTTCACGGAGTTGGCGTAGCCCAGCGCGGCGATATCGGCGGGCAGCGGTGGCCGGATGCAGGGCCCGCCCACGCTGCGGTTCAACAGGCCGCTGGCCGCCAGGTAGAGGTCGCGGACGACTTCCGCTTCGGGCCGGAAGCGCGTCTGCCGGGCCAGCAGGAGGTTCTTCGGATCACGCGCCTCCAGCTCCGGCCGGTGGCGCGAGGACTGGCGGTAGGTCGCGGAGCTGACGATCACCCGGATCAGCGACTTCAACGACCAAGGTTTCGGGTTAGCTGAACCTGAAACCTGAAACCCGGAACTTGAAACCCCGGCGAAGCCGGTCGCCAGCCAATCCAGCAACTCGGGGTGCGAGGGGCGCTCGCCACGAACGCCGAAGTCGTCCGGCGTGGCCACCAGCCCCCGCCCGAAGAGCTGCTGCCACACGCGGTTCACCGTAACGCGGGCCGTCAGCGGGTTCCGCCCATCGACCAGCCAGCGGGCCAGGTCCAGCCGGGTCGGCGTTCCGGAGGTCGGCGAAAGCGGGGGGAGCACGCCCAGCGTCTGCGGCTGGACGGGCTCGCCCTTGCGGAGGAAGTCGCCGCGCACGTGGATGAACGTCGCGGGCGGCTTCGGGCTCTCGGCGAGCGTCTGCGCCCGCGTGGGCGGCGGGGCCGGCGCCTTCTTCGGATGCTCCGCCAGCGCCCGCGTGAGGCGCGCCAGCTCCGGATCGACGGTGCGGAAGTGCTGCGCCAGCGCGGCCTGCTGGGCGGGGGTCCGCTGGTCCGGCTCCGTGCGCAGGATGGCGCGAATGGACTCGGGCAGCGCCTCCGACCCGACCGCCGTTTTCTCCCACGCCGCCTGCCGCATGGAAAGCTGCTCGCGTTCAAAAGTCGCCAGCGCGGCGGCCAAACGCTCGCCATCGGCTGCATGCCGGGCCAGCGCCTGGCGGTGGGCCTCCTGCTCTGCGGCGGTCGCCGCCGGGAGATCCACTTCCTGCGCGGAATTGAAGAAGGCGTAGAGGCTGTAATACTCCCGGTGCGAAATCGGGTCGTACTTGTGCGTGTGGCACTCCGCGCAGCCGACCGTGAGGCCCAGCCACACGCTGCCGGTGGTGTTCGTGCGGTCCACCGTCGCCTTGCTGCGGTCCTCTTCCGGGTCCGCGCCGCCCTCCCGGTTCTTCAGGGTGTTGCGGTGGAAGCCGGTCGCAATCTTCTGCTCCAGGGTCGCGTTCGGGAGGAGGTCGCCCGCCAACTGCTCGCGGGTGAACTGGTCGAACGGCATGTCCGCGTTCAGCGCGTGGATCACCCAGTCGCGGTAGAGGTAGGCGTACGGACGGGGCAGGTCCTTCTCGTAGCCATCGCTGTCCGCATAGCGGGCCAGGTCCAGCCAGTGCCGGGCCCACCGCTCCCCGAAGTGCGGAGACGCTAGCAGCCGATCCACCAGCTTCTCGTAGGCGTCCGGGCTGCGGTCCTGCACAAAAGCCTCCACTTCGGCGGGCGTAGGGAGAAGACCGTGCAGGTCGAGGGTGAGACGGCGGATGAGGGTGGGGCGGTCAGCCGAGGGAGACGGCTGAAGACGCTCGCGCTCCAGCCGCGCCAGAATGAAGCGGTCGATGGGGTTCCGCGCCCAGTCCTGGCGCTTGGTCTGGGGAAGCTTCGGAGGGCGCGGCGGCTGGAACGCCCAGTGCGACGCGCGGGCGGGAGCGGCCGGCGCGGCAGCCTCCGTCCACTCGGCGCCGTCGTCGATCCAGGCGCGGAGGGCGTCCACCTGCGCCGCCGTGAGACGCGGCCCCACCGGCGGCATCACCTTGCCTGGCACATGACCGGTTACGTAGCGGACCAACAGGCTTTCCGCGCTCGTCCCCGGCACGATGGCGCGGCCCGTGTCGCCGCCGCGCAGGGCGTCTGCTTTGCGGTCCAGGCGCAGCCCCGCCTTCTGCTGGTCCGGCCCGTGACAGGCCACACAGCGGCGCGCGAGCAGCGGCTGCACGTCCCGCGCGAAGCTCACCGCGCGGCGGGCCGCAGCCGGCGCGGCGAGCCGCTTCTCCGCGCCGAGCGCTCCCGCGACGGCGGCCAGCGTCAGGGCGAGGATCGTGAGACCGGCGGGAAGACGAAGGACAGACATGGCGGCGGATCCTTGGGCGTGACGGTTCCTTCGTAAGACAACGGACGGGCGCAAAGGTGGCGCCGGAAGGCCGGCGGAAACTCCAGGACGGCTCGGCGCCCAGCCGGGGAACTCCAAAGGCTTCAGAAAGCGGATCAGGTAAGAGAGAAAGCCCTTCTCGAAGGCTTACAGGGGAGACGTCTGTGAAAAGTCTGTGGATAGGTCTGGCGGCGTGGGTGACCGTCCATGCGTTCGGGATCGCCGGCGCGGCGCCGTCTAGCCAGGTGGCGGTAGATCGCCAGGGCGCGCTGAGCATTCCAGCCGCCACGCTGCGGGCGCTCAAGATCAAGCCCGCCGCCAACGGCATGGTCTGTCTCCGGTTCCCGACTCCGTCGCCCCCCGCGCCGCGTCCTCCTCGCCCGGGCCAGAAGCCGGCGCCTGCCAAAGCAGGGGCTCACGACGGTCACAACCACAGCCTTGCGGCGATTGCGCCGCGCATCTGGACGACGGTGCGCCCCGACGGCTCGGTGCGGCTGGCGAAGGGCGTCCTTGGCGGCAACCAGAACAGCATCCCCGGGCCTGCCGGCGCCGTCTACGTGGTGACGGCCGACAAGGGCCATGTGGTGCTGAGTAAACCGGGCAAGGCTCCGGCGCACCAGTAGGGGTCCCGACGGGACATCAGGAACGATGCGGGGCGCGCGTCACCGCGTCAGGGGGACGGACGGCTCGCGGCGCTCCGCCTCTGCGTGCGGCTCCGGCGCCACGACGTGCGTCTGCACTTCCACCTCCAGGCTCCGGGCCACCATCAGGGCCAGCAGGAAGCGCTTCAGCTCCGCCACTCCCGGCGGGTCCCGCTCCTCTACCGGCTGGGTGAAGATCGCCTCGGGCAGCCGGCCGGGCCGCTTTGGGCCGTCCACCCACGCCCCCAGAGCGCGGCACGCCAACTCGCCGATGGCGGGCGGGACCGCCTGCCGGAACAGGAGCAGGTGGAGCAACTGGCTGCTGCTCACCAGCGTCTTCCGCCCCAACAACCCGTACTGGCGAACCAGGGGGGTGGAGCGGGCCAGGAGGAGGCCGTCCTCACGATGCGCGTCCACTGCGAGGCCGTCGATGCCCAGGTGCTCCATGCGGTTCGCCAGGCGGCGGACGTGGTCCATCTGCCGCCGCACCTCGGGGGGTTCCGGCTCGCGCAGCACCGCGTCACGGAGCGAGCGGGGCGGGGGCAGGAGGCGCAGGAGCCACGTCTCGGCCTGGGCGCTAATGGGGCAGTGGATGACGCCGGAACACCCGAACTCGTCACGCACGCAGTTGGCCGGGCAGCGGGCGCAGTGGAACGCCAGCGGGCGAAGCTGGAACTCCGCCTGCCGGGCTTCGGCGCGCTCGTCGGCCGGGGCGGAGGGCCGCCCCCGGAGCGCATCCCGGCGCTGCAGGCGCTCCAGCAATCCGTCCCGACCAAAGCGACGTTTCGGCTCGCAGCCCACTTCAACAACGTACCGGATCAGCATCCCCAGGAACACTCCTGTCGCGGGCCCGGCCTGCTGCGCCCGGTCGCCGTGTTCATGGTAGCGCCGTTCCGCCGGGCTGCCCCGTCGATTTACCGGCCGCGTGCCCGTTCGCAGGCCAGGGGGCGAACAGGCGGCGCCGCAGCGATTACGGCGCTCCTACACCCATACAACCCCGCACCCACACATCCCCACACCCACACATCAACTCCGCTCCCGCCGCAAGACCAGTAGCCCGTACAGGAACGCCACGTTGGCGGCCGCCTGTCCCACGGCCAGCGCGAGGAACAGGGGCGGGAGACTGACCTCGATGCTGCCGCCGGCGGCGGCGAGCAGGCCCGCCACGGGCAGCATGAAGCCCAGCCAGAGCACGAGGACCCCGGCCAGCACGCCGCCCGCCCAGGCGGCCCAACGGGCTTGCCGCCGCGCGCCGTAAGCGACGAGGCCCCGGATAGCGGTGAGGCCGCCGAGCAGCAGGGCCGCCGGCGCCCGGAGGTGGGGCTCCGCCGTCGCCACGCTGCCCAGAGCGGCCACCGCCAGAATGAACCCCGCCGTCGCGGCGGCCTGGAGTATCCGCCAGCCGCGCGAAGAACGGCCCGGCAGAGAGGGGGAATGATGGGTTGCGGACTGCTTCACGCGCTCCTCCAGCCTCCGGCGCGGCATGCCGTCCGCCCGGCCGCGCGGGGGTTCCCCAGGCCGGCCGTTCCTTGACACGCAGGGTGGCCGGAAGTATAATTGCGCGAATTCGAGGGGATTTCCCCCGCAGTACGTGCTCGATTTCCGGCGGACCGGCAGGGCCCCGGAGACGCCCGGCCCGCCGGGCGCTCTGGCAGGGGCGCGCCGACGTATTCGCCACCTGCGGGCGGAAGCTCCGGCGATGAGAGTCGCTCGGTGAGGAGCGGCAGCCTGCGTGGCGATCCCTTCCTCCCGCCGACCCTCGCCTCCGTTCCTCCCCTTGTCGCGTCGCCCCTGGGCGCGGTGTTCATGGTCCCGGCGCGGCTGCCGGTTCGCTCCCGGTCGATCCCGTAGGAGGATGCTTTGAAACAGGGTCTCACTTTTCTCGCGCTCCTGGCGCTCGCGGCGGCGGCCATCTGGTACAGCCTGGAGCCGCGGTTCCCAGTGCGCCAGGGCCTCGACCTCCAGGGCGGCATGCGCGTCACCCTGGAGCCGGATGACACCAAGCCGGACGGTAAGAATGTACCGGGCGAGACCATCGAAAAGGTCCGGTCCGTCATCGAGAACCGTGTCAACTCCTTTGGTCTCTCCGGAACCGAAGTGCGGCGGAAGGGCGAGCGGCAGATCCTGGTCCTCCTCCCCGGCGCCAAAGATCCGCAGAAGGCCCTGGAGGTGCTCCAAACGGTCGCCCAGCTGGAGTTCCGGCACCTGAACAACGTGGTCACGGCGCAGAACCCGGACCGGCCGTTCAAGATGACGGTGATCCCCGGCGACGCCACGAAAGGCGAAACGGACACCTACCAGTTCAGCGACGCCACCACCAACCAGAAGGTCGAGACGGAAAAGGTGCTGGAAGGCACCGAGCTGATCCTGAAGGGCGACGCGCTGAAGCCGACTTCCCGGGCCGAGATCGACCCCGGCAAGGGCCAGCCGATCGTCACGTTCGAGTTCAACGCGGAAGGCGCGCAGCGCTTCGCCAGCTTCACCACGGAGAACGTCAACGAGATCCTGGCGGTGGTGCTGGACAAGAGAGTCATCACGGCGCCGAACATCAACGAGCCGATCACCGAAGGCACCGGAACGATCTCCGGCGGCTTCAAGAACATGGCGGAAGGCAAGGTTCTGGCGAACCTGCTGAACTCGGGGGCGCTCCCGGTGCCGCTCCGCGCGGCGGAGACCCAGTACGTCGGCGCCACGCTGGGCCGGGAGTCGGTGGACCAGAGCATCCGCGCCGGCCTCATCGGGCTGGGGTTGGTGCTGCTGTTCATGGTGGGCTACTACTGGCTGCCGGGGGTGCTCGCCTGTATCGCCCTCATCTTCTACACGGCGTTCACCTTCTCCATCTTCAAGGGCGTCGGGATCTTCGACCCCATCGTGCTGGACCTCCCCGGCATCACCGGGTTCATCCTCTCCGTGGGGATGGCGGTGGACGCCAACGTCCTGATCTTCGAGCGCATCAAAGAAGAGGTCCGCGCCGGAAGGCCGGCGCGTCAGGCCATTGACGTCGGCTTCAACCGCGCGTTCTCATCCATTCTGGACTCGAACGTCACCACCTGGATCGTCTGCGGCATTCTGGTGTGGCTGGGCGCGCCGATCATCAAGGGCTTCGCGATCACGCTGGCGATTGGCGTGGCCGTCTCGATGTTCACGGCCATCACCGTCACCCGCACCATGCTCCTGATGCTGACCAGCATGGAGTGGGCGCGCAACCCCGCGCTCTATGCTCCGAACGTCGGCTGGCTGTACTTGTTCTTCCCCGCCGCGCGGCAGGGAGGCATCCTCCGGGTCTTCCAGAACCGCAAGATCTACTTTGGGATTAGCATCGCGACCAGTATCATCGCGCTGCTTTTCGCCCTGGGAACCTTCTTCGGGTATGGGTTGAAGCCCGGCATCGACTTCACCGGCGGCAGCGTGGTGGAAGCGGCCTACCGGGATAAGAGCGTTACACGCGAGCAAGTGCTGGGTGTGCTTACGAAAAACGGCATCCACGATCCGGTAGTGAGCCTCGGACGCTCGGAGCAGCCCTGGACAACGGTGAAGATCGAGGCGAAGAGCGCCGACGCCACCACGGAAAACCGCCTGCGGGAAGCTCTCGGAAGCATCCGCGCCTTCGACCCGGAGGCCTTCAAAGCCACGAAGACTGGGGAGACGATCTCCGCGGACGGCACGTTCACCGTGCCCGTGACGCAGGCGGAGATCGAAGCGGCGCTCCGGCCGCTGAACCTGAAGGAGCAGAAGCTCACGGTGGCGACGGTCCCGCACACCGGCGGGGACGCCGTCCCGGTGGCGGTGATCACCACCCGGCAGCTCAAGCCGGACCAGTTGACGACGCTCCGCAAGGACCTCGCCACGATCGGCGGCGGGATCATCACGCCGATGTATCAGGAGAACTCCATCGGCCCGTCCGTGGCCGGAGAAGTGACCCTGAACGCGTTCGCGTCGGTGCTCGTCGCCTCGCTGGCCATCATTCTCTACCTGTCCTTCCGGTTCGCCATCGGGGGCTTCATCAACGGTCTGAAGTTCGGCCTCTGCGC
>Ga0256860_1000034_pt1 | contig 9569 bp, 8 predicted proteins | sample BONt14_FD_181170 | JGI IMG/M metagenome (GOLD analysis project Ga0256860, IMG submission 181170) | Terrestrial sediment cell enrichment communities from Utah, United States - BONCAT_SYTO_Terrestrial_sediment - 14 | ecosystem: Environmental > Terrestrial > Deep subsurface > Rock core/Sediment...
CGCGGGTTTCCGGCCGCTGGAATAGAGACAAGGAGCGTAACGCTTGGCCATCGGTGATGAACGCATAGTTCCCATCAACATCGACGACGAGATGAAGCAGTCGTACCTGCTTTACTCGATGTCGGTCATCGTCGCCCGCGCGCTGCCGGATGTGCGGGACGGGCTGAAGCCCGTCCAGCGCCGCATTCTGAAAGCGATGGACGACCTCAACCTGACGCCCGGCAGCCAGCCGCGTAAGTCGGCGAAGATCTGCGGAGACACGTCGGGCAACTACCACCCGCACGGGGAGGCGGTCATCTACCCGACGCTCGTGCGCATGGCCCAGGAATTCAACGCGCGCTATCCGCTGATCCAGGGCCAGGGGAACTTCGGGAGCATCGACGGCGATCCTCCCGCCGCGATGCGGTACACGGAGGTGCGGCTGACGCCCCTGGCCGTAGAGATGCTGGCGGATATCGACAAGAACACGGTCGACTTCCAGCCGAACTACGACCAGCGGATGCAGGAGCCGCGCGTCCTGCCGGCGCGCTTCCCGAACTTGCTGGCGAACGGCGCTTCTGGTATCGCCGTCGGTATGGCGACGAACATCCCGCCGCACAACCTCAGCGAGCTGTGCGACGCCACCACGATGCTCATCGACAACCCGGAGGCGACCATTGATGAGCTGATGACCGTGATCCACGGTCCCGACTTCCCCACTTACGGGATGATCCTGGGGACGAAGGGCCTGAGGTCCGCCTTCGAGACGGGCCGCGGCAGCGTGGTGATGCAGGCGAAGACGCACATCGAGCCGATGGACGGCGGAAAGCACGCGATCGTGATTACGGAGTTGCCGTTCCAGGTGAACAAGCAGCGCCTGCAAGAGCAGATCGCCGAGTTGGTGAAGCAGAAGCGCGTGGACGGCATCACCGCCCTGAACGACTACACGAACAAGGAAGGGATTCGGGTAGTGGTGGAGCTACGGCGGGACGTGCAGCCGCAAAAGGTGCTGAACTACCTGCTGAAGCACACGCCGCTGCGCACCACCTTCGGAGTGCTGATGCTGGCACTGGTGGACGGCGCCCCGCGCATCCTGTCGCTCCCGCAGATCCTGCAGTACTACGTCAAGCACCGCCAGGAGGTGATCCGCCGCCGCACCCAGTTCGAGCTGGAGAAGGCGGAAGCGCGGATGCACATCGTGGAGGGCCTCCGCCGGGCGCTGGACGTGATCGATGAGATCATCCGGATCATCCGCGGCAGCGCCAACCCCAACGCCGCGCGCGACGCCTTGATGGCGCGGTTCGGCTTCTCGCAGATCCAGGCCCAGTACATCCTGGACATGCAGCTCCGCGCGCTCACCGGCCTGGAGCGCGAGAAGCTGGAAGCGGAATACCGCGACCTGCTCCAGCTTGTGGAGCGGCTGCGCGGCATCCTGTCCGACCCGCAGAAAGTCCTCGCCCTCATCAAGGACGACCTCCGCGACATCAAGAAGCGGTTCGGCGACCCGCGCCGCACCCGCATCGTGCCGGTGGAGGCCGACCAGATCGGCGACGAGGACATGATCCCCGAAGAGGAGATGATCATCTCCATCACCCGCGCCGGCTACATCAAGCGGGTGAGCGCCGAAACCTACCGGGTCCAGAAGCGCGGCGGGCGGGGCGTGATCGGCGTGACGTCGCGGGAAGAGGACGAGATCGCGCACCTGTTCATCGCCACCACGCACCACCACATCCTGTTCTTCACCGACCGGGGCCGCGTGTACCGCGTGAAGGCCTACGAGGTGCCGCAGACGAGCCGGACGGCGATGGGCGCGGCGATCATCAACTTCATCGGCATCGAGCCGGGCGACCGCGTGACGGCGACGATCCCCGTCGCTTCGCTGGACCAGGAAGGCTACCTGGTGATGGCGACCGAGCGCGGCGAGGTGAAGCGGACGGCGCTGGCGGACTTTAAGAACCTCCGCGCCAACGGCCTGAACGCCTTCGACCTGGAGCCGGGCGACTCGCTGCGGTGGATCCACCTGACCACCGGAAACGACGATGTCCTGATGATTACCGAGCAGGGCCAGGCGATCCGGTTCTCGGAAACGAACCTGCGCGTGGCGAGCCGCAACTCCGGCGGCGTGCGCGGGATGGCGCTGGAAGGCAACGACCGGATCATCGGGGTGGAGATCGCCCGTCCGGACGAGGACGTGCTGGTGGTGGGCCGCAAGGGTTACGGTAAGCGGACGCCGGTGGCCGAATACACCCGCCACAACCGGGGCGGCAAAGGCATGATCGCCATGCGCGTGACGGACAAGACCGGCCCCGTGTCGGACTTCAAGATGGTCCGGCCGGGGGATCGGCTGCTGGTAAGCACCGCGCACGGGATCGTGATCCGCATGCCGGTCGACGACATCCGGCAGATCGGCCGGGCCACCGAGGGCGTGCGAGTGATCCGCCTGGAAGAGGGAGACGAGGTTCGCACCATCGAGCGCGTGCAAAAGCAGGCCGGAGCGCGCAAGCCGCGCGCCACGGGCCCCAGCGATCCGATGGGAATCCTGAGCGCGGGCAGCGCGGCAGAGGCGAGCGGTGCGGACGAGGACGAGGTGGAAGTAGAACTCGAAGGCGAGAGCGAGGGTGACGGAGGGGCCGACGAAGAGTAGGTCCCTGCGTTAAAGCGCTTCCGGCGCCGTTACGGCAACCTCCCGTGACGGCGCCGGAGGCGCTTCGCTTTACACATCCGGTTGGTCCTGGCCTTTACAGCCAGAGAAAGGAGCTCGGGATGTTATCCCGATGGCTGACAGTCTCGGCCTGCGTCCTCCTCCTGGGGGGCTCCGGCGCGGCGGCTGACGAGAAATCGGACGCGCTGCTCAAGAAGGCGGCGGAAACCGCGGCGGGCTACAAAACGCTGGAGGCAGTGGCGACCTTCAGTTCTGACGACGGCGGGCACAAGCAGTCGCTGAAGGCGACGCTGAGCCTGATGAAGCCCAACTACGGGCGGTTTCGCATGCTGGGGCCCGACGGCGCGCCGATGCAAAGTATGGTCGCCGACGGCAAGTCCCTGTTCATGGTGATGGACCGGACCAAGGAGTACATGAAGCGGCCTGGCGCGCGCGACCTGGCTCCCTTCCCATTGGCGCAGGAGCCCTTCGGAGCGCTCTTCGCTCCGAAGACCTTCTTCGCGAGCGCGGAGCACCGGTTTGCGGGCAAGCAGACCGTGGAGGGCAAGAGCTATGACGTCGTGGAGTTCACGCGGCAGCAGGCGCCCAGCGGCAAGGCGTTTGTCGGCGCCTCCGGCATGGTGGAAGGGGTGGAGCTGGTTCAGAAGATGGGTGAGCAGCAGTCAACCACTGGGCTCTGGCTGAAGAACCTGAAGCTGAACACCCCCATGACTCCACAGCAGTTCGCCTTCAAGCCGGGACCAGGGTTCAAAATCGCCGAAGCGCCGAACTTCGAGAAATCGCTGCTGGCCGTGGGAGCGAAGGCGCCGGACTTCCAACTGTCGCAGCCGGGAGGAGGCCGCCTCGCCCTCTCGGACGCGCTCCAGGGCAAGAAAGCGGTCCTCATCAACTTCTGGTTCCATGGCTGAGGCGCCTGCCGTGAGGAGTTTCCTCACCTCCAAACCATCTACAACGAGCTAAAGGACAAGGGCCTGGAGATCGTGGCGGTAAACGCCAACGACAGCGAGGCGAAGGTCCAGCAGTACATCAATGAGAATAAGTGGAGCTTCAAGATCGTGATGGGCGGCCAGGGGGAGCAGTATACGCTGGGCAAGGCATACGGCGTGCAGGCGTACCCGACCAACTACCTGGTGGGCCCGGACGGCAAAGTCCTGTGGCGCGGGGTGGGCTTCGACGAAACGGGCCTGCGCGCGGCGCTGGCGAAGGCGGGCGTAACGAAGTAGCGCAAGGTTGTGGACGGTTCTAGACGCAGAGCAGACCCACCACAGTTCCGGCTGTCGGCGGGTCTGCTTGTCATTGCCACCAGTGAGAGTCTATTCCATGCCACTCGTGCTGAGCTCGTTAGAGGTCCAGGGATTCCGGGCGTTCCGGCGCCTGGTTATTACCCGCTTAGGGCGCGTGAACCTGATCGTGGGTAAGAACAACACCGGGAAATCCTCGGTGCTTGAGGCATTGCGGCTCTACGCCACGGGAGGGAATCCTCAGACCATCTTCGAGTTACTCGAACACCGAGGAGAGGTTGCGAGCCGCCCTCCCAGAAAGCCCAACCACGCTCACCTGATGGCGGAGCATCTGTTCTACGGACGGCAGGCTCTATCTCACATCTCGGCGCCGATCTGGATTGCGCAAAGACCGCATGACCCAGAACACCTGACGATCACCTTCGACCGCTATATCGAGGATTACGATCCAGACACCCCAAGTTTGTTTGCTTCCGACCCAACGCTTACGAAATCTCAGATCGCTGATTTGGTTGGCGCTTCGGCCGGTCTTCGCATCCAGGTAGGCTCCGCCACCCGTTACCTACTGCCTTTCAATGAAGACGGATACCTCGACCGACGGAGCTACTTTCTCCGGGGTAAAACACACCCGCCTGCAGTCGCAGTCTCGCCGAGCGGGCTCTCTGCTGGTGGAACGGGGCAGTTGTGGGATCAGATCGCGCTGACCGACCTGGAAGCAGAATTACTCGCTTCACTACGCCTCATCGAGCCAGGCGTAGAACGCCTGTCCTTCGTGGGAGATCAGGACCGTTCTCCAGTGGTCCGTCTCTTGGGATCGGATAGGCCGGTTCCCCTGTCCAGCATGGGCGATGGCATGACCCGCATGCTGCATCTGGTGCTGGCGCTTGTGAACGCCAGGGACGGCATGCTGCTCATTGACGAAGTGGAAAACGGCATCCACTATTCGGTGCAGCCGGACCTCTGGCGGCTCGTGTTCCAGGTGGCGCGTCGCTTGAACGTCCAGGTATTTGCGACCTCTCATAGTCTGGACTGCGTTCAGGCGTTCCAGCGAGCGGCGGAAGAGGACGAAGCGGAAGAAGGGATACTGATCCGGCTTCAGCACCGCAAGGGTGAGATCGAGGCCGTACCGTTCGATGAGGACAAGCTGGGGTTTGCCACGCGCGAACAGATCGAGGTTCGCGGATGAGGCCAGGGAAGTCGGTGCTGCTCGTTGAGGGCCGCGATGACCTCTTCGTCTGCAAAGAGATCTTTATGCGGCACGGTATCCCGACGTGCTTTGACGTCGAGGCTCACATGGGAGTGGGACCGCTCTTGCGGGCCTTTTCACTCTACCTGGAGAATACAGCCTACAGCCGAGTCGGCCTCATCATCGATGCCGACGAGAGCAGCACAGGCCGCTGGAACGCCGTGCGCCACACGCTGACGGACCTCGGATACCCGGACGTGCCCCGACAGGCTGATCCACTCGGAACCGTCCTTACCGCGCCCGAGGAAGACCGTCCAGTAGCAGGCGTCTGGATCATGCCGGACAACCGCCTGCCGGGTATCCTGGAAGACTTCATCCGCTTCCTCATCCCGGCTTCCGATCCTCTGCTCACCTATGCCGAAGCATGCGTGGACGGAATTCCCGCGCAGGAGCGGAGATTCCCAAAGGGACGACGCTCAAAGGCGCTGATCCACACGTGGCTGGCATGGCAAGAGGAGCCGGGCGCTCCGCTCGGTCTGGCCATCAAGAAGAAATACCTGGAAGCAGACCACGAACAGGGGCGGCGACTCGCCGATTGGTGTCGCCGCCTGTTCATCGAAGCCAGTGATCCGTAGCATCCCCACTGGTTTACAGCGTCGAGAGTTCGACGTGGACGTCGTCGGTGGGGTCGTAGTCGGAGGAGGCGAGGACCTGAAGGACGGTCTGCACCCCTTCCGCCACGATGGCGTGCGCCACGCCCACGGGGACGCGGACGACAGCGCCCGGATAGTCCAGCGTGAAGACGTTCAAGCGCAGGTACGTCTCAGACTCGGGACGCTGGTCCAGCAGCCGGAACTGCGCCCGGCCGTGGAGGACCAGGATGCGCTCCTCGCGGCGGTGATGAAAGTGGTCGCCGACGGCCGCGCCGGGGCGCACGACGACGGTGTAGCCGAGGGTGCCGGGCGGCTCCTGGCTGTTGTACGAGACCACCAGGGTCCGGCGCTCGTTGACGAAGGTCTGCGCCTGCATCACCTCTACCCCCCGGAGCGTCGGCTCTTCCGCCTCCCCTTCGATGTGCAGCGCGTCGCCGCGCAGACCGCGCACCACGCGCCCCTCCTGCACCCGCATCGGGATATGCTCCCGCACCTGGGTTCCCGCGTCCAACTGCTGATAAGCCAACGTCCTGCTCCCCTTCCCCATGCCCTCGGGCGGGCGGTCCGCCAAACACACCTCGTCCGGCGGTGGCAAAGAACTGTCTAACGGTATCATAGCGGTCCGGGCGCGACCGAAGACCGGGCGCGCCGCCGATGCGGCGGAATCTCTGCGGCTCGCGTCGAACATCAGGGCGGAAGCGGCCGGGCGACGTGGATATTGCCGTACGGGCGTCGGGATGGTGACGTAGGGCCGGTGGGAGCAGCGATGGAGCGCAGTGTTTTTAGCGAGTGCGAGGCGTGCCAGGGGCTGCCCGCCGAAGAACAGGCGGTCATCGCCGCCCTGGGGACGGAGGTCCACTTCACGCCGGGCGAAGTCCTCATCGAAGAGGGCTCGCGGGGCGGCAGCTTCTTCATCCTCACCGCCGGCCGCGTGGAGGTGTTGAAGGCGGGCCAGCGGGTGGCGGAGATGGGCCCCGGCGCCATCCTTGGCGAGATGGCGCTCTTCAACGAAGATGTCCGCACCAGCGCCGTCCGCGCCCTGGAGCCGGGCGCCCTCCACTGCATTCCCACCGCGGCCATCCACCAGCTGGTCCTCCAGGAGGAGCCCGCCGCAATCCACATGATGGAGACGCTGGGCCGCCTGATGGTGCGCCGCCTCCAACAACGAGACACGGACCTGCTCCAACGGCTCGGCGGCGACGACCCGGCGCTGGTCCGGTCGATGGAGGAGTTCGGGGTGCTGCGGCGGCGGCTCCTCTCCGATTGGGCGCTCAAGTACCACGCGCTGGGCAAACCGGGAAAACTGGAGATCGTCGCGTCCAAGTCGGTCGGCACGGCCGCCGATCTCTCCGTTGCGTATTCTCCAGGCGTCGCGGAGCCCTGCCTGGCGATCCACGCCGAGCCGGACCGCTCCTACGACTACACATCGCGCGGCCACCTCGTGGGAGTGATCACCAATGGGACAGCCGTACTGGGCCTGGGAAACATCGGCGCGGCGGCGGCGAAGCCGGTGATGGAGGGCAAAGCCGTCCTCTTCAAGCGCTTCGCTGACCTGGACGCCTTCGACCTGGAGATCGCCGAGACCGACCCGGCGCGCTTCATCGACATCGTGTGCGCCCTCGGGCCCACGTTCGGCGGGATCAACCTGGAAGACATCCGCTCTCCGGAGTGCTTCGAGATCGAGCGGGAATGCTCCCGCCGCATGGAGATCCCCGTCTTCCACGACGACCAGCACGGCACGGCGATCATCGCCGGTGCCGGGCTGCTCAACGCTCTGGAGCTGGTGGGCAAGCCCATCGAGGAGATCCGGGTGGTCTTCTCCGGGGCGGGCGCGGCCGGGTTCACCTGCGCCCGCTACTTCGTAACGCTGGGCGTGCGCCGCGAGAACCTGATCCTCACCGACGTTCGGGGCGTGGTCTACCAGGGCCGGGGTGACGGGAACTACCTGGAAGAGCTGGCGGCGGATACGGAGCTGCGGACGCTGGCGGAAGCAGTACGCGGCGCGGACGTGTTCGTCGGCGTCTCCGCGCCCAACATCCTGACGCCGGACATGCTCCGCAGCATGAGCGCCGACCCCATCGTCTTCGCGCTGGCGAACCCCACGCCGGAAATCGACTACCGGGTGGCGCTGCAAACGCGGCGCGACGTCCTGATGGCGACGGGCCGGAGCGACTATCCAAACCAGATCAACAACGTGATCGCCTTCCCGTATATCTTCCGGGGCGCGCTCGACGCCCGCGCCCGCAGCATCAACGAGCCGATGAAGCTCGCCGCCACGCATGCCATCGCGGCGCTGGCCCGCGAGCCGGTGACGGCCGAGGCGGGAGTCGAGGAAACCGACCTGGTATTCGGCCGCGAGTACCTGATCCCCAAGCCGTTCGACCGGCGGCTGCTGAGCCGCGTCTCCGGCGCCGTAGCCGAGGCGGCGACGCGCACGGGCGTCGCCCGCCTGGCGCTGGACCCCGCAGATTACCGCCGCCGTTTGGAGCGACTGGCGCAAACAATGTAGCGCCGGAGCGAGGCGCTCTGGTGATTTCTGGGAACCCGCGTAACGCCAGCCTGCCGGTGAGTGTTCTTCATAACGGCCACGCCCCACCCGCCAACGGTTCATCCACGGTCCGCGAGACAGATTACTATCATGACCCGAAGATCGCTGGGACGCTTTCTCCTGCTGGGCCCACTCCTCGCGCTGCACAACGAGGAAGCATTGCGGCCAGCGTATGCCGAGCCACCCGCTGAGCTGACGAAGCTACTGGAGCCGATCCGCAAACGTCGCAGGGTGCCCGCGCTCGCCGCCGCCCTGGTCGCGAACGGCAAGACAGCGACGGTGGGAGCGGTCGGTGTCCGCAAGCTGGGCGAACCCGCTCCGGTGACGGATACGGACCGGTTCCATCTCGGCTCCTGCACCAAAGCGATGACGGCGCTGCTGCTGGGAACGCTGGTGGACGCCGGCAAGCTGCGCTGGGAAACAACCCTGGCGGAGGCTTTCCCCGAGCAGCGCGAGAAGATGCGCCCTGAGTACCGGGAGGTGACGCTGGAGCAGCTTCTTTCCCACCGGGGCGGCTTCCCAGAGGAAAGCTGGCCCCGCGGCATGACGTTCGCAGATGTTCACGGCCTCCCCGGCTCGCCGATGCAGCAGCGCGGGAAGTATGCGGAGTTGTTTCTCACGCAACCTCCCCAGGCCGCGCCGGGAACGAAGTTCATCTACTCCAACGCCGGGTACGCCGTGGCGGGGGTGATGGCCGAGCGGATCGAGAAGACCCCCTGGGAAGCACTCCTCACTCGCCGCGTGTTCGAACCCCTCGCCATGAAGACGGCGGGGTTCGGGTCGATGGGAACACCCGGCAAGGTCGATCAGCCCTGGCAGCACATCCGCGAGATGGGAAAGACGCGCCCGATCCCGCCGGGTGCTCGCAGCGACAACCCGGCGGCCATCGGCCCCGCCGGGACGGTGCACTGCTCCCTCGGGGACTGGGCGAAGTACGTCGCGGCGCACCTGGAGGGCGCCCGCGGCCGGGACGGCCTCGTGAAAGCCGCCACCTTCCGCAAGCTCCACACTCCACCGCCTGGAGAAGAGTACGCGCTCGGGTGGGTAGTCGCGGAGCGGGACTGGGGCGGCGGGAAGGTTCTGACCCACACCGGCACGAACAACCAGAACTTTGCCGTGGTCTGGATGGCGCCGGAGCGGAACTTCGCGGTGCTGGCCGCCGCCAACGTGGGCGGCGACGACGCGGCGGAAGCCTGCGATGAGGCCGCCTCCGTGCTCATCGAACAACACCTGCGGCGCCTGGCCATGCCTCCCGCCTGATCGGTCCACACCAGGAGAAATGATGTCCCCCCTGTCCGCT
>Ga0256860_1000037_pt1 | contig 9252 bp, 21 predicted proteins | sample BONt14_FD_181170 | JGI IMG/M metagenome (GOLD analysis project Ga0256860, IMG submission 181170) | Terrestrial sediment cell enrichment communities from Utah, United States - BONCAT_SYTO_Terrestrial_sediment - 14 | ecosystem: Environmental > Terrestrial > Deep subsurface > Rock core/Sediment...
GGCCCCGGCAGATTGCCGGGGCCTTCTTTCATCCGAGCCAGCGCCGCAGTACTCGTCTCATCGGAGAGTTTCTCTTTCGCGCCTCGATCCGCTCATATGCTTCGTACAGCCTCTGCTTTTCACGCTCCAGCCGATCGAACTCCTGCCTCCGCGCCTCCCACTGCCCCTCGTCGATCCGTGCCTCGTCGAGCGTGCGCATCACGTCAGTCAGTGTGCTCATCGCCGCTCTCCGTCCTCTGTATGTATGCCGTCAACGTTCGGACCGCCTCCCCGTGCAAAGTCTGCGCCCTCTTGAGTTCTTCCAGCTCGGCCCGCACCACGTCGAGCTGCCGGTCCTGTCGGTGATCGAGCTTCACGCCGAGTTTGTTACCCGCCACCTCGCCGCCGATCTCGCTGATCCGCGGCATGTCGGCGGTCAGCATGAACCAGATGTTCCGGGGACGAAAGAAGCGAGCGAAGTAGAGGAACCCGCAGAACCCGACCCCGACGAGCAGGATAAGGATTGCCGCTCGCAATGTCCAGAGAATCGGTTTCCATAGGATGACTTGCTCGATCATTCATACTCGCGGGCTGACATGAAGATCCCTCAGTTCTCCCCCCGCCACCCGATCCCCACCCGCTGTCTCCGCACCGGGTCAACGTGCTTCTCCATCTGGAGCACGCGCCCTTCCTCTGCGGCGAGCTTCTCTCTTATGTCGTCGGCAATGTTGGAATAGAAAAAGCCCCGGCGCAACCGGGGCTTTCAAATCGAGTGACGCGGCGAGCTAGTCGGTGTCGCGTCGCAGCTGTTTCGCTAGCTCGCGCATTCGGCCCGCGCGCGACTCCAGTACATCAGCGATTTGCCGCAGGTTCTCATCTCGGGGGATGCGTCGGCCTGCCGCCCACGCACGAAGCGTGTCGTAGCTCAATCCCGTATCCGCTGCCAACTCGCGCAGCGAGAACGGACTTTCCTTCAGTACCTGTTGGATGAGCATGCGCACGCGCTCCTGTCTCAATCGATTCCTTCCCTAGAGGATAACCGTACACCTTTTGCGGCACAAGTAGTACACATTCGATCGGATATGTGGTACACACAAAGTACTTGTGCCGAACACCCTGCGCCCTTACATTGTGTGTACCGAACGCGGCCACGCTCGGCAGCCCGCGGCTTCGCCATGCAGGGCGCGGCAGGGCAATCCACACCAAGGCAAGGTCACCATGAGGCTCATCAACGTCACGATCGAAGGCACGACGCCGCTCCTCTGCAACCGCTTCACCGATGCGGCGCAGCAGAAGGCCACCAGCGGCACGGGCATTAGCCTGAACGGAGACAAGGGCACGCCGCTCGAGCAGGCGACACAGAAACTGTACATCGGCAATGATGGGAAGCCGATGATCCCACAGCCGAACCTCTTCCGTTGCCTGATCGACGCGGGGAAGTTCTTCAAAGCGGGAAAATCGAAGGTGACGACCCAGAAGTCCAGCCTGATTCCCGCCTGCGTGGAGATTGACGGGATCGAGTTACCGATTGAGCACCGGGAGCCGTGGCAGGTCGACACCCGCGCAGTGCGCATCCCGAGCACGGGCGGTCGGATTCTCTGCTACCGCCCCTCGTTCAACGATTGGCGAATTTCGTTTACTGTCCGGGTGGATACGGAGCTGATGAGCGCGAAACTCCTGCGGGAGATTATTGACGCGGCGGGGAGGCGGGTCGGCCTCGGAGACTTCCGACCCGACTGCAAAGGTCCCTTCGGGAAGTTCGTAGTGGTCGGCTGGCAGGAGATGGAAGAACAGAAGGTGGCAGCGTAGCGAATAACGCCCCCTGCGTTGCGAGGTAACGCAAGGCACTGCGATGTATGGCATGGTCCACCGAGGCCGGGCGTGCCGATCCGTGGCTATCCGACGCGATGCCCGGCGACGCACGGCGGGGCAATCCAAGGGGAGCCATAGGGACTCGATCCCTATGGCTCCAATCATTCTCTCGGTAGGGGCCGAGTAGGGTGCAGTCTCGGAGGGTGGGGGCTTCGTGTTCTTCGGGGGTCACGGCGCCGGCGCGAAGATAGCGAGGCGAAGGGAAGTCCTTCGCCTCGCTAGGTTTGAAGGTCACTTCAGGATAATTGCCTGCTGGGCGAGCGGGTCGAGGACCGCGATCTTCAGTCCATCCGCACCTTCCGGAATGACGAAGCGGCCGGCGGCGTCGGTAGGAAGCTCCGCGAGAAGCACGACGTGATCCACGCCGAGCGTGCGGGCCATCCCCGTTCGGACTGGGTCCATCGTGACGTTATAGGCGACCGGGCTATACTTCATCATCGCACCCGTCGCGGCGTCCACGATGAAGCCGGGCCAGAAGAAGATATTGACCAACGTGGCGACGTTGAATGTGGACTGAAGCTCGAACGTCCGGTCAGCCTGCCCCTCCATGCGGAGCGTCACCACCTTGTCTCCGAATCCCCGCTTAATCGGAATCGTCGCGGGAGTGCGGCCCATCTCCAGCCCGTCCACGAGGACCAACGCGCCCGCCGGGTTCGAGCTGATCGTCACATTATCTCTCGTACCTGTGAATAGAGTGGCGCACCCAACCAACCCAGCGCTCAACAGCACGACCGCGAACCCTGAGAGCGTTTGACGCATAGATCCTCCGTGTGGTGGAAAAGTCCGGCCCCGAATGGCCGGTAAGGTGGACGCGCGGCCCTGGGTATATTCCTTGACTTCGGTTTCTATTCGGGTACTGTTGAGGCCCCACAGGATCGAACCCGAGCCCGTCTGACTGAGCCCTATGTCTGCCGACTGGACCGCCCCGCGAGGTGTCTACTTTCTGCCCTGGACGGGGCCAAGGGGGGAGCGGTATCTCGCGGCTGTTGACCGGAAGGGCCGGCGGATTGTGGAAGCTACGGTGTTCCCTGGCGTAGACCCCCGCCCGGTGGAACAGGTGCTTTGGACCATCCTTGACGGCGAAGATCCCGGACGCCTCACGCTGGTTAGCTAGGCCCGCTCCCGCCCCTCTTCATCGCTTGGCGGCTTCGACGGAATGACGGGCGCCACAATTGCCCTTCGCTCCCCTTCCTCACCGTACCGCTCGCGCAGCTCGCGCACGAACCCTTCGAGCCGCCCCACGACTTCCGCCGCGCCGCGTTCGTGCGCCACCCCTGAACGCAGACCCGGATCGCGCACCGGCCCCCGACCCGTCAGCAGGTACTCAAGGTTGACGGTTGGATAGCTCCGCACGAGCTGCTCCAAGGTCGCGCCGCTCGGAACGGCACCCCCGAGTAACTTGCTCACCGCCTGCTTGCTGAGTGCAAGCTTGCGCGCGAACGCCGCCTGATTCCCACCCTCAAACTCGGCGATGATCGCGCGCAGCCGCACCGGCCAACCCGCTTGCATGGTCAACGGCGGTTGCCTATATTCAACTTCGGTTCCCGTCAAGCACTTCTCTGCGAGGTATGGTAGCATGATACAACTAGAGTTGAAAGACCTTCGCAGGCGGCAGGGATGGTCGCTGGACGACGCCGCCCGCATCATCCGCATCACCTCGGGTGAGGGATACCGCCGCAAGGAGCTGCCGCCCGAGCATCCCCGACACGCCTCTATTTCGGGTGTGGAACTGGCGCTCCTCGCTGACGCGGCCGGCGTCGCGCTTGAGGACGCCTTCCCGAGCTACGAGCCCACGGACGGGGAACAGGCACTGGTACGGCATCTTGCCGCGGCGTGACTTTGTGTATCCATGGTCAACTAGGGTTGACATACGGCAACCGGGGTTGTATACTGTACGGGAGAGACGGACACGACGAACCCGAGCCGCTGAACCGACGATGCCCGCCACCAGAGAGGAATACGTTGAGTCGATCCGAGCCGCATGGGTGCGGATCACAGAGCTCCTGAACGAGAAGGCGAAGCGACTCGACGAAGAGGATAACGTCGCCCGGCTGCGCCGCATGGACGAGGAGCTGTGGGAGATGGTTGACGAGCTTGAGGAGGAAGTCGCGTGACCCCCTCCCTGCACTCCCTCGCCGAGCACGACACCGTGCCGGCCCTGACGACCGACCAGCGGTTTGCCCTGCTCCTCGAACTGTGCAACGACGCAGAGCAGGAAATCCGATCGGGCGACTTCCGAGAGGGCTTCGTGTTCCGGGCCTTCGCGGCGCTGGTCGCGGAGATCCAGACGGCGCATGAGCGGATCGAAGCCCTGGAGCGGACGCGGGCGCTGCCGATCCCGAAGCTGGCCGAGCGTGGCCTCGTCGTGGTTCGCAAGGCCGAGTCGCTGCCCGTCGTCGGTACGATCGGAGGGCGGTAACCCATGCGTAAGCCCTGGTTCTCCGTCCGGTTCGCCGGTCCCGCCACGCTGTCGGATCGGCTCAACCTGTTGCCCTGCGCTTCGTGCGGCGCCGCCGGTCCACACTCGGCCTTCCCTGCCCGCGCAGACGGCTTCATCGCGCTTTGTGAGGCGTGCCAGGTCGCCGCGGTCGAGTCTGTCACCCACACCGTAGGAGCGTGAGCCGTCATGAACGCCACTGAACAGAGCGCGACACTCGCGGTCGGATACTACCGGCCGACCGACGCATTTCGGGGAATCGCGGAGCATGTCTGCGTGTTCCGCGAGGATCAGGAGGGCGGCGGAACCCCGGTCGCCATCTGCGGCCCAGCCGGTGACCCGGCGAGCGAGGCCGAGGCGCGGAAGTTCGCGGCAACCGACGACATGCTCGTCGCGCTGCGTGACCTCATCGACGGGATCTGGTCCCGCCAGCGGGCGCACGACTGCCCTGGCTTCGACTGCGCGACCTGCACCCCGCACGCCGAGATCGCCGCCGCCGAGGAGATCATCACTCGGGCGACGGGCTGCTGACCGATGAAGAGATCCCCGCTCCGCTCCCGTCCCGAGACGACCCGGGCATGGCTGGAACGCTCGCGGAAGCCAATCGAGCGCCGCGTCCGCGTGAAGGCTGTGAACCCGGCTCGGAAGGCGAAGCGTCGGGCCGAACAGTTCGGCGACGACGGCTATGCCGACTGGCTCCGTGACTTGGGGTGTCTGGTCTGCGGCCGAACGGAAGAGGTGGGCTGTCACCACGTCAGGAGCCGGGCAGCGGGTGGACGGCCGGAGGACATGATCCCGCTCTGCCGTCTCTGCCATACCCTCGTCCACTGCGTCGGCGCCGAGTCCTTCCCGCGACTCTACGGGGTCGATCTCCGCGAGGCGGCCGACCGGCTCTGGTTGCGGTGGCGAGCGTTTGCGGCTCGGCCGCAGTGGGACAACCCGAGCGTCTGACGAGCGGCGAATCGGTGATCCCGAGCTGGTTTGCGATCTCGCACAAGCCCGGGTCGGACCGCCAGCCGTCGCAGGTCAGGAGTAGCTCGGTCAGGACAGTTCGCAAGACGGACCCGATTGGTTGCACGCTTCACCCCTGAGAAAGACGCAAGGCCGATGATCGCTCGCCTCGAAGGTATGCCCGCCCCGGTAGCGGATCACGCGAAAAACGGCCGTTCGCTGCACAAGGGTGCCGGTAAGTCTTCGGCCCCCGACCCGATCCTCGAGGACTGCCTTCTCGGCGCCACGGCCCTGTGCGCGGACATCGCCTCGCACGACCTCGCCTCGCTGGCCCGAGCGGGTGGGTTCTCGGCCTCGTGGGCGAGCGAGATGAAGCGGACCGGAGGGAAGGGGTCGTTTCTGCACAAGACGACGGTGCTGGCCTACCGACTGGCTCACCGCCGCGCCTCCCGCGCCTGGATGATCGTGGCGCACTTCAAAACCACGCTCAAACAAGCCCTGATGCCGATCGCGAGCGCCGAGCTGATCGCCCGATTCCACGAGCTGATCGACCTGGAGAACGAGTGCGAGGGCCGGGAGAACGGCGCGCAAGGCCGGATGGCACGGACGCGGGACCTTGAAGCACTGAAGCGCTTCACGCTGGCCGAGGCCGCGGTGCAGGAGGAGCTCGCCGCAGTGATTCAGGAGATCCAGCGGCGAGGGCTCGACCCCTACGCGGCCGAGTGGAACTAAGACGAACGAAAGCCGCCCAGGTGGCTAGACCTGGACGGCTCCGCACCGGGACAAATCCCGGCGACCCCTGGATAAGAGGGGCTCTCAATGATCGGCGAAACGATGCAGGAGCGCAACCCGGAAGGACGGACCCGATGAAAGTTCACCTCGATTGCCCCGTGTGCGGGTCCGAGCTGGAGGTCGGCGTGACGCCCGGCGAGCCGGCTGTGATGTACTACCGCGACGGATCGGGCTATCCGGGCAGCGGTCCTGAGGTGGAGCTCTTCCACGAGTGCCTCTGCTTCTCCAACGATTTCGTGGACACCGACAAGCTCTACGAGCACGTCGCGGAACGCGCGATCGAGCGGGCGCAGGGCGACGGATGGGATAGCTACGACGGGCCGGACACGCTCGAGGAAGCGCGAGGCGAGCGATGATCCGCGAGAACCAGGACACCCCGGAAGCCGCCACGCTGGCGCGCTCCGCCGAAGAACAGGAGCGACTCGATAGCGCCGCACTCGCCGCGCACTATTGCGCCGACTCAAACCACTGGACCTGCACACTGCGCGATATGGCGTCTCCCGAAGTGGCCGAGCGGATTCTGACCGAGGCTGACGCGCAACTACGGAAGCTCCGCGGCCTCAGCCCAATCCGTCGCGACGATGAGGTAAGGGAATCGACCACGCAGCGGACATTGATCGAACGTGTTCGGGAGTACGCAGTGGCCGCTCGCGGGGGGCAGAACACGGGAGGTCTCGTGGCGCTTCTGGAGGAGGTGGAGGTCGCGTTGTCACCGCCCGACTTCATCGACGCCGAGGCGTGTTGGACCGACGAAGGCGCGCCGCTGAACCTGATCGCGGCCGTCGCCGACGCCACCGAGTGGCTCGACCTGATTGCGCGCCGTCCTGACTGGCTGAATCAGGGAAACCGGCTTCGCGCGCAGCGGGCCGCAGAGGAGTTGCGCTCCCATGCCAGCCTCGCGGGCGTGCCACTACTGGAACGGATTCAGGGCCAGGACACCCCGGAACAGGCCACCCGCGAGGACATTCGCGAGATCCGCTGGGCACTGATGCAGCACCCGCCCCGCCTGGAGCTGGCCCGTGCCTGTGCGGAGTCCGCGTATCGGAGACTCCACCCGGAATCGGAAGTCCCGGCCCGGGGAGAGATGGCTCACCCTGACCTGTGCCCCTTCTGATGAGCGCACACCGAAGCGAGGACGCACAGGCCGCCATCCTCGACCGCGCAGAAGCGGTTCTGAGCGAAGGACGGCACCGCCTACGGGTGTTGCGACTTCTCCACGACGCGGAACGTCTGGGGCCCATGGGGAGCGATCTACGGGCACGGTACGACCGGATCATGGGGGCGGTGGATCCGCTCCGCACGGCGGCATAGGGGAGACGACATGCAACACAGTGAATCGCTCGCCAACCTCGCCGCCGCGCTGGCGGCCGCGCAGGCCGAGATCGACAACGTGACGAAGGACGCGAAGAACCCGCACTACAAGAGCAGCTATGCGACGCTCGCGGCCATCACGGACACGACGCGCCCGGTGCTGACGAAGCATGGGCTAGCGGTGGTGCAGCTCCCCGGCTTCGCGGACGGCGTGGTCACGGTGGAGACGATCCTGACACACAAGTCGGGGGAGTGGCTGTCCGGCGTGGCGGGCGCACCGATCGGCAAGGCAGACGCGCAGGGTGTGGGATCGGCCTGCACCTATCTCCGTCGCTATAGCCTCGCCGCGCTCTGCAACATCGCGCAGGAGGACGACGACGGAGAGGGCGCGGTGCGGCGCACGGAGGACCGGGAGCGGGGAAACTCCCGCGCCGCAGTTCCCGGGACGAGCAACGCGACTGGGACGCGGCGGCCTTCGACACCTACCGGAGCGAACGGGAGTGGTAAGCGCGCCGAAGATCGCACCATGCCGATCGGCAACACGAAGGGCACGAAGCTGGGCGACATCCCGAGCGAGGCACTGGCCGGAGCAATCCAGTGGTGCCGCGGGAAGGACGCCGAGAAGTGGGCCGACCTGATCCGCGACTGTGAGACGGTGATCCTCAACCGGGATGCTCAGTAACATGGACGCCGCACACTACAAGCCGAAGAAGCGCGACGACGGGGTGGACGGCCTCGGCCTGTTCAGCCAGCCGGCGCACGTCCCCGCGCAGCCCCGCGCCACCAGCGAAGCCGCGGCGGTGGAGATCAGCAAGAGCCTCCCCGAGAAGCGCCGGGCCGTGTTCGTCGCGATCTGCCAGCACTACGAGACACGCCGCCGCGGGATCAGTCACAACGGCCTCATCCGTCATTTCGCAGACCGGGGCTGGTCCGTGAACACGCCGAGAGCTCGCGCTATTGAGCTGTACAAAGCGGGGCTGATCGAGGAGGACGGAGAGGCGAACGGCTCGACTCTGTGGGCACCGTCCCCGCTGGGCTGGGAGGTCTACCTGGAAATCGTCCACCACCCGGAGGCCGCATGACACCCGACTGGATCGAGAATACCGCCTACTTCTTCGGCGGCGTCGCATTCGCCCTCGCGCCGGTCCTGATCGGTGCCGCCCTCGCGATCCTCGACGCCCGCGCACTTCGGAAGGAGCGACGGCCGTGGCACTCCTGATCCCCGCAGCGCTTGCCCTCTCCCTCCTCTGGAGATGGAACCGGAGAGAGATGGAGCGGAGGAAGCATGGACGGCGCCCGACCGGCGCGAGCTGGTTCGTGGGGTCGTGATGCTGACCCCTGAAGAGCTGGCCGCCGAGCGGGCACGGCGCGGACTTCCCGGCTACGCGCGTCCGGTCGAGGCGCCGAAGGCATTCCCGATCACGCCCGCGCCGGCTCCGGCCGCCTGGTGGTTCTGCGTGAAGTGCGAGGAGGAGTACCCGAGCACGGAGTTCAATTGGGCGGGCAACGCGCACCCGAAGCGGAAGGTCTGCAACGCCTGCTACAAGGCGCGGTATGGCAAGAAGCGACGGACCGCCTGTTCCGGGTGCGGGAAAGAGGTCAGCACCCGCGTCGGCGTGGAGGCCCCGATGTGCCGGCCGTGCCAGAAGGACGCGCGGGAGGCGGATGCGCGAGAGCCGACCTGGGACCGACGAACGCTGAAGCTTTTCGCCCGTCTCGATGGGATCGCAGAAGCGCAGAAAGAAGCGGCGTGAGTGCCTGTTGAAACTATGGCATCTGCGATGTGAGCTTTCATCAGAGCGCTTCTGCTGGGCATGCCGGATGGATGGACGACAGTACGACACCGAACAGGCAGCGTAGACGATGAGAAGTCTGGACGACTACCGGGCGATGCTGGAGAGCATGAAGGG
>Ga0256860_1000038_pt1 | contig 9200 bp, 10 predicted proteins | sample BONt14_FD_181170 | JGI IMG/M metagenome (GOLD analysis project Ga0256860, IMG submission 181170) | Terrestrial sediment cell enrichment communities from Utah, United States - BONCAT_SYTO_Terrestrial_sediment - 14 | ecosystem: Environmental > Terrestrial > Deep subsurface > Rock core/Sediment...
CGCGACTTCAACCCCGGCCCCGGAACCGGGTAGGGGAGACGGGGGTTTTGGACGGGATGAACAGGATCGCGGGGATGGAGCGGCGGATGGATGGAGTGATGCTCAACGACTCCGAACCACGGGTGTAGAGCAGAATTTGGAGTCGGCGATTCCCATCGCCGTCCACCTGGCCGACTTCAGCTTAACCACGGCGACCAAGCAGTCGCCTCTGGAACCATCCGAGCGCCTTCGTCTAACGCCGCGCCGGCGCGCTGAACGTCAGCTCGTCGTCCTGCTCGCCCAGGTCGTCCACCTCGATCGCGCCGGGCGTGGTGGTGAACGCGAACGTCCCCTGGGGCAGCGGCGCATTCACCCGGATGTCGCTGTGGGTCTCCCGCACCGTAAATGGGTACGCCTTGTAGCGGAAGCTCAGCTCCGAAGTCTGGACGCGCCCGTCGTCCAGCGCAAACGAGAGCATCGATTCGCCCTCGATAGGCTGCGCGCCAAGGCTCTGGACGTTGATCCGCGAGCGGATCTTCTGCTGCCGGGACGGCTCCTCCACCAGCTCGCCCAGCCGGCCCGCCGTGCTCCACAGCTTCGGATCGGCGCCGCCCACCACGAAGCCCACGATGCTCGGCGGTCGGGGCGCTTCGATCAACAGGCTGAAGGCGTCTTTGAGCGCCTGCTGGAGCCCCGGCGTGGGACGGACGAGATACTGCATCTTCTCGCCCGGCATCGTCCGCGCAATCCCGAACAGGCGGCCGTCCGAAACGGCCAGCAGCGTGCCGTTGTTGCCCCGCCCTTCCAGCCGGAACCGGCCCGGCGGCTCGATCACCAGCCGCACCCGCACCGCCGCCAGGGTGTCGACGTGCGCTTTGAAGCTAAACTCCACCGTCGCCGAGTAGCTCCGCACGCGCCGGTAGCCCTGCACCGCGCGCGTCAGCATCTGGTCGATCTGCTGCTTGCTCGTACCCGCCGGCCGGCCGGGGTCCGCCGCCGTGGTGGGAAACTCCACCACGAACTTCTCCATCTTGTCCTTCAGGTTGAAGTCGTTCCAGCGGTCGTTCCCGACGAACCCGCCCACGTCGCTGTCCGGATCGGAATGGTTGGGCTCACCCTCGTTCCAATCCACGAACTGCCACGGCTCTCCGGTGATCCAGCGCCAGCCGCCCGCCGGCTCGCGGTAATCCGGCGCTTTCCGGTCCTGGTAAGCGCCGGACCAGCAGTCCGCCAGCGCCAGGTTGCTCACCACGAACTGCCGTTCCGCATCACTGGTCAGCGTTACCAGGTGGCCCTTGGCTCCCAGGTAGGTGAGGCGCGCCGCCGCATCCGCCGCCTCGCGCCAGGCGAGCGGCGTCGCGGAGTGGACGATCCGGTAGTGATGCCCGTTACCGGCGTTGAACACCACCGGCGCCGGCTCCACGCGCGTCTCCTGCGCCGGACCCGGCGCCCCGCCGAGGAACACGAGCGCGAACAGGACCGAAAGCCACACAGCCTTACGCATGATCCGCCTCCCATTCGCGTCATCAACCCCGATCGGGGACCAGTAGATTCACCGCAGAGACGCGGAGACGCAGAGAGGGCGCCGGGAGCAGCCAGAGATGTTTTAGACAGGACAAACGGGATGAGCAGGATTGGAGACGCTCAGTTGATTCCGAGTGTCAGCCCCCGCAGCTACCCCGATGCGGTTTTCCCATCCCGTCAATCCTGTTCATCCCGTCCAATAATCTCCGTTCCTCTCCGCGTCCTCTGCGCCTGCCCCGGAGACTTTCGGGGTCTCCGCGGTTCAAATCGTCTCCCGCTTCAGACTTCCACCTGGAGCGACGGCCCCGCCGCTTCCCATCCGGCGCGCATGAAGGCCAGCCCGTTGCGCGCGAGATCTGCTTCCGAAGAGAAAAGATCGCGCCAGATGCAGGTGGCGGCGGCCAGCTCCGGCAGCGCCCGCCCGAACGCCTCGATGGTGAGCCAGCCATCGTAGCCGGCGTCTCGCAGGCCGCGGAACGTCTCTTCCCAGCGCACGTGCCCGTCGCCCGGCGTCCCCCGGTGGTTCTCCGAGATGTGGACGTGGTTGATGCCGCTCGCATTCGCCACGATGCTCTGGTAGACGTCCCGCTCTTCGATGTTTGCGTGGAAGCTGTCATACAGGTAGCCGTAGCTGGGATGGCCGACCTCCGCCGCCAGCCGGTTCGCGTCCGCCGCCGTGTTCAGGAAGTAGACCTCGAAGCGGTTGAGCGGCTCCACCGACAGCTTCACGCCTGCTCGACCCGCGTGCGCCGCGACTTCCTTCTGCACCTCCACGCACCAGGCCCATTCCTCGTCCGTGCGTCCCCGTCCCTGCAGCGCCCCCAGCGCCGAGTGGAACGGTCCGCAGAGGACTTCCGCCCCCACCGCCTCGCACCAATCGATGCGCTGCTTCAGGAAGTCCACCGCCGCCCGCCGGACCGCCGCGTCCGGGCTAATCGGGTTCGTCTCCGGCGTACACACGCACACCGCCGTGCGTCCCAGCCCCAGGTTGTCCAGCTCCTGTCGCGTCCGCTGGAGCGTCGCGTCGTCTGCATCGAACAGGGGCAGCTCCACGCCGTCGTAGCCCCAGCGCTTGATCTCCGCCAGCAGCGGATAGTGTTCTTCCGTCACGCCCGCCGTCCACAGCAGCAGGTTCATTCCATATTTCATTCCACACTCCCATGTGAGGTTCGAGGCAACAAGTCGGAGACGGCGATCTGCGCGTCCAATGCTGCGAGAGGGCTGACCGAATCGGACGGCTCGTGGACCGTCAAGGTCGCGTAGCGATACCCGAACGGTTCCCCTTCCGCCGGAACCGGGTCTCGGCGAACCTCCAGCCGGCCATTCACGAGGTCTACGATCCAGTAGTCGAGCACCCCCGCCTTTGCGTATAGGCTCGCTTTGGCGCCCCGGTCGTACTGCAAGGTCGTGTCGCTCACCTCCACGATCAACACAGCGGCGTGCGGATGGGACTCGGCGTAATCCTCGATGGAGCCGCTCACGACGGCCAGGTCCGGCTCGGGCCGGGTGGCCGCCCCCAGATCCAGCGGGCCCTGCTGCCGCACGGAATAGGCTTCGCCGAAGACGCGCTGGAGCGAGCGATACGCGAGCGCCCCCCCCGTAAAGTGGCGGCTCTTCTGCGGCGCCCTCTCGACGATCTCTCCATCGATCAGCTCCACGCGCTCTTCCGGACCCAGCAGCCCCACTTCCGCCATCCGCTCGTACTCGGCCACCGTCCACCGCCGCCGTCGGGGAGCATCCTCGCCAAACGCAGGGTCCGTCGCCGGGTGCTCGATTAGTACTGTTGTCATCACTACGTCCCCAACCCTACGGCCGCCTGCGATCCAGGCGCGTCTACGGCGTGTCTTCCTCCGCACGTTCGGGCAGGAGGTCGGCAACGGCCACGCGGAGGCGCGGCGCGGCCAGGGGCGAAACCCGGTCTCCTGGCTGGAAGAGCGTCACCGAGCGGTAGCCGTACCCATGCGGCTCGGACGCCATCGGGATCGGGTCCCTTCGCACTTCCAGCCGGGACGCGCCCAGATCCAGGAGCCAGTAGTCCGCCACGCCGGCGCTGGCGTAGAGACTCGTCTTGACGCCCCGATCGAAAGCCAGCGTCGTGTCGCTGATCTCCACGACCAGCAGGGCCGCGTCGGGATGGGCGCTTCGGTAGTCGCGCGCCGATCCCGAAACCACCGCCAGGTCTGGCTCTGGCTGAACGGTCGCGGAGAGGCGTAGTGGAAGCTGCTGGCGGACGTAGAACCCCCGGCCGGACGCCGACCGCAGGGCGTCATAGGTCAGGCTGACGCTGGTCGCATGCGGGCTGTTCTGCGGGCTGATCTGGATGATCTCTCCATCGATCAGCTCCACGCGCTCTTCCGGGCCCAGCAGCCCCACTTCCGCCATCCGCTCGTACTCGGCCACCGTCCACCGCCGCCGGCGGGGTTCGTCCGCCCCGGTCGTCGGCACGGGGCCTGGTCGCTCGCTCACCGATACTGCCATCATCCACCCCGCTCCTAATACCGGACGTCCACCCACTGTCCCGTCTGCGCTGACTCCAGCACTGCGTCCAGCACCAGCTGCGTCTCCAGGGCGTCGCGGAAGTTCGGCCGGGCCGGCTCGCCGGTTTCCAGGCCCTTCAGGAAGTCCGCCAGCGCGTTGATGAAGGTGTGTTCGTAGCCGATGGTGCAGCCGGGCACCCACCAGTTCTTCATATAGGGATGCTCGAAACCCGTTACGTGGATGTTCCGCCAGCCGTGCAGGTGGTCTGCGTCGCCGTGGTCGTAGTACTGCAGCCGGTGCGGATCTTCCAGGTCGAAATAGACGGAAGCATTCTCCCCGTTCAGCTCCAGGGTGTTGTAGTTCTTTCGGCCCCTCGCGTACCGCGTCGACTCGAACAGCCCGAGCGACCCGTTCTCGAAGCGGCACATGAACTGGCACGCGTCGTCGATGGTCACCGGCTTCGTCTGGGATGGATCGTCCTGCACGGCGCGCTCTTTCACGAAGATCTCCGTCATGCCACTCACCGTCGTAATCCGCCCGTTCAGCCACATGGCGGTGTCCACGGAATGCGCCACGAGGTCGCCGGAAACGCCGGAGCCGGCCACGTCCGCGTCCAGTCGCCAGAGGATGGCGCCGCCCAGCGGCAGGTCGGGGCTGATCGTCCAGTCTTGCAGATACTGCGCGCGGTAGTGGAACGGCCGTCCCACGCGGCCTTCGTCCACCACCTGCTTGGCGAGCGCAATGGCGGGCACGCGGCGGTAATTGAACCAGACCATGTTCGGCACGCCTGCCTTCTCGATGGCCTCGGTCATCTCGCGGGCTTCGGCGCCGTTCATCGCCAGCGGCTTCTCGCAGAGGACCATCTTGCCCGCTTGCGCCGCCGCAATGGCGATTTCCCGGTGCGTGTTGTTCGGGCTGCCGATGTCGATGGCGTCGATGTCGTCCCGCTCCACCAGCCGCCGCCAGTCCGTCTCGACGCTCTCCCAACCCCAGTTCTCGGCGTATTCCTGGGCCTTCGCCTCGTTACGCGCGCACGCCGCTTTCAACACCGGCTGGTACTCCAGGTCGAAGAACTGGCCCACCTTCCGGTAAGCATTCGCGTGCGCCCGACCCATAAAGCCGTACCCAATCATCCCCACGTTCAGCGTCTTTGCCATTGCTCGCTCGTTTTCAGATTACTCACCACGGAGACACAGAGAAGACCAGGAGAGAGGCCAGACATACTTTGGACAGGATTAACAAGATTAGCAGGATGAGACACGATCATTAGATTAATGACGTAATCATCCCCCATCTCCTCCATCCAGTAAATCCAGTTAATCCTGTCTAAAACTCTCTTTACCTCTCCGTGCGCTCCGTGTCTCCGTGGTGAAAACTCTCCCCGGTTAGCCGTACTTGGCGTTCAGCGCGTCCACTGCTTTCTTGCACTTCTCCGTCACGGCCCAGGCGTCCGGCCAGAAGCAGAGGTCGATGGTCCACCAGTCGTGCGGGACTCCGCTGCGGTTCAACTCGGGCAGCAGCGCGTCGAAGTCCAGCAGGCCTTCGCCCATCGGCGCGTGGGTGGAGGTCTCGTCGTCGTGCAGGGTGCCGTCCGAGTCGATCAGGTGGACGTGGCCGATCTTGCCGCGTAGTCGCTGCGCCAGCTCCAGCGCGCCGCCCGGCAGCGTCTCGCGCTCGCCCGGCTGCCGCGCCCCGACCGCCGCCACCATGTGTGCGTGGCACGTGTCGAACATCACCCCGAAGTTGTCGTTGCCGACTTCCTCCACGATCCGCTGGATGTCGGAGGGCTTGTTGAACGCGAAGCCTGGCTCGAACTCCCACACCACGCGCACCCCCGCGTCTCCCGCCTCTCGGGCGCACTGCCGCCAGGCATTCACCACTCGCTCGCGGGCGGTGGCTTCATCCACCTCCGCGAAGATCGTCGGAGGCTGCACCGTATCCACACGGATCGTCTCGATGCCCAGGTCGTTGCAGAACCGGACGTTCTTCCGGAACTCCTCCACGTACTTGCTCGTGTCGTCCGTGTTGATCAGCTTCTCACCCCAGAGATTCGCCGCCAGCCCGGACCAGCCCAGCCCCTTCGACCGGACCTTCTCTACCACGGCCTGCCGCTGCTCGGCGGTAGGCAGGTCGTCCGGGTTCGGGTGCGGCGGGAAACCGCCCAGCTCCAGGCCGTCGAAGCCCAGCTCCGCCACCTTGTCGACTACTTCGTCGAACGGGACCGGGTTGCTGGCGTACGGGCCGATGCTGTAAGCCCAGGTCCCAATGGAAATCTGCTTCATGTAAGTCTCCCGTCAGTCACTCATGATGAGCCGAACGTAGCCGGCCTGGGAAAAGTGATGGTCCGCAGTAAAGGCTTCGGTGATGCCCTCTTGCTCCATCAACACGAAGGAAATGCAGTCCGTAAGGCCCCACTCTTTATCCGGTCGGGAGGAGAAGAGGTTAACACCCTGCCGAATGAAACCGCTGTCCAGCGGATGGACCAACAACTCCCCCGCCTCTTGCGCGGCCGACAGACTCTGGAGCAGGCGCAGAGCCTGGCCGCGGGCGCGCACCGAGGACAGGGTGTCCAACAACTCCACCTGGATTCCTTCGTGGAGAACGAACTGGATGTTCGCGGTTCTCAGCCGCGCCATCTCCCGCGCGGCTGCTTCGTGACGACGGTCAGTCGCTGTGCTCACCGCGATGAGCCCCGACGTGTCCAGAAAGATCTTTCTCATCAGAAGGAAGCCCGTGGGCCCGATAGTGGTCCACTCGTTCGGACAGGTCGGCGACGCCAAAGTCGAGCGCCAATTCGTGAAGCCGGAAGACCGAGTCCACCCACTCCGGCGGGCGGGCTGGCTCTACGCCTTCGCGTTCTGAGCCGCTGCGCTCGTTCGAGCTGCTGGCGTGAGACAGACCGTTCTGGTATGACGCTTCGCCGCTGCGGGGACGCGTGGAAGAGCTCGGGTCCCGGCCTCTTTCGCTAGCGTTCAGCAGGCGCAGCACGTCCGAACGCAAGAGTTGGACCCGCCCGGTGATTGGATGGAGAGTCGCCGGAAGCCTTCCTCGTTCGATGAGGCGATAGACCGTCGACCGGCTTGTCCCGGTCACCCGCGCCGCCTCTCGTACACTCATCAGGTCCGTCGTCTGGAGGGACATCTTGGATGCAAGCTCCTTTGCAGTTCACGGTAGCAAGCGGGCTGGAGCATGTCAATTCCGACCCGCTGCTCGTCGCTCCACCGCACCACGAGCAGCGGCCGGCAGCCACCCGCCGCCGGCCGCGCTGCGCCCTAATGCCCCCGGTAAGCGCCCACCTCCGGCACGCCGGGCGCCTGCTCCGGTCCGAAGTAGCGTAGGGTCACCAGCGGTTCGGCGCCTGTGTTCACCACTTCCACACCCTGCCGCGCTCGCTCCTGCGAGATGAAATACTCATCCTGGGTCAGTTCGCCGAACCGGATCATCACCGGCGTAATCAGGGGCAGACCGCCAATCGTCCCGCTGCCCTGGACCGCGATCAGCCCCGAGGCGCCGTGGTCTTTGATCGTCGCGCGGGCGCCCGGCTGGACCGTCAGCTCCTTCGCGCTGAAGAGGCTCTCGCCGTTGATCTTCCCATACACGATCCACCGGTCGGCGTACCCCGCCTCGTCGCCGCCCTCCGCCAGCACGGGCTCCAGGTAGTGGTTCTCACGGAAGTTCGGGTCCACGTTGCCTTCCCAATCGAGCTGGCTGATGAGGAAGTCCAGGTCCTGGTGCTTCTCCTGCGGCACGTCCTTCACCAGGAGGTCCCAGCCCACGGCCCGGCCTTCCACCATCGACTGCCACATGCCGAACACGTCGGAGCCCCACTGCGGCTCGTAGGTGAGGAGCGAGCCCGGCGCGTGGAGGATGCACGGCGGCACCAGCCAGCCCGTCCCCGGCTTCAGGCGCGCCGCCTTCGAAAGGTCGAGGATGCCGTTGTCGCCTTCGTTCCAGCGTTCCAGGCAGCGGCGGACGTCTTCCTTCGTCACCCCCGGCTCCAGCCCGAAGAAGGTGTAGGGGAAGTTGTTCCCCACGTTGTTGAGCTGGGGCGGGTAGTAGTAAGACTCCGGCTTGCCCTGCTGGCCCACCAGCGCCGCCTGCTCGTTGTTCTGGTGCATGTGGTGCGGGATGGGCCCCATGTTGTCGAAGAACTTGCTGTACACCGGCCAGCGCCCGTACTTCTCCACCAGCTCCGCCCCGATAATCCGCTTGCCGGCCGTCTCGATGGCGTCCCGCAGGGTGAACCGGCCGCCGTCGTGGATCACGTAGCTCAGGCCCTCGTCCGGCGGCGCGCCCTCGTTGGTCGCCACCGTCGTGGAGCTGAACCAGCGCTCGTCGATGCCGCCGCGGTGCGTGCCGAGGGCGTAATAATCGTTCGGGTGGAGCTTGAGCCGGCGGCCCGGCATCAGGAAGGAGCGCGGCACCCAGTTAGGCGCGAGCCGCAGCAGGCCTTCTCCGGCCTCCAGTGCGGCGTGGACACGTTGTTCGAGATTCTGGTCTGACATCGGACACCCTTGTTCAATAATGGAAGACGGCCCCCGCCTGCGGTGGCGGGCCCCGCCCGGCTCTGCTACGCAGGTTCGGCGGAAGGGAGACGCGCTCCTCGGTCGGCCGCAGTCCGGGAGATCACCCGCGCCCCAGCAAGTCTATACTGAACAGGTAACGCAATCTCCCTCGCTGAAAGGAGCGATGCATGGCTACCCAACAGGTGGACGATTTTTTGAGCGGCCTCGAGCTCGGCCGCGAGCGCTTCCTCTACGGCCTCGAACAGGTCCCGGACGACCGCCTCGAATGGACCCCCGGCGGCTCCGCCAAGAGCCCTCTCGCCATTGCCGGCAAGTTGGCTGGTTTCCTCGGTTTCCTCACCCACGGCCTCGGCACGGGCGCGTTCCCGGACCGCTCCGGCGGGATGCCTCCGGCCCCGGATACCCGCGAGGCGGCGCGGCAGGCGCTCGAAGAGCGTTTTACCGGCCTGCGCGACGTGGTCGCCAACTTCACGGAAGAGGACCTGCGGAAGACGCTGGCGGCGCCGTGGGGCAAGGTCATGACCAAGAGCCAGTGGCTCGGGTCGGTGGCCAGCATCGTGGGCTATTTCCAGGGGCAGTTGAACTACGCCCAGCTGGTTTACGGAGATGAGAACCCGAATATCCCGCCAAGCTGGATGCCGGGCAAACCGGCCGAATAGGCGAGGTTGCGGTCCCGCCGTGGTCGAGAGGACC
>Ga0256860_1000040_pt1 | contig 9135 bp, 7 predicted proteins | sample BONt14_FD_181170 | JGI IMG/M metagenome (GOLD analysis project Ga0256860, IMG submission 181170) | Terrestrial sediment cell enrichment communities from Utah, United States - BONCAT_SYTO_Terrestrial_sediment - 14 | ecosystem: Environmental > Terrestrial > Deep subsurface > Rock core/Sediment...
GGGGATCGTCGTCTTCCTCGCCTCCGACGCCAGCGAGTACGTCACCGGCCAGACGCTGCTCATCGACGGCGGCATCACCACGGGCGCCACCCGCGCCATGCCGCGCCCGCAGTCCTGATCCGCCCGCGAAAGGAGACGCAGATGGGAGTCCATCCCGGTTTCATGCAGGCCCTCGGCCTCGGCCTGGGGCTCTGCGCGGCGCTGCTGGCTTGGAGCCCGGCGGAAGCGCAGAACGCCGCGCCCCTGCCCAAGGTCGTCCTCATCGGCGATTCGATCCGCCTGGGCTACGCGCCGCGCGTGGCGGAGCGGCTGAAGGGCAGGGCGGTCGTCGTTAGCCCCGAGCCGAACGGCGGCGATAGCGGCAACGTCCTCCAGCATCTCGCCGAGTGGGTAGTCCAGGAGAAGCCGCAGGTCGTTCACCTCAACGCCGGCCTCCACGACCTGAAGCTGGACCGGAAAGCGGGCAAGCATCAGGTGGAGCTCTCCCAGTACACGGCGAACCTGCGGGAGATCGTCGCTCGCGTTCGCCGCGACACGACCGCCCACCTCGTTTTCGCCAACACCACGCCCATCGATGACGCCCGCCACGCCCGCCGCCGCGCCGGCTTCGACCGCACCCAGGCGGACGTGGAGCGCTACAACGCGGCGGCCCAGGCCGTGATGAAGGAGCTAGGCGTCCCGGTTCACGACCTCCAGTGGCTCGTCCAGCGCGGCGGCCCCGCCCGGATGCTCCTCGCCGACGGGACCCACTACACCCCGGAGGCCAACGAGCGCCTGGCCGAAGCCGTGGCCGACTCCGTCTCCCGCCAGTTGACGCTCGTCGCCGCGCAGCCTCGTCCCGCGCCGGCCGCCGCCGTGCCGGAAACCGGCGCGGCCTACCGCCGGGCCGAAGCCGAGCGGGACGCCCTGGTGCCCGCCCGGATCAAGAACCTGCCCATCGGGAAGTTCCAGCCGCCTGGTAGCGCGGCCGAGTGGAAGACGCAGCGGCCGGAAGTCCTCCGCAAGGTCCGCGAGTCCCTTGGCGACCTCCCGCCCCGGCCGTCGCCGCAGCAGGTGCGCGTCGTGTCCCGCGAGCTGCGGTCGCACTATACCCTGGAGCGCGTCGCCATCGACAACGGCGCCGACAGCGAGGTCTCCGCGCTGCTGCTGGTCCCGGAAGGGCGGAAGACGCCCGCGCCGGCGGTCCTCTGGCTGCACTCCAGCACGCCGGATAAAGACCAGATCCTCGTCCCGAACACCTTCTGGGGTGACGAGCCCCTGGGGGAGGCGCTCACCCGCGCCGGGTACGTGGTCCTGGCGCCGGACGCCTACTGGCACGGCGACCGCGCCGCCACGGGCCCTGGCGGGGCAGGGGAGACCCGCCGCGAAGAGCACGAGAGCCTGTTCAAGCTCCACCTCTGGCTGGGCCGCACCCTCTGGGGGATGTTTGTCCGCGACGACCAGATCGCCCTCGACTACCTCTGCAGCCGCCCGGAGGTGGACGCGAAGCGGATCGGGGCGACGGGGATGAGCATGGGCAGCACCCGCGCCTGGTGGCTGGCCGCCGTCGACGACCGCCTGGCCACGGCCGTGGGGATCGCCTGCTTCACCCGCTATCAGAACCTGATCGCACACGGCCAGCTTCGTCAGCATGGGGTCTACTACTTCACCAACGGCCTGCTGAAGCACTTCGACTCGGAAGCCGTGGTCGCCCTCATCGCCCCGCGCCCTTTCCTGGCCCTCACCGGCGACCTGGACGCGGGCTCTCCCGCCGACGGCGTCCGCGCCATCGAGCAGGAAGTGAGCAAGGTCTACCGCGCCGTCGGCGCTCCCGACCGTTTCCGCAGCGTGCTCTACCCGGACGTAGGCCACACCGTTACCCCGGAGATGCGCGCCGAGATGCTGGCCTGGTTCGAGCGCTGGCTGAAACCCGTTGCTCCCGAACGCGCTCGTTCGATGCGGTAACGCGCTTGGTCAACAAGCAAGTAGCATAGGCGCTCGTCGCCGTTGTGCCCCAGCTAAGTCCGACGGGTTCCCGGTAGAATAGGGGAAAGGGAGGGAGGTTACGATGACCGTAGTTCTGGATCTGCCTCCAGAGTTAGAGCGTCAACTGGAGGCTGAGGCCCTGCGGCGGCGTCAGGCGCTGCCCGACTGCGCCCGTACCCTGATCGAAGAGCGACTGGCCGCTACTCCCGCAGCGGGTCAGACGATCACCCCGGTGTTGCACGGCGCCGTGGGAGAATACGAGGGCTTGCCGCGAGGCTCCGTGCGGGAGTTGGTGGCCCTGGCTGCATCACAGGGCGCTCCTCTGTGCATAGACTGGGACCGCTTGCCGACGGACCCAGCACCCGACGAAGAGACGGGCGACGAGTTCCTGGCCTGGCTGCGGGAGGGACGGCGAGATCCGGATGACAACGGGCGGTCGGGCGAACCGTGACACCCCCCGTCCTCTCGCCCGTGGTCGTCGACACGGATGTCGCGTCCTTCCGGTTCAAAGCCGATAGCCGTGCGGAGAGATATCGCGCCCATCTGGAGGGCCGTCAGCGGGTGCTGGCGTTCATGAGTGTGGCGGAGATGCGCGGCTGGGCTCGAGAGCGCAACTGGGGCGCTGATCGGCAGGCGCAGCTTGCCGCCTACCTGGACAGCTTCACCATTGAGCATTCGGACGCGGTGCTGTGTGAATGGTGGGCGGCGGTTCGGTCGGCAACTCGTTCCGCAGGAAAGCCAATAGGCGCCGCCGACGCCTGGATCGCCGCGACCGCACTGCGCTACGACGTGCCTCTGGTCACGCACAACGCCGCCGACTTTGCGGGCGTGCCCGGGCTGATCCTGATTACCGAGCCCGACCGGTGATCGGCGCGCCTCACAGTTGGGATGACCTGCGAGCGCTTTGACGTAGACTCGGCGCCCCTGTTAGACTGGCGGCAAGTCAGGCGCTATTGGATCTGGTGAGGCAAGCGCCAGTTAGGCGCCTCGTGGTGAGTAATTATGGCGAAACTGAACATTAAGGAAGTGCCAAAGGGCGCAGCGGAATCGGCGTCCTTCGCAAGCGCGCCAGAGCGGACGCTGCCTTCCTCTTTACTCCTCCGCGACACTCCTGACGAGACTTCGCCAAATCGCCAGGAGCTGGCTCCTATCTTGTTTGCTGAAAGTAGCCCTGGCGATTTGTGGGAGCCGTTCGGCGAGGACATGTGGGATGGAATCCGAGACAACATCCAGGAGTTTCGGCAATCCCTGGCCGCAGATAACGAGTAACCGAGTTTAGTGTGTACCTGTTGGACACCAACACCCTGAGCAACGTCTGGGATCAGAAGCGGGATTGTCGCAGGCTGCGCGAGCGTATCCGGAGTGAGCCGCCTGAAAGCATCCTGACCAGTATCATTACAGCCGAGGAGATACTACTGCGCGGCGCTATCCCGCAAATCAACACGGCCCGGACGAGCGACAGAGGTATGGTCCAGGCCTATGCGCAGTTTAGCCAGCTTCTCAGCAAGTTGAGAGGTCTGAATATAGTTCCCTACGATTCCGCCGCTGAGGCAGTCTTCCACGCCATCCCAGCGAGCCAACGGAAAGCTCATCCACAGGATTGCCGTATAGCCTCTATCGCCATAGCCCGAAACCTGATTGTGGTGACGGAAAACAGTCGAGACTATCACCAAATACCAGGGGTGAAGTTTACTGATTGGACTGTCGAGAACCCGGTCATTCAAGTCGGTGCCGAGGTGGAAGCGCCCGGCAGCCAGAAACAGCGTGGCCGACGCTCCAGCCGCCGAGGAGAGGGCTCCGGTTAGCTAAGCCGCGTCCCGACGCCCGATCCCTTCGTCTGTCACACACGCGAGCCTGCGGTCGCCATTCCGAAATCCGCATTCCGAAATCCGCAATCCAATCAGTCGCCCATCTCCGGGTACTTCGCGTACAGCTTCGGCAGACGCCGCTCCGCTTCGTCCTCGTCGTCGAAGTCGTAGCGCTCGCCCATCGGCCTTCCCAGGGGCTCCGTCTCCCATGCCGGCATCTCCGCGCCCGTCTTCTCCCGGTACACCTTCCCGGCCAGGTAGGCGAAGCCTTCGCCCTGGAGGTAGGGGACGTCCGCCCCGCCTTCAATCTCGGCCAGCGCGTCGGGGTCGCCGAGCGCCTGGTAATACCGCTCCTGGCCCAGGCTGATCAGCGAGGCGCGGACGTCCGCAAAGCCGTCATCGGAGCAGCCGCCGTGCAGCCAGTAGGCGGCGCCCCAGAGGTCCCACCGGTACGCCTGCCGCATCAGCGCGTCGAAGCGCTTCTGGTAGTCGATCAGCTCCTGCGCCGCCAGCGCCCGCAGCAGTTCCGACAGGCGCTCACACTGCCGCGCGTGGAACTCGTCGCCGTTGGTTACGCGGCTCCGGTCCACGCGCGCCCGCGACTCCGCAATCAACCCCCAGAAGCGCTCTTCGTCCAGCATCGACGTCTTACTTTCCGATGCAGTACAGCCGCGAGTTCGTGCGCACGAACAGGTTGTCGCCCGCGACGGCGATCGTGGAGCGAAGCTCGTTCTCCTCCTCCGCCATCGGGTTCGTCGCCAGGAGGTCGCCCTTGTCGGCGTCCACCACGTGGACTTCCCCGCGCAGGCTCTGGAAGTAGATCTTCCCGTCGGCTCCGGTGGGGGAGCCCCAGCACATGCTCGGGCCGGGCAGCGGCGTGCTCCACACGATCTTCCCGTCCGCCGGCTCGACGCAGGAGATCGTCTTGCGGATGTCGCTGAGGACGTAGAACCGCCCCCGGTAGAACAGCGGCGTCGGGACGTCGCTGGTCACCGCGCCGCGCCCGTCGCTCTTCCACGCCATGCCGCCTTCGCCCAGCGTCCCCGCGCCCCCGGCTTTCACGGCGAACACGGGTTCCCGCTTGGGCCCGCACGCCAGCACCATGCCCGCGCCCGCCACCGGGGAGGGGACCATGCGCAGGGTGGGATGCAGGTGGTTAAGGTTCCAGGTGCCCCAGCGCCACAGCTCCTTGCCCGTGGCCGGGTCATGACTCGTGAGGAAGTCGCTCCCCGCCAGCAGGATTTCCTTGCGGCCGTTGTGCTCGTACGGCACCGGGCTGCTGAACGCCTCGCGCGACTCATTCTTGGCGGGGGAGGGGCGGAGCGCTTTCCACAGCTCTCTCCCGGTGGCCGGGTCCAGCGCCAGCAAGAACGACGGGCTGCCCTCCTTGCCCCGTCCCGCCACCGGCATGTCTCCCTGAAGGACCTGCATGTAGAGGCGTCCGTCATACAGCAGCGGGCTGCTGGAGAAGGTCCAGCCAAAGCAGAAGTCGCCGTACTCCTGCTGGAGATTGCGCGACCAGAGCTTCCGCCCGGCGAAGTCGAAGGCGACGGTGTCGCCGTTGCCGTAGAAGAAGACCACGTGCTTCCCGTCCGTCGTCGGCGACGGCGAAGCGTAGTCGCTCCGGTTGTCCATCCGGATCGCCTCGCCCATGCCCGCCGGCCGGTAGCCGCTGCCCACTGCGTGCCGCCACCGCACCTCGCCCGTCTTCCGGTCCAGCGCCATCGCCAGCAGCGCCTGCGCCTTCGGATCGGTGCTGGAGAGGAAGATCGAGTCGCCCCACACAATCGGGGTGGCGGCGGAAGGCCCCGGCAGCGGCGTCGACCACTTCACGCCCTCCGTCCGGCTGAAGCGGACCGGCAGGTCCTTCGCCTCCGTCGCGCCGTTGTAGCTCGGCCCGCGCCAGTTCGGCCAGTCTGCCGCCCAGGCGCTCGCCCCCAGCAGCGAGAGCGCCAGCGTCCACGTTGCTAGTCGGTGCAGTCTCATCGGGAAACCCTCCTGCGGAACCACCGGAGGCGCCGGCGGTCCCGGGGCCTCCCCGAAGCCGTTCTCCGGCCTCGGCGGCGCCACCTCTCGCGGGCGACCTCCGCAGGCCCAGGGAGCGCGGTCGAGCCGAAGCGCGGGTCGGGGGAGCCTGAATAAATATACGGCTCGGCCGCGCAGCCTGAACGCGCCTATCCCTCCTGCCCTTGCCTGCTTATCTCCCGGTTCTCATCCCGGAGATCCTGTCCATCCCGTCCAGAACTCTTCGGGCTCCACTCCGTCTTCTCTGCGTCCTCGGCGCCTGCCCCGACCTGTCCCGACCTGTCCCGAAGACTTTCGGGAAGACTTTCGGGAAGACTTTCGGGGTCTCTGCGGTTCCATCCAGCTTGCCCACTCCATGCGCTCCATGGCTTCGCGGTGGATCCTTAACATGGCGCGGTCGGCAGGCGCACCACGAACTCCGTCCCCTCGCCTACTCCGGGGCTGCTCGCCGTCACGGAGCCTCCGTGCAGCTCCACCAGGCGCCGCACGATGTCGAGGCCCATGCCGAGGCCGGAGCTGGCGCGCGTTGTGTTGGCGCCTGCCTGGATGAACATGTCGAAGATCTGCGGCAGCAGCGCGGGCGCGATCCCCATCCCGGTATCCCAGATCCTCACCAGGGCGTCTTCGCCGTCCCGCTCCACGGAAAGGGAGATGCGCCCGCCGGGCTCGGTGAACTTGGCGGCGTTGTTCAGCAGGTTCGTCACCACCTGCTCCAGCCGCACGGGGTCGCCCTGCAGGCAGACGGGTTCGCAGGAGGTAGAGACGTTGAGCTCCTGCCCGCGGGCCTCAATGAACACGCGGCTGGTCTCCACCGCGCGGCGAGCCAGCTCGCCCAGGTCCACCGATTCCAGCCGCAGGTCGAGCTTGCCATGAACGATGCGGGTGATGTCCAGGATGTCCTCGGTCAGGCGGCCCAGATGCCGGGTCTGCCGGTCGAGCGCCTGCAGCTGGCGTAGCGCGCGTTCGTCCCCCAGGTCAATGTGTTCCAGGATGTAGATGGCGCTGGTCATCGCGGAGAGGGGCGTGCGTAGCTCGTGCGCCAGCATTCCCAGGAATTCGTTCTTGCGCTGGTCCGCTATCCGCAGCGCTTCCGCGACGGCCTCAGACGCATCGCCTTTCGCCCGCTCCTCGTCGTGATGGACCAGGGCGAACCGGCCCACCGCCTCCTGCATCGCGCGCTCCAACGCGTTATTGATGACTTCCCGCTCATCCGGGGGCAGCGCGCGCTCCTCGTCCAGCACTTCGAGGATGGTCTGGCGTAGGAGCCGGTATTCCAGGAACACCTCGCCGAGGGTGTACTCCGCCAGCGCCGCCCGGTGGCCCCCGTGGTCCTGCGACAGCGTCAGGCCTTTGATGAGCGCGTCCGGCTCGCCGTCCGGACACAGGGCGCGAGCCACCTCTACCAGCAGCGAACTCAGGTTGTTGTGCAGCGCCAGCGGCGCCTGCGCCCGGGAGGCGGAGATCTCCGCGCGCACGCGCCCGTCCCAGCGCCGGAGGATCTCCGGCGCCTCACGGGCCAACCGCCTCGCCGCGCCTGAACCAGTCCCGCTCATCGTTGTCTCCCCCTGCCGGCGCGGTCCCGTAGCCCCTTACGTGGCCAACTCGTTCTCCGCAGCCAGCTTGTAGCCAAACCCCCGCACGTTCACCAGCAAGAGCGGCTGCTGCGCGTCCGTCTCGATCTTCCGGCGCAGCCGGCCCACGTACACGGTCAGCGCCTTCAGACCGAGCTCCGCGGTGTAGCCCCACACGTTCTCGAAGATCCACGCCGAGGCCAGCGCCTCGCCGCGGCGCCGCGCCAGCAGGTACAGCAGCTCGAACTCCCGGGCGGTGAGGTGCAGCGCGGCGCCGTCCCGGAAGGCGTCGTGCTGCGTCACATCCAGGACGATGCCTCCGAATTCGAAGCGGTCTTGAGCCGAAACCGGCCGGCTGTAGTCCTCCGCGCGGCGAAGCTGGGCTCGCACGCGAGCCTGCAGCTCCCGCGTGTCGAACGGCTCGCAGAGGTAGTCGTCGGCTCCCGCGTCGAGGCCCAACACCGTATCCACTGCGTCACGGCTGGGAGCCAGGATGAGGACAGGCGTGTGATGCCGGGTGCGGAGATCCCGGAGCAGCGCCAGCCCCTCGCTCGGGGTTTGCCCCAAATCCAGGATCACCAGGTCGAACGGGTCGCCTTCGAGCGCCTGCCGGGCGCTCGCGGCGTCTTCCGACACCAGGCAGAAGTACTCTTCCATCAAGAAGAGCTTCTGGAGCGTTTTTTGGAGGGACGGGTCGCTCTCCACCAACAACAGGCGTGGCATCGGATAACTCCTCCGCTGTTGCCGGCTGCCGGCGCCGCGTTTGGCCGGGTTCGGGAACAGAAAACGCTCCCGGGATAGTAGAGACGGGCGGCTGAACGCTCGTGTGCCGTACAACCTTCCATCCACCCCGGAGTGTTACCTGGAGTTTACCTGGAAACAGCCAGAACATAACCTGCAGTTTCGCTTCTCCGCTACTGCTAACTTGCCTCAAGATGTCTCGGCAGCCGTGAAATCAGCGGATCGGCTGGCGCCCCCGTCGGCAACCTGTGAATACTGTTACCATTCTGTTGCCAGATTCGGGGTAGTCTAATGTGGGGCGGAGGGACGTGAACGCCGGCAGGCGCTTGCGCGCACCGGGCGCCGCTCCCCACCCGGGTGCGGCGCTTTGCTGTGCGGGCTCTTGCCGTTCAGTGTCAGCTCGCGTCGCCCGCCCCCGCCATTGGACCCTTGTTCGAGTGCAGCCGCAGAGAGCCGCAGTACTCCTATTCTCTCGGAGGCCTCATGACCACGTCCGCGCCTTATTCATCCCTCACCGGCCCCGCAGCGTCTCCGCCTGGCGCCGCCCCGGTTGCGGAACCCTCGGCTCGGCTTGCCGAGCGGGAGGCGTTATACAACCAGCTTCAGCCTTTGCGCAGTCGCCTGCTCCGCCAGTACGGCGCCGGCGAGCGCGAGGTCGGGGAAGATCTAAGCGGACAGTTGTACTGCGACTTCTGCCGGCTCTATGCCGCCTACGACCCCGAGCGCGGTATCCCGCTCGTGCCGTATCTCATCCGCTCGCTCACGATGTGCGCCTACACCTTCAATCGCCGCTACTGGCGGCAAAGCCGCCGCGAGACCGGCCTGGAGAGTGCGGAGATAGAAGGCTGTCTCGCCGGCGCCGACCCCGCGCCCGAATGGGACCGCCAGCTCCTCACGGCTTCCGTATTGGAGGCGCTGCCCGCGCTGATCGCCTGCCTGCCGCCCCGCCAGCGCCAGGTCGTCATCTGGCGCTATTATGAAGCCCGCTCCTTCGAGGAGATCGCGGCGGTCCTGGACATCCGCCC
>Ga0256860_1000041_pt1 | contig 9070 bp, 9 predicted proteins | sample BONt14_FD_181170 | JGI IMG/M metagenome (GOLD analysis project Ga0256860, IMG submission 181170) | Terrestrial sediment cell enrichment communities from Utah, United States - BONCAT_SYTO_Terrestrial_sediment - 14 | ecosystem: Environmental > Terrestrial > Deep subsurface > Rock core/Sediment...
GAACCGCTACCCCGGCAAGGTCTACGCGGACGGCGTCCAGGCGCTCATCGACACCATCATGAGCTCCCGCGAGCCGATCACCGTCCTCGCCATCGGCCCGGTGCCCAATCTGGCCGAGGCGCTGCGGCGCGAGCCGCGCATCGCGGACCGCGCCCGCTTTGTGGGGATGCACGGCAGCGTCCGCGTGGGCTACGGCGGCAGCAAGACCCCGCACGCGGAGTACAACGTGAAGCAGGACGTGCCCTCCGCCCAGAAGGTGTTCGTCGCGCCGTGGGAGATGACGATAACGCCGCTCGACACCTGTGGGGTGATCGACCTCCAGGGCGAGCGCTACCGGCGCGTGAAGGAGTCGACGGACCCGATCGCGGCGGCCATCACGGAGAACTACCGGTTATGGAGCGCCTCCCAGAACCGGGGCAACCAGCCCGATCCGTTCGAGACGCGCAGCAGCACCCTCTTCGATACCGTCGCCATCTACCTGGGCTACACCACGGATCTGTTGAAGATGGAGCAGCTTCCCATCGCGGTGAATAACGACGGGATGACCCTGATCCAGCCCGGCGCCAAGCCGATGCAGGTGGCGACCGAGTGGAAGGACCTGGACGCCTTCCGCGACCTGATGGTGCAGCGGCTGACGAACAAGGAGAAGCGGCGATGAGCCTCCGTCCGCTCACCCTGCTGCTGCCGCTGTTGAGCGTGGCCGCGGCGGGAGCGGCGCCGCCTGCGCCCGTAGAATACCGCGTCTCGGCGAAGATCGCCGACGTGGCGGAGCCGCTGGAGCCGGACGCGGTGCAACTGCGCGGCTACCTGGGCGACCGCGTGGCGAAGAACGAGAAGAACCGCCTGCTGGCCGTGGACGAAGACGCCATCCTGGCCGGCTTCCGCCGCCGGCCCGGCGAGCAGGCGTGGATCGGCGAGCACGTAGGCAAGTGGCTGCACGCCGCCACCCTCGCCTGGGTCAACACCGGCGACGCCGCCCTCCGCGCCAAGCTAGACCGGGTGGTGACGGGGCTGCTCAAGACGCAGGAGGCCGACGGCTACCTCGGCACGTACACCCCGGACAAGCGCTTCGGCCTCTATCCGAACGCCGATTGGGACGTCTGGGTTCACAAGTACAACCTCATCGGCCTTCTCACCTACCACCGCTACACCGGCAGTCCCGCCGCCCTGGACGCGTCTCGTAAGGTCGGCGACCTGCTCGTCCGCACGTTTGGGCCGGACAAGAAGAGCATCCTGGCGGCCGGCACGCACGTGGGGATGGCCTCCACCAGCGTCCTGGAGCCGATGGTCTGGCTCTACCGCGCCACCGACGAGCCGCGCTACCTGGATTTCGCCCGCTACCTGGTCCGCGCCTGGGACGAGCCGAAGGGTCCGCGCGTGCTGACCACGCTCCTGGAGGAAAAGGCCGTCCGCAAGACGGCGAACGGCAAGGCGTACGAGATGCTCTCGAACCTGGTCGGCCTGTGCGAGCTGGCCCGCGCGACGGGGCAGCGGGAGTATCTGCGGCCGGCGCTCAACGCGTGGGAAGACGTAGTGGCGAACCACCTCTACATCACGGGGACCGCCAGCCACCACGAGCATTTCCACGCTCCGCACGAGCTTCCAAACCAGGTGAGCGCCAATGTTGGCGAGACCTGTGTCACGGTCACCTGGATTCAGCTCAACGCACAGCTCCTCCGGCTCACGGGCGAGGCGCGCTTCGGTGACGAGCTAGAGCGCTCGTACTACAACCACCTGGCCGGGGCGCAGCGGCCGGACGGCGCCCAGTGGTGCTACTACACGGCGCTGGAAGGCGTGAAGCCGTACGGCCCCGGCATCAACTGCTGTGTCTCCAGCGGCCCGCGCGGCATGGCGCTCGCGCCCACGCTCGCCTACCTGAAGCTGCGCTCGGGCGACGCGGACGTTCTGGCCGTCAACCTCTTCGAGACTTCCACGGTCACCGCGACCCTGGGCGGGCGGAAAGTAACCGTGGAGCAGCAGACCGACTTCCCACACGGCCGCTGGGAGAAGGGCAGCTTCCAGGGCGCCTCCATGCTCACGGTTCGCACGGATGGACCGGCGACCTTTGGGTTGAAGGTCCGCTCCCCTGCCTGGGCGCAGCCGCTGACTGTGAAGGTTGCCGGCGGGAAGACGACAACGAAGGACGGCTGGACGGTGATCGCACCGCGCCGCTGGAAAGATGGAGATGGCGTAGTCGTCTCGTTTTCGCTGCCGGCGCGGCTGACGCCGGGCGTCCACGGCAATGAAGGCCGGGCGACGCTGCAGTACGGTCCGCTGGTGCTGGCCTACGACGCCGCCCGGAACCCTGGAGGCCTGGCGCCGCGCGTCGTCGGCCTCACGGAGGCTTCGGCGAAAGACTTGCGCTTCCGGGAGGTCGCCGGCCTGCCTCTCGCTTTCGAGGCGCCGGTGGTGGGAGCGGACGGCAAGAGCGCGACGGCGACGCTCACTCCCTTCGCGGAGGCGGGCGGCACGGGCGGCCGCTACCAGGTGTGGCTCCGCGCTCCCGGCGTCGCGCTGCCCCGGAACGAGTCGCTCTTCGGCTTTGGAGAGGAGAGCCGCTCGCGGCCCGGCAACGTCGGCGGCGAGATCTCGGACGGCGACACGGGCACGTTCGTCGTCACCTTCGACGGTGAGCCGCGCGCGGAGGACTGGTTCATGGTCCGGCGCGCCGAGCCGGCGTCCATCCGGCGAGTCGTGTTCGCACACGGCAAGTCGTTCCACGACGGCGGCTGGTTCGACGCGAGCGCGGGCAAGCCCCGGATCGAAGTGCAGCGCGAGAAGGACGGGCCCTGGACCTCCGTCGGGACGCTGGACGGATACCCAGCGACCACCGCGACGGATTCGAAAGGGCTGCGCGAGGGGCAGCTCTTCACCCTACGCCTGCCGGAGGCCGTGCGGGCCGTCGCCGTGCGCGTGGTCGGCAAGCCGGCGGGCGGCGACAACCCACGGCAGGCGTTCGCCTCCTGCGCCGAGCTTCAGGCGTTCGCGGAATGAGGGGGCGATGAAGACGGGCGGCTCCGCCGCAGGGTCCGGCGTCCTCCGGGCCCTGCGGCCCTGGCTCATCCCGGCGCTCGTGTGCGTCGGGTTTTCGCTGCACCCGGACTTCGCGCGGACGTTCTGGACCCGCGAGTACCTTCCGAACCTGCTCCAGCAGGCTGCCACGAATATCATCCTGGCGTGCGGGCTCACGTTCGTCATCCTCACCGGCGGCATCGATCTGTCCGTCGGCTCCGTGATGGCGCTCTGCGGCGTGGCGCTGGGGCTCTGCGTCACGCAGGGTCCGCCGCCGTTCCTGGCGCTGGCGATGGCGTTTCCGGCCGGCGCGCTGGCAGGTTGGGCGGCGGCGCGCGCTCTCACGGCGCGCGGCCTCCGGCCGCCGCTCGTGGCGACAGGCGCGGGACTCGCGGCCGTCGGGGCGGCCGTGGCGGTAGGACAGCTCCTGCTGCGCGGCATGGGGGGCGGCGTCCGCCTGGAAGGCGCAATTCTGGCGGCGCTCGGCGTGGGGCTGGCGTGCGGGCTGCTGAACGGGCTCGTGGTGACCCTCGGCCGCGTGCCGCCGTTCATCGTCACCCTGGGGATGCTCACCGCCGCCCGGGGCCTCACCGTCTACGCGACGGACGGCAACAGCGTCTCCGGGCTGCCGCCCCGCCTGGGCGTGTTGGGTCAAGGTCCGGTACTGGTCGGTATCGCGCTGGCGGTGGTGCTGGGCGCGGCCCTGCTCCAGTCGCGCACGGGAGCTGGGCGGCTGATCCAGGCCATCGGCGGAAATGAGGAGGCCGCGCGCCTCAGCGGCGTGAACGTGACCCTGCACAAGACGCTGGCGTACGTCCTCTCCGGCCTGGGCGCGGCGGTGGCGGCCGTGGTCCTCACCGCCAAGTTCCAGCTTGCGGACACAGGCGCGGGGCTGGGCGCCGAGCTGAACGCCATCGCGGCGGTGGTGATCGGCGGGACCAGCCTAAGCGGCGGCCGGGGCAGCGTGGTCGGCAGCTTGGTGGGCGCGCTCACCATCGCCGTACTCAACGCGGGGCTGGTGCTGGTGGGCGTGCGCGACACGCTCCAGGGCGTGGTGATCGGCGCGGTGATCGTGCTGGCCGTGATGGTGGACCGTTTCCGCGGGGGCGCGTAAAGCCCTCGCGCTACTTCAAGGGAGAAGGGATGAAACGTAGAGAGCTGCTGGGCGTCGCGCTGGCGACCGTCGGACTGATCGTCGGGTGCGGCAAAGAGGAAGCGTCGGCGCCGTCCGGCTCGCCCGCCCCGAGCGGGACCGGCGAAGCGCCGGCCGCGCCCGCCGCCACGGGAGGCGCGCTCACCCAGGCGGACCTGGACGCGGTGGCGAAGTCGGAAAAGCCGCGCAAGCTCGCCCTCATCGTCAAGACGCGCAACAATCCGTTCTTCGATCCCATGATCAAGGCGGCGGAAGCGGAGGCGAAAGCGCTGGGCGTGGAGCTGGAGGTCCAATCTCCCGCGCAGGAGACGGATAAGGAGCGGCAGTTCGCGCTCGTCCAGGACGTGACGGCGCGCGGCGTGGAGGCGATCCTGGTGACGCCCGCCGACTCGAAGGGCATCGTCCCCGCGCTGAAGCAGGCGCAGGAGAAGGGAATCCTGGTCATCAACCTCGATAACCGCGTGGACCCCGACGTTGCGAAATCCGCCGGCCTGGAGCTGGCCGCCTACGTCGGCGCGGACAACCTGGAGGGCGGGCGCCTGGCCGGGCAGAGCATGGCCGAGGCGCTGAGCAGCGGCGGCAAGGTCGCCGTCCTGGAGGGTATCCGGGGAACGGACAACGCGGAGGCCCGCAAGCGCGGCTTTACGGAGGCCGTGGCCGGAAAGCTGGACATCGTCGCCAGCGACACGGCGGAGTGGGACACGCAGAGGGCCTATGCGAAGTTCCAGTCGATGCTCGCGGCGCACCCGGAGATCCAGGGGCTGTTCTGCGCCAACGACAAGATGGCGGTCGGCGCGTTGAAGGCGATTGACGAGGCCGGTAAGGGCGGCAAGATCACCGTCGTGGGCTACGACAATATCCCGGACGTGCAGCCGCACCTGAAGAACGGCAAGCTCGCCGCCACCATCGAGCAGCATCCCGACCTGATGGGTAAGTACGGGGTCCGGGCGGCGGTCGGCATCCTCAACGGGAGCGTGGAGCGCGGCAAGGAGTTCCTCGTGCCGCTAGAGGCGATTCGCGGCACGAAGTAGGCTGGGGCGGCGGCTGGTGGAGTGAGAAACCCCTGGTGTTACGCACTCTGTTCCCGAGCGGGCGGTTCGCACTCCCCCCTTCAGACTCGGAGATCGCCGCTGTAGAAGCGGCTCTCGGCGTCGCACTGCCGGAGCCGCTGCACCGGCTCTACCTGGAGTGCGATGGGTTTCGGGAAGACCGGGGCAACGCCAAGTACCTGCTCTCGCTGACGGATGAAGACACGATCGGGTCGCTCCTGTCTGTCACGCGCTACTTCTGGAATGGGTGGGCGGCGACCGACCTGAAGCCGTTCCTCTTCTTCGGTTGCTCCAGCGGCGACGAGTGGTGGGGAATCAACTGGAGCAAACCGGAGGAGATCATCGCGTACCATCCGGGCATGGGCGCGGAGTACGAGGCCGCCGGCTCGGACATCCTGGAGCTGTACCGGGCCGACTACGCGCTCTACGAGGCGGTCGGCGAGGTGACGTGATGCAGCACGGCGCAGCCGCCGTCGCGCCCGCTTACAGGCCGAGATCGGAGTGGATGGCCTGGAGCGCCTCCAGGCACACGGCGACGTGCTCGTCCACTTCCATTCCCAGCAGCGCCGCGCCCTCGGTGATGTCCTCGCGGCGGACGGCGCGGGCGAACGCCTTGTCCTTCATCTTCTTCCGCACAGACTTCACGTCCACTTCCGCGAGGCTGCGGCTGGGCCGGACATAGGCGACGGCGGTGATGAAGCCGCACAACTCGTCCACCGCGAAGAGGGTCTGCTTGAGGGGCGTGTCGCGGGGAATGTCGTTCCACTCCGCGTGCGAGAGGATCGCCTGCACGATCTCTTCGTCCACGCCACGCTCCCGCAGGATCTTCGCGCCCTCGCGGGTGTGGTCCGGCGGGTCCGGCCAGCGCTCGTAGTCGAAATCATGGAGCAGGCCGGTGAGGCCCCAGCGCTCTTCGTTGGCGCCGAAGCGGCGAGCGTACGCCCGCATGGCGGCTTCCACGGCGTACGCGTGCTTTCGCAAGCTTTCGCCGGGCGTGTAAGCGTGCAGCAGTTCCAGGGCTTGGGGACGGGTCATCGGGCGTTCCTCTCCTCTTCCCCACTCCGTTCGGCGCGTCCCCTCCGGCTCCTCTGTCAGCGAAGGCGGGCGCGGGGAAGGGGACGGGCGGCTCGACAGGCAACCTGTGCAGGGGTCCGCGCGCATCCAGACGGGCCGGCGATGGGGCGGAGACTATGGCGGAGTTCGAACGACATTTTACGATAGACGAAGCCAACGCGCTGCTGCCGGAGGTGCGCGCGCTGCTGCTCCGCATCCAGGCCGCCCGAGACCGGATTGTGGTGGGCTGGGAGCGGATGGAGCCGGTGCTGCGCGCGGCGCGGACGAACGGCGGCGGGTCCGAGTCCGCCGAGTTCATTGCGGCCCTCAATGAGATGAACGCCGGCCTCCGCCGCCTCGTACGCCTCGGCATCCAGTTGAAGGATGTGGACCAGGGCCTCATCGACTTCCCTGCCTGGCGCGGCGACCAGGAGGTGCTCCTGTGCTGGCGGCTGGATGAGGATGCGGTCCGCTACTGGCACGACCTGGAGAGCGGTTTCCGGGGTCGGCAGCCCTGGTAGCGCGCCCGAGAGAGTGAGTCCCTAATGCCCTTTGTCAACGTCACTGAAAAGGCCGCTTTCCGTCCGGACAAGCTGAGCAAGGTCGGCCTGTTCGACGTCCCGCAAATGTTCCTGGACCTGTATTGCCTGGAGCCGGGCCAGGAGCAGAAGCCGCACATACACACCGACGCCGCCAAGGTGTACTACGTGCTGGAAGGCGAGGGAACGTTCGTGATGGGCGCGGAAACGCAGACGCTGGGCCCCGGCCACGCGGTGCTGGCGCCGGGCGGCGAGGAGCACGGCGTACGCAACAACACGGACGCGCGCCTCCGGCTGCTCGTGGCGATGGCGCCGAACCCAAGTTTTCCGTAGCTCCCCGATTCCGCCCGGTCCTCTGGAGATCCTGAAATGTCACTGCCACCCAGCTCACCCCGACCCATCGTCTTCTGCGCGGGCTGCCAGGGCCCCCTCAAGGCCGTGGGCCGCATGCCCATCCGCCGCGACACGCTCCAGCACGGCTACTTCGTGCAGGCGCAGCCCGGCGACAACCAGCCCGCCCTCGGCATCGACGTGTATCGCTGCCACAACTGCGGCCGCCTGGAATACTACGACCACGACTTCCTGCTGCCGTCCGTTTAAGCCGTCTGCCTCATCTGGTCTTGGGGAAGGCGTCCAGGTTGCCGAAAAGGGTGTATCAGCCGGTTTGCGCGTCCGCGCCACACCGGCATACGCTCTTCCGCCGCATCCCTGAAACGCGGCCATGACCGGCAAACGAGGATCGAACGGCATGCTTCGCCGCACCTACACGGGAACACTCCTGGCGCTCGCCACCCTCGGCGCCTCCTCCGCGTCCGCCGCCGCGCCGGCCGAGCACGAGATCAAGGCGCGCCACCAGGCCCTCAGCGCCGCCATCAGCCGCAAGGATCTGAAGGCCGCACGCGAGTTCTACACGGCGGACTACTATGCCGAGGTGCGCGGCCAGAAGTCGCGCCTGGACGAGCGTATGAAGGCGATGGCGGACCTGTTTTCCGCGGCCGATAAGCTGCAGGTGAACTCCTCACTCAGCGGCCTCGTGGTGAAGGGCAATACCGCCACCGGCTCCGAGAGCATCTACATGGCCTTCACCATGAAAGATGGCACGGTGGATAAGTCGGCGCCGGAGAAGTGGATGCACCGGTGGCAGAAGGTGGGCGGCGTGTGGAAGCTCGCCTGGAAGAAGGCCGTTTTGTAGGGTCTAGGGGATAGGGTTCAGGGTATAGGGTTTCGCCCTCGATGACGGCGTGTTTGTGTCGGCAGGTGAGATTGCAGCCCGCGCTGTGTGTGCGGCTTGGCATCCCCACATTGAACCCTATCCCCTAGACCCTGAACCCTGGCCAGTTGCGCTTTTCGCCTCCAGACGCCGACTTACTCTGATGGAAGTCTCCATCGACGGGAGCGCCGGCCGCTCCCGTCTGAAGTCAGCGGTGTCTCCATGCCTCTCTCCCCGGAAGCGCGCGCCCTCCTGGCGCCTTACGTCACCTCCCTCGATTCTCCGGTGTTCGTCCTCAAGAACCTGCCGGAAGAGGTGGTGGCCGTCCTCTTCGCCTACTACTCCCGCAGCCGGGAAGACCTCCGCACGAACCTCCTGCGCCTGATCCAGGACCAGGACCTGGCCCTCAGTGGCGGGACGGGCGCGGAGACCGTCGATGAGGCGGACCTGCTGAAGGCCCGGCAGAAGGCGAAGGAGTTCCACGAGAAATGGGTGGTCGGCTACGGCCACGCCTCCGTCGCGGAGCACGCGGTCGCGCACGTCGCCATCGAGGACGTGTCCATCGTCGCCAGCAAGATCATCGAAGACGCGCGGCTGGCGTCGTACACGGAGAAATCCACGCGGTACGTCCGTTTTCCCCGCGCCTACTACGCCGCGCCCGAGCTCGAAGGTCCCGCCGCGGCGACGTACCGGACGGCCGTCGAGCGGCTGTTCGACGTCTACGACCGCCTCATGACGCCGGTGACGGCGCGGGTGATGGAGACGGCGGACCGCAGCCAGTTCAAGACGACGCGCGGCTTTGAGAACAGTTGCCAGGCCCAGGCCTGCGACGCGCTCCGCTACCTCCTGCCGGCGGCCACGCACACGAACATCGGCCTCACGGCGAACGCGCGGACGCTGGAGCACCTCATCAGCAAGATGGCGTCCCATCCGCTGGCGGAGGTGCGGGAAACCGGCGAGCGCATCCGCGTGGAGGCCACCAAGGTGATCCCCACGCTCATCAAGTACGCCCGCCGCCAGGATTACCTGTGTGAGACGCCGCCCGCCCTCCGCG
>Ga0256860_1000042_pt1 | contig 8907 bp, 9 predicted proteins | sample BONt14_FD_181170 | JGI IMG/M metagenome (GOLD analysis project Ga0256860, IMG submission 181170) | Terrestrial sediment cell enrichment communities from Utah, United States - BONCAT_SYTO_Terrestrial_sediment - 14 | ecosystem: Environmental > Terrestrial > Deep subsurface > Rock core/Sediment...
CACCACTCCGAGCGCCAGCATCGCCGGCGTGCTGTGCGTGAGGAACAGGCAGCCGGAGGCGATGACGCCGGCCATCGCCACCAGGTAGGCTGGCTTGCGGCCCAGCCGGTCCACCACGGCGGCCCCGGCTACCGCCATCACGCCGCCGAAGACGATAAACAACACGCGGATCAGGCTGGTGAACGTGGACGGGAGCCGGAGCTGCGTTTCCACATACACCGGAAAGAGCGAGAAGAGCGGCGCCACTAGAATCCCGCTGACCACCTGGAACAGCAGCAGGACCGTCAGCGCCGGCGTCAGCATCTCCCGCAGCGGCGCCGTGAGCCGGGCGGCGTCCGGACGTCTCACCGGTTCTCCCGGCGGGTTGCGGTAATCGCTGACAGATTCGGGGCGCAGGCTTTGCGGGTTCTCATCAAGCTGAAGTAGAGTGCGGCATCCTGAGGCAGCGGGTGACGGCCTCTATAATCATGGCACACGCTCACCCGGACGGGGTTCCCGACCCCGAACAGCCGACCTGAGTCTTGGAGCCGCCCCGCGCAGGTAGGGGTTTGGCCTACCGCTTGCGAATAGGGATACATTAGAATGATAGTTTGGCGCTTCCGGGTGGGACACTAACGTGCGAATACTCGGGATCGATCCCGGATTAGGATGCACGGGGTACGCCGTGGTGGACCAGAATGGGCCGGGCGGCGAGCCGCGCCTGGTAGAAGCCGGCGCGATCCGCAGCGACGCCCAGGCCGAGCTGCCGCACCGGCTGGTGCAGATCCACCGGGAGGTGGCGGAGGTCATCGAAGAGTTCCGCCCCGACGCGATGGCGCTGGAAGACCTCTACACGGAATACCGCTTCCCCCGCGCCGCCCTGGCGATGGCTCACGCGCGCGGCGCGCTCTGCCTGGCCGCCGGGCAGCGGGAGACGCCCGTTTGGAGCTATCCGGCGCCGCAGGTGAAGGCGGCGGTGGTGGGCAACGGCGCGGCGAGCAAGGAACAGGTTCAGGAAATGGTGGCGCGGATCTTCCGCCTTCCCCGCGTGCCGACGCCCAACGACGTGGCGGACGCAATGGCGCTAGCGCTGACGGCGCACCGGCGTGGGCCCAAGGGCGAGTCGCCGGCGGAGCGGCAGCTCCGGGCGAGCGCGGGACGGGAGCACCGGAACGGATGATCGCTTATTTGCGCGGCGTGGTCCGCCACCTGGACGAGGTCTCGGTGGTGGTGGACGTGGCGGGCGTCGGCTACGAGGTGATCCTGCCCAGCATCGAGGCGAAGGCGCTCCGCACGCGCCTGCACCGCGAGAGCGAGGCGATGGACGTGGAAGGGCGAGACGTGGCGTTGTGGACCTACTACCACGTCGCCGAGCGCCAGCCGCGTCCGCTGCTCATCGGCTTCCACGAGCGGCAGAACCGAGAGTTCTTCGAGCTGCTCCTCTCGGTGGCGGAGATCGGGCCGACGCTCGCGGCGCGCTCGATGACGATCCCGGTCTGCGACTACGCCGGCGCCATCGAGCGCCGAGACGTGCGGACGCTCGGCACGCTGCCCGGCATTGGAAAGCGGAAGGCGGAGCAGATCGTCGCCTCCCTGAAGGGCAAGGCGCTGAGCTTCGCGCTGCTGCCGCCCCCCGAGATCGACGAAATCCCGGAAGCGGCCGTCGAGGATTACATGGCGGACGTGGAAGCCGTGCTGGAAGGCCTGGGCTACAAGCGCGTGGAGGCCGTGCGCATGATCGAGGCGGCGCGGCGGCGACGGCCGGAGATCGCCGACGTGCAGTCGCTGCTGGAAGAGATCTGGAGCGGCGAGCGGCCGGGCTGACGGTGAGACTTCACCACGGAGACGCGGAGACACTGAGGATTCACGGAGAAGACGATCCGAATTTGAACCGCAGAGACGCGGAGACGCAGAGAGATTGGAGAGAGTCTAGACTGGATTAACGGGATTTACTGGATCGGGATAACTGGAGACGACGCACACTAATGATCTCCTGAACTTTCCTCATCCGCATAATCCTGTCAATCCCGTCCAATACTCCCCAGGCTCCTCTGCTTTTCCTCTCTGCGTCTCCGCGTCTCTGCGGTGAAAACCCTTCTCCGTGTCTCCCTGGTGAAACAAGAGGTACTGCATGCGCAAACGACTGGTGACGGGCGACGAGATGCCCGAAGAAGCGCCGGAGATGGCGTCGCTGCGCCCCCGGCAGATGGACGACTACATCGGGCAGCGGGACGTGGTGCGGCCGTTGAGCATCGCCCTAGCGGCGGCTAAGGGCCGGGGCGAGTCGCTGGACCACGTCCTCCTGCATGGCCCCCCGGGGCTCGGGAAGACGACGCTGGCGCACATCATCCGGGAGGAGATGGGCGGGGACATCCAGATCACCTCCGGGCCGGCCCTGAAGCGCCCCGGCGACCTGATGGGCCTGCTCTCCAATTTGAAGGAGAGCGATGTCTTCTTTATCGACGAGATCCATCGCCTGGACGCCGCAGTCGAAGAGTACCTCTACCCGGCGATGGAAGACTTCACGGTCGACTTCGTCCTGGACCGGGGCGCCAACGCGCGGATGCTCAACTTCCAGCTCCGCCGGTTCACGCTCGTCGGCGCCACCACGATGACAGGGCTACTCTCGGGGCCGTTGCGAGGCCGGTTCGGGCTCACCTACCACCTCGACTACTATCATCCGGATGACCTGAAGACAATCGTCCTCCGGTCGGCGGGCATTCTGGGCGTGGAGGTGGAGGAGCGCGGCGCAGAGGAGATCGCCCGCCGGGCTCGGGGCACGCCCCGCATCGCCAACCGGCTGCTCAAGCGGGTGCGCGACTATGCCCAGGTCGTCGGGAATGGGGTCATTACGGCGGACGCGGCGGACGCCGCCCTCCGGCTGGAGGGCATCGACCACCTCGGCCTCGATCGCCTGGACCGCGACCTCATCCGCGTCATCATCGAGACCTACCAGGGCGGCCCCGTGGGGATCGAAGCGCTGGCGGCCACCCTGAACGAGGAGCAGAGCACGCTGGTGGAAGTGGTGGAGCCCTACCTGCTCAAGATCGGGTTCCTGGCGCGCACCCCCAGCGGCAGGCGAGCCACACACCTGGCCTACCAGCACCTGGGAGCGCTGCCGCAGGACGTCACCCCTCCACCCGCCGGCCAACCTCGCCTGGATCTATGAGCTGTGGCCGCAGGGCGCGGCTACTCGCCGAAGCTTCGTGTCTCAACACAGACGGACGCAGATATTACAGAAGTACACGGCGCGGATGGCCGCATTTGGAATGACGCTCGTAGGTAGAGCGGCGTGCGGCGTTGGGTCCTCAGGTCGGAAGCAACCCCAAGAGCCCCCAACATCTAGCTTTGGAGGATAAGAAGTACGGTACGGGAGACACGGAGTCGGGGCTCGACCCCCTTGTGTCTCTCTCCGTGAATACTCCGTGACTCCGTGGTGAAATCGATTCGAAGCCCCACTCAGGCAGCCACCGCCGAGCGGAGCGCGCGGTCCAGTTCCCCGAAAGAGACCGGTTTCGAGATGCACTGCTGGAAGCCGGCGCGCTCCACCAGCCGGGCGGCGGTGGGCAGCCCCGCGTCCACAATCGCCACGACGGGAAGATCCTCCCAGCCCTGCTGCGCCCGCAGCTCCTCCAGGGGGTCGCAGCCTCCATACTCCAGCGATCCGATGTCGTAGAGCAGCACGTCCGGCATGGCGCACGCCAGGGCCTCGTCGGTTCCGGCGACGGCCGTTACCAGGTAGCCGGCGCTCTCCAGCAGGTCAGCCAGCGTGTCTCGGACCTCGGTCTGGTGCTCTACGAAGAGGATATGGAGCTGGGACACCCCAGCCCGTCGTTGGGCTGAAGTAGTGGTGTTGGGAAAACTCATCGGTTACGACTTACTCAAGCGCTCCACGGACTCTCCATCGGATGGCGGAGGGGTAGACGAGCTGGTGGAAAGCGCCGCCGTTCCTCTACCCCCAACGGACGAGGCGATAAACCGCATGCGCCTCCGATGATTCATTCATTCCACTCCCGCTGAATCCACAGGCCGGCGAGCGCCGCAAAAAATAGTCGGCCTGGGGCCGCGCAACGCCGCGCGGGCCGCGATAATAGTAGTATCCCGCGCTGCCCTCGGCGGCCCTGCCCCGCCCCAAGTGCTGGAGAGAGTGACCGTCCCCATGTGGTACCCCGAAGAATCCGTCACCTACTGCCGACATTGCGATCTCGACATCCCGAACGAGTGTTTCTGGAGGGGCCGCGGCTACATGATCACTGGCCCCGGCACGCAGGCCCGCACCTCGGTGCTCTACAGTGAGTGCCCGGAATGCGGGCGGCGCCAGAGCGTGGGGCTGGAAGGTAAGCTCTGGTTCCGCGTGCTCTATGGTTGGCTGTGGAAGCTGCGCTACCCGAACCGCCGGCCGCCGGAGCGCGAAGAGTTCGTCGAGCTGCCGCGGCGGCGGGTGTCGGGAGAGTAGGTCCGCCCGCCGCGCCCGGAACCCGATGTACTTCGACAACGCCGCCACCACCTATCCGAAGCCGGAAGCCGTCTACGTCGCCCAGGACCACTTCTTCCGCACTCTCGGCGCCAATCCTGGCCGCTCCGGCCACCGGATGGCCGTGGAGGCGGACCGGACCATCCTCCAAGCGCGCCGGCGTCTCGCCCGGCTCCTGAATGCACCCCGGCCGGAGCGGCTCATCTGGACGGCCAACGGCACGGAGGCGCTCAACCTCGCCCTCAAGGGCGTCCTCACTCCCGGCGACCATGTGGTCACCACGGCGCTGGAGCACAACGCGGTGGCTCGCCCGCTGCGGGCGCTGGAACGGCGCGGCGTGCGCGTCACGCGTGTCCCCTGCCCTGGCGGCCGGTTCGACCTGCCGTCGTTCCTCTCCGCTATCCAGCCGAACACGCGCCTCGTGGCTATGCACCACGCCAGCAACGTCACCGGCGCGGTGCTGCCCGTCGCGGAGGTGGGGGCGTACTGCCGAGAGCGCGGTGTCTTGCTGCTGGTAGATGCGGCGCAGAGCGCGGGCGTCCTGCCGCTAGACGTGCGAGAGCTGGGCGTGGACCTGCTGGCGATGCCGGGCCACAAGGGGCTGTACGGACCGCCCGGAACCGGCGCCCTGTACATCGGCGAAGCCCTGGAGCTGGCGCCGCTGCGCGAGGGCGGCACGGGCAGTCTCTCGGAAACCGACGAGCAGCCCACCGGGCTGCCGGACCGCTTCGAAAGCGGTACCGTGAACAGCATCGGCATCGCCGCGCTCGGCGCCGCCGTCGAATGGCTGGAGGCGACGGGAGTGGAGACCATCCACCGCCACGAGCTTCAGCTCGCCGCGCAGCTCTGGGCCGGCCTTGCCTCCGTTCCCGGAGTCGCCCTCCACGGCCCCCCGCCCGAGAGCGTCCCGAGCGGGGAGCGTGTAGGCGTGGTCAGCTTCAACCTGGAAGGCTGGGAGCCGACGGACGCAGCGGTGACGCTGGACCAGAGCTTCGACATCCAGTGCCGCCCCGGCCTTCACTGCGCTCCCTGGGCGCACCAGAGCCTCGGCACGTTCCCGGCCGGAACCATCCGCCTCAGCCCCGGCTACTTCAACACCCCTGCGGAAGCCGAGGCCGTGGTGGACGCCGTCCGCCAGCTAGCGGGCGCGTAACTCGCCGGCTGTCGTCAGCCCTTCAACAGCGATTCCGCGCCGTCGATCCACATTTCCGTGCCCGTGATGTGGTTCGAGGCGTCGGACGCGAGGAAGAGGACGAGCTGCGCCACCTGTTGGGAAGTCCCCGGCTTGCCGCCGGTGAGCGGCTGCGAGCCGCGCGGATACTCCACGGGGATGCGGACCGCCTCCAGGTTCCGCTGCTCGGTGTTCTCATCGATCTCCGTCGTGATGGCGCCGGGGCAGATCACGTTCACCCGAATCTTGTGCGGCGCCAGCTCCAGCGCCGTCATCTTGGTGAAGGCGACCTGCGCGGCTTTGGAGCAGGAGTAGGCCGTGGCCCCGGTGTTGCTGAAGATGCGGGTGCCGTTGACGGACGCGGTGACGATCACCGATCCACCCTGACGCTTGAGGTAGGGCACGGCGTACTTCACCGTCAGGAAGGTCCCCTTGAGGTTGATGGAGAGCGTCCGGTCCCACTCCTCCGGCGTTAGATCCTCCAGCGGCGCCCACACGCCGTTGATCCCCGCGTTGGCGAACACCACGTCCAGGCGTCCCCAGCGGTCGACGATTTGTTGGACCGCCCGCTCCATCTGGTCTGGCTGGGAGATGTCGGCGAGGACGGCCATCGCTTCTCCACCGGCCTGCTCGATGGCGCTCACCACCTCGTTGAGCTGCTTTTCCGTTCGCCCCAGCGCCGCAATCCGCGCGCCCTGTTCCGCCAGCAGCTTCGCCGCCGCCGCGCCAATCCCTGAACCTGCGCCCGTAATCAGCGCCACTCGCTCCGCCAGTTGCATGGAGTCTCCTAGCCGCGAAAAGGAACCCGGCGCGTCCGCTGCGCGCCGGGCTGTTCTCGTTCCCGGAGGCGGGAGAGCTGAAACGCCGCCTTCAAGAAGACGGCGTGGGGCGCTGGCCGAAGCCGTCGCCGTCCTGCATCAGCTCGATCCGGTTGCCGAATGGGTCGGCGGTGTAGAGGCGGCGGACGTGGGGCAGGCTATCGTCGGGAACGACCGGCGCCCCGGCGGCTTCCAGCGCGCGGCGGCTCGCCTCCAGGTCAGCGACCCGGAAGGCCGGGTGCGCCTTGCGGGCCGGCGCGAAGGGCTCTTCGACCCCCAGGTGGACGATGGCGCCGGGACTCTCGAACCAGCAGCCGCCCCGCGCGTCGAGCGGCGGCGGCTTGGCGACCTCCGCCATCCCGAGCAGCTCTCCGTAGAAACGGCGCGCGTCCTCCTCCCGCCCAGCCGGCATCGCCAGCTGAACATGGTCCAGGCCTACGATGCGAATCATGGCTCAGAGTTCCGTCGGCTCGATGGTGTCCTGCCGCACCCGGTAAATCGTCGGAGTGATGGCATGGTTCATCTGGTGGTAGTCGTGCTTGATGCGCCGGACGATATTGGCGGTCATCTCCGGGTCCTTTTCGGAGAAGGCGATCAGGAAGTCGCGGTTCGGCAGGCCCACCAGGTACTCGTCCCCGAGGATTTGAGCGAACTGCTCGCGCATAGCCGGCAGGCACAGGCGCGCGGCGTCGTACGCGTCCCGCATGTTGCAGATAAGGGCGAACGGCTTGTCGTCCGGACCGTTCAGGCCGGCCAGCTCCACAGGGCCCTTGGCGGCGAGGTGGTCCTGCGCCACCTCCTGAATGCGCTCCACCGGCACGTCCCAGTGCGCCAGCATCTCCTGCTTCACGTAGGCCATGCGCGTCGGCTCGTCGATCACAAAGCACATCACGATGCCGGGCGCGAAGTCCACGGTCACCAGGCGCATCTCTTCCGGCACTTCCTGAACCCAGGACACCGACTTCAACATCGGCAGAAGGTGCTCGCGGACGGCCTCGTACTCGGCGTAGGAGTCGACGTCCGGGCGTTCCTCCAGAAGCTGATCCAGGTGGTCCCGGATCATGGCGCCGGTCGATTCCGCATTCAGGAGGCAGCTCCGGTACAGGTTCTCCAGGCCGACGGTGGCGCGGTGCTTGCCGTCCGTCTCGGAGAGCAGGATCGCCCAGGAGCCTTCTGCGGTAGCCTGGAAGGCCGGATACTCGCGCTCGATGATCTCCAGGACGCGCGCCTGAAACTCCTCCGCCGTGGGCGGCATGATCTCGGGGAAGGTGAGCGAGTGGAGGGCGGCGTCCGCGAAGACGCGTTGCGCTTCGTCGTCCACCCCCGGTCCTAGCTGCGCGGCGTATAGCTTCAGCGGCCCATGGCGCACCACCCAGAACCGGAACAAGGAGCCGGCGGAGAGCAAGTCCGCGCGCCGCCCCTCGCCGTACGCCGACTGCGTCTCGCCCCGGGTTTCCAGACGGATGGTCTCGGCGGACACCTCCACGCCGACCTGCTTACCCGCCAGCACCACCTCGTGGGCCAGGGCGGTTTCGCCCCCGCTCACGGCGAACGGCGACAGGCTGAGGGCGCTCGCATCCGTAGTTCCCGGATGGATGAAGGCGACGCCGCCGGTCTCTTCCTGGTAACGGACTTCCCAGTCATCCGGGTAGTCGAGCGTGAAGAGCTGAAGCGGATGCTCGAAACGGGCCATTGGCACTCCCTACCTTACTTTACGGAAGCCAGCTTGAAGCGACGGCGTGGACCTCTCGCGTAATCGGCTCCACCGCCCAGGGATCGGCGTTCTCCAGCACCAGGCTCAGGCTGCCGCTGAACTCCGCCTCCGCCAGCGCCGCGACCAGATCCGGCCAGTCGATCGTCCCGTCGCCGGGCGGCACGATGCGCCCGCCCGCCGCGTCGTTGAGGTAGACGTGGCGGGGTGTGGCCCAGAGCAAAGTCAAGTCGAGCGGGTCCCAGCCGGCCAGGGCGGCCTGGCCGGGGTTGAGCGCGAGGCCCGGCGGCCGTAGCTCGTCCGTCTCCGGCTCCCACAGCCGCTCCAGGTCGTCGGGCTGCGCCAGCAGCGTCCCCGCGCGGTTCATCACGCAAACGTCGATAGGCAGGTCAGCCAGCGCCTTCCGGAGGAGGCCCAGCGAGCGCCGCAGCTCCCCGAGGCTGCCCTCCGCCGGCGCCTCCACCACCAGCACGGAGCCGTCCAGGGCGCGCGCCAGGGCGGCGGCGCGGCCGATGCGCGTCAATTGCTCCATCGCGCCCTCCGCTTCCGAAGCGCCGCCGGCCGGGAGCACGCCGGCATAGACCGCCGCCAGCTCCAGGTCGTCTCCGCGCAGCCGCTCGCGCAACTCTTCCTCGCCGGGAAGGTCGCCGCCGCCCACGGCCAGCTCGACGCCCGAAAACCCCGCCCAGGCCGTCTTCGCCAGGGCGATCTCCAGACGGTCCGCCGGGAACGTCGCCGTCGAACAGGCTAACCG
>Ga0256860_1000043_pt1 | contig 8905 bp, 3 predicted proteins | sample BONt14_FD_181170 | JGI IMG/M metagenome (GOLD analysis project Ga0256860, IMG submission 181170) | Terrestrial sediment cell enrichment communities from Utah, United States - BONCAT_SYTO_Terrestrial_sediment - 14 | ecosystem: Environmental > Terrestrial > Deep subsurface > Rock core/Sediment...
GCGAGACGTAGATCACGGGCGTCCGGACGGCGCTGCGAGCTATCCCCCTCTCATGGGGGATCACAAAGGTCGCCTCCGGCGACTCGGGTTCCCGGCTCCCCAGGGTTGGGCTCGTTGGTCGCTAACATCCCTTCTCACCGGACCTGCCGCAGATTGTTACACGGCTTCTGGACGCCGCACGCCGAGCGGCCGGGGCTCCATAGCGACGGCCCCGCTGAGGTCGGCGGCAGGCAGCGGCGGCGGAGCGAGGGCCGGAGGCTCGGGAGCCTCGCCCATGGCCGCCATCGCCATCGCTACGCCGAAGCCCAGCTCCACGATCTCTTCCGGCGGGATCAGCCCGGCGCACGCCTTCTGGAAGGCGTCCTCCTCCAGCGTCCGGAAGCCGCGCTCCGCCACGTGTTCCCGCAGCACGCTGGGCGCCGCGCCTTCAGCCATCAGGTGGCGCAGGTCGTCATCGATCAGCAGTAGCTCGTAGATGCCGCGCCGGCCGTGCGTGCCGCGCCGCTGGCAGCGGGCGCAGCCCTGACCCCGGCGGAACCGCGCGCCGTCCAGGCTGCCGAAGCGCTGCCGAAGCGCCGTCTTCAAGGCGGACGACGGGTCGTAGTCGACGGCGCACTCCTCGCAGACGCGGTGCGCCAGGCGCTGGGCCAGCACGCCGTTGAGGGCGGAGGCCGCCAGGTAGGCCGGCACTCCCATGTCGAGCAGCCGGACCAGCGTGCCGAGGGTGTGCTGCGTGTGGAGGGTGGAGAGAACCAGGTGACCGGTGAGCGCGGCCCGGCAGGCGATCTCCGCCGTCTCCAGGTCGCGGATCTCCCCGAGCATGATGATGTCGGGGTCTTGCCGCAGCATCGCCCGGAGCGTGTTGGCGAAGGAGCGGCCGGCGCGGTCGTGGACCTGCACCTGCGTGATGCCCTCCAGGTCGATCTCCACGGGGTCCTCCACCGTGAGGATGTTTACCTCTTCCTTGTTGAGGTGGGTGAGCGCGGCGTAGAGGCTGGTCGTCTTCCCAGAGCCGGTAGGGCCGGTGATGAGAAGCATGCCCTGACGGGCGGCGAGGAGGCTGCGCAGCTCGCGCAGCATGCCGGGCTCGAAGCCCAGCGAGTCGAGCTGGTGCATCCCCGAGTTCTGGCTGACAATGCGGAGGACCACCTTCTCGCCGTGGGTGGAGGGCAGCGTGGAGGCGCGCAGCTCCATTTCCTGGCCGTCCACCCGCACCTTGCAGCCGCCGTCCTGCGGCATCCGGCTCTCCGTCATGTCCATGTTGCACATGATCTTGAGGCGGGCGACGACCGCCGGAAGCTGCGTGCTCTGGAGCGGCATCACCTGGCGCAGCCGGCCGTCCACGCGGTAGCGCACCTGCACGCGCTCCTTGCCGGGCTGGATGTGCAGGTCGCTGGCGCGACGGCGGACCGCATCCGCAATCAGCGCGTTAACGATGTCGATGGCGGAGGTCTCATGCGCCACCTCCATCAGCTTGTCGACGGAGACGCGCGGCTTCTCGTCCTCCAGCACATTCACTTCGTGGTCGCCCGAAGCGCTCGGCGTCTGGCCGGGCGCCTCGTTGGCGAAGAGGGAGCGCATCCCCTGCCGGTGGGTGACCAGAAGCCGGTAGGGACCGCCCCGGAAGGCGTTGTTCAGGATGTCCAGCTCCGCCAGGCCCCAGGCGAACGGGTTGATGATGACGATGGCGTCAGCCCCCTCCTCATCCCGAATGGCGACCACGTGGTTCGTCTTGCAGAAGGCGGTGGGGAGAACCCCAAGCTGGATCGTCTCCGGCTTCACGCGCGGGATGTACTCCATGCCGAAGAAGCTCGCCATGTGCTGGGCCAGCTCTTCGTACGTGAGGTCCATGTGCTTGGTGAAGAGGTAGATGTCGCTGCTCTTGATCTGCTCCAGCGCCGCAACCGCTTCCGGGCCCACGCGCAGCTTCTTGATCAGATACTCGCGGAACTCGACGAACTTCTGCGGCAGCGGCGCCACGTCCCACAGGTCGGTGGCGGCGCTCACCTGGTACCAGCGCGACCGGGTTTCCAGGTGCTTGCGGACCGTGGCGAGCAGAAGCTCCTTCTTCACCGGCTTCACGAGGTAGTCGGCGGCGCCCACGGAGAACGCGCGGGCCTGGTCCTGGTCGGCGTCGCGCGCCGTGACGAAGACGACGGGCGTGTAGGTGAGACGGGGGTCGCGCTGGAGGGCCAGGCAGACCTCGAAGCCGTCCATCTCCGGCATGTCCACGTCGAGCAGGATGAGGTCCGGCTTGAGGGTGCGGAGCTGCTCGAGCGCGTTCGGGCCGCTGGAGGCCGTGCGGACCTCGTAGCCTTCCGCCGTGAGGTACCGGTGGAAGATCTGGAGGACTTCCGGGTTGTCGTCTACACTCAGGATCAGGGAAGGTTTCATAGGGATGCGGCCGGGCGCGCCCTGGCTCCCGTTGTTACGCCTGCACTTAGTCTGCACCGTACGCGCCAGTTCAAACCGGGATCCTGGGGCGAGGATGCACCACGGAGACGCGGAGAACAGTGAGGATTCACGGAGAGGGAAGGGGAAGAATTGAACCGGAGAGGCGCCGAAACGCAGAAATGCGGGACAGGATCTGCAGCCTACGGTAAGGGGCATCGGGCCCGGGGCGCTTCCAGCTTACCCGAACGGGGCTTCGTGCAAAGGGAATGCTTGGATGAGAACCCGTAACTTCCAGGAGCTGCGTGAGAAGATCACTGCCGATCCTGTGCGTGCCGATCGCCTGTTTAAGGCGGAGCGCGAGGCGAGGGAAGAAGGGGTGGCGTATGAGCAAGGGCTCACGGATGCGCTCCGGGGTCACGTGCCGGCCGCTGACCGAGAAATGGGTGGAAGAAACGGCTGAGGCGAGCGCGGCGGTCGCCTGACGGCGCTGCGGCGGTGATGCCGCAGCGCCGGCTGGACGCTACGGAGTGGGGACGAGGACGATGAGCCGGTCGGTGGAGCCCGTGCCGTAGCCCCAGCCGCCGTCTCCGGTAATCATCCACGTGGCGGCTGATGAGAGCGGTGTCGCGCCGGAAGTCGTGGCGATGACGCGGACGGCGCCGAAACCGGGCGCCGCATCGGGAGCGGCGGTGAGCACGATCTTGGCCTGGGTCGTGTTCTCCCGCTTAGGTGAGGCGGGCACTGTGACCGGCGCGGCGGTCACGCCCGGCGGCAGCCCCTCCACCCGGAGCGTCACTTCGTCCGGCTGGTACGACTGGGACACCGTCACGACGACTTCCACTTTGGCGCCGGGCTTCACGATGTAGGTGGGATCTTTCGCCTTCAGCCGGAGGTCGGAGACGCCGGCGGCCACGCGGAGGCGGTAGAAGAAGGACGGCCCGCCGCGCGAGCCGGACGCGACGTCCTTGAGAACGATGCTGTAGACGCCGTCCGCCGGCGCCGTCCAGGTGAGGCTGGGGTCGCGGCTGGCGTTCTGGTCGTCCTCGCTCTGGAGCATCTTGCCCGAGGGGTCCAGGATCTTGAGCACCGGATCAGCGTAGGATTCGAGCTCGCGCGCCTCCACGGTCAGGGTCAGCACCTCTTTCGCACGCGCCGTCACCTGGAAGACGTCCACGTCGCCCCGCGCGCCGAAGGTTCCCGAAATAGAAGCCGGGAGGGCGAGCGGCTGCGCGCTAGCGGGCGCATTGTTCGGCTCCGCCTCGGGGATGTCGGGCGTGGCCGTCACCTGCACGACCGCCAGGTTGGGGGCGCCGCCAGCGGAAACGGGGTAGTCGCGCGGCGCTTCGGCCGGAATCGGAAGCTCAGCCGCCAGCGTGCTCGGACCCGGCTTGCCGCCGAGGTTCCAGCCGGTGAAGTTGAGCGCGGCCGTGGCGCCCGCCGGAGCGGCAGGCGGGGAGACGTAGTCGATCCAGGGGCCGGTGGTGAGCGTGAGCCAGTACGTCGTGCCGTCGCTGAACTCGCCTAGCGTGTTGATCTCGTGGAGGTGGACCTGGTACTCGCCGTCGGCGGGGATGAGGCAGGTGTAGAGGGGATCGCGGCGGCGGTAATCGAGGCGCGTGGGGACGTTCTTACCAGCGGCGTCTCGCAGGTAAAAGCCGAGGTTGGTGGGGGCGCCCACCCGCCGCGACTCGCTCGCGGCCACCAGGAAGTCGCCCTTCTTCAGGGAGAGCCGGTAGACATCAATGTCTTGCGGCTGAGGGAGCGCGCCGTGGAGCGTGACGGGAAGCTGCGCGAGCGGCTGCGCCTGCGCGCCCGTGTTGTTCGGCTCTTTCTCCAGGAACACCGGCAGCACGCCCACCATGAACGGCCGGGGAGAGGTGGCGGTTTTGGGACCCACGAGGCGCACCTGGCGGAGGCCAGGCCGGGCGTCCGCCGCAATCTCCACCTGCCCGACGCCCTTCACGAACGGCCCCTGCGCCTTCACGCCGTCGCCGTCCACCACCAGCACGGCGCTCTCGACCATCGCCATCGCGGGGAAGGTGACCTGCACCGTCGTTCCCTGCTGGCCGCCGTTCGGGTAGCAGCGGTCCGGCGACTGGGCGGCGACGGGCGCGGCGAAGAGCAGGAGCAGGAGGTACAGCAGGCGTCTCATGGGATTACGAAAGGGACTTTCGACACAGAGGGACACAGATTGGGACAGATGAGGACACAGAGAAACTTGGATGGGAACGGACGCAGCCGTTGTTCACGGCGGGAATGAAGCCGGGGATGAATCCCCGGCCTACGCATGGGAATCCCCTTCCGGGGATGGCTGTGAGCGGGGACGGACCCGCGTTCACCTGTCCCACGCACGCCCTACTACAGGCCCAATCCGTTCGTCCGGATCCTCTGTGTGGATCTGTCCGAATCTGTGTCCTTCTGTGTCAAAATCCGGGGGCTTCGCGCATCAGGCCAGCTCTTTGATGACTTCGCCCCCGCTGACCATCTGGAGCGGGCGTCCCAGCTCATTGACGAACTCTTTGCGGTAGTCGACGCCCATCTTGTGGAAGAGGGTGCAGGCGAGGTCCTGCGGCGTGAGCGGGCGCTCGGCGGGAACGCTGCCGTCCGCCTCTGTCTGGCCGATAATCGTGCCGCCGGGGATGCCGGCGCCCGCGATGGCGATAGACATGCCAGGGCCCCAGTGATCGCGGCCCGGGCCGGCGTTGATCTTGGGCGTGCGGCCCATCTCGCCGAGGAGCACCACCACGGTGTTGTCCATCAGGCCGCGCTGCTTCAAGTCCGTGAGGAGGGCTGCGTAGGCGGTGTCCAGCTCCGGCAGCATCTTCTTCATGTCATTGAAGATGTTGAAGTGGTGGTCCCAGCCGCCCCAATGCATGGTGACCCACGGCACGCCCGCCTCCACCAGCCGCCGGGCCAGGAGGAACGACTGCCCGATGTAGCTCTTCCGGCCGTACATCTCCCGCGTCTTCTCGTCTTCCTTCTTCATATCGAAGGCGGCTTTCGCCTCGGCGGAGGTGACGAGGTCGTAGGCCTTCGCGCTGTAAGTGTCGATGGCGCCGGCCGGATCGTTGACGGCTTCCTTCACGCGCTGAAGACGGTCGAGCTGGGACAGCAAGCCGCGGCGGGCGTCCAGCCGAGCCTGATCGATGCCCGAGGGAAGGGAGACGTCCTTCACGCGGAAGGCGTCGCTCTGCGGGTAGCCGTCCACCACCAGCGGCGCGTACGCGGGGCCCAGGAAGTTCGGACCGCCGGAGCGCATGGCGGAGCCGAGGTTCACGTAGGGCGGCAGACCCTTCGCCACCTGCCGCTCGTGGGCCGCGAAGGAGCCCATCGACGGGTGGTAGCTCACCGAGCTGCCGCAGCCCACGGGGATGGGCGTTGGCTGGCCGGTGGTCATGAAGTGGTTGCCGGCGCTGTGGTTCGAGTCGTTGTGGGAGACGGAGCGGAGGATGGCGAAGAGATCCATCACCTTCGCGGTTTTGGGCAGGTGCTCGCAGATGCGGATGCCGGAGACGTTCGTCTCGATCGGCTTGAACTCGCCCCGGATCTCCGCCGGCGCATCCGGCTTCATGTCGAACGTTTCCAGGTGGCTCGGGCCGCCGTCCAGGAACAGGAAGATGACGTTGGCCGGCTTGCGCGCCGCCGGGCCGGCAGCCGCCGCTTCCCGCAGGCGGACCAGCTCCGGCAGGGTGAGCCCCATACCCGCCAGGGTTCCGACCTTCAGGAAGTTCCGCCGCGTGACGCCCGCACAGGTGCGGCTCCACGGCCCGCATTCAATCTTCATCGCCCCACTCCTTGAAATACGCGATCCCACCCATTACCAGGACACGCCTACGGGTTTCGTGTTGCAGGGGAAATCCTCACCACGGAGACACAGAGGCACGGAGACTGCACGGAGAAGGGAGAGAGGAAGGGTGTTTTAGACAGGATTGCCGGGATTGGCAGGATGGGAGAAGCCCGTACTCCTCGTATATCGCGGCTTTCGCCTCGGCGCTTTACGGACAGTCACCGGCGCCTTCTCCTCATCCCGTCGATCCTGTTAATCCCGTCAAAGACTCTCTTCTCCGTGTCCCCCTCAGTGACTCCGTGTCTCCGTGGTGAGATCCGTCCCTAGTGGTTGAGGATGAACTCCGGCGAGTTGAGCAGCGCCCAGAGAATGTCCTCGATGGCGGCTTTGCGCGTCACCTTCTCCCGGGTGAAGGCGGCGGCGGCGGCCTGGCGCTCTTCCGGGCGCGGCGGCCGGTTGTAGACGCTGAGATACAGCTCCTCGATCACCTCGTCGGGGCTCTTGCCGGACTTGTCCAGGGTGGCCGCCCAGCCCTTTTCGGACGAAAGCCGCTCCTGCATCGCGCCGGAGTTCATGAGGTGGAGCATCTGCGTGACGCTGCCGTCGGAGGAGCGCTCGCACTCGCAGACGCTCTGGCGACCGGGGCGGCCGAAGATGTCCAGGAACTCCACGTCCAGGCGGCTGTTCCAGAGCTGGGTGGCGCGGGTGCCTTCCGGATAGCCGCGGAACGCCTGGGGCGACCCGCTCACCTGGCCGATGGCGTCCAGCAGCACTTCCGCCGGCATGCGCTTCGTGTAGAAGCGGGAGTAGTTGCGGGTGTCGCGGGCGTTGTTCGGGGTCGCCTCGCTGCTGCGCCCATAGGCGGCAGAGGTGACGATCGTCTTCAGCAGGCGCTTCAGGTCGTACTTATTGGCGACGAAGTCTTTCGCCAGCGCGTCGAGCAGCGGCTCGTTGCTGGCCGGGTTCGTCACGCGGAAATCATCCACGGGCTCCACCAGCCCCCGGCCCATCAGCATCCCCCACATCCGATTCACGAGGGTGCGGGCGAAGAACGGGTTCTCCGGCGCCGTCAGCCAGCGGGCCAGGACCACGCGGCGGTCCTCGCCGTCAGGGGTATCGGCGGTGGCGCCGAGGGGCTTCGGCGGCATCTGCTGGCCCGTCTTCGGGTGCTTCACCTCGCCTTCCGTCCCGGCGTAGACGATGCTGTGGTAGCCCTCCGGATACGACGACTTGCGCTTCACCCGCGCGAAGAAGGCGGCCATCGAGTAGAAGTCGTCCTGGCCCCAGCGCTCGAACGGGTGGTGGTGGCACTGGGCGCAGTCCATCCGCACGCCGAGGAAAAGCTGGCTCACCGCCTTGCCGGCGTCGGCGGGCGCCTCCATCGCGCGGAAGAAGTTCGGCGGCCCCTCGCGGTACGTGTCGCCTTCCGCCGTCAGGATCTCCCGCGCGAACTCGTCGAACGGCATGTTGGACCGGAACGCCTCGCGCAGCCACCAGTCGAACGCGAAGGCGCCGCGCGGCAGGAGCAGGTCTGGGTTCACCAGCAGCAGGTTTGACCACCGCATGCCCCAGTAGTCCGCGTACTCCGGCCGCGCGAGGAGGGAGTCCACGAGCCGCTCGCGGGCGCGGACGGCGGGCTTCGCGCTGGCGCCCGGCTGGCGCTCGGCCTCGCACTCTTTGAGGAAGGCGCGGGTTTCGGCGGCGGTGGGCAGCGTCCCGATCAGGTCCAGCGAGGCGCGGCGGAGGAACGTGGCGTCATCGCAGGGGGCGGAGGGCAGCAGGTTGAGCTGGGACAGCTTCCGGTAGACCAGGTCGTCGATGAAGTTGGCGCGGGGCAACCCGGCGTAAGCGGCCGGGGCGACGCCCTGGTTCATGGGGACGGTGATCTGGCTGACGGCCACCTGGCTCATATAGCGCGCCATGATCGCCGTCTCGCCCGCGAGGACGCTCTGAACCGTCGCGTCTTCCGTCACGTCCGCCACGGACGCCTCATTCGACTTAAACTGCGCGTAGGGAGTGACGTCGCGCCGCGATCCGTCCGAGTAGACGGCGGTGACGAGGAGGCGCTGCCGCGCGCGGGGGGCCAGCGTCCGCTCTTTCGGCTCGACCTCCACACGGGTCAGCGTGGGATCGGCTTCGTCGCGGAAGCGAGCCCCTTCGGCAATCCAGCGGGCGAGGAGGCGATACTCCGGCGAGTTGGGCTTGAAGCGCTGTCCCCCGGCGTGGGGCAGGGCCATCGTGGCCTTAGCGAGAAGCAGGCTGCCGCCGGGCTCCTGGCGGTTGATCCGCCGCCCGTGCGCCTGGCGGGCCACGGCTTCGTAGTCGGCCTGCGGGTCGAAGGCGAGGACGGAAAGCTGGAACCCGTTCTTGCCGCCCTGCTTGGCGTGGCAGGCGGCCTGGCTGCAGCCCGCCTTCGCCAGCACGGGCAGCACGTCGTTCGGGAAGTTGAGGGGCCGCTGGACCGTCGCCTTACGCGCCTGCACCCGCACCTTCGCCGTCTGGCCTCCGGCGCGGACTTCGATCTGCGCGACTCCATCCCCCACAATGCGCGCCACGCCCGCCGCCGACACTTCGACGACTTTCGGATTGCTGCTGCGGTAGACGGCGCGGGTGCTGAAGTCCTGCTCGGCGCCGGCGGCCGTGACGCCCGTGACGAGGAGGGTCTGCGCCGCGCCGGCTCCCTCCAGCGCCACGGCCGCCGGGGCGACCTTGAGCGCCCGGAGC
>Ga0256860_1000048_pt1 | contig 8764 bp, 9 predicted proteins | sample BONt14_FD_181170 | JGI IMG/M metagenome (GOLD analysis project Ga0256860, IMG submission 181170) | Terrestrial sediment cell enrichment communities from Utah, United States - BONCAT_SYTO_Terrestrial_sediment - 14 | ecosystem: Environmental > Terrestrial > Deep subsurface > Rock core/Sediment...
CTCTCCCGTCCCCACCGACGCCGCCGCAGCCGCCGCCGGGTCCCCCAGACCGCATGGGGCAGCAAACCTGCGGGGGACAGTGCTGGGAATTACGCTTGTATCCGCAGATGATCCACTGTGGCGCGACGACCTGCGTCACGTGGTTTTTGAGCAACAGGCTCAAGGTGGAGGTAACGGGGGCGAGAGCGCCCAGCCCACTTGGAGAGATGGAGGCGAGTTGGACGCCCGGAGCCGGCGTTTGACGTGGTTGCGCTAACGCGGTGGCCAGCAGCCGATCCCGCTGGCTGCCGGGCGTCGTGATGGAGAGGTAGGGTCCTGCCTCCATCGCCCGCCATTGGCTCCAGGTCAGCCGCACTTCCCCGCCGCGCCACTCACTGTCCAACCGTGAGCCAGCCGGGACGCAGTCGGTGCAGAGATACGCCACGCCGTCGCGGTTAGCTCGGACTACCGTCACAAAGTGGTCGCGCTCCACAAACGCCACTAGCGGCATGGGAAGCGCTTTGAGCGCCGTCTCGTCCGCCCCAAAGGCGCGGCCGGAGACCCCCAGCTTGTCACAGGCGTCCAGCAAGTCCTGGAGGCTGCTGCCGCGTCCGGTTACCCGCAGGGCCCGGAGGACGGTAGCCCGGTCGTGCGGGCGGCCTATGGCGCGGAGAGACATCGCCAGGCCCGTTGCCCCACACAGCGGGTCCACCCGTTCAGACTGTGGGATGCCCAGTTTCGCTCGCTCCGCATGGTACCCCGCGCAGGCGGAGGCATGGCGGCTCCACAGGGCGCATTCCCGGCGGTCGTAGCCCGCAAGGGCGGTCTTTGGGTCAAGCAGGGCCTGAAAGGCCTCCGCGCCCCGGGCGTAAGACCCTTGAAACACGAGGGTAATGGCGGCGTTATAGGCGGCGCGTCCATAGGCTGGATCGCTGCGGCGGGAGATTTTTTGCACCTGCCGGAAATGCCAGAGGGCGCGGAGAGGCTCCTCCTCGTGGGCCAGCGCGTACTCTCCGAGGCGTAGATGTAGCCAGGTCCTCCGGCTCAAGGTGCGGCACGCCTGCTTGAGCTCCCGCTTCCAGGTCCGAACCTGAGCATCCGGGATCCTGCCGCGCAGATGGCCGACCTCGTCGAGCAGAGTTTCGGAGGAGGGTGCTGGCGCACGACGCGCCGGTCCCGTCGAGACAGGCATCTGCGGCTTCATCGTCCCCAGCGTTGGGGGCGGAACACTCGTAGATCCAATAGGCTCGGCGCGGGCTCCAAAGGAGACCAGGAGAGCGGCCAGAGATAAGGTGCTGAACAGCCAGCTGAATGTTTGACGAGCTACGGACGCCATCACTGTCCCCTCCAAAACAGTCAGGCTATCCGAGTTACGCGTTGCCTACCGGGCAATACATGCTCGTCTGACTATGAGGCGTTTGTTGAACAGGCGATTGGTTCATCCCTCCGAAAACGAAAAAATATTTGAAATTCGCAGATGTAACAAGTTCCTAGATTTTGTCCCTCCGCCGAATATACCAGCAGCCCTCGTGCTACGGCCCCTGGGGCTCTACCTCTCGCCCCCTGCTATCCACGGCCCAGTATGGGGGTAGGCGTAGCCAGCGCGGCGCCCTGGCGTAGTCCCGCGCCGCGGCACCTTACTGGTTGCTGCGGTAGGTTACCTGCTCCAGGTCACCCGTTCCAAATCGCCGGCAGCGTTGCGGCTGGCCATGTTCCGCGTCAGACGGGAAGCAGGTAGGCGGTGACACTGGTGCTACGACCAGCCTCACCTCGCCCTTCTAGCGCGATCTCGCAGGCCCTGACGGTGACCAGGATGAAGTAGTCCAGGTCGGAATGGATAGGAACCATACGCTCTATCGGACGCCTCCCTTTTAGAACTGACGGCCGCCGCGACGCTAGCGGGAGGTCAACACGGTCCTACCCTCTAAGGAGTCCCAGACGGTGTGGTTTGTTGGCTGGCGTGAAAACGCTGGCGGGTCCAGTGGCCACGAAGGGCTCTCGCGCCCTGGAGAAGAGGCCTCCCTTGTTCGGCCGCGCCTGATTGGCCTGACCGCTCTGCAACATAGCTAGGCACCCCGGCTAGGCCCTGGCGCTCATGCTGGATGCGCCAGGGCAGGTTAGGAAGCTTGCTGTCAAGACAGAAAAACAGCAAGCTAGTAAGACAGCCGAGCGACTTCCTTTGGTAACTGGAAGCAGACAGCGGAGGCGTACCACCCTGGGCAAAGGAAGGCGCGGATCCTCATGTGCTCGCCCTGCTCCTCGTCTCCGCACGCGACGGAGCGGCCGATGAGACCCGCCAAGACTTCGGTCTGCGGGAACAACTCTCCCACTTCCACCTGGAGCGCCGCCACGTTGCACTCCCCTAGCTCAACCCCGCCGTAGTAGGAGCGACCTAGAGCAATGAGCTGTGCGCCAGGGGTGAGGCAGAGCTTTCCTAGCTCGAACCGGGGCGGGGCTCCGGCAGACGCTCCAGCCAGATGCGGACGGTCTGGAGCGCCAGGAACACGTGGTCTTCACGCGGATCCTCTTCGTAGCTTCGCTGCTCCTCGGCCCAGAGGTAAGAGAGAAGGGTCTCCAGCGCCTCGCGGGTCGTCTGGTTGAGCATCCCAAAGGGTTGTCTGTTCTTGGTCATCGTGGTTTCTCCATCGAAAGGGAGCGTTCATTCGCTCACCCGAGTTGGGTGGATGAACACTCCCTGTGGAGAAGCCGTGGGGCGAAGTCGACCGGGCAAGACCCGGAAGGCGACGGCCGTGACAGGCTCTGCATGGCGGGGCCGCCGCCGGGGCTCCCAGGCGGCTTCTAGGGCCTGATGACCGGGAATCGGACTTTCCGTGCTCGACCGCGGACGCAAAGGCGCCAACTATTCCTCGTCCTGGCCGGGGGTGGAGGGATCCAGGAGAGCCGCGAAGACCTGGGTCTTGGGGAACAGCTCCCCCGTTTCCACCTGGAGCGCCGCGGCGATGCGCATCAGGTTCAGCGCCGAGACGTTGCGCTCACCCCGCTCGATGGCGCCGTAGTAGGCGCGGTCCAACCCGGCGGTGTAGGCGAAGTTCTCCTGCGAGAAGCCCTTCTCCCGGCGCACCCTGCGGATCTCCTGCCCCAGCGCTACCAGCGCCGCGTGTCGCTCGGCCATGCGCGCACGATAGTGCAGCACGGCCGATTAAACCACTGCTATTGATTCCACGGCCTATAAGCTTCATCTGCGATAGGATCGAAGTATCAGTGGTCGCAGGGCGCCTTCGGTAGAAGGCCGGAAGCGAGGAGTGCAGTGCTCTCACTTTGGAAGGACGCCGGCTGCGGCGTCGAGGTGGTACGGCTCACGGAGCCGGATGAGGCGGAAAGGCTGGTCCGGCTGTTCGAGGCGGTCGCGGAGACGGAAGGCTGGCAGCCCGACGGAGCGCTCCGGCACTGGGTGGACCGCTCCGTCTACTTCGCCCTAGAGGTAGAGGGCGGACTGGCCGGCGGACTGCAGCTGGTGCTCCCAGACCCTGGAGGGACCCTCCCCTACCAGAGCATCTGGCCCGAGGTCCCATTGGTCGCTTCCGGCCGGCAGGTCCACGTGGCCGTTCTCGCGCTCGATCTGGCTTTTCGGGGCCAGACCCTGCTCTTCTGGAGACTGGTCTGCGAGATGTGGCGCCACTGCGTGGGCGAGGGCGTCACCACACTCTCCATCGAGGTGACCCCACGCGTCCTGCCGCTCTACTGGCGGCTGGGCTGGCCGCTGGTGGTCAAGGGACAGCTCCGCGCTCACTGGGGCGAAGAGTGTTACTGCTGCTTTCTGGGAGTGCCGGAGGTGGCCGAATCGCTCCTGCGCCGCGCCGAGCACTCCGAGTACTATCAAGCGATCATTTCGCAGGCCTTCCGGATCTCGCTTTCAGCGAGTCCCCAAAGCCATCCTACCGCAGCGCTGCAGCCGTTGGAGGCGGTCCGCTAACGCCAGTTCGAACCGGAGCGTCTGGACTTGACGCGGAGCCCGCAGCACGCCACGATGCGGTCCCGTGTCCTCGGAACCCCTCTTCCATCCCGTGGCGCTTCTCTACTACGGCTGCGCCCTGCTGCTGACCGGCCTGGCGCTCTTTGTCGTCTGCAACCGGCGTCGCTCCCGCCGGCGAGCCGGACTACGCCGGACCTTCTTCCTGCTGGCGCTGTCTCTGCTGGGGTGGCTCCTGACCCTGTTCTTGGAGGTCCGGACTCCCCTGCCGGGCATGCAGCTCTGGCTCGGCCGGAGCAACTTCGCGGCCGTGGTCTTCGCCGCTTACTTCTGTCTGCGCTTCGTCCAGGAGACGCCTGCAAACCCGAGGGAGCCCGCCGGGGCCTGGGCATTCTGGCTCTTCGTAGGGACGACCGCGCTGGCGGCCGTCACGCTCCTGACGCCGCTGGTCTCCGCCGCGGAACGGGTGGAAGCCGGTCATGCGGTCACCACCTTCGGTCCCCTCTTCCCGTTCTACCTGATCCACGTCCTGGGCTGCCTCGCGGCCGCGCTGGCGACGGCGCTCCGGGAATGGCGCAGGGCAAAGGACCGCCGGGTGCGGGGGCAACTGGCGCTGATCGGCTTGGGGATGCTCGCGACGGCCAGCGTGGCCACCGTCACCAACGTCCTGCTCCCCTACGTCTGGAACGACTTCCGGTTCTGCGACGCGGGCGCCCTCTCCACGCTCTTCTTTGTCCTGGCGGTCGCGTACGCCACCTTCATCCACCGCCTGTTCGACCTACGGGTGGTCGTCCGGAAAACGCTGGTCTACGGCGTGCTCCTGACCCTCGTGCTGGGGGCGTACAGCAGCGCCGTTTTCCTGGTCTCCCAACACCTCACCAGTGGAGCCGAGAAGCTCACGCAGTTCGTGGTGCTCTGCATCGCCTTCAGCTTCGACCCGCTGCGGCGTTACCTGGAAGAGAAGACAGATGAGTTCCTCTTCGGCAAACGTGCGGGGGACCTGGAGCCCGGGAACCGGCGTGGCAACCGGAAAGACGGTGTCGGCAGTCGTCTCCGACTGGCGCTGCTGTTCCCCTGGCGCCGCCCGTAAGCGCCCCTCTTCCTGATTGCGGTGGAGTTCCCTAGGGCGTCAAAAAATGCTGAAGTTGGCAATCAGGATCGAAGGAATCCCACAACGACCGATTGAAGCACATATTGCCCCGCAGCACAGGCCGCTCTGTGGGTCTTTCGTGAACGTTCCGCAGAGCGCGGCTTATGAGCTTCTACCAAGCAACGAACAAAGGAGATGCTGGATGGCTACTGGTTTGAGAATCCGAGTGTGCCGCTCCTCGGTTGGGTTGGCGATGCTAGCTATGCTAACCCTGACGATACCCAAGCCCGCAATCGCAGCGGAGAAGCCCCCGTTGCAGGCTGCTTCATCCATCATTGTGTTTGATTACGCAGGAGGTAATGCAGTACCACCCCCAGCTACCGTGGCGACCAGCGGAGCCGGCCCAGCAGGGCGCGCCGCGCCTGGTGTAAACCCAGCGCCGCCCCCCGTCATTGACGACAATCCCTTCAACTCTTTGGGTGTTCCATCGTGGGCCCTCTGGAGAAGAGACAAGAAACATCCCAGCGGCAAGCGCTATTCCCTCAAGCATGGTCTGGGGGACGGCGAGACCTTCGTCGTCCAAGTCCGCAATGCAAATGCCTTCAAGTATCAGATAGGCGCAACCGTAGCGGGCCAAAACCTATTCCGTACGGTTCCAGACGCGCTCAAGAACTTTGGAAGCCCTAGCATTGCGGCTGGCGCCGCAGCTGCCGGTAGAAATGTGCCTGAACTCAAGCCTGAAGATGCTGTCAGGATCATTGAGGAAGACATAGCTCGCATCCGAGGCTTCGGTGACCAGGTACGGGCTACTATCCTCAGCGTCGACACACAACAAGATCGAGTTGCTGCTATAGACACAGTACAGGGCGCCTTGATCAACATAGGCGAACGCCTGTTCGAAGATGTAGCGCTTATCGGTCAGATCGTAAGGAGAAAAGGCCCCTCTGGAGAAGACCTAGGCCCTACCCTCCCTCAAGCTAACCGGCTGAACATCACCCCAGGGACAGTGCTGGTCCTTACAGACCAGCTTCTAAACTTCCTTCCTAGTCTTCGGACAATACTGCAGGGACAGTTAAGCCCCGGTAAACCCGAGATTCAACAAGCCCTGACGCTGGCCATTCAACTCGAACAGCAAAGCGCTGCCGTTCGAGTTAGCACTGGCCAAATCACTGATCTTGTAGAGGCGGCTGTATCGAAAGACTACCTTGTGACAAACTTCGGCCCGTTCGAGGTCAACAATGATGTCAACACCATCACCGTCACTATCCTGCCGCTCGCTGGAGGAGCAACCGCGACAGCCTCGTCCGGTACGACGCCCTCACCGGCCGCCGGGACGTCCGTTGTATCCGTGCCTGCCCGTGTCGTGAGTGTACCTACCACTAAGGGCTTCAAAATCGATTTCAGCGCTGGCCTACTGGTCACCCAGCTGGTGGATAAGAACTTCACCACTCGGCCCATCAGGAACACAAACCCCCAGCAGTACAGAGTAAGGGAGGGGAGTGAAGATGCTTTTAGCTTCAACGCTGCAGCATTTACGCACTTCTACTGGCGTACGCCCGGTTTCGTCTCTGGAGCCGGACTTAGCCTAGGTATCGCCGCCCGTAACAATCCCATCTACGGCATAGGGGCAAGTCTCTTTTTCGGCAGAAACCAAAGAGTAGTCCTCACAGGTGGCCTTGCCTTCGGCTCCGTCAGCCGTCTGAACGGCGTGGACGTGGGGGATAGCATCAGTTCCACAAGTGTTCCGACAGCAAACCGGGTGCGCTCGGCGCCCTTTGGAGCTATCTCCTACAACTACTGATTTAGGTTCCGGAATATTAGGTAGCAGCCTGGGACAGGCCAGGCTGCTACCTAATCAAGAATCAGACGTTTACAACTCCACACTATGAAACTGCAGGATATTTTATTTTCGACACCGCGATGCATGGTCATTATCGCGCTAACTTGTTTAAGCGCCGGATGCCCTCGTGTGAATACAGCCAAACAGGCTACGGTGGACCCACAGCAAAAGCTCATAGAAGCTGCACGCAAGTATGCAGAAGCAGGCGCAGGGTCGAACACCAGCGAAGATTATTTCAGGCTTCTCGACTACGCCCTCGTGGGATGGGCAAACTCACAGCGCGGAACATTAGCCACCGGCTCCCAGGATGATGGGGAACAGGAAGACATAGGCCCCTTTTTCGCACAGCCACCTCACACTGACGATGCTCCATTCCCCATAGATTCAAAGACCGATGGAGACCCACACAACCACCCATTGAGATCTGATTCAACCAGCGATGCAGACGTGACTAGTATTTACGAGAGCCCTCTCTACCAGAAGAATTTTCGAGAGTGGTTGATAGTTCAACCTGATAGCCAATCAGGACGTATCATTGGTGGAACACCCGTCAAACCAGGGGAGCTTATCGACTGCGTCGCAGTCGGATCATCCACTAGCTTCAGGGGGAGTGGCACACTAATTGGTCCTAACGTGGTGCTCACGGCAGGCCATTGCGTAGAAGAAGGCCTTTCAAAGAGAGTTTACTTCGGCAATGACTGGAACACTGCTACTCCGAAGGATACCGTTGAGGTTTTGAAAGCGATTACTTACAAGCCATATCGCGGAGATCCTGATTACCTGAACGACATAGCATTGTTGATTTTGAAGGAAAAGGTTGACCGGAAGTGGTGCCCTCTAGCCCTTACCGAACAAATAAACGGCGAAGGAATGCTTGAGATCGCAGGGTTTGGGTTCACGGAAGTTGGCATCCTAGGCAAGAAGTCTAAGACGCAAATTCAGGTTGCCAGCTTGTCCTGCAGCCTTCCTACGGACCCACGTGGATATGGCTGCCACCAAGGAAATGAGATTGTTGCGGGTGGGAATGGTCATGATTCTTGCAAAGGAGATAGTGGAGGCCCTGCCTACATCCAAGTTAACGGACGGCGACTACTAGCTGGTGTTACCTCAAGAAAATCATTGGCTGCCAGACGAATGTGTGCAGATGGCGGAATATATGTGCGTGTCGATAGCTACTCGAAGTGGATTCGAGATGAAGCCAAGAAGTATGGGGGCGTCGTACCACCTTAGGAAAGCTTCTTTGTTCATCATCAAGAAGTACTGCAGACCTTACCACTCGCCGGGTACGTTAGGAAGCGCCATTGGCGCTTCTACCGGCCGTCCTCCGCGCAAACGCGCACGGCGCTCCAGCAGACCTGGGCACGAACTGTAAGCTGTGATCCAGCCGGAGCGCCTTCCTTTGGTAGCTAGAAGCAAACCGCACCAGGATGCACCTGGTAAATGGGTCCGCAGGACAACGCTTGCCCTTTACCGGGTGCATCCTGGTGCGGATCATCCTGGTCAAAGGAGGGCGCGGGTGAGGAGGCCTGGCCGCCATCGGACGTGGTCCTCTCAAATTCCGCTGAGGCGTGCGCAGGCGTTTTCCAGCTCCGTATTTGCGGTTTTACGAGGAACCGCAAATACGGTAAGTCGCAAAACCGGGCCGGATAGCCCTACTATGAGAGCCGCACAACCGCCGGTGGCTGTCGTCATGTTGAAGAGCGGGGGAGCGGCTGGGCCAAGGGTGGGGTCTCGCAGATCAGGAGGCGGTTGAACAGCTCCGCCAGCTTCTCCGCGTCCCGCCGGGTGGCGATCTCCGCCATCCGCTCCCCCGCGGGACTGAACAGCGCCCATGTGCGCGTGCGCCCGGCGGCGTCGATCCAGGCCGGCGCCGTGGTATACCCCGTCGGTTGCGGCGCAGCGGTTGGCGCGGCAGGATGCGGGG
>Ga0256860_1000051_pt1 | contig 8593 bp, 3 predicted proteins | sample BONt14_FD_181170 | JGI IMG/M metagenome (GOLD analysis project Ga0256860, IMG submission 181170) | Terrestrial sediment cell enrichment communities from Utah, United States - BONCAT_SYTO_Terrestrial_sediment - 14 | ecosystem: Environmental > Terrestrial > Deep subsurface > Rock core/Sediment...
CGGCGAGGCGCGTGAGGAGCCGGCGCTGCTCTTCCGTAAAGTAGGTGGGGATCACTCCGCCGCCGCTGTCCACCCGCGCGATGGGCAGGTAGACGACGTCCATCTCCGACAGCCGTCCGAAGTTCGCGTTGCTGAGGGTGACCTCCCAATAAGGCGCCATGTCCGGCCGCAGCACCGCGCCCATCGACAGGCCCGGCCAGCGGAGCGCCTGGTTCCGGGTGACGTACGGGGGCGCCGCCGGATTGGCGAAGTCCCAGCCGTCCGGCTTCAGGTCTTTGCGCTGGTCCAGCACGTAGAAGAGATGCGGGTTCGGATTGGGGCTGCGCTGGCGGCTGATAGCGTCCGGATCGGGAGCCGCGCCGGCCCAGTATTGATCCGGCTGATCGGCAGGCGCAGAGGCGTTGAACTCTCCCAGCGACGGAACGAGCAGCACGCAGGCCTTGAGCCGCCGCACCCGCGCCTGCTGGAGCCGGGCCGCCCAGCTCACCGGGAGGGAGCCGGCCAGCAAGAGCGCCAGCGTCACCAGGATAAAACCACTTCTACGCAGCATAACGAACCTCATCTCGGGAAGGGCGCGGCCTGGACTCATCCAGCGCCCGCGCCCCCTATGTTAACCGCGATTGCGCCCGCTGTCCGTGCGAACGCGATGTCATTGCGAGAGAGCCTTCGCTCGCGATGACTGCGGATCGGACACTCGTCATTCGAAAATCTACGCCCGCACGTCCCTACAGCGGATTACCCTCGTAAATGACGCCGCTTACCGGCAGCCGGGGCAGCACGGGCAGCACCTCGACGTAGCTGTTGTTCGACACGGCCACCCCGATGAGCGCGTCCACGTTCGGGAGGCCGCCGGGCGCGTTGCTCCCGCCAGACGAGGGACTCGCCAGCGCGATGTCTTCCGTCTTGTAGGCGGGGGGCCAGGGCCGGAGATACCGCACGCGGACCACGCGCCGCAGGTTCGTGTCGTACCGGTAGCTGATGCGCGGGCTGAACCGAGAGCGCTTGTTGGCCGCCCATCTCGAGGGATCGTCCGGGTCCTGCGGCGGCCAGGCCGCCGGGTCGTTGGCCTCGCCGCCGGAGCTATCCGGAACTTCCGTCCAGAGGCGGCTGGTCCACGCTGCGACTTCCGACGGATGGGCGGGTATGTTCTCCGTGATCGAGCCCTTGATCTGGATATCCACGTTGAGGGGCTCGTTGTAGAACGGGTAGTGCAGCGCCGCAAACGCATCGCTCAATGGCAGGTTCTCGGGCAGCGTGCGCCAGGCCGGCGGCGTCAGGTTCTCACGCAGTCGGTTGTTCGCGGGGTCATAGCTGACCCGGGTGTCCGCCTCGAACGTGTTGAAGAAGGTCGGCGGGATCACGAACCATGATCCGGTGAAGGCGTACATCACCGCCTCGATCTTGATTGGCAGCGGCTGGTCTTGCGGCAGCACCGCCACGCGCGACAGCAGGTAGGGCTGCTGGTTCGCGATGTTGTCCTCGCCCACCGCGATCTGGAACCAGGTGTCGTTTCCGGCGCTCGCCGTCGCCAGCGGGGCTCCGCCCACCGCCGGTAGGAAGAACGTCTTCCGCTCGTATTCCGGACGCGGCACGCCCGAAGGGTTCAGCAGCCCAGACTCCCACCAGGTCGGCGGCTCGCCCGGCCCGAGGTAGCGGAACATGTAGTGCGGCGGGTTTGGGTTCCGGCTGGTGTCGTAGGCGCCGGCCGCCGGCGGCACAGGCGGGAGGTTCGCGGCGAAATCATAGCGGGCGGCGGGATTCGGCAGGCCGTTGGCGCCCGGCAGCTTCAGCGCGATGTTCGTGCTGGAGCTGGCGTCGCCTTCCCCGGCGTGCTGGAAGTGCGCCACGAAGCGGTCGATGCTTCGCGCCGGGTTGAGACCAAAGTCGAGCAACCCGCCCGAGGTGCCGATCGTGTAGTGGTAGGTCCCCACCGCCGTACCGGCGCCATCCGAGTCCGCCACCGGGTCAGGAACCGCGTTTCCGGGCCGCAGACGGTGAAACGCTGTCGGGTTCAGCGTGAGGTAATCCCGCGCCATCAATCCGAGGTACGAGGTGAACGGGTTCCCCTTCAGCAGGTTCCCTTCGATGTAGATGGTTCCGCCCGAGACGATGTTGAGCTGGACACCAGGGGGAACCGTTCCCCGCACGCGGATACTACCCTCGGCATAAAAGATCCCATTTGGGGGATAGTCGAACTCGCGCACCTGGCCCACCGGGCGTAGGGCCGGCTGGGCGGACGCAGCCGGATCATATTCGTAGAACAGCCGATCCCGCCCTTTGTCGGCGCCCAGGTTCATCTGGCGAATGTCCGGGTCATGGCGCCAGATGCGGATGCCGGTAGGCACGAGCTGGACCTCGGCGATTTCGTGCTCCGGAATGCCATAGCCATCTTGCCGCAACACCAGGGGGGTGTACTCATCGGCCACCCAGCCGTTCCACTTCACGTTTCCCTTTCGCCCTCGCTGCATCCAGTCGTCTTTGACCTTACTTCGGTCGCTACGCCACTGAATATCCGCGAAATTGTCCAGATAGAGGCCCCGTGCGCGTTTTTCACCGGGAACTGCGGAGCCTCCCACCCCATGAGTCGCGTCTGTAAGACCGTACCAGCCCCGGTTAATGAGCCGGGTTCCTGCTCCATCCGCCACCAGATCGGTGCCGCCGCTGTCTCGAGTGGCCTGGACCCAGCGGTTTACCCCTGTAGCCGGGTTTGTCTGCTCCAGATCCGGCACGCCGGCGAATCGGGTGCTCTCTGCTGCCAGTGCGCCGGGGGCGGATCGTAGAGCCGACTCATCCGCCACGATCAGGCGCTGCTCGCCCCCGGCCGTCGGCATTGGGATTGGGTTCTTCGGAAATGCAGGGGTCCCGTCTTGTGTGGATACGTAAATGCGAGAGTCATCCGCCGGGTTATCGGTGGGATCGGCGGTCCAATCGTCCGGCGGTATCGGAGGCGGCGCGCCAGCGGGAGTGTCGGCACCCCCATTGTCGTCCATCACTTCAATTCTAAGTTGAGCCGCACGGCTAAAGCCAAGGTTGCCTTTGACGAACACACCGTCTCCCTGGGCGGGATACACGCGGACCACGTTCTTCCCCTGCCATTGGAGATCGACGTTGCTGCGGATGGAGCCCTGGAAGAGCGAGGTGAAATCGGTATACATCCGGTTCGTGGCGCTGGGCGCCACGCGCGGATCGAAGCGCGGGTTGCGGAAGGCGGGCATGCCCAGCGTCGCCGGGCCGCGCTCGTTGGTGCGGTTGGTAATCCACCAGAGCTGGTCCAGCAGGGTGATCGGCACGTACGCGTCCACTTTGCGGTACAGGCCCGCGATCACGTTCGGAGTGGCCGGGTTTCGCGTGGTGGTCGGATCGGCGGTAGATGTCGGGTCGTTCGGATCGAACTCGCCCGGCCGGCCGATCGACTCGATGTGGAGCATCCCGGAGTTCGGATCGTACAGATCGGCGCGGGCGGACGCCGCGCTCGCCGGGCGGAACGCCGGCTGAAAACTGACCCGCAGCAGGAAGCGCCCGCGCCCGCTGGCTACCCGCACGAAGGGCCGCTGGAACGTCCCGCCGTCACTCAGCCAGTCGTAGTCCGGATCGGTGAGCCGGAGGGCCGCTTCCGCCGCGTTCCGGGCCGTCGGGGTGCGCCACAGGGCTTCCGTCGGTCGAGGACGCCAGTCCGCGCCTTCCTCGCTCGTGCGGAATTGGTCGGCGGCGTGCCGCAGCCCGGCCAGGGAAAGCGTGAGGGCGTCGTCGGTCTCCCCGGAGCGGCTCACCCGCTGGAGGTTCCGCACGACCATCGTTACGAAGATCGTTCCCAGCAGCAAGAGCAGGAAGAGAATCGCCAGCGCCAGGATGAGGGTTTGGCCGCGTCGTCCAAGCGTTTTGTTACCGGATCTCATCACTCCACCTGCTCTATAGGTTCACCCCGTCCCCGTCCATATCTGGCCGGGAGGCAAGGTATCGGAAAGCTGCTCGAACGGCGCGGCCGGCCCCGTGCGGGGGTAGACCTTCGGCGCAAGCTCCTCGCACAGACTACGCGAGGGCAGAGATTGTTCCCATTGCTCCTACACGGAGCCCTGGAAGCTCAACCAATACGCCGCCCCGTTACCGCCGCACGTTGCGGATCTGCACGCGCTCCGTCACTTCGAACGGCAGCGCTTCCCGCAGCTTGCGGGTGTACTGCACCACCCCCAGGGTAGCCGTAGCGAAGTCCTTCGTCGTGTAGGACACGCGCACCACGTCGTCGGGGGCGTTCGTCTGGAACTTGTACCGGATCAGGACCCGGTAGTTCGCCCAGTTCTGCCCATCCGGATCTTGCGGCCCGAACTTCAGCACGCCGGTTTGATAATCCACCGTGTATTCGTACGGCGCCAGCGGCTTCTCCACAAAGTCGCGGTTCAAGTCCGGGCGGGCGGAGTCGATTACCCAGCCGGCGCGCCGCATGGGCTCTTCGCCGTTGGGACCCGCAAGCTGAACCGATTCGGAGCCCGCCACGATCCGAATCGTCGGCCGGAAGCGAGCATCGTTGTACGCCGCGCCGAAGCTGGTGGGCGCCACGGAGCTGGCGCCGCCGAGCGTAGCGGTGAACGTCGCCACGTCATTCTTCAGGTCCACGAACGGCTCGCTCGGATCGGTCGCGTCCAACGTAGCGGAGTAGGCGTCGCTAGCGTTGTCGGACCGGTTGATGGCAAAGTTCACGCGCCCGGTCAGCGAGTCGTAGCTCACGATGCGGTTGCGAGTCGCCGGTTGGACGCTGTCGAACTGACGCACGCGGAACTTATCAAAAACCTGGATGTGCGGCCCGCGCTGGATGCCGGCGGTGGCGGTGTCGGCCATCACCAGGGCGTCCGGGATCACCATCCCCCGGTCATTCTGAACGCCGAGCCAGTGGCCATTCGGAAGCACGTATTCCTGCGGCGGCACAAAGTCGGGCAGCGCCGTGCCCGTGAGGAAGCTGCCCGAGCTGCGGTCGGGCTGGGCGATCTCATCCACCACCGGGCTGGGGCCGAAGGTGCACAGCGACTGCGGAATCAGCTTGCCGCCGACCTGCCGCCAGCGCACCACGTCCGCCGTCTCCGAATTGATGATCGACCGGGCGACGCTGTACCAGTTCTGCCAGAACGGCTGTCCATTCGGTGCGGCGGTCGTGTCGTAGAAGAAGTCCGGCCTGTTCCAGTTCCCGAAGTTGGGATCGTTCGGATTGAACTCCACGCGGTACAGCGTGTAGGTGTTCACGTCATTACGGTCCAGCACCGGGTCGCCCGTGGCGCCGAACAGCAGCAGGTTCCGATATGCCGGCCTGTTGCCGATCCGCGGCGACGGATCTTTCAGGCCCACGAAATAAGCGGTAATCCGGTCTTCCGGCTCCAGCGGCGACAGCGGCCGGAACTCCAGGGGAGCGCCCGTATGCCGGGGACAGCTTGCCAGCGCCACATAGTCGTACGCGGCGCCCGGAGCCACGCCGTTTGCGCCAGAGATCTCGACTGGAGTAACCGAGTGGCTGAAGCGCGTGCAGTAGTATCGGTGCTTCGGCAGGCGGAAGGCGATGAGGCCGTTGTTCACCAGGTACGCTTCCGACGCCAGGTTGGCCGTGTCCGGCTTCCGCGGGTTAGCGGGCGTGTTCCAGGCGCTGTAGCCCCACAGGGGAATGTCGCGTGGTTCGTAGACCTCCATCGCGTTGGAGAGGTCCACGGTCACCCGGCGCATGGCGTTGCGGATGCTGTCCATGCCGTCCACCCGCGCCCGGCCGCGCTGGGTCAGGTCGATGCTCCGGGAGAGCGGGATGAACAGGATCAGCATGAGGATGACGGTGATGGCCAGCACCACCAGCATCTCGATGAGCGTGAACGCGCGAGCGGCGCGGCGGCTCCGCGGTCCGCGCCGAAGCTCTCCGCTCCGGCGTCCTGTTGCTATCCGCTGTTGATCGTGCGTCATTGCTCTATCCCGTTTCCGGTTGCCCGCGCCGTGCGTCCGCGGGAGCGTCTTTCCTGGCTCAACGCCCGGACCGCGTGAGGACTGTCGTCCGCTCCAGGTGACGCCAGCGCGTGCCCTGCCGCCACATCACGTGCGTGTGGAACGAAGCCCCGCGCACTCCATCGATGCGGATGCTGCCGGGCGCCACGTCCGGGTCCGCCTCGCTGTCCGCCCCGGAAGCGGCGTAGGCATGGCCCACGCGGAGCCACCAGTAACCCGGCACACCGGGCGCAGCAGGGTGAGAGGGCGGCTTCAGCCGGTGCAACTCGCCGATCTCCGTATGCGGCGCTCCCGGCCGTCCCGTTCCCGGGCCTTCCGACCAGGCGTAATCCACCGTCACCGACTTCTCTGCTTCGGATGGCGGGAAGAGCAGGTATCCGTTGGGGTACTGCGCGAACTCCTGCGGCCCCAGCCGCATGGCGGGATCGTACGGCTTGTTGAAGAAGGTGGACTGCGGCTTGAAGGACGCGACCGCGGTGTCGTTGTAGGTGCGGTAATAGACGCGGAGGTGACGGCCGCCGGGGCTCATCACCACCGGCGCGGCGTCCGCCCCGCCCGGCTGCTCGAACTGGATACTGGTGCGGAGGCGGATGATCCCGGCCTCGTAGTCGATCTCGCCGTTGCTCGCGTTCCCGTTGGCGCCGGTGGGATCGAGAGTCTGGTTGTTGATCATCGCGCCGCTCTGGAGGTCCAGCACCACCACGTCGATGCGCGGGGTGCCGAGGCGCTCCGGCGCGCCGCCGCCCGCCGGGTAGTGGCGCACCAGGCCCTGGTATTCAAAAGTCGTGTCCACCCCGCCGCCGCCGGGGCCCAGGAAGGTGAGCGTGTCCTCAACGTCGCCGATCTTCTTGATGGAGCCGGTGCCCAGCTTGATGACGTGGAAACCCTGGTTGTTCTGCGGGTCCACGGTCGGCGCCACCAGGTCTTCCCGGAGGATGTGCCAGTCGTCCACGTCGTAGTCGATGCGGACGGTGGGGGCGGACCCCTCCTGCCGGGGCATGGCGACGGAAGCCAGCCCTGGGTGGAAGCCCAGCAAACCGCCCAGCGTGTCATACACCTTGAACTGATATACGTCTGGGTAATTGCCAGGATCAAACCTCGTACCCGGGGCGATCTGCGTGAAGACCCGGTAGAGCTGCTCCGTGTCCCGGTCCAGCGTGCCCCCGATAGGCGTGAACGGGCACGGCGGCGAGCCGGCGGGCGGCGCGGTGACCGGCCCCGTGCGCAGGTTGAACACCTGGATACGGTCGTTGATGTCCTCCGCCGTGGTCGGGTCATCGCCGTCTTTGGCAATGGGCAGGTAGATGCAACTATCGATAGGCGCCTGGAGCATCTGGACGGTGTTGCCCGTTACCACGCGGTAGCGGACCTGGATACGGAAGCGTCGCTCGTATCCAGGCGTGTTAGGAGCAACGGTCGTATGGAAATAGAGCCGGCCGCTTTCATAGTCGATGGCGTAGCTGAACGGATCAGCGATCGAGTCGGCCAGGTCGGACCACTCCTGCGGATCCTGTGGCGCCCGTCCGATCACAATACGGCGGGCGGGCGTGCCGCTATAGGCCTGCACGCCCAGCGCGTAGCCCCCGGCCGGGACGGCGGAATAGAACGGGCTGAAGGTGGCGCGGTAGAGCGACGATACCTCCGCGCCGCCGCCCAGAACGACGTTCTGCGTGGGCGGCGGGATGCGGAACGACTCTCCCAGCACGCGCCGCGCGGAATTCACATACGAGCGGCGCATGTCTTCCGGCAAGTCCGACGGGGCGCCGGCGAAGCCATTGATCGGGTTGTCGTCGTACGGAACGAGGATCTTGGGATTGTAGGTGTTGCTGATCCGTCCCTGGTTAGTAGCCGGGTCCCACACCACGCCCACTATGGCGTCCGGCAGGCTCGCCTGCCGGTCCCGCATGTAGTCCTCGTTCTGCTTCACCAGCCCGTGCGCCATCGTGACGTTGGCGCCGTAGTTGATGGTTTGGAACCCTTCCGGGAAGAGCCGCACGACCGCCAGGATCCCGATCGCCAGGACCACCAGCACCACGAGGATCTCCACCAGGGACATACCTCGCCGCATTCTTCGTCCGTCTCGCCGCATCATCAAGCCATCCTTACCGCGTGCCGCCGCGTGGCGTTCACCAGTTGAAACCCCGCGCCGCGTGGCGCCAAACCCATCGCAGGTCGCGTGGACCCTACCTGGTCGACCTTAATCCATGGCTACGGCTTAGGATTGACCGTCCACGGCCCGTCCGTGCCGCTCCAGGCCTTCAACTGGTCTACGGGAATCTGCTGCACGCGCCCGCTGAGGAACAGCACCTGCGCCATAGAGCCCTTCTTGGGTACGCCGGCGCCGTCGAAGTCCGCATGGTAGAGACACCACGTCACCACGGTCGTCTCCGGCGGGTCACGGTAGATCAACTGGCGCGGGCTATCGCCGAGGCCGAGGCCTCCCGTCGTCCACTTCAGGTTGTAGCGAAGCTCCGGGGGACCGAGCGGGTCTTTCGGCACGTACTGGAAGTCATAGCTGTCCCAGGGCGGAAAGCTCATCGTGCGGGGCGCGGCCTCGCGGCTGGAGGCGGGCCCACCGGCAGCTTTGTTCGTCGGGTTGACCAGCGTCGATTGGCTCTTCAAC
>Ga0256860_1000052_pt1 | contig 8585 bp, 8 predicted proteins | sample BONt14_FD_181170 | JGI IMG/M metagenome (GOLD analysis project Ga0256860, IMG submission 181170) | Terrestrial sediment cell enrichment communities from Utah, United States - BONCAT_SYTO_Terrestrial_sediment - 14 | ecosystem: Environmental > Terrestrial > Deep subsurface > Rock core/Sediment...
AGCGCTCCCTCACGGTCGCGGTACTGCCCCGATGGTTGCTGAACCCCCCTCACTTCCACCCTGAAAAAGCACTAGTCTTCGGCGTGGAGACGCACGCCCACGGAATGGAAGCCGCCGTCCACGTGGATCAGCTCGCCGGTGACGCGGGCCGAGAGATCGCTGAGGAGGTAGAGCGCGCCGCCGGCGACCGCGTCCCGGTCATTTTCGAGATCCCAGCCGATGGGCGAGCGGCCCGGCCATTCGTTGGCGATGCGGGAAAAGCCGGGGATGTGGGTGGCGGCCATCGTTTTCTGCGGGCCGGCGGAGAGGGAGTTGACGCGGACGCCGAGCGGGCCGAGGTCGCGCGCCAGGTAGCGGGCGCTGGCCTCCAGGGCGGCCTTGCAGATGCCCATCCAGTTGTAGTTCGGGTAGACGTTCTGCGAGTCGAAGGTGAGCGCGACGATGGACCCGCCGCGCGTGAACTTCTCCCGCGCGGCGCCCGCCACGAACACCAGGCTGGCGGCGCTCACTTCCAGCGCGTAGAGCGCGTCGGCCCGGGGCGCCTCGAAGAGCGACTCGGCGAGGCAGGTCTTGGGGTTCGCGTAGGCGATGCTGTGGACGAGGCCGTCGAGCGGGCCCTCGATCTGCTCGAAGAGCGCCTTGATCTCCTCATCCTTCGTCACGTCGCAGGGCAGGATGCGGTAGTCGTCCACGTTCAGGTTGTCGGAGCGGAAAGCGCGGCGGAGGATTGAGTCGCGGAAGCGCTCGTTCTGGACGGTGTAGATGACCTCCGCGCCTTCGGCCTGCGCCCGCGTGCCGATGGCCCACGCGAAGCTGCGGGTGTCCAGCAGCCCCATCACGAGGATTCGCTTGTCTTTGAGTAGCATCGTCTTGGTTTCCCTGGGGTGAGGCCGCTGCGCCTCTACAGTCCGAGCCGCTCCCGGATGAGCTTCTGGAGGACGTCGGGGCGGGCGCTGCCTTTGGTGGCCTTCATCACCTGGCCGACGAGGAAGTTGACCTTGCCTTCCTGGCCCTTGCGGATGTCGTCGACCACCTTCGCGTTTCCGGCGATCACTTCGTCGATGAGGGGCAAGAGCTGGTCCGCGGAGCCGACGACGGTGATCCCCTGCTCCTGGACGACGGCGTCCGGCGTCTTGCCGGTTTCCCACATCGTCTCGAAGATGGACTTCGCCAGCTTTCCGGTGATCGCGCCTTCGTCCTGGAGCTTGAGCAGCCGCGCCAGATCCTCCGCGCGGACCTTTACGGCATCCCACTCGCGGCTGCCCGCGTTGAAGAGCCGCATCCAGTCGCCCTGGAGCCAGTTGGCGACCTTCTTGGGATCGCCGCCATACGCGGCCACCGCTGCTTCGAAGTAGTCGGAGACGGGCCGCTCGTCCACCAGCACGGCGGCGTCGGCCTCCGGGAGGCCGAACTCGTCGACGTAGCGGCGGAGGCGGGCCTCGGGCAGGAGCGGCAGGCTCTCGCGGATGCGCTCGATCCAGGCGTCGTCGAAGGCGACGGGGATGAGGTCCGGCTCCGGGAAGTAGCGGTAGTCGTGGGCGTATTCCTTGGTGCGCATCGACACCGTTTTCAGGTTCGGCTCGTCCCAGCGACGCGTCTCCTGCGCCAGCCCCAGGTCGTTCAGGTCCACGGTCATGGGCGGCGGGCCGGGGATCGTGACGGCGGCGCGGTATTTGCCCGCGCCTTCCTTCTTTTCCAGCGCCAGCGCCTGGCGGGCCGTCTCGTACTGGACGCCCAGGTGGACGACGCGGAAGCTGTTCAGGTTCTTCAGCTCCACCTTTTCGCCCAGCTCCGTGCTGCCCACCGGCCGGACCGAGATGTTGGGCTCGCAGCGCAGCGACCCCTGCTCCATCCGCCCGTCGCTGGCGCCGATGTAGACGAGGATGCGGCGGAGCGCCACGAGGTACTCGCGCGCTTCGTCGGCGGAGTGGATGTCGGGCTCCGTCACCACCTCCATGAGCGGGACGCCGGAGCGGTTGTAGTCGACGAACGAGGTGTCGCGTTCCACGTGGAGCAGCTTGCCCGTGTCTTCCTCCAGGTGCACGCGCCGGATGCGAACGCGCTTCACCTCGCCGTTCACATGGACGTCGATGTAGCCGTTGACGCCGATGGGGACGTCGTACTGGCTGATCTGGTACGCCTTGGGGAGGTCGGGGTAGAAGTAGTTCTTGCGGTGGAAGATGTTGTTCCGGTTGATCTCGCAGTTGAGGGCAAGGGCGGTGCGGAGCACGTGCTCCACGGCGGCGCGGTTGGGCACGGGCAGGCTGCCGGGCAGGCCCAGGCACACGGGGCAGCACTGCGTGTTCGGCGGGGCGCCGAACTGCGTGCCGCAGCCGCAGAACATCTTGCTCACGGTCAGCAGCTCCGCGTGGACTTCCATACCCACCACGGGCTCGATCTGGGTCTCTGCCACCGTCAGTCCCTCATTCCCTTAATCTTCCAAAGCGGAGCCCGCTGATGATGCGCTGAAGCGCATCACTACAAACCCAGAAGCGCATTACTACAAGCCCGGCCGCGCGTCTCTACAATGCCGGTTACAGCGCCGGAACGCGGCTCCCCCAGTCGGTGGCCTGCTCGAAGGCGTGGGCGGCCCGCAGCAGCGTCCCCTCGTCGAAGGGCCGCCCGATGACCTGGAGGCCGATGGGCAAGCCGTCGTGGAAGCCGCAGGGCAGGCTCACCGCGCAGGTGCCGGCCATGTTCACCGGGATGGTGCAGACATCGCTGAGCTTCATGGCGAGCGGATCGTCCGACTTCTCGCCGATGCGGAAGGCGACCTCCGGCGAGGTAGGCGTCACCAGCACGTCGAAGCGCTCCCAGCAGCGGTCCAGGTCCTGTTTCACCAGCGTCCGCACCTGGAGCGCGCGGTGGTAGTAAGCATCGTAGTAACCGGCGCTGAGGGTGTACGTGCCGAGCATGATCCGGTGCTTCACCTCCGCGCCGAAGCCGAGGTCGCGCGTCGTCTCCAGGAGGCTAAGGACGTCCTTGCCCTCGTCGGAGCGGATGCCGTAGCGGACGCCGTCGTAGCGAGCGAGGTTGCTGCTGGCTTCGGCGGGCGCGATGATGTAGTAGCAGGAGAGCGCGTACTCCGCGTGCGGCGTGCTCGTCTCCTCCACCACGGCGCCCAGGCCGCGATACACCTCCAGGGCCGCCTCCACCGCCTGCCGGATTTCGGCGCGCACCCCCTGCGCCAGGTACTCGCGCGGGACGCCGACGCGGAGGCCGCGCACGTCGCCGGTGAGGGCGGCGGTGTAGTCCGGCGTGTCGAGCGGGGCGGAGGTGCTGTCCAGCGGATCGTGGCGGGCGATGGCGTTGAGGAGGAGCGCCGCGTCGTGGACGTTGCGGGCGAACGGCCCGATCTGGTCCAGCGAGGAGGCGTAGGCGACGAGCCCGTAGCGGCTGACGCGGCCGTAGGTGGGCTTGAGACCGACGACGCCGCAGAGCGCGGCGGGCTGGCGGACGGAGCCGCCGGTGTCGCTGCCGAGCGCGAGCGGCGCCATGCGGGCCGCCACCACGGCCGCCGAGCCGCCGCTGGAGCCGCCGGGCACGCGGTTCAGGTCCCACGGGTTCCGGGTGGTGAAGAGGCCGCTGTTCTCCGTGGAGGAGCCCATGGCGAACTCGTCCATGTTCGTCTTGCCGACGAGCACGGCCCCGGCCTCGCGGACCAGCGCGGCGGCGGTGGCGTCGTAGGGCGGCTTCCAATCGCCGAGGATCTTCGAGCCGCAGGTGGTGCGGACGCCGGTGGTGCAGAAGTTATCTTTCAGCGCGACCGGAATACCCGCCAGCGGCGGGAGCGCTTCGCCGCGCGACCGGGCGTCGTCCCAGCGCTGCGCCTGCTTCAGGGCGGCGTCCGGCGTGACCGTGACGAACGCGCGGACCTGGGGGTCGAGCGCCTCGATGCGCTCCAGATGCGCCTGCGCGACGTCCCGGCAGGAGGTTTCGCCGCGAGCGAGCGCGGCTCGTAGCTCGCCGGCCGTCAGTTCCCAGAGTTGAGGCATAGTGGATGGAGAGTTGCGGGTTCCAGAGCGGGCCGCCGGGGCGGCTGCAGGCGTGGGGCGTGGAAGCGGCGCGGGTTACGTGTCCACCACGCGCGGCACGACGAAGAACTCGTCCCGCGCTTCGGGGGCTTCCCGCAGAAAGGCTTCGCGCGGCAGAGAGGGGCGGGCGGCGTCTTCGCGGAAGACATTCTGGAGAACCATCGCGTGGGTCGTCGGCGGCACGCCTTCCGTGTCGAGCTGCTGCAGCGCCTCGAAGTGCCCGAGAATGACGTTCAGGCTTTCCGTGAGGCCCGTCTTCTCTTCGGCCGTCAACCGGAGCCGCGCCAGCAGGGCAACGTGCTCCACTTCGGACAAACTTAACTTGGGCATGAGCCTCCTGGAGGTCGTGACCGGGAGCACGGACCCAGCGGGCCGGTTGGGCGGGAGCGGCGGAGCCGGCCTGTCCCACTGCGCATCCTGCCGACGTGGACCCCGCGCGGACGCCGGGGCGGCCGGGGCCGGAGCACGCGTATTCTATCATTCGCCCAGTTGGGCTATCAACCGGCGCCGGGCGGAGGCCCGTGCGGAGGCGGCGATGCTATTTAATGGGAAGCTGCAGAACGACGTGGAGAGTCTCATCTCCACTACGAACCGACTGTCGGAGAGTTTGAACGAGCTGCGGGAAACGGTGCGCCGGCAGCAGTTCCGCATCAACGAGCTGGAGAACGCGATGCGGGAGAACCGCGCGCCGATGGTGGATGCGTCCGCCAGCTTCGCGGCGGACGAGGCGCGGCAGCGGGAGCTGGCGGCGGCGGTGACCGAGATGCGGAAGGCGCTCGGCTCGGTGCAGGAGCGCCTGGGCGAGCACGAGCAGGGGATGCGCTGGCTTTACCAGAAGTTGACGGAGAGCGGCGCGGCGGCTAAGGACTCCCGATGAGCGCTCCCCTTGGCGACGGCCCGCCGGACGCGGCGCCCGCCCCCGGCGAGGACGGCGGAGTGCGCTTCGCCTGCCCCCAGTGCGGGGGCGAGGTGTCGGTGTCGCAGGTGCAGGGAGACCGCTGCCCGCAGTGCGGCTTCGAGTTCAAACGCTTCAGCCCCGGCGAGCAGCGGACCGCGCAGGACTACCTGGCGGTGCTGACGGGGGAGAAGCACCTGGTGACCTTGCCCGAAGGAAAGGGCTTTGTAATCGCACACGAGTAGAGCCGATGCTCCACCCGTCTCACACCTTCTGGAAGAATCCGTTGTTCCGCCACGAGCTGGCGCGGGGCCGCCGCCGCGCCTGGACCGCCGGCCTGTCTGTGGCGAACGCGGTGTACGTGTGGCTTTTCGTGATGGCGCGCATCCTGCCGGGCCTGGCGCACGAGGGCGCCGCCGGCGGCGCGCAAACGGCGCATGCCGCCTTCAACTACGCGCCGTGGACGCTGGTCGGCACGCTGCTGCTCTCGCTGAGCGCGCACTGGCTGGTCCCCACCTTCCTGGCGGGGGCGCTCTCGCCGAGCTACGAATTGCGGCTGCTGAACCTGATGGTCCGCGCCCGCCTCACCGACGAGCAGGCGTTCCGCAGCCTGGTCGCGGCCCGCATTGCGCCGCTCGTTTTCGGCGCGGCGCCGCTGCTCCTCGTGCTGCCCGTCCTGGCGATGCACGGGCTGGACCACCTGGCGCCGGCGCTGGCCGCGCTGGGAGCGGCGCTGCTGTGGGGCGCGCTCGCGGCGGGCGTAAGCCTGTGGACGGGCGCCAGCTTCTCGCGCGTGGCGCTGGGGACCGTCTGCGCGTACGTCATCCTTTCGGTGGTGCTGCCGGCCCTCATCGGGCTGGTCGCCTATGGGATTGGGATCGGGTGCAGCGCGGGGCGGCCAAACCGGGACTTCGTGTTCCGCGCCGCCGCAGCACTTACGTGGAGCCTGCTTGTCACCGGCTGCGCCGCCTGTTTCTGGGACGCCGCCATCCGCCGCCTCTTTCCCGAGCGCCAGCGACCCCTCTGGCAGGAAGCGCCCGTCATCCGCTGGGAGCCGTAGGGGTTTCAGGTTTCGGGTTTCAGGTTGCCGATCCCCAATCTGACCACCTCACTCCAGTGCTGCTCCGGCGTCGATCCAGGCTTTGAGGAGGGAGAGTTGCTCGGGAGTGGCGTCGCGGTCCGGCGGCATGTGTGGGTTGCGGTCGCCGCTCATCGTGAGGTAGAGCATGCTCTGGTCGCTGCGGCCGGGAACGACGCCGGGACCGCGCCGCGAGCCGGAGCGCATCCGCTCCGGCGTGGAGAGCGAGTAGCCGCCGTCCGCGCGGCCCTCGCGGTGGCACGTCAGGCAGTTCACCTCCAGCAGTGGTTGGATGTCGCGACGATAGCTGACGGCGCGGGGCGCCGGCGCGAGCCACACAGCGCCTCCCGGCGCCGTCGAGGGAAGGTCCGCCTCGAGGACAACCTCCAGCGCGCTCCCCAGACGCTTCACGCTGCGGATGCGGCCGGTGGGACCGGTCCCCGCCTGGGTGGACCGGCGGACCTGCGCCTCTTGCCCCACCTCCAGGCGCTCCGCCCACTCGGGGCAGTCGGGAGTCAGGTCCACGCGTACCCGGCCCTTTGGCGAGGCGAGCACGCGTCCCGGCGCGCCGCGCGCATCCAGCCGCGCCAGGGCGCGAAGGGTCTGCTGGCGGCGGAACCGCGCGAGGCTCACCTCATCCAGGGTGGCGCGGGCCGTCCGGAACTCCGCGCCGCTGCGGCTGCCGGTGTTCATCCAGAGGCGCGTTCCCGGCGCGATCCGAAACACGTAGATCGGCTCCTCGCGCAGTATCAGCGACGTCTCCCGCCCGTACTCTACCGTTAGCGGGGCGCCGACGACCTGGTTCGCCGCAACGTCCAGCAGCTCGACGGTGAAGCGGTAGTTATCGCGGTCCTGGCTTACCATGCGGTAGCAGCGCCCGGCGCGGGCCAGCTCCGAGATCTCGTCCGCAATCTCGACGGCGGTCCAGGCGGGCTGGCCCTTATCGGCGGCGGGCTGCAGCTTCAACTGCATGCGCTCGCCCTTGAGGAACTCCTCCGGCATGGCTCCCGGCGCTCCGAAGCGCCAGAGGGAAGTGGAGGGCTGGAGCCGGAACGCATAGGGGCGGCCATCCTCGCCGGTGGCGCCCCCGGCGCCCGTCGCCGTATCCAGGGCGTCGAGCACGGCAGTCACGCGACGCGGTTCCAACGCCGGCCGCCGTGCGAGGGGCGCGGGACGTGCGAGCGGCGCCGGCGGTCGGCGCGGCGCGGCCTGGGGGGTATGGAGACCGCCGAAGGCCGCTAGCGAGAGGATCAGGCAGGCAGGCGTCCAGCGGAACAGGCGGGCGGCCAGGGACATACGTTTCTCCCCGCAGAAGCAAGTGCATCTATAGGTTAGGGCGTTCGGAGGGGCCGCGTCCGCCTCCTGCGCGGCAGGAGGGCGAACGGTGGTCCGCGCGGCGCGCGCCATGGTTATAATGGATCAACGTTGGGCGCCGTCCGCACGCGGGGAGAACAGGCAGCAGTTATGGGCAGCAAGGCCGGAATGCGTTCAGGGAAAGCCGCCAGCTATTTGCTGGTCGCACTGTTGGGCGGCGTGGTGGGCGGAATGTCGAGCCGCATGGTGGGCGCCGGGCCGGGGCCGCTCCCGGTGCTGGGCGGGAACATCCGTCCGTACACCGAGGTGGTGGAGCGCGGCCAGCCGGCCGCCACGGGTGAGACGGTCGTCCGCGTCGTTCACGACGTAGGCCCGGCCGTGATCAGCATCAACACCCTGTCGCGGCGCAACCGTCCGGAGGGCTTCTTCGGCGTCTTTGGCGGCGAGCCGGACGTCGCGGAAGGCCAGGGCTCCGGGTTCATCATCAACGGCCGCGACCGGCTCGCCGTCACCAACAACCACGTGGTGGAGAACGCCAACCGGATTGAGGTGACGCTGCCCGACAAGCGCTCCTTTTCCGCCGAGGTGGTGGGCACGGACCCGTTCGGCGACACGGCCCTCATCCGTCTCTCGGGCGGCGGAGACCTGCCGGAGATCAAGTTCGGCGACTCCGACAAGCTGAAGATCGGGCAGGTGACCATCGCCATTGGGAACCCGCTGGGGCTGCGGAATAGCGTCACGCAGGGCGTGCTGAGCCAGATGGGCCGCGAGCTGCCCGGTAACAACGGCATCCCGCTGGACAACCTGCTCCAGACCGACGCCGCCATCAATCCCGGCAACAGCGGCGGCCCTCTCATCGACGCCTACGGAACCGTCATCGGGATGAACACCGCCATCATCTCCACGGCCCAGGGCATCGGGTTCGCGGTCGCGGCGAACTCCATCAAGCGCTCCGTCTCCGACATCCTCAAGTACGGCAAGGCCATCCGGCCCTGGATCGGCGTGTCGATGGTGGACCTCACGCCGGCGGAAGCCCGCGAGCGGGGCATCCCCGGCCGCAATCTGCAGGGCGTGGCTATCGACCGGGTGGTGCGGGGCAGTCCCGCGGAAAAGGCGGGCCTCGAGTCGAACGACGTCATCAACGAGCTGAACGGCCAGAAGGTCAACCGGAAGGAAGACCTGCGGCAGTCGATCCGGCAGCTGCACCCCGGCGACAAGATCACCCTGAAAGGCACGCGGGAAGACAAGCCGCAGACCTGGACCG
>Ga0256860_1000053_pt1 | contig 8525 bp, 7 predicted proteins | sample BONt14_FD_181170 | JGI IMG/M metagenome (GOLD analysis project Ga0256860, IMG submission 181170) | Terrestrial sediment cell enrichment communities from Utah, United States - BONCAT_SYTO_Terrestrial_sediment - 14 | ecosystem: Environmental > Terrestrial > Deep subsurface > Rock core/Sediment...
GATCCTGATCGTCGTCAACATCCTGCTGTACGTCTTCAAAGCGCCGTTCTTCATCTGGTAAAGCCACCCCTGCCTCGCCCTTCGGATCTGTCGCTGCTGGGCTCCGCCGTCGCCGCCTCCAGCGCCGGCTGGTCCGCCCTCGAAGCCTGGCGGCAGCGCGACGCCACCCTCGCTTCGGGCGCGCTGCTCACGCTGCTCGTGGCCGCGCTGCTGCTCCGCCGCGACCCGCCGCGCCAGCGCGGCTCGCGGCAGGACGCGCTGCTCTCCCTCCCGGCGCTCGTGGGGCCAGCCTTCCTCGGAGCCGCAACCCGCCTCGGTGCGCCGCTGTTCTCGCTGGTCCCCGTGGGAGTGGCCCTGGTCGTCGGCGGCTGCCTGTTCGCGGGGGCGTCACTGCTCGCGCTGGGGCGCAGCTTCGGAGTCTTCCCGGCGCGGCGCGCGCTCGTCACTCATGGCCCCTATGCCTGGGTGCGCCATCCCGTCTATCTCGGCGAGCTGATCGCGCTGCTCGGACTCTGCCTCCAACGCGCCACCCCGGCGGCGCTCGGGTGGACCGCTCTCATCATCGGCGCGGTAGCGCTCCGCGTCCGCCTGGAAGAGCGCGTGCTCGCCGCCGATCCCGCTCACGCCGCTTACCGGAAGCGGGTCCGCTTTCGCCTCCTGCCCCACATCTGGTAGACGGGCAATCGACGCCCCGATCAAGAGCAGTGCCGCGGCCGTGACGGCGTGCTCGATTGCCGCCGGCGCCAACGCCCCCGCAGGGTCGGGGCGCCGCTGTCCACCTCGGGTAAGGCCGCAATAGATCGCGCGGGCCGTGTCCCATAATGAAAGAGACCCGGCGCGGCAAGGAAAACCTGCCTCCAGACAGCAACCTCCCATTCGTGCCTCACGTACTAGACGAGCAGTGAATTCAAACGCGCGGGCCGGAAACCCTTGTCGCCGGAGGCGGCCCCTGTGATCCCCCCATGCGAGGGGGGATAGCTCGCAGCGCCATTCGGACGCCCGTGAACTCCGCTTTGCACCGGCCTCAGCGCGGCGACGCGGGGACTTGCAAAGGAGACGGTCGCCCGGAGGGAGCGGCTAGTCCCGCGCAGTTTGCGGGACGTCAGAGCGACCGGGAGGGCCAATGGTCGCGGGAGGGCGTCCGAATGGCGCAAGGGCTGGGGGGAGACTTCTCGTTCACGGCGGTCATACTGACAAAGAAAGCAACCTTTGGAAACGGTGTATCCCATCTTCCTGTCGGTCGTGGCGCAACCGCTCTGCGTTCTTCTGTAACGTCTGTGTCCATCTGTGTCGAGTTCTCACCATGGCCCGCCCGTAGATGAGGGTTTTCTCCGTGCCCGAGCCCTGTCGATCCCTGGCCGTCGCTATCACCGGCGCGAGCGGAACGCTCTACGCGACCCGCTTTCTCGCGCGGGCGGTGCGCTACTTCGATCCGCTCTACCTCACCCTCTCGGGGCCCGCCGTCCGCGTGGCGCGCGAGGAGCTGGGGCTGGAGCTGGACCTGGAGCGCTTCGAGCCGCGCCAGCTCTTACCGGGTGTTCCGGGCGCGGAGAAGATCCGCTACTATCGGAAGACGGACTACGACGCACCCTTCGCCAGCGGCTCGGCGGCGCCCGACGCAATGGTTGTTGTTCCCTGCTCGATGGGGACGCTCGGGCGGATCGTGGCGGGCACGTCGGACGATCTGGTCCACCGGGCCGCCGACGTGATGCTGAAGGAGCGCCGGAAGCTGATCCTGGTGATCCGGGAGACGCCGCTCAGCCTGGTCCACGCCCGCAACATCCTCGCCGCCACGGAGGCGGGAGCGACCGTGATGCCAGCCGCGCCGGGGCTCTACCACCGGCCGGCGAGTGTGGAAGACATGGTGGACTTCGTCGTCTTCCGCCTCCTCGATCACCTGGGCGTCCGCGACAAGGAAGCGCGCCGGTGGATGGTGGAGCCAGAGTAGCGCGCCCGCGCGGCGCGAGGGGAGCAACGATGACAGCGCAATCGATGACGCAGGCAGTGGGGGTGTGGGGGCGGCTCCGGATCATCCTGGAGATGATCAAGTTCGAGCATACCGTCTTCGCCCTACCGTTCGCCCTGATGGCGGCGCTGCTGGCGGCGGGAGGCCTGCCCCCGGCGCGCGCGACGTTCTGGATTCTGATGGCGATGGTGGGCGCCCGCAGCAGCGCGATGGCGTTCAACCGCGTCGTCGACTGCGAGTTCGACCGCCGCAATCCGCGCACGGCCGTCCGGGCGCTGCCCGCCGGGCAGTTGACGCCCGCCCAGGTATGGCTGTTCGTCCTGGCGACCACGGCGCTGTTCCTGGCGGCCTCATGGCAGTTGAACCCGCTCACGCTCGCCCTCTCGCCCGTGGCGCTGGCGGTCATCTGGGGCTACTCCTTCACCAAGCGCTTCACGTCCTTCTGCCACGTTGTCCTGGGCCTCGCCATCGGCATCGCGCCCTCCGGCGCGTGGATCGCGGTGCGTGGCAGTCTCGATTGGGCGCCGGTGCTCCTCACCGCCGCGGTGATGCTCTGGGTCGGCGGGTTCGACGTGATCTACGCCTGCCAGGACGTGGAGTTCGACCGGGGGCACGGGCTCCGGTCGATGCCGGCGCGGCTCGGCGTAGCGGGCGCCTTGCGCGTGAGCCGCCTCATGCATGGCCTCACGGTCGTCCTTCTGCTCGCGCTGCCTCGGCTGGTCCCGTTGGGCGCGGTCTACCTGCTCGGCGTGGGCGTGGTGGCCGCGCTGCTGGCGTACGAGCACAGCCTGGTGAAGCCGGATGATCTCTCCAAGGTCAACGCGGCGTTCTTTACCGTCAACGGCTGGGTCAGCATCGCCCTGTTCCTGTTCACCGCCGCCGATGTGGCGCTGCGGTCCGCCTTGGCGAATTGAGATGAGGACCCCATGCCCCAGGAGTTGATGACGATCGATTTCTACACAGACGGCGCCTGTCCGGGCAACGGCCGGTCACCCGACGGTGGGCCGATGGGGGCGGGGATCGTCGGCCGGGCGGGCAAGGTGGAGCGAGAGTGGGCGATTCCCCTCGGCCTCGGCACGAACCAGAAGGCGGAGCTAATGGCGATCCGCGAGGCGCTGCTCAAGGTGAAGGACCGGCCCGGTACGGTGGTCCGCATCCATACCGACAGCGCCTACGCCATCGGCTGCCTCACCCAGAACTGGAAAGTGAAGGCGAACAAGGAGCTGGTGGATGAAGTCCGGCGCCTCGCGTCGGAGTGCGCGCGCTTCCAGATGTCGAAGGTGGCGGGGCACGCGGGGGTGCCCGCCAACGAGCGCGCGGACGAGCTGGCGGTGCGCGCCGCGGTAACCGGCGAGTATTACAGCGGCAGTTAATTGCGAAACCCTGTCGTTCGCAAGTAGGAAAACGCAACCTCGACAAGCAATCAGTAGCTCGACAGCCGGGGCCCACCCTGGCCTGCTTTGTCTGTCGGGAGCGTGTTGATGGTCCAGATACAGCACAGAAACTCGCGGGTTATCCTCTTGCAGCGCGACGCCGACACGCTGGAGGGGGCGGATCTCCGCGAGGCTGGGCTGGCGGGGGCCGACCTGGAGAAATGGAACCTGGGCGGCGCCCGGCTGGCCCAGGCGAACCTCCTCTCGGCAAGGCTGCGCGGGGTGATCCTCCAGGGCTGCGATCTTTCGGGCGCGAACCTGGAAGGCGCGAACCTGGAAGGCGCCGACATCCGCCGCGCCAACCTCTGGCGGGCGCGGCTCATCGACGCCAACCTGGAGCGGGCCGACTTCTCCAACGCCGACCTCAGCCACGCGAACCTGCTGGCGGCCCGCGCGCAGGGCGCCGTGTTCCGGGGCGCCGCCCTCTACCGCACCTATCTCGACGAGATCGACCTTCGCGGCGCCGATCTCTCGCAGGCGCTGCTGGAAGGCGCCCGGCTGCTGGACGCCAACCTCACGGGAGCGACCCTCTACCAGGCCAACCTGAACGAGGTCAGCCTGAGCTTCGCGAACCTGACCGGCGCGAATCTCACCGGCGCGCGGCTGGCCGGCGCCACGCTGAAGAGCGCCGTGCTGTGCGACGCCGACCTGACGGAAGCCGTGCTGGTGGAGGTGAGCCTCCTCCGCGCGGACCTCAGCGGCGCGCAGTTCTGTCGCACGGACCTCCGCGAGGCCAATCTCGCCGGCGCTCGCCTGGTCCGCGCCGATCTCTCGGACGCCCGCCTCTACGGCGCGAATCTCCAGGGGGCCGACCTTCGCTACGCCAATCTCTGCGGCGCCGACCTCTCCGGCGCGCACCTCCTGCAAGACACGGCCCTCGCCGGCGCCATGTATGACGTCGCCACCCTATGGCCCTCCGGCTTCCGCCCCCACGAGCGCGGCGCCCGCCAGGTCGTTCGCCTCTAATTCTGGACTGTTCGAACTTCTCGACACAGAGGGACCCAGATTCAGACGAGAAGAGCACAGATAGAGCCGAGAATTGACAGGGTAGGTACGGCGAAGATTAGGACGCCCGTGGGCGGGCCAGCGCTGCGAGCACTGCATAGTCCAGGCTCTTCTTCCCCATCTGTGTCCCATCTGTAATATCTGTGTCCTTCTGTGTCTAAAAGCCCTGGTCGATGCCGACCCAGTCTGGAGAAGTGATGAAGCCCGGAAGCGAGCGAATCATCGTGGCGTTGGATACGCCGGAAGTGGCGCAGGCCGTCCGGTGGGTGGAGCAGTTGGCGGGAACGGTCGGGGCGTTCAAGGTGGGGCTGGAGTTCCTGCACGCGGCCGGGCCAGAGGGCGTGCGCGCCGTCCAGGCCGCCGGCGCCGGCCGCGTCTTCATCGACGGCAAGTTCTCCGACATCCCAAACACGGTCGCCGGCGCCGTCCGCTCCACCTGCGCGCTGAACCCCTGGCTGGTGAACGTCCACGCGATGGCCGGCCCGGCGGCGATGCGGGCGGCCTATGAGGCGGCGCAGGAATGCGCCCGGGCCAACGGCGCGCCCCGTCCGCTGCTCCTCGCCGTCACCGTGCTCACCAGCCTCGACCGCGACGCCCTCCGCGCCATCGGCGTTGGCGCGGAGGTGCAGGACACCGTCGTCCGGCTGGCGCTGCTGGCCCGAGAGGCGGGCCTCGACGGCGTGGTCGCCTCTCCGCTGGAGATCCAGGCGATCCGGGAGGTCTGCGGCGACGGCTTCCTCATCGTCACGCCCGGCGTCCGCCCCGCCGGCGGCGCCACCCACGACCAGTCTCGCGTCGCCACCCCCGGCGCCGCCATCCGCGCCGGCGCGGATTACCTCGTGCTGGGCCGCGCCATCACCGCCGCCGCCGACCCGCGCGCCGCCGCCGAAAGCATCGCCGCCGAAATCGCCGCCGCCGGCTGACCGGGAGGTCTCGACACAGAACGGGCCGGCCCAGGAAGAACACAGAGGGACACAGAGAAGACAGAATGGACACAGGGGAGAATGCGGAGCGACGACTTCAATCTGCATTCATCTCTTACGCTCGGTCCCTGGCGCCTGCTGCGGGAATCCGGCTGCATCTCCACCAGCCCGCGAAGGCGGGCTTTGCCTGGGATAGCCGCGAGTTCACTCGCCGCGATGCTGGCTCCCATCTGTGTTCTTCTGTAATATCTGTGTCCCTCTGTGTTGAAGATCCCGCATGCGCTCTCGTGACGACTACCTTGACCAGGAGCGGCGGCTCCTCGCGCCATACGCGGTCCGGGCGGAGGCGAGCCGGGGCCGCGCTCACCCGGAACCGGAGCACCCCCTGCGCTCCGCCTTCGAGCGCGACCGCGACCGCATCATCCACAGCAGCGCCTTCCGCAAGCTGGAATACAAGACCCAGGTCTTCGTCAACCACGAGGGCGACTACTACCGCACCCGCCTCACGCACACGCTGGAGGCGACCCAGCTCACTCGCTCCCTGGCCCGCTTCCTCCGGCTGAACGAAGACCTCGCGGAAGCCATCGCGCTCGTCCACGACGTCGGCCATCCCCCATTCGGCCACGCCGGCGAGGACGCGCTCCAGACGCAGATGGCCGCGCATGGCGGCTTCGAGCACAACCTCCAGGGCCTCCGGGTGGTCGACCGCCTCGGCTCGCCGTACCCCGGCTTTCCCGGCCTCAACCTCACCTGGGAGGTGCGGGAGGGGATCGCCAAGCACAGCAAGTCGTTCGACACCGAGCGCCTGGTCCCGGAGTTCGCCGAGTTCGGAGAGACCCGCTGGCCGTCGCTGGAGGCGCAGATCGTGGACGCCTGCGACGAGATCGCCTACAACGCCCACGACGTAGACGACGGCCTCACCGCGGGCCTCATCACGCTCGCTCAACTGGAGGCCGTCCCGCTCTGGAGGGAGCTTTCCGGCCGCCACGGCCGCGCCGCGCTCACGCCCGAGCAGGCGAAGTACCTGGGCGTCCGCGCCCTCATCAACGCACAAGTGCAGGACGTGGCTCGGACGGCGGAAGCGCGCATCGCGGAGTGGGGGATCGACTCGCCCGATGCGGCCCGGCGCGCGCCCGGCTGCACCGCCACCCTCAGCCCGGAGATGCAGGAGCGAAACGGCGAACTGCGGCGCTTCCTGCGGGAGAACGTCTACTCGAACTTCCGCGTCTGCCGCATGGCCATCAAGGCCCGGCGAGTGCTGGAGGCGTTGTTCCACTCCTACGTGGAGTTCCCCAGCCAGCTCCCGCCGGGCGTCCTGTCGTCTCACGTGGACCTGCCGCGCGCCGTCTGCGACTACCTCGCCGGCCTCACCGACCGCGAGGCCCTCGCCGAGCACCGCCGTCTCTTCGATCCGGACATCAACACCTGAGCGCCTTCGTCGCGCTATCCGTCACAGCTCGGACAGCTCCACCCGCCGCCCTTCCTTCGCGCTCCGGATGGCGCCGAACACCATCGCCAGCGACTGGAGGTTGTCTTCCGCGCTGCACTCCGGCTGGCGGTCTTCCCGGACTGCCGCGAAGAACTCGTCCAGGATTGCCTGCTCCGGCGCCGGCACGGCCAGTGGGAAGATCTCCCGGCGCGACTTCTCCGGCGTCCGGTGCAGGTGAGTGTGCCACATGCTCGTCTTGTCCCAGTCGATGGAGCCTTCGGGTCCCTCGATCCGCCAGTCGCCGTTCCAGCTCGTCTGCGAGCCCACGGCGCATCCCACGGACACATGCGTCGCCACCAGCCCGTCCGCGTAGTGGAAGACGATGGCGTGGGCGGCGTCGCCCTGGTGCCAGCCCCACGGATGGTTCCAGGTGATGGCCTGGACGCTCGCCGGGTCCTGCCCCAGCACGTAGCGCAGCAGGTCGAAGTGGTGGACCATCATGTCGTTGATGAGCATGAACGGCTGCGTGACGTAGTGGGAGCCGGGCGCGTCCGCCCAGGGCATGTAGAACCGCACGTCGCACTGCCCGGGCTTCCCGATGAGACCCTCCGCCAGGCGCTGGCGGGTGGTGCGCGGAAAAGACGTGAACCGGTAATTCTGCGTAATCATGTGCTTCACGCCCGCCCGCCGCCCACTCTCGACGACTTCTCGCGCCCGCCCGAAGTCGTCGCTCAGCGGCTTCTCGCCCAGTACGTGCAGCCCCGCCGCGAACGCCTGCTCCGCGATCTCGTGGTGAACGGCCGGCGGCGTCACGTCCAGCACGAAGTCCGGCTTCACCCGCTCCAGCGCCTCCTCCAGTGTGGAGAAGATCGTCTCTGCAGGCACGTCATGCTGCTCGACCGCGCGCCGGCGGTTCGCCTCCAGCGGCTCCACGCAGCCCGCAATGCCGCAGTCTTTCCGCTGGCGGATCTGCCGGATCCAGTGCAGCCCGCGCCCTCCCAGTCCGGTGATGATACAGTCCATGCTCGTCTCCTCGCGCCTACGGCTTCTGCGCCGCGGCGATGCACTCGCGGACGTAGTCCAGGCTTCGCGCCAGGTTCGCCGCCTTCTCCTCCGGCGTGGCGCCCGTAATCCCGCACTCGTACGCCATGTAGCCCGTGAACCCCACCTCGACCAGCGCCTTGAACGCCGCGATCAGGTCGATGTCGCCCGTGCCCGGCTCCATGCGCGTGTTGTCGGCCAGGTGCAGATGCGAGGTGTAGCGGCCTACTTCCCGCAGCGCCTTCGGGGTGTCCGTTTCCTCGATGTGCATGTGGAACAGGTCGCTCAGCAGCCCGATACCGGCCACGCCCGCCTTCTCGATGATGCGGACGCCGTCCGCCTGGCGGCGGAGGTAGTGCTGCTCGTAGCGGTTCAGCGGCTCCAGCATGAAGAGCGTGTGGTTCGCGGCGGCGTGCGGGCCTACTTCCCGGCACACGGCCGCCATCAGCTCGTCTTCGATCTGCACCGGGCTCATATACGGCGCCAGGTCCGGCACGCGCGCCGCTCCGAAGATGGGCGGGACGATCTGCCCCACGGCGCCCACCAGCCCGCAGAACTCCAGGATCGCCTTGCTCCCGTCGATGCTCTTCCGCCGCTTCGCCGGGTCCGGGTCCAGAAAGTCGAAGCTGGTGTTTCCGTCGGCGTCCGCGTTGCCGCACACGCTGCAAATCGGCAGCAGGTCGCCGATCTCCGCCGCCTCCTTCTGCATCTTGGGCAGCCCGCCGCCC
>Ga0256860_1000058_pt1 | contig 8369 bp, 8 predicted proteins | sample BONt14_FD_181170 | JGI IMG/M metagenome (GOLD analysis project Ga0256860, IMG submission 181170) | Terrestrial sediment cell enrichment communities from Utah, United States - BONCAT_SYTO_Terrestrial_sediment - 14 | ecosystem: Environmental > Terrestrial > Deep subsurface > Rock core/Sediment...
GCTGGTCCGTGGGCGCAATCCCCATCGCGAGGGCGTTCACCAGGCAGTTGCCGCGGTAGGAGGGGTCGAACACCACCTCGCCCACCACGTTCGGGACGCCGATGGAGTTGCCGTACCCGCCGATGCCGTGGACTACCCCGGCGAGGAGGTAGCGCGTGTAGGGATCGGAGAGCGGCCCGAACCGGAGGGAGTTTCCGGAGGCGATGGGCCGGGCGCCGCACGTGAAGATGTCTCGCACGATGCCGCCGACGCCGGTGGCGGCGCCCTGGTACGGCTCCACCTGGGAAGGGTGGTTGTGGCTCTCCACCTTCATCACCACGGCCAGCTCCGGCGTGAGATAGAAGCCGCCGCTGTCCGCCCCCACGAGAACCTGCGCCCGGCTGCTGGTGTTCGGCAGCGTGCGGAGGACGTTGCGGCTCTTCGGATAGCCGCAGTGCTCGCACCACTCCACGGAGAACATCGCAATCTCCGTGAGCGTCGGCTGCCGGCCCAGCCCTTCGAGGATGCGCTCGTACTCATGGGGCGTGAGGCCCCAGTCGTAGGCGGCCTGGCGGAGCTGCTCGGGGGTCAACTGCGGGATAGTGGTTTCGAGTTTCAAGTTTCGGGTTTCGAGTCGTCCGGTAGCTGGGGCGGCCGCGTTACCGGGTTTTGCGGACAGGCTTCGTGGTCTTGGGCCTCGGCGCGGCAGGGCGCGCGGGAGTGGGCTTCGCCGGCGTAGGCGCAGTCTTCATCGGCGTCGGGTCTGTCGCAGGCTTCGCAGGGTCCGCCTTCGCCGGATCGGTCTTGGGCGGGTCCAGCTTCACTGGCTCGAACTGAACCCAGCGAGTTTCCACAGTGCGGCCGGTGGGCACGTCCCAGGTGGCGGGCGCCGCGCCGGCCGGGAACACCTGCCCCGCCTGGTGGACGCCGACTTCATCCATCCAGTTGACGGTGAGCTTCGTCGAGTCTTTGCCGCCCGTGTCGTAAACCAGGTGCGCCTCACACCGGGCGTAGCTCTTGCCGCCGTCGTTGCTGAAGCGCACCTGAACGGCGGACGCCTTCGGGTCGCTCAGCTCGGCGGAGCCCCAGCAGAAGCTCTGCGACCAGAAGTCCTTCGGCTCGTCGCCCCGCCGCGTGACGGTCCAGTCCTTCAGCATCGCCTTCCAGCTCTTGCCGGCGTCGGTCGAGTACTCGATCTGGTACTTCACCGTCGGCGCGGGTGGATTGCCCGATTGGACGTGCGCGGCAGCGTAAACCGTCACGGCGCGCTCGCCCCGAGGCGCGGCAAGCTGGAGCGTCACTTTGGGAGTTCCGAAGTCGCCGTCTACGAGGTGCGCCCGCGCCTGGTCGCGGTTCGGTCCGGCGGATATCACTGCCCGGCCGGAAGCCTGAAAGGTGAACCGCGTGCCGCCGTCCTTGAGGCGCGGCATCGTGGAAACGCTTGCCTGGCAGACGGTGGTCATCGTCAGCCCCGACGGCGCCAGCGCCTTGGGTCCGGCGCCCAGCCGGAGGAGATACTGGCGGCGGCCCTTCACCGCATCCGTCAGGTCCGCGCGTCCCGCGATCCGCCCGAACTCCTTCCAGGTCTTTCCCTGGTCCACGGAGACGGAGACGTCGCAGCTGGGGACGCCCGTGAGGACGAGGCCATTCTTGCCGCCGCGCTCGTAGACGCCCCAGGGCTCGTCGTTGGGAGGCGTCGCTCCGATGATGTATGGGGTGTAGAACTCGAACGTCACCTCGTCCGCACTCTCCTTCACCACGCCCTCTTTGTAATCGGCGGTGGCGAAATCGGGACGGTAGGTGTATACCGCGTTGGCATAGCGGGCCTGGCCGGGACGGTAGCCCGCGCCGCGCTGGGAGCCGTGCATCTTCTCCGGCTGGTTCACCCAGGTCTGCGAGCGCTCTGGGCCGGGGATGCTGTCCGTCTTGTAATTCCGGCCCCAGAACACGAAGGTCTTGCCGTCTTCCAGGCCCGGCTGAAGGTAGCGGCGGAAGGTTTCGCCGCGCCGCAGGTGGACGGTGGGCGGCGGGCCGCTGTAGCCCGCCAGGTACTCCGCCGTCTCATAGCTGCGGTAGACGCCGCCGTCGCCCGCGTCCAGGCCGGCCACCAGCCAGCCGTGCTGCTTCTGCGGCAGGTAGCTCCGGTTGATCATCTGGCCCAGGTTGGCGCGGACCTCCGGAATGGAGAGCAGCGCCGTCCCTTCTTTGTTGAAGATGACGGTGGAGATGTCGTGGTCCAGCAGCGCCCACTTCCCGGCGCCGTACGGGCCGCCGGTGAGAAACACCTCGAAGGAGTTGTGACCGGTGACGCCCACGCCCCGGCCCCGGTTGTGGCCCAGGAGGGCGTTCATCTCCGCCACCCACTGGGAATGCGTGGTGCCGCAAAGGCCGAACCCGTGGGCGAAGAGGCCCGTCCAGTACTCCCGCGTGCGCAGGTCGCCGCCCGCCGTAAAGCCGCCGCCCCACAGGTCTTCCGCGCCCTCTTCTCCGTGCCAGTAGTGGGTGTTCCGCCAGAACCAGGACGCGAGCGCTTTCTGCTCGTCCGTTTTCGGATCGATGCCGGTGGCGCGGCGGTACGCCTCCGCCTGGGTGGCGAAGAGGCGGTCGAACGTGGACATCGCCAGCTCGCCCGGATACCAGGGATGGTCCGAGCGCACCTGCGGATCTCCCACCCCCGCGCAGGCGGGCAGGGCCGAAACCAGAGACAGCAGCGCGCCCAAGGGGGCGATCAGTTTACGGGGCATCTTACTTCTCCCCAATTGAGCGTGTGGGTGTGGCGATGTATGGGTGTGTGGGTGTGCTGGGCACGTTAGTTATTGCGTGCGAAGAAGCTGTGAGTGGCCAGAATGCATGAGAAACCCCTTCGGCTTCTCCCGGGTACGGTAGTCATTGCGAGGGAGCCCTAGCGACTGCGGCAATCCCCTCAGATAGCTGGTACCGGCTTATTCGGAGGGGATTGCCACGCTGCGCTTCTCCGTCGCTCCGCTCGCAAGGACTACCGTACGCGCCTACCGCTCAATCCGCGTTCCGAAATCTACTCACCCACACACCGCAAGTCTACGAAAACGACCGCGCCACGCTCTCGAACAACCGGCGACCGTCCTCCGAGCCCAGCAGCGGTTCGGCGGCGCGCTCTGGGTGCGGCATCAGCCCTACTACGTTCCCGGCGGCGTTGCTGACGCCGGCGATGTTCTCCAGGCTGCCGTTCGGGTTGGCCTCCGGGCTCGGCATGCCGGAGAGATCGCAGTAGCGCAGCACGATCTGGCCGTTCGCCCGCATCTCGTCCAGCACTTCGGGGTCCGCGTAGTAGTTGCCCTCCCCGTGAGCGATGGGCAGGCGCAGCAGCGCGCCCGTCTCACAGCCCTGGAAGAACGGCGACTCCGGGTTCTCCACCCGCAGGTTCACCCACTTGCAGGCGAACTGCTGGCTCCGGTTCCGCAGCATGGCGCCCGGCAGCAGGCCGGCCTCCAGCAGCACCTGAAACCCATTGCAGATGCCGAGCACCGGCTTGCCTGCGTCCGCAAACTCCCGCACCGCGCCCATCACGGGGCTGAAGCGGGCGACCGCCCCGGCGCGGAGGTAATCGCCGTGGGCGAAGCCGCCGGGCAACACGAGGGCGTCCATGTCGGAGAGGTCCGTCTCCTCGTGCCACACGTAGCGCGCCTCCTGGCCGAGGACGTCCTGCGCCACATGGAGCGTGTCCAGGTCGCAGTTCGTCCCGGCGAAGACGACCACGCCCCAGCGGAATTTGGAAGGGAGCGCCTCGCTCATGCGTCAGGCTTCTCCACTCAGGGTGATGGAATACTGCTCGATAACGGGATTCGCCAGCAGCTTCTGGCACATCTCCCGCACCAGCTCCTCATCGGCGCCCGGGGCCAGCTCCAGCTCCACGTACTTGCCCACGTGGACGTCGTCCACGGAATCGAAGCCGAGGCGGTGGAGCGCGTGCTTCACGACGGCTCCCTGGGCGTCCAGAACCGTCGGTTTGAGGCGAATGGTGATCTTGGCTTTGGGCATGAGGGTGGTCCCGCCGGGTTCGGCCTCGCACGCGGAAAGAAGCGACGGGCCGGGGGCGCGTGCTCATGATAGCCTACCGGCGGCGACGAAGGCAAGGCGGCCCCTCCGGCCGCCTACCCAGGCAGGCGATCTTGCGCGCCCCAGAACCCGCTACATCGGCGGGAGAATTCGGGGTGGACGGCGAACTGAGACGGCAAGGGAGCAAGCTGATGATCGCCGTTCTGCTGGCGGGGGGAAGCGGCCGAAAGTTCTGGCCGTACAACGAGGTCCGCAACAAGTGCGCGTTCCCGGTGGGGAACGCGCCCGCCATCCGGCGGCTGGCTGAACAGCTCCTGGAGGCGGGAGTGACTGGCCTCGTCGTGGTCCTGGGTCCGCGCCCCGGCTCGGTGCGCGCGGCGCTGGCCGGGTTGGAGGACCGCATCCGTTATGTGGAGCAGCCGCAGCCGCTCGGGACGGCCGACGCGGTGTGCCGGGCGCTGGAGGAGATGGATGAGGCGCCGTTTCTGGTTGCGTGCGCCGATGTGGTGACCACGCCGGAGACGGTTGCGGCCCTGGTGGGGGCGCTGCGGACGGATGCGCCAACCGTGGCCGTGGCGCAGCCGCTCGACGGCGACCGCCCCGGCGACTGGATCACGGCGAAGGTCCGGAACGGCGCTCTGGAGGCGTTCGAAGGTCACGGCCGGGAAGGGACACACCGTCTCCCCGGCCTCTACGCGCTCCAGCCGGCGGCGGTCCCCTACCTCCGCGCCAACCCGGGCGTGATGACGCATGTTCCCGTGGGCGGGATGCCGCCGCTGGAGGCGGAGATTGCGGAGTCGCTGGCCCGCATGAGCGAGGACGGGCTACCCGTTGCGGCGCTGGAGCCTACCGGCTTCCTGGTAGACCTGGACAAGCCGTGGCACATCCTGGAGGCGAGCCGCCGGCTGCTGGCGGACTTGACCGAGCGCCTGGACGGCGACCGGATCGGCGACGGGGCGCGAGTGGCGGACAGCGCGGAGATTAGCGGAAGGCTGGTCCTGGCGCCCGGCGCCGTCATCGGCGAGCGGGTGGTGGTGCGCGGCGATCTCTGGCTGGGCGCGAGCGCGTCCGTCACGAACGGCTCCATCCTGAACGGCCGCTGCATGATCGGGGCGCGCGCCCAGGTCCGCGACTACGCGCTGTTGGGCGAGCATACGGTCCTGGGCGCGGAGGCGATCTGCGGCCACGGCGCGGAGTTCGAGGGAACGCTGCTGGAGGGCGCGTACCTCTACCACTATTGCGAGATCTATGGAGTGGTGGGGGCGCGGGTGGACATCGGCGCCGCCACCGTCTGCGGCACGCTGCGCTTCGATGACGCGGAGGCGGCCCATCGAGTTCAGGGCCGCGTGGAGCGACCGCGGGAGGGCGCCAACGCCAGCTACCTGGGCGACTACAGCCGCACGGGCGTCAACGCCGTCCTAATGCCCGGCGTGAAGACGGGCGTCTACTCCTGCGTGGGCGCCGGCGTCGTGCTCTACGAAGACCTGCCGTCGCGAGAGCTGGTGCTGGTGAAGCAAGAGCTGGTGCGGCGGCCATGGGGCCCGGAACGGTACGGATGGTAGACCCAAGGGCGCGGGAGCGGACGCGGGGAACGACGTCTTGTTAGGATGGATGCAAGCCGAACCCGGTTCCACAGCCGACGAGCGGAAGGGGCAGCAATGGCAAGCGCAGCGGTTAGCAGCAAGATCACCCTGGCCGAGTACCTCCGGATGCCGGAGACGCTTCAGCCAACGGAGATCCTCAACGGAGAGGTATTCGAGATGCCCACGCCTGCGCCCGACCATCAACTCGTCGTGCATGCGATTGGGACGCTGCTTACCGCGCCGGTAAACGCGACCGGCTTCGGACGGGTGTTCCTCTCGCCGCTCGACCTGCTGATCCGCGAGCACCCACTGACGATCCGCCAGCCGGATGTTTTCGTGGTCGCCGCCGACGAACTGGCGCGCCACCCCGGCTACCGCCGGTCCCTGCCGATGCGCGTTCGGCCGCTGCTGGTGGTGGAAGTGCTGTCGCCCAGCAACTTCCCGCGACTGATGGAACAGCGCCTCGCAGACTACGGCAGCCTGGGTGTGGAAGAAGTGTGGCTCGTGTCTCTGGAGGCGGAAACGGTCGAGGTGCTGCGGCTGGCCGGCGACACGTATCGGCTGGAGGGCCGGTACGCGGGTGACGAGCGGATCGTATCGCCCGCCCTGCCCCACCTGGAGATTACGACGGCGCAGTTGTTCGCCTGACGCCTGCTGACGAGACGCGTATTCCAGGACCGTCGCCGCCATAGTGATGAAGGCCGGCGCCCTGAACCCGGTTCCACAGCCGACGAGCGGAAGGGACAGTAATGGCAAGTGCAGCGGTTGGCAGCAAGATCACCCTGGCCGATTACCTCCGGATGCCGGAGACGCTTCAGCCCATGGAGATCCTCAACGGAGAGGTATTCGAGATGCCCACGCCCTCGCCCCGGCATCAGGCAGTGATCCGCAAGCTGCTCACACGACTGGATGATCCGATTACCTCCACCGGCATCGGCGAAGTGTTCGTGTCGCCATTGGACCTGCTGATCCGCGAGCACCCGCTAACCATCCGCCAGCCGGACCTCTTCGTCGTGTCTGCCGACGAGCTGGCGCGGCATCCCGATTACCTGGACCGGCTGCCGATGCGCGTTCGGCCGCTGCTGGTGGTGGAAGTGCTGTCGCCCAGCAACTTCCCCCGGCTGATGGAACAGCGCCTCGCGGACTACGGCAGCCTTGGTGTGGAAGAAGTGTGGCTGGTCTCTCTCGAAGCGGAGGCCGTCGAGGTGCTGCGGCAGGCCGGCGACACGTATCGGCTGGAGGGCCGGTACACGGGTGACGAGCGGATCGTGTCGCCGGCCCTGCCCCACCTGGAGATTACGGCCGGCCAGTTGTTTACCTGACGCTGGCCGGCGCAGCAGCGCCGGCGGGTTCAACGATCCCCTTCTCCGTCACATAGCCCGAAACGAGCGCCGCCGGAGTGAGATCGAAGGCGATGTTGGAGATCTCCACGCCCGGCGGCGGACTGGCCAGCATCTCCGTCGGGGCGCGGCGCTCGCGACGAAAGTGCGCCAGCTCGTGCGAGCTGTTCACCCACTTCGACTCGTCCGCCGCCACGTAGAACCGAACGCCGTGCGCCGCGCAGACGCGGGCCACCACGGCGGTGCCGGCGCGGGCCACCACCTCGCCGCCCGGCAGTATCCGCTCGGCGCCCACGATGGCGATGTCGCACTCCGGGGCGAACAGCTCCATCTGGCCTTCCGTAATCAACCGCACCGGCAGCGCCAGGTCTCCCAGGGCCTGCGCCAGCCGACCGCCTTCGTTCAGGGGCCGCGCCTCGCACACCGTAATCCGCTCCAGGCGGTCGGCATGGTGCGTGAGGAAGCCAAGGACCGTCTGGCTGAAGCCGTGTGTCAGCACGCGCGCTCCGGGCATCAGCAGCGTCCCCGCCGAAGCGATCAGCGCGGCTTCCGCCTGCTCCGCCGCCGCCAATACCGCGTCGGCGGTGGCGAGGACGGCTTCGCGGCCTTCGTCCAGGGCGGCGATGCACGGAGCCAACCGCTGGGAAAGGGAGGCCATGCCCGGCCGCGCCCGTCGCAAGCGGCCCGCGTACTCCCGCAGCATGGCGCGGACGTGCTCGGGGTCCGCGTCCGGAGTCCACGCTTCGTCCGCCGCCTCGCGGAAAGCCCGCACGGCTTCGCGTGAGAGATAGGCTGCCCCGTGCTCCCGATCCATCTCCAGGTCCAGCGCCCGCATCAGCCACGGGCGTGGCAACACCACTGCTTCTTCCATGGTCCCTTCCTTCTAGCGACCGCTCTCCAGCGTTAGCAGCCGCTCCTTCAGCGACAGCCCATAGGCGTAGCCGGTGAGCTTGCCGTTGGAGCCCACCACCCGGTGGCAGGGAACCACGATGCACAACGGGTTCGCGCCCACGGCGGCGCCCACCGCGCGCACGGCGGTCGGCCGGCCTATCTGCTGCGCCACCGCGGCGTACGTGGAGGTGGCGCCGTACGGGATCGCGTCCAGCGCGGCCCAAACTTCCCGTTGAAACGGCGTGCCGCTCGGGTCTACCGCAAAGTCGAAGACCGTCCGCTCTCCGGCCAGGTACTCCTCCAACTGGAGAACGGCCGCCGCACATGCCGTCGGATCTTCCTGGAAGGAGACGCCGGGATGGCGACGCGCCAGATCCGCACGCACGCTGTCCACCGGAGCAAGGGAGATCGCCGCTACGCCGCGGGGCGTCTCCGCCAGCACCACCCGCCCCAATGCCGGAAAGCCTACCGTTCGCAGCGAGATCATGGGTTCCCCTCCCAACCCAGGTACAACAAAGGCGCGTCCGCCGGAGATCCAGCG
>Ga0256860_1000060_pt1 | contig 8314 bp, 8 predicted proteins | sample BONt14_FD_181170 | JGI IMG/M metagenome (GOLD analysis project Ga0256860, IMG submission 181170) | Terrestrial sediment cell enrichment communities from Utah, United States - BONCAT_SYTO_Terrestrial_sediment - 14 | ecosystem: Environmental > Terrestrial > Deep subsurface > Rock core/Sediment...
GCACAAGCTTCAGGGAATGACGCGGCTCGTCATCGATCGGCTAAGCGAAGAAGGTATTCAGTCCGTTCAACAGCTGGCTTATGCCAATCCGGTTCGCTTGTGGTTTAGGACGAACATCGAATGGACCGTAATCCTTGACGTAATAGATCAATCTTTGCTCTACATATATGTAGAGGACCGTATTGGAAAAATGAGAGAATTGGGCTTCCGTAGCGCCACCGAGTTTACTCATCTGGGCGCAATGCTCGGTGGTAACGAGTCTTACCAGAAGGGGATCGCCTGGGATTGCCTCAATGAGATAGCTAATGCCCTAGACATCCCATTACCAACAGTGCGAAGGTTACTGGAGACACTGATACACGATCCCCAGGTAGAGTTCGTCTGGAGCCTGATCTCGGATGCGCATGCTCGTAAGCCCAAATCTCCTGAGGAAGCTGCGACTGTCGAGAAGAAGCTAAGAGGGGAGGGGAGAGTAACTGGGCAGGAAAGGGGGTAAGCCGGGTGCGGAGGCGCTCCCGTTGTATCGAGTCCACCTGACAGAAGCGCAGCGCGTCGAGTTGCAGCGGCGCACCCGCGACCGCGAAGTGATGCCCCGCACCCGCGACCGCCTGGAGATGGTCCGGCTGTCGGCGGCTGGCTGGAGTATCCCTAAGATCGCCATCCACCTACGCGTGAGTGAAAAGCGGGTCCGCTATTGGATCAAACAGTTCCTCGCGGGCGGCTTCGACGCCCTGCCAGATCAGCCGCACGTCGGCCAACCATCCCGCCTGACGCCCGCACTCGTCGCCGCCCTCCAGCAGGAGGTGGCGCAGAGCCAATGCACCTGGACGGCGGCGCAACTGGTGGACTGGTTGGCCAAACACCACGGCGTGCCGTTCACCCCCAATCACCTGGCCCGGCGGCTGAAGAAGGCTGGGTTTTCTTACAAGCGCACGGAGCGCAGCCTGCAGCATAAGCAAGACCCGGCGCAAGTGGCGGAGCGGCAAGCGGACCTGGAGACGGCGGCAAAGGGGGGGAAGCCGGTTGGTTGGACCTCTGCCATGTCGATGAAGCCGGCTTCGCCCTGACGTTGCCCACGAGCCGGAGTTGGGGTCCCGTGGGCCTGCCGCTGCGGGTGCCCTACGAAGCCCCACAAGGCCGACGCCTGAACGTGATTGGAGGTTACTTCTCCCATGGACCCTTGGCGGGCGCCTTCGAGTTCGCCAGCTTTGCGAGCTTGCCGCAGCCCCGCAGCCAGCCAGCCGAGAAGACGCTCGCCCAGCGTGCTGCCGCGCAGGACCTGGCGGTCGAGGACCTGGGCCGGATTGATAGCGAGGTGTTCCTTGCCTTTGTCTGGCAGTTGGCCGGCCGCCCGGTCGAGGCGGCGGGGAGCTGGCGGCGGGAACGGCCGTTGGTCGTGGTGGTGGACAACTACCAGGCACATAAGAGCGACCGGGTGAAAGCCGAGTTACCGCACCTGCAGGCGGCGGACATCTACCTGTTTTACCTGCCAGCCTACAGTCCCGAGTTGTCCGAGATCGAGCCGATCTGGCACGACGTGAAGTATCATCACCTGACGGAGCGGAGCCATGCCAAGCTGGGCGGCCTCAAACAAGCTGCCGAGACGGCGCTATTGCGGAAGCGGCTGGAACTTCAACAACGACCGGCCGAAACTGCACTCTTACTCCGCCCATCCCCTTAGACAGATACAGAGGCCACTGAGTTTGGAATCCCCGAACAGACATGAGTCGACTACATGATGGCGCGCGTCCGAGCCTGTATGTCGAAATGCACTCCGCAACAGCCGAACGGCCACTCCGAACAGCAGTGACGTTCCTGTATTGAAGAGACGACCAGGAGACGATGCACCTGCCTGCTTGCTGTCCAGCAGCGGCGGTTGGGAGGTAGCGGCGTAGTGAACCTGAACCGCTCCACACTTCCAGAGTTTGAGGTGAGGCTACGAGATGCTCAACAGAGACCAGATCGAGTTCTACCAGGAGAACGGCTACCTGGCGATAGAGGGCGTCTTCACGGCGGAGGAGATGGCGGAAGCCCGCGCCGTGGTGGACGACCTCGTCCAGCGCTCCCGCGCCGTCGCCGGTCACACCGATCTCTACGACCTGGAGCCCGGCCACACGCCGGAGAGCCCCCGCGTGCGTCGCCTCAAGAGCCCCATCACCGCGCACCCGGTATTCGAGCGGCTCGCGCGGTCCGCGCGGCTGCTGGACCTCGTGACGGCGCTCATCGGACCGCAGATCCGCCTTCATGGCAACAAGCTGAACATGAAATCCGCCGAATACGGCAGCCCGGTGCAGTGGCACCAGGACTTCAGCTTCTACCCGCACACGAATGACGACCTGCTGGCGGTCGGCATCGCGCTGGACGATTGCCTGCCGGAGAACGGCTGCATGCTCATGATTCCCGGCTCGCACCGCTGGCCCATCCTGGATCACCACCAGGACGGCTGCTTCGTCGGCGCCATCGACCCGGAGCGGGAGGGGATCGACTTGCGGCAGGCAGTGGCGGCGCCGGTCCACGCGGGCGGCATTACGATCCACCATTGCCGCACGCTCCACGGCTCGGCGGCCAACACTTCGCCCCGGCCGCGCCGGCTCTTCCTGGTGGAGCTGGCGGCGGTGGACGCCTTCCCCGTGCTCGGCATCCCCGATCTGGCCGCCTTCGACGCGAAGATCTGGCGAGGACGCCCTACGGCCAGCTACCGGGTGAAGGAGATGGATATCCGCCTCCCGCTGCCCAAGCACGAGCGCGGCGGCTCCATCTACGAAATCCAGACGCCCCTGCGCGCCCGCGCCTTCAGCGCCACATAGCGCGGCTGCCGGGACGGCGTCAGTCGTCCAGGAAGAGGAGTCCCCGGCGGATGGCGTAGCGGACCAGCTCACTTGGAGTGCGCAGGCCCAGCTTCTTCAAGATCTGGCTGCGGTGTGTCTCCACCGTCCGGACGCCGATGAAGAGACGAGCAGCGATCTCCGGGCTCGTTTGGCCTTCCGCCACCAACTGGAGCACTTCCCGCTCGCGGTTGGTCAGCGTGTCGTAGGGGTCGGGTAGGGGAGTTCCAGCCCGGCGCGCGTACTCGGCGATACTCTCTTCTGAGAACGGCGGGCTTAGATAGCGCTCGCCGGCGGCCACTTTTCGCACCCCTTCCACTAGCTCCGCCGTCACTGCCTTCTTGAGAATGTAGCCGGACGCGCCGTTGCGGAGCGCCTCCAGCACGTACGCCTCGCTAGCCACGATAGACAGCACCGCCACCCGGGTCTTCCGGCACCGCAGCGGAACCTGCCGCGTCACCTCCAGCCCGTGCAGGCCGGGCATCAGCAGGTCCAGCACCAGCACGTCCGGTTGGAGACGCTCCACCAGGTGCAGCGTTTCCACCCCGTCGCCGGCCTCGCCTACCACTCGGAAGCCGGCCTCCGCGAGCAGCCCGCGCAGCCCATGCCGCACAATAGGATGGTCATCGGCCAAGACAACAGAAATGCCCATAGGTTGATTACCAGCGCGAGGAGAGCGGAAGCGCGCGACGGGACCGTCGGCTTGAACCGGGGATACCCAGACCGGCGCGGGGGTTAGGCTGCGCGGCAAATCGTCTTCGCTGCGTCGGCGCTTGCTACCTTCCTTGGGCAGTCCGTACACTTACGTAATTTCTCTATTCCCTACGAAATCTCCAGCGCGAGGGGCAGCTCGGCGGTGATGCGCGTCCCTTTGCCGGGAGCGCTCTCCAGGGTCACGCGGCCGCCCAGCAGCATCGCTCGGTCTCGCATACCCGCCAGGCCGCTGCCGCCCGTGCGCCGTCCGTCCGGCGGCGAAGCAGCGAGCGAATCGAAGCCCCGGCCGGTGTCCGCCACCTGCACGCCCAACGTCTCTCTGTCGGCCCACGCACGTACTTCCACGCGCTCCACGCCAGCGTAACGCACGGCGTTCGTCAGGGCCTCCTGAACGATGCGATAGGCCGCCGTCTCCAGTTCCTGGGGGAAGCGGTGGTTCAGGCCGGTGTGCTCCACCTCCACGCACACACCAGTCTGCGCGGCGCAGCGGTCCGCCAGCCAGAGCAGGGCGGGCAGCAGTCCCAGGTCGTCCAACATCGCGGGCCGCAGGTCCAGCGCCAGCTCCTGCACGCGGGTCAGCAGCGTGTCCGCCAGCTCGCAGGCCTGCGCCAACGGCTCTCCCGCCGCTTCCGGCGAGGCGCCCAGCAGGATGCGCAGGGCCGTCAGGTTCTGACCGACCTCGTCATGCAGCTCGCGGGCGATGGCGCGCCGCTCCGCCTCCTGCACCTCCACCAGCCGCAGCGAAAGCGCGTGGAGGCGCTCCCGGCGGGCCGTCTCCTCCGCCGCCCGGGCCGGCGCCGTCACGTCGCGCGCGGCGACCACCACGCCTACCAACTCCGCGCTGAGGTACAATGGCGTGGCGTGGACGGAGAGCGTCAGCCGGGCCCCATCCGCCCCGAGGAGCGTCCACTCGGCGGCTGCCGGCTCGCCGGTGCGCCGGACTCGGGTCCAGGCGAATACCTGGTTGGGAGCCACGCCGCCATCGGGAGTCGCGATCACCCACGTCGGATCGCTACACGAGCGCCCCAGCAGCGGCGTCTCTGTCCCGAAGGTCCGCTCGGCCGCGGCGTTGGCGAAGATCACCGTCCCCTCGAGGTCCAGCAGGAGGAGGCTGTCCAGCGCGGCGGCCACAATGGCCGTAAGCCGCTCCGCCTCGCGCCGCAGTGCATCTTCGGCAGCGCGACTGGGGGTGCAATCCCGCAGGCAGCAGGCAAAGCCGAGCAGCGCACCCGCCGGGTCGCGGAGCGCCTGGAGAGACACGAAGGCGAGGAACGTCGCTCCGTCCTTCCGGCGGCGGAGCCCTTCGCCCGCGTGTCGACCCTGCACCCGCGCGACCATCAGGTCCAGCGTCGCCGTTCCACCCTCTGCAGGATTGAGCAGCGTAATGCGCCGGCCCACCGCTTCGGCAGGCGTCCAGCCCGTCAGTGCGGCCGCTCCCGCGTTCCACGTGAGGATCTCACCGGCGGGGCTAAGCAGGAAGAGCCCCTCGTCCTCCCGGCTCTCCACCAGCAGCCGAAACGCGTCTTCCATCACGCTCTGCCGGCGAACAGCAGGAAGACGTCGTAGAGGGCGTGGGTCCAGGCGACCACGGCGAAGCCTCGGGCGCGGAAAAGGGCCGCCAGCAGCACGCCGGCGATGAACCGGAAGGTGAAGCTGCCCAGCGTAAAGGCGTCGGCATACGCGCCGACGTAGTGGAACCCCGAGAAGATGAGCGACGAGAGCAGGACCGCCGCGCCCACGGCTTTCCCTTCGGTCCAGCCATACAGGCGCAGGCCCCCGATGAGCCCGCCCATCATCAACACGCGGAAGAACAGCTCCTCATACAGCCCCGCGCCCAGGCTCGTCGCCAGCTTCTGCCCGAAGTGGACGCCGCCCATACCGGCCTGGAGATAGCCGCCGAACGGCAGGATCAGCGCCGTTAACGTCGCCACGATCGTCCCGAAGAAGAGGGCGTAGATTGCGCTCTCCAGCAGCATCCCGCCGAAGTAGCCCGTCCGCAGCTTCTGGCCCCGGTGCAGGGCGTCTGCCCGGTAGACCAGCACGCCGGCCACGGCCGCCACCGCCAGCCAGCTACCCAGCCACCCCCGCAAACCCACGGCGCTCAGCAGATTGTGGAGCAGCGCGTCTGCGCCGTTGATGACGGCATGGCGCTCTCCCAGGTTGGCCAGCACCGCCGTAACCTGGTACAGCAGCAGCAGCGGCAGGGCGAACAGGTAGCTGTACCAGGGCGAGCGCGTAGCGTCGAGGTAATGCTTCATGGAGCTTTCCGGTTCACCCGATGCGCGGGAGACTACCTCTACCAACGGAGTTACCGGGTTGCGGGTGCGCTTCGGAACAAACTGCCTGGCCCGCTCCCAATCACCGGATATTGACGAACGCCACGACGTCTCCGGTGTCGCCCTGTTGAAAGCTGCCCCGGGTGGCCGTGGCGATGATGGGCCGGCCTCCGTTGTCCACGCCGTCCGGCCCGACGCTGTAGAGGAGATAACCGTCGCCCTTCCTCCGGTAGCCCAGGGGCTTCCCCGCCGCGAACGGATCTCCCGGCGCCTGCCGCAGGTAGGAAGGCGCCAGCTCCGCGAGCGTGCGTGGATACCTACCGTGCTCCACGCGGTAGGCTCGCAGCGCCAGCGAAACCAGCAGAAGACGGTTCAGCGTGTCTTCCTTCACGTCCAGGAACCAGGACCCGTCGAACGCCGGCGCGATTTGCCCGATAACAGGATGCTCGGGGACGGCCGGCAGGTGGGTGGTGGCCGGATACGGATGCCGGGCGGCGGCGACCATCCCATCCATATAAGCAGTGTAGACGGCCAGCATCTCCGTCTTGCTCGCCGTCCAGCTCGCCACGGCGGCGCCGAAGTCGGCCGGCTGGGTCGCATCGGCTAACCCGCTCGTCAGCTCCCGGCGCCAGTTCGGCTGGCGGAACAGCTCCATCAGGCCGGCTTGGGCGAGCCACTTCTCTTCCTGGACGGTGTCGGCGAACGGCACGCGCCGCGCCTGGATGGCTTCCAGCCGTCGGGCCGCCCGGCGCGCGGTGGCGGCGTCCAGGTGTTTCACCGCCGCCCAGGCCTCCCGACGTCCGATCGCCTGCACGGCGTATGCCACCAGGGCGCCGATGAGCGGGCTGCCGTGGGCAATTTCCGTTCCCATCCGCACCGTGTCCAGGTTACCGTCCAGCGATCCGGACCAATCCCCCCGCGCCGCCTTTACCTGGCTCTCCAGCGCCAGCAGCCGGGCCAGGGCCCGGTAGCCGGCATAGTGGGGGAAGAGGTGCGAGAAGCTGCGGGCCGGCGGCTCGTGGTAGGGAAGGGGGAGTGCGGCTCGGAGCTTTGCCAGGGCCGGCCCGTTCTGCCGCACGAGGTCCGCCTTCTCCGCCGGAGAGTAGCGCTTGCCCGCCGGGGCGGTTTTCCACGTCTGCCCCAACGCGTTACCGACGGCCTCTGCTTCCACCAGAGCGGCTGTGGCGTCCACGTACGCCTCGAATGCATTTGGGGAGGGGAGCGCGGGCGTGGGCACGGCGACGGTGGGATTGACGTTGAGGCCCCACCACCAGGCCATCCCGGCCAGGAGCACGCAACCGGCCAGGGCCAGGAAGGCGAGCGCCACGGCCCGGCGGGCAGACAGCTTCCCCCCGGACTGGACGCGGACGTCCGTGGCGTCAGTCATGGCCGCCGAAGATCCGGCCGATATCACCGATGGAGCCCGTGATGCCGCCCAGGCCCCCGCTTCCTTCCGTCGTCTGGCCGGCGAGGCGGGCGGCCAGCCGTGAGAAGGGCAAGGTTTGGAGGATGATCTTGCCGGGGCCGCGCAGCGTCGCCAGGAACAATCCTTCGCCGCCGAACAGCGTGTTCTTGAAGCCGCCGACGAACTCAATGTTGTACTGGGCCGTTTCCTCGAAGGCGACGATGCAGCCGGTGTCCACCTTCAGGCTGTCATTCGGCCGCAGCTCGTATTCCACGAAGTTCCCGCCGCCGTGGATGAACGCCGTGCCGAAGCCGGAAAGCCGCTGGAGGATGAAGCCTTCTCCGCCGAAGATGCCGGCGCCCAGCTTCTTGGTGAACGCGATGTTGATCTCGACGCCCTGGGTGGAGAACAGGTACGAGTCCCGCTGGCAAAGCCAGGCCGGCGGCCCGCCCAGCTCCAATTGCTTCACCTGCCCGGGATAGGGCGCCGCGAACGACACCACGCCCTGCGGGCCCACGCAGCGGAAGTGCGGGATGAACAGGCTTTCGCCGCTGATCATCCGCTTCAGGCCGCCCATCAGGCCGCCCTGCATCTGCGTCTCCATCTGCACCGACTCGGTGCGGAAGAGCATGGAGCCCGCTTCGGCGCGCACCTCTTCGCCCGCCTGCATGTGAACCGTTACCGCCTGCATCACGTTCCCGACTAACTGGAACTGCATCCCGCGCGCCCTCCTGGCCCTATCGGATGAACCACCCCACCCTACTCCCGCTGCTCATAACGGCGCCGAGATGCAATGGTTGCGGCGCCTCGGGAAGCAGGCAGTCGCCCCACGTCAGAAGCGGTCCAGCAGCGCCATCAGGTCATCTTCGCCGGGCTCGGGGGTCTTGATCGACTTCGCCAACTGGACCACGGTCCCTTCCGGGCCGGTCGCCAGCCAGACGCGGTCCACCAGGCGGAGCATCATTGTGTAGCCCATCCCCAGCGAGACCTTGGTGGAGAACCCCGCGGTGAGGATCGAGGCGGGCAGGTGTTCCGTCTGGATGCCGCTGCCCCGGTCGCTCACCCGCACGATGAGCTGCTCCTCCGTCTGGTAG